>ERZ773110.163-NODE-163-length-76333-cov-13.192310_pt1 | contig 76333 bp, 49 predicted proteins | sample MGYA00580568_ERZ773110 | MGnify/ENA primary metagenome ERZ773110 (study PRJEB29015, sample SAMEA2737870) | human gut metagenome | biome: human gut; feature: human-associated habitat; material: faeces | place: China | collected 2012 ... | reverse complement strand
CCATGTATCAGACTGATATAATTCTTGTCCTCTTCCATGACGTTTACCAATTACGTTGACCGGGCTTGCGGCGGTGGGAGGAGGATATGGATTCGCAGAGTTCCTCATCGGACAGGGGTACGGGATTCTTACGGGAGGATTCCAGCCATTTGTCCAGCTCGTCTCTATAAAGACAATAGCGTTTGCCGGGCTTAGTGGCAGGAATGCTTCCCTCCGACAGCTTCATGTAGAGTGTTCCCTTGGGAATGCCCAGATATTCCGCCGCCTCTTCCACTGACATTGGCACATGGGTGTCCACCGCCTTTGCATTGTTCTCACTGCGCTGCTCCGTAAGCAGATTTCTCAGGCTCATCACCTCGTCCCGAAGCTGAGCCACAACCTCCGGGAGGTCGTTGAATGTAATCATTGTTTTTTCCATTTGCGTACTCGCCTCTTTTGTAAGGCATGGCGCAAAGGACCGGAATGATACAGCCGTGAATATCTCCACGAAAGGTCATTGCAAAATAATTCCCGAATAACGATGCCCAACCGTGAATGATGGGTAAAGTTATTCGGGAAACGGTGTGATACAGACAGTTATCTGTTATTGATTACCCGTGATTATTGGTTATTGAAAGGCTGGTTATACTTTTCCCGTACATAATCTGCCGGATAATGGAAATCCAGTCTGCCGTTTTCAGGCTCGTCAATGGGAATCAGTGTCTTTAACGGCTCTACCTTGAAGTTCTTGATGGTCGCTATGTCCGTATCGGCAAACTCCCGTGGAAAAAGGGTGCTGATGAAGCGGGCACGGTTGTCCCCCGTATAGTATTTCTTGTACATGAAACGCTCGGAGATATTCCACACGAAATGGCGGAGCGGAATATTTGAAATGTCTTTGGTCAGCCGTCCTTTTATCGGCTTGGGCTTGTAACTGTGAAGCCGCATCCAGTTGTTGACCTCGCCACAGATGTGGTTCACTGTCTCCTTGTCTGCGATACGGGGCATGATGAAATGGATGTATTCCATGACCATAGCGATGCGCTCTTCATTTTCCCGTTGCTCCCTGTCCTCGTAATCGGCACGGTTTTTCTCGTGAAGCTCCGGGGATATGGCAATCTCTGTCGGTCTTATATCCGGGGTTGCTTCCCCACCTGTCGCCATTGATGCCGGGGTTACAGGCTTGTGTGCATCTTGGGGCTGGTCTTCCCGAATTTCTGTAATTTCGGCAGGTGTCTTTTTCTTGCCGAACTTGATTCTGTAGATTTCGTATGTGTCGAAGATGACTGTCTGGAAAGATAGATAGAGCAGCCAGCCAAGGAGGTTGCTGCATACAAAAACTATCAGGCGTACAAAGTTGTCCTGATTAAATTTCTCTGCGACAATCAGTGTCGCTATGGAAGATATTAGGAGGATGGCAAAGCCGACAAATCCTAAAATGATATGTTTGTCTTTTACGGACTGTTCCATGTTTCTTGTCTTATTCGGTTGTTACTTGTTGCTGTTTTTGCAAATTTAATAGTCTTCTTCCAATTATTACTCATTATCCTTGGTTAGCGGTTTCTTTTTCAATGTTTTTCACCAAATGTCCGGAATCGCACCCGATTATCGTACTTTAAGGACTTTTTAAGGAATGGTGGGCAAAAAACAGAGGGAGCGGTTAAAGCTCCACGCAATAACCGCTCCCTCTGAATATCCCGGACTTTGAGGATGCCTTATGCCTCCTTGCGTTTCAGGGTTATCTTGTCCACGACCTCGCACATCTGCTGTGCCGCCATCTTGGAATAAATCTGTGTGGTGGTAATGTTCTTGTGTCCCATATAGGCTTGTATGACAGCCATGTCCGTACCCATTTCCACGTGCAGGCTTCCGAATGAATGCCGGGTACAATGGAAGGTTATTTTCTTGGTTATGCCTGCCGCCAACAGCCAACGTTTTAGGGGACCCTGCAGCATCTTATCCTTGAATCCTTCGAAGATAAGCCCTTCATGCCGTTCCCCGAGCAGTCCGTAGGCTTCATCACTGATGGGATTGTGTACAATCTGCTTCGTCTTCTGCATACGGGTGGTCACGAACATCTTGCCGTTGGTGTACGGTTGTATCTGCTGCCAAGTGAGCTGCCTAATGTCGCTCTTCCGCAGTCCGGTCAGGCAGGCGAAAAGGAACGCCCTTTTCAAGACATCTTCTTCGCATGGCGTTTCGGCAAGCCGTATCAGTTCCTCCTGGCTCAGATGCTCCCTCATGGTGGGGATGCACTCGATGCGGTCTAAGAATCCGTTAGGGTTCTCCTTTATCTTCTTGTCCCGGTAGGCGGTGTGAAGTACCGCACGGAAAGCCGACCAGTAGCCTGCCGCAGAATTGATATGCAGCTTTTGGTTGGTGTGTATGGACTGCGGGGCGTTTAGCAGGTATTCCATGAACTTGCGGCACAAGTCCACGTCCACCTCCTCAAAGGTGCATTTGCCGTTTACAAAACGCTCAAAGTGCTTATAGACGTGTTGCCACTTGATATTCTTCCTATCTGCCAGTTCCTTGAAGTAGGCGAGGAAATCCCCTTTCATCTTGGCTTTGTCAAAGAAGCCGTTGTTCTCGTTGAAGATGGCTTCGTAACGTCGGTTACGGAGTATCTCCGCCTTTTTCATCATGCGTGCGTTGAAGTCACGCTCCTGCTGGTTGGCAGGTTTGGCGAAAATGTAAATTCCCAGTGCTTCACGTGTTATCACTTTCATGGTGGCGTTGTCACGATAGCCGGGATAATAGTCCAGACACAGCGAATACTGTGTCCCGTTCTTAATCTTGCGCTTGCGCAAGGTTACTGTCTTGCATTTGCTCATATTGATGATGTTTTTAAGTTGTACGTTTTCGGAGGTGTTCCCCGTGTTTACGGTGGCAAAGGAACAACGTGAAACAACCGTGAATACCTCCACGGCAATCATTTTGAAATAATTTTCCGGCAATGTCGGTTGCTCACGGTTGTTTCTCCCTCTCAGCCATAACACGCTCAACATCAGAGCGTAAAAGCAGGTTTTTCACACCTACCTTTATCTTTTCGATGTGTTTCACCTTGACGATATGGCAGATGTTGGCGGAGGAAAGTCCGTAAATCTGCCGGACTTGCTCCACGGTGTAGTAGCGTTCATCGTTCACGAGGTCTGTCCTGCGGAGTTCGTTCAGATGGGATTTGGAGTAGTAGGTACGCCCGTATTCTCTTTTGGTCGGTATCTTGTGGCGATGGGTGTATGCCCGGAGTGCGGTCGGCTTCATGCCGAACAGTTCTTCCGCTTCTTCAATCAGGAGCCAGTCGGTGATATTGCTGGTATCAACTGCCACACCGAAAAACTCGTCAATGTGTTTTTTGCTGTAATAGTTCTTCCCTGCGATGCGGCAGATAGGTATGCGGTTGCGCTTGGCGGTGGTGTATAGCCACGACTGCTTGACCTTGAAGAGCAACATTACCTCCTCGCCCGAATAGAAGTCCATCACTTCGTCTGTTTCCTTTTCCCTTTTTTCTTTTTTGGCTAGTGGAGACGATGGAGTGAACTTTTTCTGTGCGGAAGTGCTGCCGGGCAGGATGCGGTGGTAGGGGTTGCCTTCCAGCATCCGCTCGATGTCCGCCTTGCGGATGAATGCCATGCGGTTGCTGATACGTGAGGCTTTCAGCTTGCCGAGGGCTACGAGTTTGTAAACATACTGTCGGGAACAACCCATGAGTATGGCTGCTTTGGAAAAGGTGAGATACTCCTGATGCTGTATCTCCATGATTGGCCGGGCGGTTTTGAAGAGGTTGTTCTTCTGTTCCGTTCTGGCTCGTTTGGCTTCTGCCTGACAAGCCTCGCTGCAATATTTCTGTACCCCGCTCCGGGTTACAAATGACTTGCCGCAAAAACTGCATTTTCTGGTTGTTTTCATGCTGCTTTATCGTTTACTGGTTCATTCCTTCAATCGTGTATCTCTGAAACGGTGAACGGAGGTAAACAGTAGTCAATCGTTGTCGCCTTTCTACACGGTGTTACCATCGCTGCAAGTAGGAGCGGTTGCTGTCGCTTGTCGTAAACGGTTGTAAACCCTTGTAAACTGTCTGCACGATGTGACAAAAAACAAGCTCCGCAAATTCTCCACGTCAGAAATACGTCTCAAAAATATGTGGAAATTTGGGAAGCATCAAAAAGCAGCCGAAAAGTGTTAATTTTTAGAATATACTGATAGATAAAGATTTACGCTTGGATGTTTCTGGTTATTTTTGGTTGTTCTACGCTTCTAAATACAATAAATGAATTTAATATCCTCACTTATTTTGGTGATATTCCAATCTTTTTTGGAGTATTGAATATCACTTATATATTTATTTATGCTATGCCATGTTTTCTTAATTTTAGGATAATATAAAGATGTCGGCAAAAGTTGTTTTAGAAACTGTATAATTCTTACTTTGTGACAATCACCTTTAAATAGATTGAATAGCTCGACACATTCAATATAATGATTTTTTAATAATAATCTCTTTTCTTCAGATAGAGGTTTATCAGCGGAATGTATGTAGAAAAATCTTGCTGAGTTCTTTTGAGATAACTCTTTCCTGATTTCTATATTCTTATCTACAACTTCTTTTACCCAAGACATCCATGATAGGAAATTTGGGTCATCACATGAAAAACCAATAATACAAAAAGCTCCTTTTAATAGTGATATTTTCATGTAATTAACAAACGGTTCATGTTTTATGGGATACTCTTTATAATCCTCTGATGTAATAATGTAATTACAATGGCGGTCTCCATCAAAACCATATGGGGCACTTTTATCTAATCTAATAGAACCATGCAGTTTAAATATGCTTCTTTTCCCATCCGTAAGAGATAACATCTCAGATGATGAGATAAGTTGATAAACAGATTCACGATGTTTCTGTAGCAATAATATCTGTGCTTTAATGCGAGCTATTTCATTTTGAACAATGTGGCAGTTATCCTTTATGTGTGAGATATTATCTGTAAACAAGTTGAGTTCGGGATAATTACAATTAAGCGTCTTAATAAAATGATTGTAATCCCCGTTGTCGTTCTGAATTGCAGTTGGTAAATTTACCTTTACTGCCTTCATATTGTCTTCTATTGAAATATATAAATATCCACTTAATTTTTCTTCATTGAGTTCAAGAAACTCTAATTTGTTTTGGAGGTTTCTTATTTCAGATAAGAGCTTTTGAGCTTTTCCGGTATTGCCAATAATATCAAGACAGTTATCATAATTAAATGTATAAATATGCTTTACATCAAGATTGAACAATAGCCTATGGCAAGTGACATCCGCACTTTCTATAAATTCATTATTAAGAGTTACGATATACTCTGGTTCATCCGAATTTTCTTTAATTGAAATGGTAGGGGTATGTTGCTCTATATAGACATCAATAGCCTCATGAAATCCCTTCCTTCGTACATATTCTTGAGCTATTCCAAGATACCCGATTTCTTCAATTTTATGCTCAATTTCTTTTTCATCGTCTATATGATACATTTCTGTGATGATCGGCTTAAGAAGATCACCCCAATCGAAAAATTTATTAGACATGTTTTTACTGAATCCTGCCCCAATAATAAAAGACAGGCTCTTGTTGTTTAGTAAATGTTTGATACGAATTATCTGTTGTTCTGTTTGCATACTTTTTCATTTCTCTTTTTAGCGGTGTGCCATAAATAGACTGCACTCTTATCACATAACTTATTATAAATATTTATTAAGAATAGCTTGCTTGCGTTTGGTTGGGGTGTGTCAAAACGTGGATAATGCTGTTGTTTAGTTCGTAGGGGCGAAGTTCGTTCGCCCGAAAACAGCTTGCTTTGTGTCTTCGGGCAGGTAAATCCTGCCCTACAGCTGACAATTGGATAGGTCATTTTAGTTTTGACACATTTACATTTGCAGTATTAAATATCCCAATAAAAATATAAGTGTATATTTGAAAGGAAGAGTTGCAGTGAACTAACTTTGACACTAGTATAGGTTGAATCAGACTGTAACTCTCTTAATCGGAGAACCTATCCGGTTAGAACTGTAGGCTCACGATCTAATAAATGTATAAGTTGTTTCTCTTTCATGTTTAATACTGTAAATGCAAAGTTATGAATTATTCTCATTTTGTTAGTCTTGATGTATGAAAAAAAAACTTTCGATGCATCATTAATGTCTGCGGACGAAAAAGACTTGTGAAACAAGTCTTTTGATAACACTCCGGGAGGAATTCAATCCTTGTTAGCTTGGATAGCAGATTATCAGCTCTCTTTATCCGAAGTCTTGTTCTGTGCCGAAAATTGGAACTATACAAATTGCCGGACAAAGACTTGGTGAGATTGAGAAGATGGATTATTATGCGTGAGAATTTGGTCAAGCAAAAGTATCAAGCATAAAGTTATTGGAAACATTCTCCCAGATGGCAAAGTTAGCTGATGTGACAGAATCTATTTCTTTTTTGGAAGAGTAGCTCAATTCAATCAAAGAAAAGGTTCTGGAGGTGGAAGAGGCTATGGAGTAATTGATAGCCGCCAGTAGTTCTCTTTACACAAACTACTTGCTATTGAGAAATATAAAAGGGATAGGAATAATCAATGCCATTGTATTACTGTATGCTACTGACAATTTTCAAAGGTTTGACAACCCGAGGAAATTTGCTTGCTATTGTGGGGGTGCTCCATTTGAACATACTTCAGGTATTTCCATATGGGGAAAAACGCAGACTTCTTCATTGGCACTGTATGAAGGACAAAAAAAACGGAATAATCCGGGTATTCTGCTGTCTGTTTTTACTATAAATAAAAGATCAGCAATAGCATATTACCATTTGTTTTCCAGATTAGATATGCTTGATCTGGACGGTGTACATTAATGTCAGATGGATGCTTCATTTAATTTGTTGGCTATATCCGATTCTTATTATTTACGTAAATGGTGAAGCCTTTTATAAAAAGTTTATCAAACATATCTGCTTTATGATAATAATTGTATATTTGCACCGAAAACTTAAAATTATCTTTAATAAGATACGGAAGCTAAGTTCTTTTACCTGACTTCTTAAAGAAAAGAGAAATTAGAACTTATCTTTACACTAATCTTCTTTATGGGGAAATCTCCGGTAATGATTTTCCTATAAGGATATATATTTTTTGGTAAATTGGATAATTATTGATCATATGAAAAGCATTTCTGTTTTACGCTTGGCTGCAATTCTCTTGTGCTGTATGTACTTATTGGGATTTGCTTCACTTCAAGCCCAAGTAAACAAATGGGTAAATTATACCCCGAATTTGACCACTGTACTAAAAAATCCTGCCATGGGATGGATGATGTACGAAGAAGGTTGGTCTTTTCAGGGAACACGCCATAATAAAAGCAACATCTATACCCCCGAAGTTTTTTGGGAGCAGATGGAAGAATGCAAGGCTGCTGATTATGCCAATATATTATATATCAGAATGCTATGGAAAGATCTGGAACCTGAAGAAGGTAAATATGCATGGATTTATAATGAACAGTATAAATGGTATATACAAAAAGCTAAAGACAAAGGACTTAAACTGGCATTTAGGGTGTTTTTTCATGGCGTAGATGGGGTACCATCCTATGTATACGAAGCCGGAGCTACAGAAAGCCCAATAGATGATGAAGGCAAAACTCAGCCTTATTATGACAATCCGGTATTTCTTGAAAAGCTAGATAAGTTTGTAGAAGCTTTCGCAAAAGAATATGACAATCCGGATGAGGTGGATTATATTGATGCGTATGGATTGGGAAGATGGGGAGAAGGACATGGTTTAGCACTCGAAAAGAAGGAGAATTTGGAAACTGTCATCCGACAGGTAACCGGATCGTATGCAAGGCATTTTAAAAAAGTGCTTACAGTGATGAATCTTTCGCAGAGTGACTATAGATTCTCCAAGCCGCTTGTATATGATAAGTTGGGGTTTCTTCCCCGTAGGGATGGTATAGGCAGTTTTTGGTTTTCTAATGAAGAACGTGCGATGGTGCATGACGAGCTTTTCCCGAAAAGAGCTCTTATTGGTGAGGGATGCTGGTGGTTTAACGCACAAAATGGTGACAATTCAAAGTACAAGCATTTCCAAGGAGACAAACGTTTTGCCATGAACGATTTCAAAGAGGCTTTTATTGTTTCTGTGACTGATGCTTTAGACAATCATTGCAACACGTTGGATTTGCGTGTGCCTTTACAGTGTAAGTTTTGGATAGAAGAATTACCGGATCAAGTTCAGCGTTTTATAACTTTGGGTGGTTATCGTCTCTATCCGGATTATATCAAAGTAGAACAGAATAACAGAACATTGACTTTGTTTCATTCATGGAAAAACTATGGTGTGGGTGTATTGCCTAATAATCATCCTAATTGGAATTATAAGTATCAGGTTAGCTTTGTTTTGATGAATGAAAGACAGGAGATTGTATTCTTGCATACAGAACCGGAAGCAGAACCTTCCGAATGGCTGAAGGGGATGTCATACAATTATCTGAGTCAGTTTGATATTCCGGCAAAATTACGAGGAAAGTATACTTTATGTGTTGGTTTGACTGACAAGACGAAAAATAATGAGGCGGCTATTGATTTGGCAGTGTCTGAGAATTTAAAAATAGGAAAATGGATATCTGTTGTCGGGCTGGAGTTGTGATGTGTGTACTTGATGTTTTTGTATCAGTTAACGAAAACAGTTGGAGAGGAATTATGATTTTCTTCTCTGGTTTTATTCATTTTTATAACTTAAATCCATTAGGTAAGATTAGGTTAAATTTCTTCCATACTCCGTTACCATAACGATATTCTTCCAATTGTTTCTAGCATAGGAAAGGACTTATAAAATCTGATTGAATGATTAGAAGTTTCTTTCCTTGAAGTTCCTAGTTCATAATTTGTGATATTCAGTGAATGTCCCTCTTTCTTCTAAATTAAGAAAAAAGTTTTACTTTACGTGGACTTTTCTCTTGATTTTTTTCGTTCAACTCTCCCAATCTTCTACCTTTTTCATAGAACATTATTTAACGTGAATTCGATATAAAATTAAAAAATAGCAAGTTGTCCGTCATTGACCGTTTCGATCAAGGCTCTTTTTTTGAGCAAAATTTTGTCGGCAATACTCATCAGTGAATTCTTCATATTGTTTTCAACTTTAGTGACAAGCTGTATACCATTAAGGAAAAGGTTCTCAAACAGAGCCTGACCAGTATATCCTTTGTCTGCACATGGTTTTCCTTTGATGTTCTCCAGAAACTTACCTTGCTTCAATGGTTCCCGGTCATCCACGTTTTCAGGCGTGAACATAAAATTGAGAATCTCACCCTTGTCATTGATTATCAGATGCAACTTGAATCCGAAGAACCATCCCATTGAATATTTTCCACGCTCGGTAAGTTCCTCAAATGTTTTATGAATAAGGATTTTTTTGGTTACGACAAACACGTGAAGGAGTAGAGTCGACAAAACTGATGCCGGTACAGGTTCCCGGCAGTACTTTTTTGATGAATACGGTTATAAGAAACCTGACGCGGAAAAAGGTGTTTCAGATGTTTACAGACATATTCCTTATAGTAATGCTTGAAACAGCGGAAACCACCGGAGTGAAACAGGATTAGAATAACCATAATCTCTGCATCACTCATACGGTTGGGTTTGTTACGATGCATGGTCTTCATATCCTTAATCATATATTTTTCCTGTTGCAATGTAAATTCCTTGCAAAAATCATCGGCCATACAATAAATCTCTGTAACTTTAGACTCTGGAAACATAGTGGTAATCGTTTAAATGTTATAATTCAGCACTATAAATTTAATACTTTTATCGCTATGTTTCTAATTATAAGTGAAATATATTTATTCTTATATCGAACTCACGTTAAATATCTATCCCCCCCAAAAAATAAAGTTCTCCTATCCCCAAATATACCCGAAGATATATTTCAGACAGGAGAACCACCATAATAGACAAAACAATAGTCTGTCCCTTTCTTATATTGTTCTTAAAATCCCTCTCTAAAGTTTTTTGATAGAGAAATCAGCAAAACGGATTTCCTCGTCACGCAACCGATCTTGCCAACTCCGGTTCTCACCCAAATAACGGTAGATACCCCATTTGGGACGAAGTCCGGTACAATCCGTACGCCACATATCCATTTTTTCAGGACCTAGTTTTAAAAGAACTTTTCCATCTTTGATACGTGTGATGATCACTTCATAAGAACCGTTCTCACCGAAACAGGCTTTTTCTTCTACCTCTACCCAGTTGCCTAGAAAATCGGCAAGGTCTGTACTAATAAGGGTAGAAGTGCTTCCACCACGTTTATCATAACGTACCCGCAATTGTTGTCCCCCTTTGCTGTTAGAATAGGCAGTCAGAGTGATAAGAGGAGAACTGACATCTGCTGTACCCGACGAGTTATCAATACCTTTCAACTGGTGAAGATGAGAAAATTTAGTCGTCGTTTGAAACCCTACCGGCAGACAGAATTTCCAACGAAATACCATAGCCTCTCCCTTTTGTCCGACAAGACTTTTCGGAGATTTGTTATCCGTCTTTATCTCATTGCGCTGACGGTCAGTAATATTTGTAAGCCCACGATCATCATCGATCGTAGCATGAATGAAAAAAGCAAATACATACTTATTCAACTGATTATCATAAACCTGCTGAATATGCTGAAAATGAGCGGTCTTATGTTCACGTGAAGAATCAGGCGCTTCATGGTTATATCCCGAACGTTTAATCAAGTCATATGTTTTTATACTATTGCCGTCAGCAATCAATGTACCATCCACCTGCTGTTCAGGTTTCGGTTGTTCTTTCTCGTCTATCACTTCCGATGAACTGTTGGAGCAGGCGATAAAAGCAAAAAGGGCTAAAAATAAGATTCCTTCTCTCATTTGGAGTTATTTAACATGGTCAGTCAGGAAATCTACCGATTTGAAGAAAATCTCTTCCATTTTATCAGAAGTCTTTGAACTGACATTATGGTCATAATATTCATATCTCAACAGTTCACAGACTCCCCCTCTTTTCTTTAAAGCCGATGCAAACATCCCGCTCTGCTCACATTCTACCGTAACATCACATGTACCACATACCAACATGGAAGCAGGTACATTCTTTTTTGGAATCAGGTTGACAGGAGATACTTCCCGAAGTACTTTAGGATCCCTGCCACAGAAATATCCAATACGCTGAGGGTCTTTCGTCTTTTGAATGATAGCCGCCTTTTCCAAATCATAAATACCGGAATAACCAACGAAGGCCTTCGTTCCGGGTACAGTCATTGCAGCTACCGCAGCCAAATGAGCACCGGCGGAAGTTCCCAGAAAGCCAAAGCATTCAGGGTTGATATTCAGCTCTGCAGCATGTTCCCGTATATATTTCACAGCATCCCAAACATCTTGGATAGAAACTTTCACGGTTGCATCAGATTGCGGAGCCAATGTATAAGATACACGTACACCAGTGATCCCCTTTTGTTTTGCTAAATATTGGGATAAAGACCTAGACGAACCGTTATTGCCCCGTGCCCATCCACCACCGTGGAGATAAACTACAAAAGGAGCAGGGTTATCAGTTTCTGCAAAATCAACTGCCAGTATCAGCTCATAATCTTTATACTTTTTGTAAACAATGTCTTTTGTAATTACTCCTTTATAATCCTTGCTTTTCAAGCGGTTTGCCTGGTAAGTATAAGGAGTCATTACATCAGGAATTGTATTCACATCAATAAATTTCGCATATTTCTTTGCATATAGCAACGAATAAGAGCCATCTTCGTTCTGCTTCATCTTCATACCATAACGATTGGAAAACTGTTGTGGTTGAGTTTCCTGCGCAAGACAAAGAAACGGCAGCATACACAAATAAAAAAACAATTTCAATTTCATGTTATCACTTAATATCAGGTGAGGATAAATTATGTCTTCTAACTCTATTTCTTCTTCAAAATCAGATACGGTATCGTTTCCACATCAGATGTACTGTATTTCAACCCAATACGCTTTGCCGTATCAATATACTTTTGATTGCCCAATGCTGTTCCTGCTTCATAAAGAAGAATAGCTGCACGAGACTGGTCGAAAGGTTTAATTTGTTTGAATTTCCAACTTTCGGGATTCAGATAGTAGGGATATAGATAATCCACTGCCTGTGAAGCCACTTTTCCATTGGGAGCAGGCGTACTCCATAAATTAATACCAATTTGACTGGTGATTTGATTAGCTTCCATCAAAGCTTCCAAAGCGAAAGTTGAATAATGTAAAGAAAGGGTACGTTTCAACTCTTGGGGTAATGAGCCATCATCAGCAATCTGTGTACCCATCTTGGGAAGAATACTTTGTTCAGCCACCTCACGAATACGGTCGGTACGGTCTAAGTAGGCTAATACCATCAGATGAATAGCTTCGTACCACAAGCCATGATTATTGGCTGCATGAGATTCTCTTTGCCCTTGCGTACTGTTCTCCATCCAATAACAAAAAGCGGTGGCCCAGTCATCAAGCTTCTTCTTATCTGAGAGTGTCCAACTTTTAGAGCCCTCTATCAATCGGGCAACCCCCAATGCACGGCTAAAACGACGAGAGTCGATAAAGCCTGAACCTCGCATATTTTTCATACCCGGCACGGATTGTGCATAAGTCATATTGGGATTCATACCCAGTTTCGGGTCTGTGAACCATGTCTTTAAATGAACAGCACATGCTTTGGCGTAGACTTCTTTTCCTGTTATATAATAGAGCACTCCCAAACAGTAAGCGGCATCACCGAAGCGATTGGCATTCTCACGTTCAGGATACTCATAAACTTCGGGATTACGTTCCCCATCTTTTCGGATATAGGGAAGTCCATCCGTTTTTGTAGAGTCAGGCCACCAATAGGGAGATAAGGTCATATAATCCCGTGGATCTTTGCTAGGAGGCAATTTCTTTTTGGCGGTCACCGATAAAGGAGTCATCTTTATATATTTCTCCGCTACCTTTTCCTGAAATTCGATGTACCGGACAACATCCTTGTCGCCTTTCTGATAGTCATTCTTTAGCTGTTCAAGTAATGTCGCATTAAACGGCCCCAACGGAGCAGCATTCAGTATTCCCCAACAGAGGCATACAGCCCATATGACAAAGATTCGTCTCATAACTATTATCTTTAAAGTAGGTAAGTAGTCGGGCAGTTAATTGCCACCCGACTGCCATTAATTTTTGAATCAGTCATTCTTCTTTAAGAGAAGAAACAACCACCGTTAATATCAATGTTCGTACCTGTCAGGTAAGAAGACTCGGAACAAGCAAGGAAGCAAATCAAGTCTGCAACTTCTTCAGCAGTTCCTTCACGACGCAATGCGTAAGAAGCTTTCATACGTTCGCGATTCTCCGGTGTATTGAAACGATCGTGGAAAGAAGTAGCAATCGTACCCGGGCAAACCGCATTACAACGGATACCTTGTGGACCAAGTTCCTTTGCCATAGAACGAGTAAATGTCATCACCGCCCCCTTTGCTGTTGCATACATGGAAGCTCCGTTACCTCCACCATCGCGTGCAGCCAATGAAGAAAAGTTAATGATGGAACCACCTGCCGGCATCATTGGAACTACTTCACGAGTACAGAGGAATACGGAACGCATATTGACATCCATCAGGAAATCATACCAAGCTTCATCTTGCTCAGTAATCTTTTTACGGCCTACAATTCCACCTACGACATTTACCAATATATCTACCTTGTCACCAAAAGCCTTATTACACTCTGCGAAAAGATTCTTTACCGCTACAGCTTTTGTCATATCACCCTGGACTGCGATAGCTTCACCACCAACATTCTTAATCAACGCCAGTGTTTCCTGTGCATCGGCTTCATTGTCAAAATAATTCAAACAAACTTTAGCACCTTCTGCTGCCAATTTCACTGATATTGCGCGACCAAGATCGCGTGCACCACCTGTCACGATAGCGACTTTACCTTCTAATTTCATAATCGTCTTGTTTTTAAAATACGTTTATTTTTCTATTTGTTTAATCTCTCCTACTGTTAGGAAAATGGAGCACAACGACAGCGGCACCAAAGCTCCTAACAAGCTGAATAATAATATCCAATTCGTAATATAACTGGCAAAAAGTATTGCCAGAATAGTTCCTAATACTGCCGAAGCACCCCCTAGTCCCGCCAAAGAGCCCACAGACTTACCACTATGTAAATCGCTCGGTATAGTCTGTAAATTTGTCATGAAGAACTGAAAACCTCCTAATACCAAAGCCATAAAGATGATAGCAACAGGAGCCGTAGTAGACATGATTGCCGCCAAAATAGACGGAATTATGATAAACCCGCCAAGCAACATAGCCGCTTTACGGGCATAATTCACTGTATGTCCCCGGTTTATCAACCAACCGGAATACCAACCACCGGCAATACTTCCCAATGCTGCACCCACATAAGGTACCCAAGCAGAAAATGCCACTTCTTTAATATTCAGATGAAATACATCTGCCAAATAAAGCGGTAAGAACGTCACAAACATCCACCAAATTGGGTCAAGGAAGAATCGTCCCAGAATAACAGACCAGTTCTTTTTCACCCGAAGCAGTTCTCCCCAACTCTTTCCTTTTTCTTCGGTTTTCAACTCCTTTTCAGGCTGACCACTCAAGATATAAGTCCGTTCTTCCTCCGTAATCCAAGGATGCTTCTTCGGTCCTTCTTTATTGATAATCAGCCAAGGGACCAACCAAATCAGCCCTAATCCACCGACTACAACAAATGTCAGCTTCCATCCAAAGGCAATGAACAGCATCAGGATAATAATCGGTGCCAGAATAGAACCTATGGAAGCTGCCGCTCCAAACAATCCCTGTGCAAAAGCACGTTCTTTCTGTGGGAACCATTCAGCATTACTTTTTGTCGTACCAGGCCACGGACCTGCTTCACCCAATCCGAGCATCATCCGGAAAAAAGTCAGCGAGAAAATCCCCCTGGAAAGAGAAGCCAAGGCATCTGCCGTACCCCATATCAACACACTCCAGAAAAAGCCTTTCCGGCATCCAATCTTATCGTACAGTTTCCCGGAAACAAGCTGGCTGATACCGTATGCTATCATAAAGAAAATAGTAATCAGACCGAGAATATCTTTCGCTTGTTGTGAAGCGTCGGGATCATTACGATCTATTAAGCCGAGATCGATAGCGATACCTTCGCGATTGGTCACAAACGTAACTCCATTTTTCTCCTTCATCTGTACGTTGGCTACACTGACCGAGTCACGATTTCCGTTTGCAGCCGTCAAGATATATTGCTCTCCTGCCAAAACAGCATGATTGCCTTTATCTGCCAATGCATCCGTTTGAGAAACCAAGCGATAATCAATATTAGCCACCCACATATAGTTGAGCGTGCCTCTATCCAGGTAATTGATAATGGTTATCAACATGATTAATCCGATAACCATCCATCGGAGTCCTTTCACTTTCATACACTCAGAGATTTAAAAAGTCTGCACGCACAGGACTGAATGTATCAATCAAAATACCAGCTTCGAGGCAAACACATCCATGTAACTCATCAGGAGCTACATAATAACCATCTCCCGCAGAAAGAATTTCTTTCTTGTCACCGATAGTTAGTTCAAACTTACCGCTTACTACGTAAGTCGCCTGACTGTGATAATGCTCGTGCATACTTCCTATCGCACCTTGATCAAATTTTACTTTGACCATCATCAGTTGCCCGTCATAGGCCATTATCTGACGATTAACACCCGGAGCAGGATTTTCCCACTTCAAATCTTTCTCAAACTGAAAAGTTTCACTACATGTTTTCATACTTTTGTCTATTAATGGTTTGTTTATCTTATAAATACTCCGCAACGACCATTCCATGTATAATCAAGTCCATCGATGGTCAGATTGTGTTTTTTCTCTTTACTATTATCCGTATTGCTAAGACAAAGCAGTACAAAATGCCCACCTTTATATATGGCTTTTACAACTGTATAGGAAGCCGTATCCATCAGTACTTTCACTTCTTCGCAAGAAGAAACCAGATTGTTGGAAGTTTCCATCACCACATCATAATCTCCATGCGTTTCGATAGAAGTAGCGAATGTGTGGTTCTTACGTGCTTTTTCCCTTATCAGAAAAGCTGTTTCATTCCTCAGATTAAAGTCTGGATCATTGGCTCCCAAACGGAGCATTTTTATTTCGGTCTGCGGAGTTGTCGCTGTACTGACAGTATAAAAACGGTTCTTATTAACAAAGGTAAAACAAGATGTATTCTTACTCTCATTCTGTCCCCAGGCTTCCAGCCAAAGATGTTGATAACCGTTCTTCGTTCCAAGAATTCTTAATTCATTACCGGCTTTAGTATAAGGGAAATTCAGAGAGACGAAGTGCCCGTTATACCATAAAGGATAGTCGTATTGATGTTCTCTGTCCGCATTTGCTTGCAGTACATCCAAAATTAAGGGAAATTGCAGGAAAGGAGTAGTCACGTAAGCCAATGTACGCTTCATCTCCACGCCAGGATAAGCATTAGCATCTTTTGCTACCACTACCTGAAAATGTCCTCCGTTGAAATCATGATAAATAATGTCCGAATGATAACGGGAAGATACTTTTATATCTCCGCCAAAGTTGGATGTTTCATCAACCACTAAGGTGTTGTGTGCGATTGTCTGCTTAGCAAACGATTGGTTTTCACGCGTATAATGTCCTTTGTACTTGGCCTCAATATTCAGAAAACGGGAGGCACCGTAATCAGTAAGAATCTCGTTTCCATTATCGTAATAAGCCATTGTCAGTTTATCAAAATGTCCATGGCTCAAACCGTGTGAAGTAGCCTTCAGCGTCAAAGCACTATTTAAGCCAGAAGCTGTAGAACGAATTACACCTATACCACCCTCATCTCCTTTGCGCCCGTCACGAAATAGACTGCTACGGTAAACAATCGGGGCTGCTTCTCCACGGGCTATATCACGAGCTACCTTGAAACCGCCGATAATAGGAAGATAAGTATGCTGATACTTATCAGCAACGGATAACAGTGATTTATCCGAAGGATTCATATTATACAATATATCTACCGCATATACCAGTTCCTGTGCGGAAAGTCCTTTCAGTAGTGCATCATTGATATGGAAGAATTCTCCCTCATAGGAAAGCTGTATCAATGTGGAAAGTGCTTTTGAAAGAATATTGTCCCGATAGTCGAAAATTTTCAGTTCCGGTAATTTGTGATCAATACATTGAGCAAAGATAACGAAAGGCCAAATGGCATAACGTTGATAATAAGCGCCCTCTGTGAAGTAACCGTCGGGAGAGAACAGATAATCCATTTGGCGGATAAAGCCACCACGCTTACCTGTTTCATCAGAGCCATAAAGCGCCTTCTTTACATAATCTTCACGATTCATGGCAAAGCCGATCATACCGACAGCAGCCGTAGCCCATGTCGCATGGTTATGCATCTTATTAAAGGTCTTTTTATTGGCATGGTTATCTCCCATTCCATCCATAATGAAGTCTGCCATCGGAACAAATAAATTCTCCTCGATAGTGGCACGCTGTTTGGATGAAAGTGTATTATAAATACAATCGTAAGCCACTGCTGTATGTACTAACCATACGCTTTCATTCAAAGTCTGCCAAAACAAACGTCCCGGAACAGGAGAAAGCTGTAAAGGATGAAAGCCCAAAGTGGGATATAACTTCGCATAGGCTTGCAGCATATTGGCCACATAGGTAGCATATTTCTTATCACCGGTCAGTTGATAGGCAACTCCGCAATGAAACATAGCATAATAATTGGACTTATGCTGTTCGTGTACCGCACCACCGCCACCATCTATCGGAACCGGAACGGATATAGAAGAGTTTACTGCCGCATCAGCTGCACTCAATACCTCCGAGAGCGATTTGTCGAACTCGGGCAGCATCCCCTTTCCTGCCCTAATTTCGCTCACTTCCTCCTGCGTGAAAAGAAGAGACGGATGTTGGGCAAATGAAAGAAGACACCCTCCTAAAACCATAAATATGCAAATAATAAGTTTTCTCATCTTACATCATTTCCTATTTCAATAATAGTATCGTATGACAACTGTTCTACTTCTTTTTCAAGCCGATAGAGAGTTTTTCCAGTTCGCTACCCTCAACCGGAGTATAATCGTATGCTTCGGCATTGATATATGCGGGACGGAAATTGTACATCTTCCCTTGTATAGCCTGAGCAGTGGTAGTTACCATTCTACCGGAGTTCCACAAATTACAGTTCGCAATGCGTACCTTTTCCCAAGTGGCCTCATCCAAACGGATCGTTGCTCCGCCACGTCCGCTATTATCAAAATTGCAGTTCTCTACTGTCAGTACTTGCGGGCCAATCAGGCGCATGACACTTCCACGTTCTTTGTTGCAACAGTCTACAAAGGTACAATGTCTGACAGTAATATAAGGACCTGCCGTACTTTCATCGCTTCCGCCACGATAAATATTAATAGGTAAACCCAACAGACGGTAGAAGGAGCAATTTTCAATCAACATATCATCGGCATTATAGCGGCCTATATCATCTTTCTCTGCTGCATAGTTGATAGCATCTCCCGACAAATCACGGAAAAGACAGTTGCGGATGGTAACGCTTTTGGCAAAAGTAGCCTTTGTTCCTTTGACTGCAAAGAATCCGCCTTCTCCAAAGTTTTGAAACTCGCAACCGTCTACTGTCAATGTATAAGGCTGAATCATATCAAAAGCTGTAGATATTCCCGCTTTAGCCAATGCTTTTCCCGGTTCTAATACGCCATCGAAAGCAATATTTTCAATTTTCAGTTCTCCACCATCAGCTATTGTCACCATATTATCCGGTTTGTCTCCATTAAAACGAATGAGCGGTTTATTACCCGGATCAGCGGCACGAATTGTCAACGGCTTATCGATGAGTATAGAACGTTGAATAGGATACGTACCTTTTGACAGAATAATGATACTGCCCGGTTCTAACGAATGAACGATTTCGGACAGATTCGTACCCGGAGATACATTGCATTCTTTATGAGCATTAGTTGTGGACTGTGCCACCTGATTTGTAAACCACGAAGCACCTTTATCCTTACGTATCACAGTATTATCAGGCAACTGAGGAACTTTCACTTTTTCCGTAATGAATCCCGGCGCCGAATAGTTCTTACTCAGTTGTACCTTATTACCTTTAAACTGGATACCCGATACATCGTCAACAGCTATATAAGGCTGAGCCAATTTCTTATTGATAATAATATTGTCTGTAAAAGCAACCTTTTCCGGTGCAAGGGTACGTTCCATATCTTTGCCTGTACCAAATTCTATATTTGTGCAATCAACAAATGTATTGCGGAACATTTCGACATCAACAACCTGACAATATCTGTTTGGCAACGAATTGGGTACTGCATCCATAACTCCTAAAGCCGAGAAAAAACGGGTACCCGCCAAACCGACTAACAGATTATCATAAATCCGATGTCCGGCATTAACTACACGGATACCGCCTGTATTACGACGTCCGTTGCCGATAAACAGATTGTTATTCACCGTATTACGATCGCCATGGCGCAAAGCAACTACTCCTTCACATTCCAACAAAGTATTGTTTCGGATGATGTTATCACTGGATTTGATAGAAATTACTTCCACTTCTCCGGAACAACGTTCGAACAGATTATTTTCAATGATTGTGTTTGAGGAGCTATAAGCCTGCTGAGAGGTTCCCACACGCATTGTTTCAGCTCCATTCGAACCATATACCGGCCTTTCTCCAAAGTAGTTGTGATCAATCAAATGATAATTCTCCAAGCAACGTTTGTCGTTGAGGATGACAATTAATGTCACCCCCAAATTTAATTTTCCTGTCAATGAACAATGATCTACTCTATTATGACGACCATAAAGCAATATATAGCTATAAGCCTGATCCCGACGGGATGGATTAAATTTATCTATCACACAATTCGTCAGACGACAGTGATTAGCCAACTCCTGTCCATTACGAAACTCTATTACAGAACCTTTAGGAGCATATCCATCTGTGAAATATAATCCGTCGACAGATATCCATTCTCCCGCTATTCGTAGAGTAGACCCACCTTCTATCTTTACCTTTCCCGGATTCAAAGCTTTTATGGAAATAGGAGACTTTTCAGTCCCTTTACCCATCCACTTCAACTGCATATCTTTATACTGACCATCTTTAATATAAATTTGATCACCCGGCTGTGCAGTTTTTAAGCAGGAAGCTACTTCAGGAAGTGTTACATCATATCTTTTCGCAAAAGAGAGTAACGGTAACCCAATGAGCAGGGAAGCTATAATCGCTTTATGTATATCTCGTATCATCATTTTAAATTATTGAACTTGAACTTTTGAGTAATCATAATCATGTTTCTGCCAGTACATATCAAATTCAATCGAACTGGACGAAGGTGCATTCGTGTTATTATACAACTTAAAGTCAACTGTTTTTATATGTAAAACCCCGATACGTTTTATATTATCAGCAACATTATCGACTGAGCCTTTTACATTATAATAGAATACAAGCAAAACAGCATCTACATTGGCAATCTTTTCTTCACCTACCTTAAATATATCCGGTGCCCAAACATCTGTATTAGGCGAGGCCTTCGCACCTGCAATACTAAAACCACGACAAGTTTTAGCTTCCACATCTATAGGAAAAGTAGTCTCATCAATCTTTGATAATGTACCATTCTTCACTTCATCAATCAGAGTTTTATAGCCTGATTTAGATGGGTCAAGCCATAAGAAAGTCAATGCTGGTGTACCATAACAATCTATTTTTCCTCCTGTCACTTGCGAACTGGAATTTGTTGTAGAATAGAAGTTTCTCAATTGTGTTTTTGAGTTTGCCGGACTATTAATCTGTAATTGCCCTGCAGAAGCTCCTGAGAAGAAAAAATAGGGGTTTACTGAATTATATTCGCTCTCTGAAACCGCCGGTTTATTATTAGCAGAACAAGTAGCAGCTTTATATTTCATAGAAACAGGATCTACTACAGTACTCCAATCACTATTTGCATAGACCAATCCCGTTTCTGGAGAGAAGAAAGAAGATAGCTGTCCCTCAATACGTCCCTGACCATATACTTTATTATTCTCCCAGAAATAAACGAAAGGCACTTTCACCACGAATGCATCCGTCAAGGTGCGCACTTCGCGTCCGTCAAAATAAGAAATTTTCAGTGCCTTCGTATTATTCCCATCTTCATAGTTCTCCGATGAAGGTACAACAAAATTCAATACAGTTTCAGTCTGCAACGGAATGGTACACTCAATATCACCTAACAGCACTTTATCAATCTTATTAAGATAAGTTCCCTCCAATACTACCACATCTCCTACATTAGCCGGTTCAAATACATTAGTTGTAACCTTCGGTTCATAACGTTTCACTGTCAACTGCGGTGCAGAAGAACTTGATGTCTCCACATTCTCCGTACCATTAAAGTATTTGAATGTCACCACAGCCCTGTCACTCTCCACATAAGGAACCTTCACTACTATCTCATTCTCATTTTGTGAGACGATCTCAGCCTCATTTCCAGCCGTACCTCCTTCGGCAGCAGTAAAGAGAACGGCACTTACCACGTTCATGTGACTACCAGAAAGCAACAAATTATTCCCCATTTCAACTTCCGAAGGTACTCCGGTCTGCGAAACAACAGGTGCCGGATATTCGAGAGTAAACTCTGCTTCTGATACACCCTCACCGATTGAGTTGGTCAATACAATTTTACCACTTCGTGCCTGATCCGTTACCTTTAGAGATAAACGCTGATTGGATACTTTCTGCAAAATAGTAACTTTTCCACCACCAATAGTAGCACTTACCACATCATCCAAATATTCTCCGGTAACAATCACTTCACTACCTATACTTCCACTCTCAGGCGAGAAAGAAAGAACCTCCGGTGAACTAATCGCCACATCTTTCATCGACGTAGAATCACAACCACACAAAAAGAATAAACAGGCAAATAATGCTGCCAAAGTCCATTTTCTATATTGTTTCATATTTGTAAGCATTTAAAAGATTAATAACCCGTATTCTGCGCTATCTCAGGATTAATGTCAATCACACTCACCGGAATAGGCAAAAATGTTTGCCAATCTTCTATATCATTCACCGTATAAGAATATTCCGTATAAAGAAGCTCGCTGTTCAAATAATTGTTTACCGTCTGAGTAGCAATGCCCCAACGAAGAAGATCAAACCAGCGCTGATTTTCAAAAGCTAACTCCAGCCTACGTTCATTACGTACAGCCTCTCTAAAATCGTAAAGGCTTGGCAAATCAGCTAATGTATAGGTAGAAACACCAGCACGCTCACAAACCATGTTCAGATATTTCAGATTATCAGTCGAGGGTCCTGAGATCTCATTAGTCAGTTCTGCATAAAGCAAAGCAATGTCGGCAACACGAATCACAGGCCAATCACTCTCACCATCATATTGCGTAGACACAGGGTTAACATATTTCTTACAATAACGACAATTACCTTCTGTCACCCACGTTTGAGTAGTTGTATTAAAATATTTCTGAGCGACATTCACATCCAGACGTTTATCAGCTCCCTCTCCTCTTAGCTCGTAAGCCGCAATAATATTATCAGTGGGAGTATTATAACCGGAAGAAGTACCGATAATCACATTCGCGCCATTATTGACCGGGGCAAACATGTTGCCGAATGGCGAACCGAGACCTACATTACCGGAAAGATAACGAACCGCAAAGATGATTTCCTTATTCATCTCATTACTAATATCAAAAATTTTATCATAAGCAACAAGGTCGCTACCCGATTGCGGATTTCCCACAGATTCACTTTCAAGAACTTCCTTACACAACTGCGCCGCACGAGCATACTTCTCATCACCTACCCGATAGTGTGTAGCATATACCTTCGCAAGTAATGCTTTCGCTGCATTCAGGTCTGCGCGTCCCAAGTCACTATCCGCCATCTTGCCGGGAAGTAATTCATTATTGACAATATTTTCCAAATCCTCTTCAATAAGTGCATATACCTCATCTACTGTAGAGCGCTGCATATCACGAGCCACTTCAGAAGGAACCTTAGAAGTAACGATGAACACCGGTCCCCACAAACGAACTAAATTGAAATATTCCAACGAGCGAAGAAAAAGTACTTCTCCCTCATATTGATTCCGTAGTGTCTCATCTGTCACTACATCAAGGTAAGAGATAACATTATTTACCCGAGCAATTGTGGCATAGCAGGCATTCCAATACGTTTCTACCCATTCATTTTCCGGTACAATAGTTCCCTGGTCAAGCTGTTCCACCAACCGGGTAGTATTGGAAGAGGATCCGGCCGCATATATACGTCCGTTATCTGAACGTAACTCGGTCACAGCCCACTCGTAATACATCACATCATGCAGAGAATTATAACAACCCAACACTAGATTATTCACTGATGAAGCATCCTTCACATATTCATCTGCTGCCACTTCCGAATAAGGATATTGGTCCAGATCACAAGCAGAAAATAGCATAACGATTAACAATAATCCTATATAATTTACCTTTTTCATCGTTTTCCTCCATTAAAAATTAATATCAAAACCGGCAGAAATAGTAGAAGTCAATGGGAATCCACCGCGCTGGTATCCAGAAATCATAGCACTGGAATAGTCACCGGATGTCATACGTGATTCCGGATTAATGCCTTTGTAACCGCTTCCCCAAATATAAAACAGGTTACTACCCGACACATAAAAACGTACACCGGACAATTTAATCTTACGGGCAGCCGTTGCCGGTAAAGTATATCCTACCGTAAAGTTACGTAAACAAGCATACGAAGCGTTTTGCAAAGGATAATCGGTAAGCATGAGGTCATGTCCCGTTTTCACATTCTGATAAGGAGTTTTTCCGTCACCCGGATGTTCTGCACTCACCCAACGGTTCTTTGTATACTTCTTATTCCATTTTTTTGTTTCATTATAGTAAACATCTCCATTAAGTACTGTAATTCCCTGTACACCCTGAATCAGGAATGAGATGTCGAAATCTTTGATTTGGAAAGTATTAGTAATACCCCATGTGAAATCAGGGTAAGGAGTTCCCAATGCAACACGGTCTTCAGGAGTCAAAGAACCATCATTATTAGTATCTACGATACGTATTCCTCCCGGCGCATCATCTGAGAAATGAGGATTAGCAGCAATTTCTTCCGCGCTATTCCATACCCCACACGTCTTATATCCATAAAATTGAATCAACGGTTCACCTACCTTAGCAAGATAGCCTTCATTTCTTTCTCCCAAAGAAATCATTTGCTGTTCGCCACCTAACTCTAACAGTTTATTACGTGACAATGAAAAATTTATATTAGTATCCCATGAAAACTTACGGCTTTTCATATTATGTGTATCAAGTTGAATCTCCAAGCCTGAGTTCCGAACTTTTCCTATATTATTCCAATAATGAGTATAACCGGTAAACGACTGTGTAGGTTGTTCAAATAATAGTGCACGTGTCACCGAATAGTAGGCATCTATTGCCAGATTAATTCGGTTGTTGAAAAGTCCCAAATCCAAGCCATAGTTAAACTCGTCAGTCTGTTCCCAAGTGATATTAGAATTAGCTAATGAAGAAGAGATATTTGCAGAGCCATTAACCAAAGCACCTGTACCTTTACCCGTCACATAATTTGCACTGTTCAATACCTCAAGAGCTGCATTATAGCTGATACGATTATTTCCTGTCACACCATACGATGCACGAAGTTTCAAGTTAGAGATAGCTTTGATATTCTTCATAAATTTCTCTTCATTCACACGCCAGCCAAGTGATACGGAAGGAAACCAAGCATTACGATTGCCCTTCGAAAAGAGCGATGAACGATCCAGTCGCAAAGAAGTAGACAACAGATAGCGTCCCAAATAGCTATAATTAATACGTCCCAGATAAGATTCCAATACGACATCCGGATACCGGAAAGTTCCTGTACCAGCCGTATTGCCGTTACCTTCGCTCGCCAGTTCGTAAACGGTAGCAGCATTCAACGTCTGAATATCATCAGTTGCAAATCCTGTCGCAGCCATAGCTACACGTTGATTCCGTGTCTTTTCTACAGTATATCCTAACAAAGCGTCAATAGTGTGAACTTTATTCTTTCCAAAATCCAAATGATAGCTCAAAATATTCTCACTCAACAAATCAATATAAAGCGCACTGGAATATGTAGCACGACTTGCTTCTTTATCTTTTGTAGCATCTTTATTACCATAATAGTAAGAAGGAGCAAAGCGAACATTTAATCCATTGGAGGTTTTAAACTGTAATCCCTTACAAAGGTCAAGCGTAAGGTACATGCTAGCCAATCCTTGCATAGTCTCGCTCCAACGGAAAGTATTAGTCATTACACTTTTCGGATTATTATTGGCAGAGCTAAACGGAGACGATTTCTCCAACACCCGGTTACCATCGGCATCCAACAACGGATTCCCATCTGCATCTACAGCAGTCGGTGTCATGATATTGTTAAAATGGCTACCTCTTGCAAATCCTTCATAACCGGTTAATTCAGTACTATATGCATTGTGATAGACCGGTAAAAAAGAAGGAGTACGGTAAAAATCAATAAAATTATTCTTCGGACGTTCCGTCTTACTATATGTACCGGAAATATTAACACCTACTGTGGCTATCTTTGAAAGTTTGGTATCCACTTTGGCACGGAAATTCAATTTATCCAACGAATTGTTCAGCATTACCCCTTGATCTTTGGTATAAGCTGCCGAAATAAAATATTTCGTCTCCTTACGTCCACCGGAAACACTCATCTGTACATTAGTGATACCTGCCATATCACGTAAACCTTCTTTCTGCCAATCGGTAGTTCCCATCTGGCTCTCCAAATAAGCGGCTCCACGTGCAGCACTCGGAACTTTCGGACCACCTAAAGCGGCTTCTTCTTCCAATAAACTCAACCATTCGGAAGAAGTCATCATATCATGCAACTGATATGCATACTTAAATCCTTGATAAAATTTGAAAGAATATTTCGGTTTGTCCGGCGTACCACTTTTAGTAGTCACCATAATTACGCCATTAGCGGCACGTGACCCATAAATAGCAGCCGAAGCGGCATCTTTTAAAATTTCAATTGATTTTACATCCGCAGCATTAATGGATGATAAACCACCGGATACAGGAAAGCCATCTATGATAACCAATGGCTCACTATCTGCCGAAATAGATCCTGTGCCACGTACTCGGATAGAAGGAGTTACTCCCACCTCCGATGTCTCATTGGAAACCGTCAGACCTGTCATTGCACCTTGTAAAGCAGATGTCATATCACTCACCGGAGCATTAATCAGTTTCTCACCTTCTAACTTTGAAATCGAACCTGTTAAATGGGACTTTGCCTGCGTACCGTAACCGATTACCACGACATCATCCAACATTTTCGAATCTTCTTCCAACGTCACATTCACCACTGTACGTTTACCTATTACCTCCGCCTTATCAACGTATCCGATATACGAATAGACTAAAATTGTCTTGGAATTAGGAACTTTAATGGAGTACTTACCTTCAGCATCCGTCACGGTTCCCGTAGGAACAGCAGCATCTTTAACTGTAACTGAAGCTCCAATCAACGGACCCTGTTCATCTATCACTCGACCAGTAACTACATGCTGGGAATAAATGTTCAATGTCCCTACCAACAACAGGAACATCAATGCGACCTTTTTTAAAATACAGGAGTTGTTCATAGATTAGTGTTTTAATTTCTATGACAAACGTAGTGATAATAATATCGCATAATCAGCTTATAAATAGCATATTACGCGTACATCTTTATAAAGAAGAAAAGAATATTTTTACTGTAAAGCTTTACTTTGAAAGATAATATTCGTACTTTTACAGCCGCAAACAGGAAGGAAAACCTTTTAAAATATTTATATCTTATGAAAGACGAAGTAAATTCGCAACCAGTTAAGCTTGTCATTGAACACATAAAAAAACAAATCGCAGAGCGCCGGATTCTGCCTGGTGAACGTCTACCGTCTGAACGGAAATTATCTGAACTTCTGCAGGTCAGCCGCTCGCATGTTCGTGAAGCTTTACAAAAGATGGAGTTATATGGAATTGTAAAAATATATCCTCAGAGCGGAACAGTAGTTTCCGAGTTCTCCAAAGATCAATTGGATACCATGATTACCGATGCTTTGAAAATAAGCAAATATGACTTTTCCAGTTTGGTATATGTACGTGTTCTGTTGGAGATCGAAGTTTGCAAATTGTGTGCAATTAACCGTACAGAAGAAGATTTGGAGAATATCGAAAAAACACTTGTCGAATTGGAGGAAAAGTTTGACACAGAGCTACGCGTTGAGAAAGATTTTGCATTTCATCAAGCAATTGCACAAGGTGGACACAACCCGGTAATTAGTTCACTCTTGCTTATCATTACTCCTGATATATTAAAATATTATCAAAAATATAAAGTCTGCGCCGTTCCTCAAAAAACAGTACATGCAGAACACAGAGAGATGTTACAAAAGATAAAAGATAAAGACAAGGATGGAATGAAAGAGCTGGTACTCCGCCACTTGTCCAACCTGATTGATTTTGCCAAATTATCGACCAAAGGAGAGATTCCGGAGTTCGAATACGGGCATATCTAAAAAGCAAAAGAAAGCAATAAAAAAATAATAGAGGAGGACAAATGTCCTCCTCTATTATTTTTTAAGTTAACAGCTAGTCTCTCAATTAAGCTGCCGGATCGGGAGCTTCTCCGTGATTACCGTCCGAATTTCCGCCATCGCCAGAATCAGAGCCACCATTCCCTCCATTTGTTGCCACAACGTCCAATGGTACATATTTTGAGATACTCATCTTATTCAACATCGTTTTTAACTGACTTCCCGGGGTAAAAACTATTTTTCTCACTATGATATTACTACTATCGACATCCTTGGCTTCTATACCACTTTTAGCGTTAAAAGTAGGACGAAGTGTACCGAACTCACCTAGCTTCACCGTTTTTCCCTCATCCATATATCCTTCCAATGAATCAAGCAGCCCGTCTAAGACTAATTTGACCTGACCACGATGAGTACCACAAATCAATGATACATTTTTACACAATTTCGAGAAATCAATTACTCCATCGCTCACCGGAGCAGCGACATACTTCTTAGTTTTGGTTTCATCGAAATTAAAGACTCTTTCTTTTACTGCATACTGTAATCCCATAATTTTAAGTTTTTAAATTGTTTGATAAAAATGTTGTTTTGTGATCACGATGCAAAGATACAGCAAGGGAAAACCACCGAAGTGCTTTAATGGTCCTTAACTACCCGTTAATCTAAAAACACTCCTTTGAACACCTGCCTAAAAAAATATTCGCTTTTGCCTAAAAAAAGATATCCATCCTCCTAAACGCAGATATCTTTTTAGGCAAGTATCGTCTTATTTGATAAGATAGGTAGCCACTACCGGAACATTACATTTCCGTATACGCAATTCTGGTAAGGGATTGACTGAAAAACAAACGAGCGAAATATTCAATCGCTTTAAGATTTTCGAGAGCAGTAACCTGAAGCACACCGGAAGTACCGGAGTGGGTCTGAACCTAACCAAAAGCCTGACTGAATTATTAGGTGGAGAAATCACTATAGAAAGTACTTTGGGAGAATATGTAGAATTCAATGTATCCCTGCCGCCTATGTACGTGAATTCCGAAAAAGAAAGTCAGCCTACAGAAGAAAAGACAGAGGTCAGTGAAATGCTTTTCATTCCTAAGCAGAAAGAAATTACCATACTGATTGTAGAAGACGAAAAGAATATCCGGGAACTGTTGAAAGATATTCTGCTTCCCTACTATCAGGTTCGCGAAGCTGCCGATGGAGAAGAGGCGCTGAAAGAAGTAGAACAAAAGTAACCGGACATCATTATCAGTGATGTGTTAATGCCCAAACTAGATGGCATTACACTGACAGATATATTGAAGTCTGATGAACGGACAGCTCATATTCCGGTTATTCATATTTCTGCCAAAAACTCTATTGAAGACCAGATCAATGCCTATAATCACGGAACAGATTTGTATATCCCTAAACCTTTCCATCCAAGACATGTGTTGAGTGCGGTAGAGAATATGATTAATAAATACTCTCTGATGAAAGAGTATTTCAAATCCGGCCGTTCCTCTCTTATTGTAAGGGATGGGATCACCATGCACAAAGAGGATGAATTATTACTGAACAAGATTATCAAGTTCATTGAAGATAATATCGACGATGAATCCATGAATCCGGAATATTATCAGATTCTTACGAGGTAGCTCAAATGAGATATGCGACTAATGGGACAATATCTGCTGTAATGTGATGTTCGAGAGGTCCGGTCAAGGCAAAAGTCGGAGTAGATTCTTCACCAGCATCGTCACTTTCCCAAGGAAACATGGCACCCCGGTAACCATGAGTGATAGCACGTTTGCAAGCAGCTGCAAGACGGTTGGTACGGTAGTTCACCATAGATTCGGCAATGCCTTGATTGAGCAATAATATAGGAGGATACATCCAAAGTTCCGTATCCCCAAAGATATGCCCGTTGTACCCCTGTGAAGACAGCCCCATGGGAGAAATGCTCAATCCGGTACCCTCTCTTCCGAAAGAATAGAGGTTGAACAGGGCGAAACACACTGCACGTTGAGCATCATCATCACCCTCAATACGAATATCACCTTGCCAAAGTTCATTCCATAGTTGGCAATGGAAAGCCATCAGACGGTCGGCATCCTCGTGGATAGCGTAAGTGATTTGACGTTCAGACTCATTGTAAGGATCTACGAAGTCACGCTTGGAATAGATGACACCTGCCAATGCAAAAGAATAGGTTTCTCCTTTTTTCAGAGATACGGTAAAAGATTATTGAATGGAAAAAGGCTCTTTCCAGGGGAGAAGGCCAATGCCGCCATTAGCCATAGGAACTCCTACGTAATCAGCATGAATATCTGAAGTATGGAGTTGCCACAAGTCTTTCTCGGAAGTAACGGCACGCATGGCCGTAAAAGAGCTTATCAATACCAGAATCAGTAAATTTAGTTTTCTCATGTTTTTCTATGTTGATTTACCACATTAAATACGGGGTAAAGATAAGAATAACTATTTGAAAATAATCATAATCTGCTCATCAATACCCTTATCGGGTATGCGCACACTACATACACAGGTTTCTTTATCCCAACTCCACGCCACAGATTCCGTATCATTCTCTAAATTATCTTCCAAGCGTTCCGTCTTAGCTTTCTTTATTTTCTTTCCTTTGACAGTAACCTCTTTCGGAACTTTCGCAGAATAAATACGAAACAACAGATTTCTCGGACCGGGGACAGTGTATCCTTTTCCTTCACGGGCAGAGACAGTCAATTCATATCCATTCGCCAAAGTATTACAAACAATCGGTGTTTTGACAAATTCATCACGCTGATATCCTAAGTTTTCTCCTTCATCTTCATAGAGAGTAAAGGCAGCCTGTGCACCCTCCTGTGCAGGGAAAACTTCAAAAGTTAGTGGATATACCGGTTTCTCATGGGTGTAGTTCATCACCGGCATGGTGGGAATGATAGAACCTTGCTTCACAAACACAGGAACGAAGGACAAGGGAGCGTCAACCGTAGTCCATTGCTCTCCGGTGTAAACCGTCTTCTTGTTATTATAGTCAATCCATGTACCTTCGGGCAAATAGACATTTTTGGTACGAGCGCCTTTCTTCACCACAGGGGCTACCAGTAATTCACGGCCAAACATGAATTGGGCATCCGTAGAAAAAGTTTCCATATCCATTGGATATTCCAGAAACAGAGGCCGCATGATAGGCAATCCTGTATCATACGCTTCGCGGGCGTAAGTGTAGATATACGGCAACAAACGATATTTCAGTTCGATAGCCGCTTTCGCGTTCTTTTCCGCTTCCGGACCGAAAAGCCACGGTTCCACCGGATTATCTCCCTCATGGTGGATACGACTCAAAGGATTGAATGCACCGAATTGAATCCAACGGGTATAGAGTTCCGCCATAGCCGGATAATCTTCAATGTCTCCACAGTAACCGGTAATGTCACAGGAAGAAAACGGTATCAGTCCTAAACCGGCGGAAAGCATTACAGGAATCTGATTGGCTAACTGTCCCCAGCCTTGCAACACATCATCTCCGTTCCCGCTATCACCTGTCCAACCGAACGTATAACGTTGCAATCCGGCATAAGCAGCACGGGTCATTTGGAACACACGACGGTCCGGATTCCTCTTTTCAAATTGTTCTTTCACCACTTTATCCCAAGTCAATCCATAGACATTATGGATTTCATCGTGCATACCCAGATAGTGTTTCATGACGAGACGTTCCGTTTGCTCTTCGTTACTCCAGGCAGGTTCGCCCATGTCCGTCCAGAAGCCGGAGATACCGTCGTCAATCGGTTTCTGCTGATAGGTTCCCCACCAATCGGCTACGGCAGGCAAGGTGAAATCCACCACTCCACAGTTACCACCCCAAGGCCAGGGCATATCGTAGCTTTTACCGTTCGTGCTGTCCTTTACAAAATAACCCAAACGATCAGCTTCTTCCCATTGCTTTTTATTAGCTTGTGCAATTACCGGATCTTGAGATACTACTACCTTAAAACCCATCTCTTTCAAATCCGAAAGCATCTTCTTTGGATTCTCATAGTTTCCTTTGCGCCATTCGAAATCCTGCAGATATTCCGTCCAGCCGATATCCTGATAGATAATATCACAAGGGATTCCACGTTTCCGGTAACCCTCGGCTATTTCGCGACTTAGCTTTTCGCTTGTCAGCAGACCGCGGCATTGAGCAAAACCCAGCGCCCATTTCGGTGGCATGATAGGTTTGCCCGTCAGTCCGACGTATTGGCCGATAATTTCCTTATAGTCCTTGCCGAAAATAAAATAGTAGATCATTTCACCGTTCGGAGCTTCAAAGCTGTAATAGTCGCGACTTTCCGTACCGAACTTGAATTCCGTTTTGTACGTATTATCAAGAAAAATACCATACCGATAACTGCTCATAAAGAAAGGAATACTCTTGTAGAGCGGATCTTCCACTATACTGTAACAGGGTTTGTCACTATTCCACATCTTATAAGATTCGCCACGACGGTCCATCTTTCCTGTCTTTTCTCCCAGTCCGAAAAAATGCTCGTCACGACGGAGCACTTTATATTCCGTCTTCTTTGTTCCTTCACTCACATGCCCCTTGTCGGCATAATCACTAAACAGGAGTTTCTGATACTTATCAAATATCTGAAGACTCAACGGAGATTTATTTACCCGAATACGCAATTTCGGAGTAAAGATCTCATAACAGGCTGTCTGTTCGTCCACATGGACGGTCCCTACATCTTCCAACTCTTCATTAATCACTGCAAAAGAGGCATTCTTCCGTTGCAGCTGTCCATCGGGCGAAAACCAAACTTTGACTACCGAAGGACTACAGAGCTGTAGCTGCAACGCAGCACTGTCCGTCAGGTGAAAAGTCACCTGACGCCCTTGTTGTGTAAAAGAAGTGCATACCTTTGCGTTATCTGTGGCACAAAGCACAGAGATAGGTAACAAGCAAGCTATCATCCATCCTATTATTCTATTCATATTCGCACTATCCTCTTATTTATTCCATATCTATCAGCCTCATTCATACTCTACTACCAACATTGTCCAATATTTCAATGACGGAAGTGCTACCTTTATCTCATTTCCTTCCTGAACAAAATCAAGCTCTTGAGAGACTCCGAAACGTGCATCCGGAGAGGCTGCCCAAACTGTTCTTACCGTCCCCTTTACGCTTACCTTTGTTTGGACCGGTTCAATCAAAGAGGGTTCAACCTGCGTCCCATTAGAGTCACACCAATCCAAATGTACAGCATTGGTATAATTAAGGAAATGAATCACGTCCCTACGATCAAAGCGTTTCCCGATAGTGGCAATCTGATTACGGACAGGGGGCCATTGATTGACGGTCATCTTCCCATCTGTAGAAGAAGCTGTAACTCCATAAAACTCTCCACCATCACGTAAGAGATTCTCATACCCGGTGATAAAATCATAATAAGTCACCATTGCTTTCTTCAATTCCCCTTTCATTGCCAAGCTGCTGTTAGGGAAATACTCGGTAGTCAACATATGTTCTCCTAATTCCAGATGCGCACCACCCCATGCATGGATAGCGGCATTTGCCATTAATACACCAGGGGTATTGAAATAGCCACGCCCTTCACCGCCAAGCTTATAATTCATATAAGCAGCCAATACAGTTTTCTTTCCGTTCGACCATCGATCATTGTTTGTGATAATATTTGAAAGGACGCTAAAGCCGTTATCGGTCGGTTTTTCCCACACTTCAGTATAAAGGAAATCTACCGGAGAGTTCGCAATCAAGTTTTCTTGACCATATTGTCCCACAGCATTCATCACCAACGACTTTTTCGGTTGAGCTTCTTTCATCGCCTTTATAAACACCGGGAAAGTAGCTGCGAGATCAACAGAGTTTCCATTATAATCATATAATTCTCCCCGACCACCTAGCTGGTCAATCTGATAGCCGTCAAAATCAAAAACTTCATATACGTCGTTATTCTGCTGAGCCATATAGTCTCTCCATTCCTGCAATGCCGGATTCGTCAGATAGATATTACTTTTGAAAGGAGAACCTAGCGGATGATAATCCTTGTTTCCGTGCTTCTTGTCCTTAAACAGGTACCATGCTTCTTTCACACCATCATCGGCCGCATCGCTCAAAGCTCCATAAGCAAGATTGTAGAAAAGAGATTTCATACCCCGTTTATGACCAGCGTCAATGTATCCCTGCACAGTAGAACGATAACAATCGCGATTGATAATATCTTTCCACACATCCATCGGAGCAGAAGGCGAACCTGCTAATGGCTTATGGTGTTTGTAATGCCAGTCCTGATACTGCACATAGTTGATATGATGGCGGTTCAGGTTATCCATTACCTTGTTAATCTCCTTTTCGCTCATTTTGCCATATTCGGAGAGAAATCCGTTGCGCGGAAAACGTGCAGGGTCGGAAGACACATCAATGGCAATGCTGCCCAGAACAACCTCTTCGCCATTCTCTACTGTATATAAGTCGACCATATAACCTTTAAAGTCATCTGCCGGCGGATTCCAACTCCATGACTTTCCGGTGAGGGGAGTTTCGGAAAGCACCTTGTTGAGATGCTTATAGCGAATGGTCACCTGCCCTTCGGGAAGATTGTTCAAAGAAAGTTGTACCGGTTCTCCCGGCTGATAGGCGGCTTTATCGGTAGACAGCAGTACGGTGATATAGCCGTCTCCGTAAGTAATAGGATTGTGCGAAGGCTCGTCGTCGATACAACCGGCCAATGAAAAAGCCAGGATACAAGCCATTATATATTTCGTCTGTTTCATAATTCAGTCTGTATTAATCGTTATTTCTTTTGAAAATGAATCTCCTTTTTATAGGTATTGATAGTAACCTTAAAGGTTCCGGCATTATTCATATACCATTTATTGTCGCCCTTATCAGAAGAGAGATAACATGAGCCTGTAAACTCATCATACACTCCTTTATTATCTTCTTCCGCAACAAAGAATAAACCACCGTAATCACCGAATTGGAGAGGAAACTTTATCTGTCCGGTTCCCAATTCTCCTTCATATACAAATTCATTCTTGTTAGAGCTGCTTTGTGTAAGTTCTTTCACATTCTCCCAGGCAAAATCTCCGGATACCGCTTCTCCCATTGCCCAAACCTTCTCGTAAACTACAATTTGTTCCACTGTCAAGTCCTGGCTACCGACATTGAATGTCACAGCATATTTACTTTTATACGTCTGCTTCTCTTCTGTCACCACTTCAGTCCCTTCTTTGTCTCTTGAAATCCGGAAAGTACCGTCCTGCAATTCTCCATTATAAATGAAAAGCTCAGGGTTCGAATCATCTTTTGTCATGGCTATCGGCGTCTCTCCTGCCGCAGTTCCAATCATCCAAAATTCACTGTTATCCGGTTCTTCACCATCCAAATTGGTGATTTCAATATCCAATGTATTCAGATTTACTTTCACCCGATAGCTGGCACCACGCTTGATATTGAATTTATTATCCGGCCCGTCATTCTCATCCTGACGATAAATCAGTTTATTCTCATCACTTCCGTCCCTGCCAAACGAAGGATAGAAATCACTCTGCTGAGTCACAAATTTAAGTTCACCCGTTCCAAGCTCACCTTCCCAAACAAATCCGTTAGGTTCACCGGCTATCGGAGTCATCTTCGTAGCGTTATCAAGCGACCACTGTCCGATAGTAGCCGAACCAATCATCCAAAGATTAGGATAAACCATCTCTCCGCCCAAATCCGTAATTTCAATATCCAGAGTACTCAGATTCAGCTTTATCCGATAATTGCCCGGAGTGTTTATTATAAACTTTTCGTCCGGTTCATCATCATTCTCCCTATAAACGAGTTTATTCTCATCTTCACCATCTTTATTGAAGGAAGGAACAAAAGAAGTTTTCTGTAAGACAAATTTCAGTTCCCCGGATAGAAGTATGCCTTCCCAGATAAAACCATTAGGCTCATCTTCAATGGATTCCATCGGGGTAGCGCTATCCAGGCTCCATACACCTGCGGTTGCTCCGCCAATCATCCATAGATTCAGATAACGTTCAATATAAGGTGTCACTTTGAATGTAACGACAGGAGATATCCGGGTAAATGCTTCATGTCCCGATACAATAGCCGTCACGCGGGCTTCAAACTCCAATGTCTCATCTAAAGAACTATTCCATACTTCCGCCAGCAAATCATTCAACTCTTTATGATTAAATGCCAGGATACGGGAATCCGTTGCGCCTATGTCCTTCTTCAGTCCTCCTGCGAAGTTATTACCTCTCAAATCCATTTCGAGAGTATAGCTGATTCGGGAACTTGTTCCGTAATTACTGCCGGCAGTCCAGGCAAAATGAAAAGCTTCCCTGTCACTCATCAACTGGTTCAGCTCCACTATCTTGGATGAAACAGACAGCAATAAAGACTCACTCCCTTTATCTGTTTCCATTTCATTGGATGTACACGAATTAAATACAAAACCTGCCAATAAAATAATCAGGCCGATATATATCTTTGTTCTCATAATTCTTCTTTTTCAAAATTAATATCCGGGATTCTGTTTCAAATTTCCATTCGCTTCTATCTCCTTCAACGGTATAGGCATTAACAGGTGCTTTTCCGCTGCATTGGTTTTCCCGATAGAGTGAAGGAACTTCAAGGCATAGTTGTCTTTCAGACGGACAAGGTCGAACCAGCGATCACCTTCGAAAGCCAGTTCCATACGGCGTTCGTGGATAATCTTTTCGCGCATCTGGTCTTGTGTCAGTCCTTCGATGTCCGCACGGTTAGTCAGTCCCGCACGCTTTCTCACTTCATACAAAGGAACTTCCGCATCAGTCGTCAGAGCTTGTTCGTTCAAAGCTTCCGCTTTCATCAACAATACGTCGGCATAGCGGAGCACCACAAAGTTGGCGGGACTTGTATTGAAATCCATAGAGATAGATTTCGGGACAAGGAACTTACGCAGGTTATATCCCGTAGTGGAATAAGACGACTGGTACTGCTTTCCGTCAAAGTCGGGGCATCCCAGGTAAAGGATGGTCTTGTCTTTCCGGTTATCCCCCTCTTCGTATTGGCTGACAAACTCCGCTGTCGGCTGGTTCCATCCATAACCACCTGCTACCATATCCGAATTGCGCGGGCCGGTAAATGCGCTCAGCCAGGAAGCCTGATTCTCATTGTCCCAGAAGTCATAACTGGTCTTGCCATAATACTGTACTTCAAACAATGATTCCGGGCCGTTCTTCTTGTTCGGATTGAAGTTGTCACTATAATCATCATTCAAGTGATAACCCAACTTCTGTATCTCGTCACAAAGACGCACAATCTCTGCGTACTCTTTTCCTTGGGTCAAGTATACTTTCGCCAGCAATCCCATAGCCGCACCTTTGGAAGCACGTCCCAAGTCGGAAGCGGAATAGGAAGCCCTGTCGGGAAGCAGGTTGACAGCCTCTTTCAAATCATCCTCTATCAGTTTATAAATATCTTCTTTAGAGGCACGGAAAGGCTTCAGATCATCGTCCGAAGTCTGCGGTTCTGTCAGCAAAGGCACTCCACCGAAAAGACGAACGAGAATAAAGTAATAGTGGGCGCGTAGGAATTTGGCTTCACCCAAACAACGGTTCTTCAAGCCTTGGTCGATATTCATGCCCGGCACGTTCTTGATAACGAAGTTGCAACGGAGAATTCCCGGGGAAGGGCCGCGCCATACATCCAGTACGCCGGCATTATCGGTAGTAGTGATGAAGTTAGCCAAGTCGGTAGTCTCAATACCATCCGTACCGCCACCCGCACCAACGATGCTATTGCCGGCTATGATGTCCAGCGTCCACATACGCATGTTATATAGTTTTGGCCATTGAAGCGGCTGATAAGCACCGTTCACGGCTGCTATCGCGTCTTCTGCTGCCTGGAAACTCTTGGAAGTATCGATGGAATCCCATGGTTCCTTATCCAGAAAGCCGTCACAGCTATTCAATGTCAAGCCCAACAAGAAACAAGGGAGTATATATCTGAACTTTTTCATATTTGTCAATCAATTAAAGGTTCTATATAAAAGTGGTTAGAAAGAAACAGATGCACCGAATGTAATATTACGGGCGATAGGATATACGTTATTGTCATTTCCCGAACCGGAAATCTCCGGGTCGAGTCCTGTGTAACGGGTCAAGGTCAGCAAGTTCTGTCCTGAAACGAAGAAGCGTACAGAGGACATCGCCGCTTTCTTGCTCCATGCGGCAGGCAGGGTATATCCGAGCGTTACGTTCTTCAAGCGCAGGTATTTGCCGTCTTCTATAAAGCGGTTCGATACACGCCCGTTCTTGTTCGGGTCACCGAATACGGCACGCGGCATACTGTTGCTTGTCCCTTCGCCACGCCAGCGGTCGAGAACGGTTGTCATTTGGTTCTGTGCCACGGACATGGCTTCCAAAGAAGCACGGTTGGCATTGTAGATTTTATTTCCGGCTGCCCCTTGCAGGAAGATTTCGAGGTCGAAGCCTTTCCAGGCAAATGAGTTGTTCATAGAGAAAATCCACGTCGGGGTGGGATTGCCGAGATACGTACGGTCTTTGTCGTTGATGACTCCGTCGTTATTCAAGTCCTTGAATTTAATATCTCCGGCAGAAGTGCGGTTGTAAGGGTCGTTTCCTTGTGTCTGAATGGCGTAACGGTCTACTTCTTCCTGTGTCTGGAAGATACCGTTCGTCACGTAACCGTAGAAAGAGCTGACCGGACGACCGACTGCATGGATATTATTATCGAAATACATCGGGACATCCCCGTTCAGGCGAATAATCTCGTTCTTGTTATAAGAAGCATTGAGAGACGTATTCCATGAGAACTCTCCTTCCAGATTGCGGGAGCTGACGGATACTTCAAAACCTTTGTTGCGCATCTTGCCCGCATTAATCTTGGGGACATTGATGTCCGAATATCCGGTGGAGATAGGCACTACCATGTTGACAAGCATATCGTTCGTGTTCTTGATGTATGCATCGAGACTCAAATTGATGCGGCTGTCGATTAATGACAAGTCCGCGCCGATGTTGTATTGTTCCACTTCTTCCCAACGGACATTCGGGTTCGGCATTACCGAGGGGGCAATCGCATTCACCTGTGTGCCGTTGAAGTTGTACTGGATGGTCTGGATAGTAGAAGCATATGCATAGTTGCCCACACTTGCCTGATTACCTGTCAAGCCATATCCTGCGCGGATTTTTACGTCGCTCAGCCAAAAGCTCTTTTTAAAGAACGGTTCTTCGGAAAGTCTCCAGGCAAGGGATACGGACGGGAAATTAGACCAACGGTTCTGCTTGCTGAAACGGGAAGAACCGTCACGGCGGATGGTAGCTGTCAGCAGATATTTGTTGTCATAGGTATAGTTGACACGTCCCAGGTAAGAGAGCAATGCCCAGTCACTTCCGTTGCCGTTCACTGTCGGTTCGAGCGTACCGTTATCCAATTGCTGTGCGGTGGGACTGATAAAGCCCATGATAGAGCCGCTCATGTATTCATAGGTATTGGTCTGTGCGGAAGAGCCGACCATCACTGTGAGTTGATGCTTTTCTGCAAAAGTCTTGTTGAAGGTCAGTGTGTTATCCCACAGTAAAGTAAGGCTCTTGTTATATTTGCGGGAAGCATAGGATTCCGGTTGTGAAATCGGTTGCCAGTCGTATTTGGGCGACCAGCCTTTATCATCCCAGAAGAGTGCCTGCACACCGACGATGGTCTTGAAAGTCAGCCATTCCCACGGTTTTACTTCAGCGTAGATATTACCCAGTACATTGAAGCCTTTGGTAGCGGTGGAGTTAGTCATCATCTTTCCGATAGGGTTGGCAATATCTCCTACATACATCGGGAGTCCTACTGGGCCGGCCCATGAGCCGTCGTCATTCTTGATAGCTTGTGTAGGCAGTGCCAGCATAGTATTCTTGATGCTGTATTCTCCCTTTTGCTTGATGTCATGGTTCAGGGACAGTTTGTTTCCCATCTTCAACCAGTTGTTCATCTGGGTATCCATATTGAACTGTACGGTGTAACGCTCATATTGAGTAGTGCGCACGATACCTTCTTGGTTAAAATAAGCGGCAGATACATAATAAGTCGTTTTATCATTTCCACCTGAATAGTTCAGTGAATAGTTTTGGGTGGCAGCCGTCTGAAAAAGTTCGTCTGTCCAGTTCGTTCCCCTGCCTAGTGAGGTGGGGTCTTCAAACAGCGGGTTCTGCGGCTGACCATTGGCGGTCATCATTTCATTATGAAGGGAAGCGAATTGAGTGGCATCCAGCAAATCCAGTGTGCGGATGGCTTTCTCAATACCGTAAGAGGCTTTGAAGTTAAAGCGTGCGACGTCCGATTTTCCTTTCTTTGTGGTGATGATAATAACTCCGTAAGCTCCGCGTGAGCCGTAAATAGCGGTGGCGGAAGCATCTTTCAATACGTCTACTGTCTCCACGTCGTCCATATTAATCATGTTCAGGGGAACATCGGTCGGCACTCCGTCAATGACGAGCAACGGGTCGCTGTTGTTGATAGAGCCGATACCGCGAATTTTCATCGACACGTTATCGCCCGGCGCACCGCTCGAAATCACCTGAAGTCCGGTGGCGCGTCCCTGCAAGGCAGCTCCGAGACTGGGGGACGGTTGTTTCATCAGGTCTTTGGAAGAAACGGAAGAGATGGCACCCGTCAGGTCGCTTTTCTTCATCGTACCGTAGCCGATTACTACGACTTCATCGAGAACTTCAGTATCTTCCTTCAATGTGATGGTTAGAGACGTTTTTCCGTTTACCGGAACGGTCTGGGTGGCATATCCGATAAAAGAAACGGTCAGCGTACTCTTTGGGGACACTTTCAGAGAAAAATTCCCGTCCATATCGGTAATCGTACCGTTCGTCGTACTTCCTTCCACTACACTGGCACCGATAACCGGCTCGCCCGTAGCATCTACGACATGTCCTTTTATTGAAATCTGTTGTGCGAATGCACCAAGAGATAGGAACAAGCCCCACATTATTAATAAGAGGCGGCGTTCAAAGCCTTTCGACTTCATGCTCTGTTTCATGTACATTAATTTAAAGTTAATATTAGGGTTACTTTTGTTTTTATTCGCTGCGTCATTTCCTGAATGACCGTGAAACAAAAGTATCCACATTTAATACTGCTTCTTTGAGCAGATAGCAAAAATATAGTGGTTCATACAGTTTCTCACAGTATAAACCACTAAGAATAAGAACATTATAAAACAGTAGTCAGACTAAAAAAGTAGTGGTTTTCTTACTCTTCCACCTTCCCTATTTTCATTACTTTAGCTTCAAATTCATCTCTTTCTCCCAAAGCCTTGTTGCGGACACGTGTCCGGTAATTATAAATGGTAGTCACGGAGTAACGGAGGAATTGCGCTATTTTAGTGCTGTCCGTGATTCCCAATCGGATAAGGGCAAAGATGCGGAGTTCGGTGTTCAGCAGTTCTCCCGGTTTGGGTTGCATCGGTTCGGTAAGCAGGGCATTGAACTCGTCTACGAAGTCGGGAAAGAGTTGCAGGAAGGTCATGTCAAAGTTGGCATAGAACTCTTTCAGTTCTTCGTCGAGGAATTGGGAAGATTTTATGGCTTTATAAAGCTCTTCCACTCTGCCGGCAGCGGCAATCTTATTCAGGGAGCGGCGGTATAAGTCCATCTTATCCAGGTAAGCGGAACACTGATCCATATAACGGCCGATGTATTCTTCCTTGATATAGTTGGTTTCCGAAAGTGTGTGGTTCATCTCTTTCAGTTGCGAGTTGGAGTCATGCAGTTCTTCGTTCAGTTCTTGCAGGAGCGTGTTGGTATGAACGACTTCGCGACGGGCGGCGGCTACTTTCTTCATCTGCTTGTACACAAAGAGGATGGCTACCAATAGGAATACGGAAAGCAGGCTGATACAAATCAGAGAAGTCTTCATTTCCCGTTGCTGACGTTCCGTCTTTAACTGGTAGGCTTTGTCGATAATGGGAAAGACTTGCGAGATTTCCAGGGTACGAAGGCGGGCATTACAAAGGGTTGCATCTTCCAGTGAACATTTCAGATAGTTATAGGCACGGTCTATATCCCCGTCTTCGTAGACGAGCGAAGCGAGCTTCCGCAAAGAAACATACTCTTTTACTGCCGATTTCAGGTCGGCAATAGCTGAAAGAGCCAGGTAATGTTTTTGTCCTTTCTTATCGCCTTTCAAACGGTAGGCTTCCGAAAGCGTATAGGTTATCATGGCTTGTGCATGAGCATCCAAAGAGGGTCTCTTGTAGAAGTCCGCCAACATATGTATTGCCTGGTCATATTGTGCATGAACCGTGCATTTATCCGCCAGTACCAATACATGCCCCAAAGAATCGGATACATTGGTTTGCAGAAGAGAGTCGCGGTACAAGTCCGTCATTCGGTAATACTCTTTCTTGGCTTTTGCCGTGACGGCATAATCGCCCATCAACCCATAAATAGTGCGGTATAAATGATAATAATAGGAATACAGATAATCGGGCAAGGTTTTCTTGTCAATCTCGCCCAATAGTTCAAGCGCTTCTTTATACATTCCGGTGGTTCCCATCACTTCCGCCATATTCATGGCAGAATCATCCAGGTAATCCGATTTATTCAGACGGTGTGCCAAGTCCTGTTTCCGCTGGGCGTAGACAAAAGACGAGTCCAGGTTATAAGCCCGGTATTCATCGAAAAGACGTCCACAGAATCCATATCGCTGTTCGTCGGAAGCAGCTTCGGACAGTAACTTTTTCAAGTCGGCAATACATGTTTCCTTTTCTGCCCCATAAGTCTGGCGGTTCTTAATGATACCATCAATCTCGCGGAGTAACGCATCGGTACTCTTATCATCTTTCGCACAAAGCAAGCCGGGAAGGATTATTGCCACAAGGATAAAAATAACTTTTTTCATAGTGCCGTATGTATTATATATTGCAAAGATAAAAGTCTTTCAGAAACTTTCTGCTTTCAAACAAAAGATTGTAGTTATATAAATCATAATTTACCCTTGCGGATAGTTTTCGGAAATAATAAGCTGATAAATATTTGGCACGACACTGTGAATCGGCTATCTTTACACACACTATTACAAAATGTTATGCATATGCAAGATATTATCAACGGACGTTGCGGTTGGTGCGGAACTGACGAACTGTATGTGAAATACCACGACCAGGAGTGGGGAAAATTGGTGACTGACGATAAGACGCTGTTCGAGTTTCTTGTGTTGGAGAGCGCCCAAGCCGGATTGAGTTGGATAACTATCCTTAAGAAGCGTGAGGGATATCGCAAAGCCTTTTGTGATTTCGATGCCACGCTGGTAGCGCAAATGACCGATGAAGACGTGGAACGGTTGATGCAGTTTGACGGCATTGTGAAAAACCGCCTGAAAATCAAATCAACCATCACCAATGCCAGGCAATTCCTCGCCCTGCAAAAGGAATTCGGTAGTTTCTATAACTACACACTGACATTCTTTCCCGATGGAAAACCGATTGTCAATACTTTCCGTTCATTGAGTGAGATTCCGGTGTCGTCTCCCGAATCCGATGCCATGAGTAAGGATATGAAAAAACGAGGGTTCAAATTCTTCGGTTCTACGATTTGTTACGCCCACTTACAGGCTTCGGGGTTTATCAACGACCATCTGACGGACTGCGCTTGCCGGGCAAAATAAAAAGCTGTGCCTGTTTTCCTGATAAGATGCGGGATAGATTGCAATAAACAGATACAGAAGAGTGATGGGAAGGAAAAAACAGGAGTCGAAACCACATTATTATAAACATAATTATTATATTTGCAATAATTGCATTTATAATAATCAGTATGGCAGTCATTAATAATCCTTTTATCGTAGGCGGATACATATCTCCCCATTACTTTTGTGACCGTGAAGTGGAAACAGAACAATTGATACGCAACATAACCAATGGAAGGAATGTTGTTATCATCTCTGTGCGCCGCATGGGAAAGACAGGCTTGATTCGTCACTGCTTTTATCAGGATGAGATAAAAGAGCATTATTATACTTTCTTTATTGACATTTACGCGACGGCCAGTCTCAGGGAATTTGTATTCGCATTGGGAAAAGAGATTTTCGAGAAACTCAAACCCAAAGGAATGAAGTTCATTGAACGTTTCTTCTCGGTCATTTCCTCACTGCGTGCAGGTTTTAAATTGGATTCCGTTACAGGAGAGCCAACTTTCGACATTGGATTAGGAGATATTCATGCAGCGGAAACAACGTTGGATGAAATCTTCGCTTACCTGAAACAAGCCGATAAACCCTGTATCGTAGCCATCGACGAATTTCAGCAAATAGGCAATTATGCGGAAAAGAATGTAGAAGCCATATTGAGAACTAAAGTCCAACATTGCCAAAATGCCCGTTTCATCTTTGCCGGAAGTCAGAAGCATATTATGATGAATATGTTCAACAGCCCGGCCCGGCCTTTCTACCAAAGCGTCAATATGATGCAACTAAAAAGTATCCCACTTACAGAATACAAAGCATTTGTTGAAAGGCTTTTCCTTGAAAACGAAAAGCGCATTGAAGAAGAACTGATAGACGAAGTATATAATTTCTTTGAAGGACATACCTGGTATATACAACTCATGTTTAATGAATTATATATACTGACCGGAAAAGGGGAATTATGTAGCCGTTCCCTACAAACCATCGCTCTGACCAATATCCTTCAGATGCAGGACTTCACTTACCAGGAGATTTTCTCCCGCCTTCCGGAGAAGCAGAAAGAGGTGCTCATCGCTATAGGAAAAGAACAAAAAGCGATAGGAGTAACTTCAGGAAAGTTTATAAAAAAGTATAAGCTAAGTACTCCCAGTTCCGTACAATCTGCGCTCAAGGGGCTACTGGAAAAGAATTTAGTCTCTCAGGAACAGAATCAATATGAAATATCCGACAAACTGTTGGGAGTGTGGTTACAAAAAACCTATTAGGGGCACTGCCCGCTATTAGGTTATAACTCATATAAATCATCAGGCTAAAAATGAACTCTCATTCATTTTTTAGCCTGATTTATATCCACTAGTGCCTCCTTCATCTCATCAATAGGTGGGTATATCCAAACAAAATCTACAGTACAGTACAAACTGTTTGTTTCATGTAAGCAAACTATGTGTTTCATCCTATCGAAACAGTTTGAAACTCCACAGTTAATATCCTGCTTCCAGGGTGTTAATACTCCATGTCCAAACTGTTAATACCCTACGCCTAGGCTATTAATAGCTGACAAGACAACTATTAATGGCTGAAAACTCGTGTATTTGCAGCCTATAAATAGAGTATTCGCATTTAAGGTATTGAATGGCAACAACTGATATATTACTCATTATATACCTGTGTATTAATATCTTGAGCAGATACTATATCCTTTTTTGATGGTCAGTATCGGGTGGCAGATACTTTTATCTGCCACCATCTTACACAGGTATCTGCCACCCTATTAATGCACTATATTTCAACGAAATACAGTGGCATTAGTGTAAGGTGGCAGATACTTTTTGTTTTTCAACTTTATAATATAACTGATAAAGTGAAAAACGAGTCTGACTAATAAGCTCTCAATCCATAATCGAATCTCATCTTCCTGGTATCCTGCACTTCAATCTTCAACAGGTTACTGCCTTTTCGCAGATAGCGGCTGTAACCGCTGATATTGTATTGATTATATTGCCTAGTCTGCTTGGCTTCCTGTACAAAAACCTCTACGCCATTCAACGGTCGTTTGTCACCGCAAATGGGGAGTTATGTCCATCCTTCGATATTCCTCTTTGGAATATTATTGCAAACATTTGGCTTAATATCAAAAAACAATCTCTATAAGATTATCTACCTTTGTTTCTGTCGAAAAACCTCCGCAAAAGCAATAAGCAATTATCATAATACAAATTATCCAAAAACACATTATCATGAAAAAAATCATCCATACCTTTCCAATAAGAGGTATAAAAGTAAAACTCCTGGGATTATTATTATTTCTAACAGGAAGTCTCCAGTCCTGTTCCGATGAAGAAAGTGTATCCATTCAAGTCAGTGCAAATACACTTTATTTCAATGGTTCAGGAGGAATACAAGAGTTGCTGATACAATCTCCGATAGAATGGGCAGTTACAGTCGCCAAAGGTGGAGATTGGTGTCACTATGACAGAACAGATAATTTCTCCACTCTGTCAATATCTGTAAAGAAGAACCCAAAGGAAGAAGAACGTAAAACCTGCTTGATATTCTCTTCCGGAAATGTAACCAAAAGAGTGGATATTTATCAAAAGCCTTCCGGTCATACAAGTCCTACGTATCCACAAGTAGACTCTGACCTGCCTCTCTCTTCACTGACAGATGAAAAAGGAAATATTATACCTGATTTTAGCAATATCGGCTATATGGGAAGCGAGCAAGAAATTCCTGACATAAAGGTGGTAGAAACCATTGAAGCTCCTGCAAGCGGAGATGCCACCCGATTAATTCAAGAAGCGATTGATCGTGTGGCGGCACGTAGTGTTGGCCCGGATGGCTTCAAAGGAGCGGTACTCTTGAAAAAAGGACGTTATAATATTTCAGGAACGCTACTCCTCCAATCCAGTGGAGTTGTTCTCCGGGGAGAAGGTGAAAACTCAGAAACAGGCACTGTCCTGATAGCATCAGGAACAGGAAAAAGAGCCCTTGTCCGAATGGAAGGAACAGGTGTATCCACTCCAAACAGCACCACAGCACTCAATATAAAAGATAATTACGTACCGGTAGGACAATTCTGGGTAAGGGTATTAAACCCCACAGCATTCCGGGAAGGAGATAATGTTACAATTTACCGCCCCGGTACCGCCCAATGGATTAGTGATATAAAAATGGATCAAATCCCTCCCAGATCGGATGGAGGAGTAGTAGGACAATGGGATCCTGTCAGCTACGATCTCAGCTACGAGCGCCGGATCACACATATCAGCAACGATACACTGCACTTTGACAACCCTATTATGATGGCAATGGAAACCCGATATAATAGAGGTGCTGTGTTCAAATCCAGTTTTACAGGAAGAATCAGTCATTGCGGCATTGAGAATATGCTTATGGAAAGCGAATATATATCAGATGAAGATGAAGAACATGCGCTATACGCGATAGAATTTACTAAAGTGGAACATAGTTGGGCCCGCAATATCACCTCCAAGTACTTCGTCAACGGACTTGCCAATTTAATTACCGGCACCCGGTTCGTCACGGTAAAAGACAGTAAATGCCTTGATCCAAAGTCTGTTCTTACAGGAGGAAGACGTTATCCTTTCTGCATGATTCAGGCACAACAATGCCTGGTAATAGATTGTGAAGCTACAGAAGCCCGTCATACCTGTTCCACCGGAACAAAAGGAGTAGGCCCCAATGCCTTTGTCAAAATCAAGACACGAAACACACATGGCGATGTAGGGCCTCACCAACGTTGGAATGTAGGTACATTGTATGACAGCGTTGACACTGACGGACAAATCAACGTGCTCGACCGTGGAAGCATGGGCTCCGGACAAGGTTGGGCAGGAGCCAATCAAATATTCTGGAACTGCATCGGCTCTAGAATCTGTATACAAAGCCCCTGGGATTCTGCCAAGAACTATGGTATCGGTTGTAAAGGAACCAAATACAAAGGCCCATATGCCGACCGCCCCGAGGGCATTTATATAAGAGAAAACCAACCTGTTATTCCTGCTTCTCTTTTCGAGGCACAACTGGAACTAAGAAAGCGGACAGGCAGATTATATCATTCCAACTCCCATTAATTTTTAAAGAAACTGAAAGGCTTCCATTACCCAATTAACAGGTATGGAAGCCTTTTCAACTTTTCGAGAAGTTATAAAAAACCGTCGCTTAATAACTCATCATTTAGAGACCAAATCTTTCAAATAAAAATTAACAGTAAGACTTCCCATTGTTGGACTTGTTGTAGCAGCATCTATCAATTCAATAAAACCAACCTGAATGATATTATTAACATGCACCTTGTCGCCTTTATAAACAACAACCATATTTACTCCGCCTATCTCCATACCTTGCTCATTTGTAGTATTGTATTCATCATTTCCGGCCACATAGCGTGCTGCCGTAACCGTTTTTTTACAAAGTTCCATAAGCCGGCTTGTAGATTCCAACTCTTCCAAAGTTCCATCTTTGACTTTATCCAAAAAGAACTTTTCATCCGGATTTGCAGATGACAATTTACGGAACCGCATTAACAGGCCACCTTGCAGCCCCACACCATTACATTTCAAATATTTATTATTCAACATGGATACAAATGCCAGTCCACCGGCTACAGGAGCAACTCCCAAATGACATTTCTTTCTAATTTCTTCGTTTTCGGCAAACTCACAAGTAGAATATATTTTTCCATCAATTCCACTCAAAATACCAATCTCGGCATTTTTCATATTACCACTATTCAGCGTCTTATTCTTCCAACAATAAAACTTTGGTTTCATCGTGCCGGTTTCCTCTGCAGAACTATCACCCACTACATACGCATAACTCGTTAAAGTAACTAAGACCATGCACATTGACAAAATCACTTTCTTCATATCGTTACAATTCTAATTAAAAATTAAACATTTCTATTTCTGATAATAAAGGTCGAATACAATAGTAGCCTCCTTGGCAGCTGATGAAGTATCCAAGTTGATCTTTAAAATATGTATCAAGCCAATTTTACCATTCTTTGAACTTTGGAAAGCCACTACACTTCCCACCCCAAACAAGTTAGGATTTACATTTCCACCCTCATTCACACTTTGAACATTATTTTTATCAATCCGTATATTACCATTGAACAGTTCAGGTGTGGCAAACTCGGATATTTCTCTTAAACCATTGTTCCTGACAAGTTCAATAATAGGAGCCTCCATATACGAATCTTCCTGCAGGACAACAAATTTCGTATCAATAGACAAATAACCTTTATAATACTGCTCTTGCTTTTCAGCAGTATCAGCATTCTGCAAGGCTTTACCACCACAATGAAAAGATTTCAAATTATTGCCTATTTTCTTTGAATTTGCCAAAGCAAAAGCCGGTCCGGAATATGACATTCCAATAATATCTATCTCAGCACGCCGCTTTTGATTTTCTTCAGAAGTCAATGCACTATTCTCTACCATACAACAAGCAGTCTGAATATCCAGTTGACTTTCATCAACCGTCAGCATACAGCCAACATCAGGATTTTGATTAGCGCCCAACATCTGATTTCTAAAAACAAAAACATTTAAATCAGCAGGTGGAATCATCCCTTGGACTAAACATGGAAGTGCATCAAATTCCACTTCTTTCTTTTTTCCATCTACAGTATAAACCAATACTAAAGAATAAGAGCCGACCGGTGTATCTTCCGGGACAGTAAATGCCAGCGTTCCTTCATTCAAAGTACAACCTGTCATCTCAAAATCCTCTGCCGTAAGTTCTTTACGCAAATGAACCCCGACAAGTTCCTTATCTTCCCAATTATTGAGACTCACAGCGACCGCTTGACCCGTTTTCAAATCACCCAAGACCTCTTGTGCTATTTCCAAATCAGCTATTTGTAATTCCTTATCTTCCGGCATCTCAATATAACGCGAATAAGTATACTTCGTTTCCGCTTTCGGATTATCGTTACCATAGCCATAAATGATTATTACCTTGTTCGCATCTTCACTCATTTTATACAAATTCTTATATCCGTTTTGGTAAATGAGCAACGAATCACCTTCTATACGATACCGACCTTGCTGATAGATGTTTTCCACCTCTCCAGTCTCTATATCATAAGTGGTAATACAAGAAGTGAAATCAGCATTGAAAGTTACCAATACTTTCTGAGACACCCCTTCACGAATCCAAGTTCCTTCCAATGGATTATTACCCATATCCACATCCCATCCATCCTCTTTATCACATGCTGTCCATAAAAACAGCATGCTTGCTAATAATATGTATAATATATTTTTCATATTTTTTCTTTATCGGTTTATCATTATTCAGAAGTCAGATCCTTAAAATAGAAGTTGACAGTAAGACTGCCTTTTGTCGGAGTTTCCGTATTAGCTCCCGTCAGTTCAATAAAGCCAATCTGAGCTATCTCATCAACGTTCGCCTTGTTTGCTTTGTATACGATAACCATATTGGCTCCTCCAATTTCCATACCTTGAGTATTAGTAGTGTTATATTCATCATTTCCGTCTATATAACGTGCTGCAGTAACACTCTTTTTACTGAACTCCTTTAACTGGTCTATGGGTTCGAAATCCTCCAAAGTCTTATTTTTGATTTTCTCAAGAAAAGCATTCGCTTCGGGAGTTGCGGCTGATAATTTGAAAAATCGCATTAACAGACCGCCTTCCAGACCTACACCTCCACATTTCATATAACCATTTTTCACCATTGACACAAATGCTAATCCACCAGATACGGCTGCAACCCCTAAATGACATTTCTTTTTAATCTCGTCACTTCCAGCAAATTCGCAAGTAGAATATATTCTCCCGTCAAATCCGCTCAAAATTCCAATATCGGCATTGGTCATATTTCCACTGTTAAGAGTCTTATCTTTCCAGAAATAGTAATTTGGCTTTATTACACGAATCGTCTTGTCCACTTCCGCATCTCCTTCTTCATTATAATACATCAACTTGATATCCGCATCTGTCGTTTCCCTATAACCGTCACTCAACAAACAAACCAACTTTGTGTCAGAACTCTTTGCAGTCTGTATCTCAGCCTTCAACCCTCCAATCATCACACTATCCACTACAGAAAAATCTGTGCCTTCCAGTTCTATCTCGAAACCCTGCATTTTCTTCTCTGTCACGTAACTTACTGTCGGAGTCTTCAATACTAATTCCAATCCCCCTACATTGTCCGGAAAATTTACAGGTTCTGTCTCCACAATGTTCTTACCGGAACGATAAGCCAACTTCATTCCTACCGCTTTGCCTGAAAAATAAGGCACCTGTATTCTCAAGAAATCTTCTCCCTGCCCTATAATTCTCCCTTTCACCAAGTTTGAGTTTTCTTCCCCGGAAACAACAGATCGGTTACGAGTCCCTTCTTTTATAAAAAACATTTCTGTCACCGAATTCAAATAATATCCGGACAAAGTAAGCGCGTCGTTCGGAGATAGTTTACCCCACTTCAACTCATCCAGTTCCAATATAGGTTCAACATAATCCACCGTATACGAATCTGCCGTTTTAGCCACTCCATAAGGAGTGAATACCTCAATAATACCTCCTGTTAACTCGCCATTGGCATTCAAAGCATTCACATTAGCAATAACCAAATTATGGTTAAGCCTCTGCACCGCAACTTTCACTCCACCGATTTTAATAGAATCCACTTTAGCCAGGTTTCTTCCCGTTATATGAATCTCTGATCCGGTAACACCACTTTTCGGTTCAAAGTCCTCCACAATTGGTCCGTCCTGATTCTCTTCCACAATATGCAGCTTCTCATTACAAGCCACAACGCTTATCAACATCATAATTATTGCTGACAGCTTGCTGAATATATTATTAGTTACTCTTTTCATATCTTTTACTTCTACATCAATATCCTACATTTTGTGTTGCATTAGGGGCACTCATCATCACTTTATATGGAATAGGCAGCAACAATTGCCAATTCTCGAGTGATTTGTCCGGCATATAAATGGTAGTGAAACGAGGTGCATCATAAAACCCTTCTTTCGCATAATTACCATTCTGTATACTACGCACCTTTTCCGTCTCAAAGTGATTCTTCATCACTATAGGCAACTGTCCGGTCCGCTGCAGGTCAAAAAAACGTTGATTTTCAAAAGCAAATTCCAAACGCCTTTCTGTCAACATGGCATCCTGAAACTCATATTTGTCTTTGAAGTCCTCTACTTTTTTAGCTTTCAAACCTGCGCGCATACGAGTATAATTCAGGTAATCGACCGCAGTTTGAGTAGGGCCATTCAACTCATTTTCTATTTCACCAAGCATCAAAAGCACATCGGCATAACGAATGATCGGCCAATCATTCTCAGCATCTTTACTTGTCAGTATTTCACTCAGATACTTAGTCACATAAGACAGATAATTAACTGTTTTCGTCCCGCTATCTGTAACCTTTGTCCATGTTTCTTCCAATACTGCCGCCTTGCGGTTATCCATTATTCCTGCCTGCTCATCATTTTCTTTTTTAAAGGCTGCCAACAGGTCTTCTGTCGGGCAGTTATATCCGCTTCCGCCTCCTGTAATAATCATATTCTCACTGTTACCGGGAGCAAAATAATTGCCGAATGGAGAGCCCAGACCATATCCTCCAGCTTTGTAACGGGAAGCAAACAAGATCTCTTCATTCATTTCATTAGAGACACTAAATACATCTGCATAAGAGGTCTTTACCAAATCATAACCGCCATCCTTTTCTACTTCTTTGAGCAAAGTCCAGGCATCTGTAAGAAGTTGTTTGGCTTTCGGACGGTCATTCTCACTACCCGCAAGTGTCAAATACACTTTGGCAAGTAGTGTCTTCGCTCCCCAACGGTCAATACGCCCTTTCTGGTCACTTGTGTTTCCTACGGGCAATTTACTTGCCGCAAATTCCAAGTCCTCTCTGATCTGCCCATATACTACATCTACAGTACTTCGTTCCGTATATTTGGCTTCTTCAGGAGTTATTCTCTCTGTTACCAAGAATACGGCACCATACAAGCGAACCAGATTAAAATAGTGATAAGCCCGGATAAAACGGACTTCTCCCTCATACTGCTGACGTAGAGCAGGTACTTCTACCACATCAAGATGTTCCATTACAGAATTACAATTTGCAATATTATGGTAGGTCCGTTCCCAGTAAAGAGTATTGATATCGCTGGAAGGATCAACTTGGTAAATATCCATATTCACCAAATCCAGTTCTGTACCATTCACATCATTCTGCCGGTAATTACGTGCATTGTCCGAACGTATTTCGGTAAGGAAAAACTCTCTGTCCAACGGACCGTGTATTCCGTTATAACAAGCCAGGACACCCGTATTGACCTCCGCTGCATTACGATAATAGCGCCCATATTCCAACTTGTCATTTGACGGGCAATCAAGAAAATCCTCACATCCGGTTAATGCTGCTATAAACAAAACGACCGTATATATAAATCCTTTTTTCATATCTATCCGTTTAAAATTCAATGTTAATACCTCCACCTATAGTCTTCTGGATAGGAAATCCTCCCCCTTGTTTACCATTACGTGCCACTGCCGTATTATAAATACCGCCACCGGAACGAGATTCAGGATTGATGCCACGATAATCCTTGTTCCAAATATACAACAAGTTCTGAGCGCTTAAATAAACCCTCAATTTAGAGATTCCCAGTTTACGCGCATTTTTCTTTGGTAAGGTATAGCCTAAAGTTACATCACGCAAAGCAAGATAGCCCACATCTTCAAGAGCATAATCCGTCAGCATATGGTTGATACCGGAATTCGTGTAAGGTACCTTTCCATTTCCCGGATGCTCAGCACTCAACCAACGATCTGTACTCACATATTTCTTATGATTCATCAAGAACGCATTATTCGCACTTTCAATATTATATACCTGACCACCTACCTGACCCTGAAAAGTAAAAGAAAAATCAAAATCATAGTAATTCAATGTATTGGTCATACCCCAATTAAAATCAGGATAAGGATTACCCAGTATCACACGGTCATCATCATTTATCACATCGTCACCGTTTGTATTAGCTACCCGTAAACCTCCCGGCTTATCATTAATGTGATGTGGGTTATTATTTATCTCATCCTGATCTTTCCATACACCGATTACCTTGAAACCATAGAACTGAACAGTCGGGTCGCCTACACGGTTTATATAATAATCGACACTGCCACCTTGTGTAATCTGTTCTGCCGGACCACCAAGATCAAGTAACCGGTTGCGGGAACGGGAGAAATTCAAGGAAGTACTCCACTTGAAATTACGACTTCTAAAGTTATAGGTAGTTAATTCCAGTTCAACGCCTTTTGTACGCATCTTTCCCTCATTTGTCCATGCCAGTCCATATCCGGAAACACTGTTTACCGTTTTCTGATATAACAGATTCTTCGTAATTGTATAAAAATAATCTACAGTAAACGCAATACGATTATTCAGGAAAGCCACGTCAATACCTCCATTGTATTCATTTGCCTGCTCCCATTTCAATTTATTGTTTCCCAATAAATACACATTATTTTGCAAGGTATTATTAGCCAGTCCCGTATTCACTTCTCCGTTTCCCGTACCTAGCGGATAACCGGCAGAAGAGAGCAAATCCACATTCGAATAGTCAGTAATAGCATCAGTACCCGTTACTCCATAACTCAACCGCAATTTCAACTGGCTCAACCATTTCACTTTTCTCAAAAAAGATTCCTCAGAGATTCTCCATCCTGCCGAAATGGAAGGAAACCATCCCCAACGATTATCTTTTCCAAATTTAGAGCTACCATCACTACGTACAGTTGCCGATAACAAATAACGATCCTTCAACGCATAGTTCACACGCCCGAAAAAAGAAGCCATCGCACTTTCCGTAAGCCACGTCCCGGTACGGATATTAGTCCCCTCATATTGGTCGATGCGCCCGGCTCCACTCAACATATGGATTTCCTCTGTTGGAAAGTCAAATCCGAGAACACCGACTTTCTTAACCGAACGTTTATAAACAGAAGCTCCTGCAAGTACATTTACCTGATGAATTCCCGCAAATTTCCGACTGTAGTTCAACGTGTTCTCCGAAGATATGTTGATAGTCTTAGTACTACTGTATTGTCCCCGATTGGGATCTGCCACATTTTTCGCACCAGTTTTCCAATATGCATCTGTTTCACCATAATTGAAGTTGATATTATTGGCAGACCGGAATTTCAATCCTTTGAATAATTCAATATCAATATACCCTTGTGCCTGCATGCGATATTGACTATTAGGCTGATCTACATTCTCCATCACTCCATAAGCATTATTTTGCGTAGTATTCCATAAACCGGTAGTCGTTACTGTCCGCTCCAAACCAGTTTGCGGGTCTATTCCGGTAACAGTTATATTATTAAAATGTAATCCCCTGACCAAAGAGCCCACCGGCTGTCCTGTTATAGCGGCTGTATATTCTGTATGACGCGCGGGTGCCCACGCCGGAGCAGACGTATAATTATAGAAGTTTATAGCCGGACGCTCACTTTTAGTATAAGAAGGCATCAGGTTCACTCCTACACTTACTCTTTTTGATAGTTGGGCATCAATCCGGGCTCTCATGGTATAGCGTTTATAATAGTTCTTACGCATCATACCTTCATCGTCAGCATAAGAACCCGAAATATAATATTTCAACTTCTTACTACCACCACTAACAGAAAAATCCACCAAATACATATAAGCATTATCACGAAGAGCTAATCTTTGCCAGTCAGTATCCGTATCAATCACAGACTTGGCAAACTCGACATTACCTAAGCTCCTTCCCAACAAATTGGCATCGCGTATACATAGATTGACATACTCTTTCGTATTCATGATAGGGTGAAGCTTATAGGGAGACTTTGAGCCAAACTTGAAGTTAACTTTGTAACGGGGCTTATCCGCCAACCCTGCTTTTGTAGTAATCATGATAACTCCATTAGCCGCACGCGAACCGTAAATGGCAGCTGAAGCGGCATCTTTCAAGATTTCAATACTTGCCACATCAGCCGGATTGATCACCTCCAAACCATCACTCATTTCGAAACCGTCTACAATGACTAATGGGGCAGTATTGGCACTGTAGGACGAGCCACCACGGATAGTAATCTCAGGAGAAGCTCCTACTTCAGAAGTTGTATTCAATATTTGTACACCGGCTGTACGTCCCATTAAAGCCTGATCCAAACGAGGAACCGCATTTTCATCCAGGCCATCAATATTAACCTTCGTCACCGAACCTGTAAGATGGGACTTTTGCTGCGTTCCATAACCGACAACGACAACTTCGTCCAACTGCTTCAAGTCCTCGGACATTGTAATACGCAATTCTTTCCTGTCTTTCACCACCACCCGTTGCGTCACAAAACCTACATAAGAAAATTTCAAGATTTGTTTATTTACCGGCACATTAATCGAGAACCGTCCTTCCACATTAGTAATGGAACCGACAGTTCCGCCTTCTACTTGGACGGAAACACCGATCAGCGGCTCTCCATCCTCATCAAGTACTATTCCTTTCACAGGCAAGTTCTGTTGTGTAACAGCAAAAACGCCGGTGGGAAAGACTAATGCAAAGACTTCTAGCATACACACTATCAAAACAGTGCATTTAAGAAGAGATGAATTCTTTTTCATAATAAAATGTTTTTCATACCTAAAAATTATTATTTCATTCCGCAAATCTAACGATTAATCACCCATACGGATTTCTTAAATCCACCAAAGAGTTGCAATATCCTTCTGACGATTTGAAATAATAACCCTAATTCTTATAAAAATAGCCCAGATACAGAAATACGCAGTCCGGGCAGCCAATATGAACGTTTTCTGCAAACATTAAACCTGCTTTTATAACGCAAATATACAAAGACATCGTATTTTTGAAATAAAAAAATGCCATGAACAATAAATGTATAATCCTCATTCTTATTTTCAGTTGGATAGTAAGCTCCTACGCTCATACGCAAAGCAAACTGGTTTCTTTTGACCAAAAAGGGAAATTAATCTACCATCCGTACACTATCCAAAAAGATATTCTGCCGGATTTCTCTCATTGTGGTTATATGGGAGGCGGTATAGCCATTCCCGATGTGAAAGTCGTAATGACAATCACTCCTTCGGCAAATAACAGTGACGATGCTCCAATGATTCAGGCCGCTATTGATAAAGTGGCTCGACAGAAAATCAGTAAAAACGGATTCAGAGGATGTATTCTCTTAAAAAAAGGTACTTACCGGATTGCAAGTCCACTCCGGATCACTGCCGGTGGAATCGTCCTTCGAGGTGAAGGAAATGACAAAGAAAGTGGAACCATATTAATAGCTACAAGCCCTCAAACATATAGTGCCATCGAGGTAGGCAGCAAAAAGAAAAGACGGCTCGCGTGCGAACAATTTCCTATTACAGATGAATACGTTCCTTCCGGTAGCCGTATTATCCATGTAACCGGAGCCGGTAAGTACTTCCACACAGGTGACGATATAGTGATACGCCGCCCCAGTACAGCAAACTGGATTCATACCATAGGCATGGACTCCATCGCCCCCCGCCCACAAAAAGGAGAAACAACCCTTGAAGCCTTCCAACGTTTTCAAAAAGAAGGAGAACGCACGAATATGAACGGAACAGTGCAATGGAAAGCCGGAAGCAAAGATCTCCTATTTGAACGCAAGATTGTTTCGATAAAAGGAGATGAAATCACGTTGGATATTCCATTAACCAACGCAATGCAAAAAGAGTTCGGTGGCGGCACAATCTGTAGATATACTTTCAATGAGCGTATAGCACTATGCGGCATAGAAAATATATATGGAACAACCCTTTATGACGCACAGGTAAAGGCTATACACAACGGTATGAAAAGCAAAGAAAACCCTACGGGAGAATATCGCAGCGATGAAAAGCATGCCAATATCTTCGTCAACTTCCTCGCAGTGGAAAATGCATGGGTAAGGAATGTCAGCGTAGAACATTTTGACTGCTGCATACAAACTTCCATAGGCTCCAAGTTTATTACCGCCCAAGATCTGTCCGCCACCAATCCGGTCTCCGTCATTACAGGAGGAAGAAGATATGCATATAGTATCAGCGGCGGCCAGATGTGCCTGTTTCAACGTTGCTACGCAAGCCATCACCGCCATCAATTTGTTCTGGGTGCCTGTGTAGCCGGCCCCAATGTTTTTGTAGACGGAGAAGGAGACATGAGCTTCGCATCCAGTGAGCCCCACCAACGCTGGTCGGCAGGTTGCTTATGGGACAACATTACATTAAGAGGTCCGGCCGCTTCTTTAATAGCCGGCAACCGGGGCAATATGGGGTCAGGACATGGATGGGCAGGCGCGCAAATGATATTCTGGAATTGTACCGCACCACTTATTCTAGTAATGGAACCTCCTACAGCACAAAATTTTGCCATCGGTCTGCAAGCTGATAAAACAATCAATAATGAACAAGCCTTAAAAAACAGAAAATCAACTTTCAACAGTATTTCAAAAGCTTCTATGATCAATATGGATTTTAAAAACAAACCGATAGAAGGGAACGGATGGATAGAAAGTGATACAACTGCCGTACTTCCGCTTAGTCTATATTACCATCAGTTACGTGACCGCCTTGGCGCGACAGCCTTGAAAAACGTAATGACAGACGCACAGCTACGGAAGTTCTTCCCCGAATAGCCATAGCCTTACAGGCTGAAGAACCGGAGTATTTTTCATATTCAGGAAGAAAATAAGCCCGGCTTTTCATTTATTATCGTCTTTCTTACTATTTTTGTTGCCACGAAACATGCATATATCCTATATTATGAAAAAACTGTTATGTACATTGCTAGTTGTCATCTTGTCACAGATAATTTGTGCCGAACGACAGTACCACTTTTCCAATCTGTCAGTTAAAGATGGTCTGTCGCAACTCCATGTTACTTGTATTTATCAGGATAAACTAGGATATATGTGGTTTGGCACAAGAAACGGACTCAACAAATTCAACGGAAATTCTTTCGATATATTCTGGAATCATGCAAATAATGACCAAAGTATCAGCAATAATATAATCAACTGCATCACTGAAGATAACGAAGGCAATCTATGGGTCGGTACAGAAAACGGTTTGAACAAGCTTGATAAAAGCAGAGAAAGATTCAAACGATATTATCATTCAAACCAGTCAGGCTGCAATATTCTATCTCTCTGCATAAGCCAGGGAGACACTCTATTGGTTGGAACCAACTCCGGACTATTCTTTTACGATTCCTCAGCTGACAGCCTTAAACACATTTTCCTGAAAGAACTAAATAACAGTTCCGTTAATGACATTCTTGAAAAAGGAGACAATCTTTATCTGGCTTCCGGCACTAAAGGGCTTTTGGTATACGACCGACAAAAAGGACAAGTCATCCGTACATTCTCTACAGATTCTCCGGCACTTCCGCTACCGGCCAATTACATCAAAGATATACATATTGACAAGAAAAACAACATATGGCTGGGAACTTACAAGAACGGAATCTGCGTTATCAGAAACGACCTGTCGGAAATCATACATTATAACACCTCAAACGGGTTGTCCAACAACCGTATCCGTTGCATCAAAGAATCTCCTACAGGGAAAATGTGGGTAGGAACCTTTGACGGATTAAATATTATCAATCCGGTTACAAACCGGATTGTGTCATACAAATACGGCACACAAGGCACTTTAAGCCATCATTCCATTTTCAGCATACTATTTGACCGTATGCAGACCATCTGGGTCGGAACCTATGCCGGAGGAATTGATTATTACAACCCTTACGGACATCTATTTGACTTTTATAATCCGGGAGCACTCCTTAATAACAGTCTGGGTATTCTGGGACCGTCGACCGAATATAACGGAGTGCTTTACATTTGCTCGGAAGGAGGAGGGCTGATTGCTTTCGACCTTACGCAACAGACACTGAACCAATACAAATTACCTTACAAATTCAGTGAATCTGCACGAACTATCTTTAAAACCATTTACCGGGACGGCAACCGCTTTTTATGCGGAACCAGCCAAGGCGAAATATATGAATTCAATCCGCATACCCGCCAGTTCTCCCTATTCTATCAAACTACCGACCGGAAACCAATCTACCATATCGGCAGAAGCCGCTCCGGTGCAATAATCATCGGGACTATCAGCCCTATGGAAGGGTTGACATTCATTTATGACAAAGAACAACATGCCATACAAACGACTTTCCCCGTAAAAGGAAGAAAAGATATAAGTTTCCCCAATGTAATTTGTGTATGTGAAGTCGATGCCGATATCTTCCTGATCGGCACAAAAAGCAACGGGCTGTTCTGCTATGACAAGATAAACCATACGTTGATTTCCTATCAGGAGAACCACGGACTGCCCGCCAAGCATATCAGCAGTATTCTGAAAGATCGTTCGGGAAGAATCTGGATAGGCAGCATAGATGGTGGAATAAGCGAGCTCGTCCTTTCGACAGGTAAATTCAGTACATATAATGAAAACAACGGATTACTGACGAATCAGGTTTGCAAAATCGTGGAAGGAAATGACAACACCCTGTGGCTCACCACACTGAACGGAATATCCAATCTTGATCTTCGTACACGCAATATTATCAATTATGGTCAGGAAAGTGGCATACAGATACAGGAGTTCTCCCCCTGTGCCGGCCTTCGTTTGTCCGACAACCGGATTTTCTTTGCCGGCAACAACGGTTTCACACTTTTCAATCCGAACGATATCATTACCAATCCGAACATACCGCCTGTTACATTGGACAAATTATATATCAACAATAACCTGATCCGGCCGGAAAATAAAGGAAGTATTCTGAAAGAAAGTATTTCCACGCAAAAGAAAATTGTTTTGAAACACAACCAAACCAACATAATGATTGAATATTGCGCACTGAACTACATCTTCAATAACAAAAACCAATATGCCTATAAACTGGAAGGGTTCGACACAGAGTGGAACAAAGTAGGAAGCCGCCGCACAGCCTATTATACCAATATTCCTGCCGGAACCTACCATTTTCAAGTGAAAGGTTCCAACAACGACGGCATCTGGAATGAAAAAGGCACTACACTGGAAATTGTAGTTCTCCCTCCTTTATGGAAAACCTGGTGGGCCTATTTGCTCTATAGCGCAGTTGCAATAGCCCTCATCGCCTTTATCATCCGCTACTTCACCGAAAAGAAACGTTTACAAAACAACATCAGACTGAAACAAATGGAAGCGGAAGTACACGAAGAATACTATCAGGAGCGCAACCGTCTTTTCACAAACTTCTCACACGAACTGCGTACTCCTCTCACCCTCATCATAGCTCCACTCGAAGAATTCGTCAAACGTACAGATTTGGCAAATGATATCCATTACAAAGCAAAGCTCATGTTACGCAACGCCCAACGATTGCTCCGTATCGTCAACAATCTGATGGATCTGCAAAAAAATGAAAGCGGAACAATGAAACTGCGAGTATCCGAAAGCGATATAATCAAATTTACCGGTGAGGCTGTCTCGTCTTTCCAGGATTTGGCTTTATACCGGAACATTCATTTAAGATTCAAACATTCTACCGACCTGCAGCCGATATGGTTTGACCGTAACTTATTGGAAAAAGTATATTTCAACTTTCTTTCCAATGCTTTCAAAAATGTACCGGACAGCGGATCCATATTGGTAGAACTAGATGTAAAGCCATTCTCCGAACTTGGGATTTTCATTCCTGCCAAACTGAACAAATACAAAAATACGGAAATAAAATATCTGGCTGTATCTATTCAGGACAACGGCACCGGTATCGCTCCGGACGAACTTGAGAAAATTTTCCGCCCATTCTACCAGGTAGCACAAAACGAGCATTCCAAATCCGGAACCGGTATCGGACTGAGCCTGAGCAAAGCAATTATAGAAATGCATCACGGAATAGTATGGGCGGAAAATGCTCCCGAATCCGGTGCCATATTCAAATTCATTATCCCTGTCGACAAAAACGGCTTCACACCGGAAATGATTGTAGAGACAACAGACAATGAGGTTGTATCGTTCAATGTAGAACTTCCGGATCTTGATTTTGAACCCGACAATTCTGAGAGGAAACAAGCGACTATCCTGGTGGTGGAAGATAACCGCGACTTGAACAATTACATATGTTCTTGTCTGGCAGAAAAATATAATGTGACCGGAGTGACAAATGGCGAAGACGCACTAGTCAAAGCTGTCAATCTACTTCCCAATCTGATAATCACTGATCTGATGATGCCCAAAATAAATGGCATAGAATTAATCTGCAGACTGAAAAAGGATATGAATACCAGTCACATTCCTATCATCATGGTTACCGCCAAAACCGGAACAGACGACATAAAAGAAGGATATGCCGCAGGGGCAGACGAATATATCACCAAACCTTTCGATGCTTCCATATTGAAAATACGGGTAGATAACCTGATCCAAAGCCGGGAAAAACTGAAAGACCTGTACAGCAAAAACTTCTCTCTCGAATCGCTGGGAGTAGATGTTACTTCTGTCGACGAAAAGTTCATGCAGAAATTATATGCCACTTTACAACAGAATATCGCCAATTCCGACTTAAACCTGGATGCTTTCTGCAAAGAGCTCGGTTTGAGCAAGTCGAACCTGTATCGTAAAATCAAGCAAATCACCGGTTATTCACCCAATGAATTTATCCGCAACTTCCGTTTGGAAACTGCAGCTAAAATGTTGAAAGAAACAGATATGACAATAACAGAAGTCTATTGCGCCGTAGGCTATAACAGTCTGGCTTACTTCTCAAACTGTTTCAAAACGTTATATGGAGTTCCGCCGACAGAGTTTAAAAACAGGCAGGAAGGGAAATAAAAAAGAAACAAATAAGAATCCGCATCCAGTGACTGGATACGGATTCTATGTTTTCATATATTCTAATTCTCTGTTTGCAAGTATTAATCTTCTCCCAAATTTTCGAATGCCTTGCCTTCTATTATCTTATCAGCCGCCATTTCTTCAGAATAATAATCTTTGGAGATTTCAAGATATTTCTTGAAGAGCCGCTTTGCTGTCTTGATTTCATCTCCTTCCGTAATCGGAGTACGTGCCTTATTATAAGTAGAGACAAAGTTCATCTCCCAATCCGCCATTTTATTATAGAGTGCGTTGGCACGGAAAGCTTCACGTCCGTAGGCCTGAGGCAAGCCTTCCTCCACATATTCCTCTCCGCGATCCAGATAACCCGACATTTCATCATAAAACATTTTCCAGCGTTTCAGATAGAAATTCTCGATCAGTCCGCTCCATTCACGCCAGGAATAGTCAAATATACGCGGATCACCATCAGCTCCCCATATAGTAACCAATGCGGTGGCATCCTTTTCCAACAGATTCTTTTCGGCTTCCGTTGTCCCCCAACTGCGGGCATCAGCCAGCCATTTATCAAAGTTAAACTCTTCACGGGTACGGAGAAGCACATCCGTATCATGCATCAGTTCCAAAAAACGATTACTATGCAGAAGAAAGTTTTTGCGGTCTTTCTTGCGGAAAGCATCTGCCGCACGTTTATGTATCACCTGTCCCAGATTTGTCATTATCTGGCGTTGTAAGTCAATCAAGTCAAAACGGTAAGGTTTGGAAGCGCCCAATTTGTCCGACTCTTCCAGAAGCAGCTTCTGCGCCTTCCATAACAATAAAGGAGAATAAGGGATACCCAATCCATGGTTCGGGCCTGATTTCTTCACATTCAATGCCGGACGGGCAGCGATGATCGAACTACGTTCCGTGCCGTTCGTTCTCCTCTGATAAGGACCTTCAAGCAAATACAGCCATGCCTGCGCCGTTTTTTCAGAAGGTGCACCATAACGACGCGACGCATATCCTGCCAACCATTCTTCGATATTCACCTTTCCTACATGAAGCGGTATTTCAAATGCCAGTTCGTAAAAAACCGGGTTCTGCATGATAGACTCCATAAAAAGTCCCGATCCGCATACATTATCATGTTTTGCATGAGCCCTTCCATACTGGTTGGAAGCTATCAAGTGCAAGTCACCATGCATATTGATACGTCCACCGAAGTTATGCAAATTACCCATCACAACCGGATATCCCCAACAGGGATCATCCTTGACACAACGCCCGCCATTCAAGTCCAATATAAGCAAATCAGATTTAGGAACGGCTTTTACAATCGGTTCACGCAAGCTCCACGATTGCATGGCCCACAATGCATCCGGATCAAATGCCTTGAACAATTGATGGATAGCTTTACCTACCGCATCCAGATACTCGGGAGTATCAACAGGCGGCCTTCCCTCATGGAAAGGATCAGCGGCATAAACTCCATGCGCACCGAACAGCTTCTTTTCTTCTTCCATGAAATCACGCCCGAAAGCCCGGAACAATGAATCTGTCGGATCAATCTGGGCTGCCCCCTTGAAGCCGCACCACCCTCCTTTCATGCTAATGCCGGCTTTCGGAAATTTTTTCTTCATTTCACGAGGCACATAACCGGAAAAGCCTTGTTGAATAGGCTGCATTCCCAATTCCAGCTGCCGGTCAACAACTTGTTTTCCCAGCTTAATATGCGATTGTATCCACGATAATGGCAAAGGACCACCATAGCTTTGTATATTCTGCATCCATTGCCAGGCAAAGTGAGCCGGTCCCGTCAGGCATGCGCGGGCTTCTTCATCAGTAAATCCATATTTTAACAAGGTATTATACCACACAGCTTCCAATCCGACAACAGACAACGGCATATTTACAGAATTCATCGCCATATAATCCAATTCGCGTTCCCAACGTTTCCAATCCCACCAGGAAGCAGTATAACTGAATGTACAATAGTTCATATACACGCGATACTTTCCGTTAATTGTATGTTTTCCCCGTTGCGAAACAACCGGAGCAGGAAGTGTTTCGGGAAGGTTCAATTGGTCACCAAACCAGGATACATGCGCCCCGCAACTATATTTCAAATACTGATTATAGGCTGTAGCCAATGAAACCGGATTATTACCACGCAAAGTAATATGCCCTTTCTTTCCATCGATCTCATACACATCTTGTCCGTCGGCTCCGGCAGGAATCAGTTCCAATACAAACTGTTTACCATATCCCGGAGTGATCCGTTCTATCAAATCATAAGTGGCACGAATTTCAGGGTTCTCTTTCTTGAATGCCGCACTCAGAAAGAAAAATCCGATAATAAATAAATAACGGTAAAAAAGCAGTACCGTACTACATCTTGTCATTTTCATGGTCATTCTTTTTTTCGGCTAAGATAAGGGGGATTTCCGAAAGCCAATTACAAAAATAAACCGGATATTATCAAAGTCTCCTTTTTTTATATTTAGGGAAATCCGCCAATTTGTAAATTTCCGCCATTCATTTGCAAAATAAAGTATTTTCGATGAAATAGCCGATTTTATAAGTATTAGACTTACCTTTATAATCCAAATCCATCCAGATGTCGTAGTTTTGAACCTGAAAAATAGTTCTGGTAATATAAATAAAAGAAGAGATATGAAGATAAAAAAACTATTGTTGGCAGGATGTATAGCCTTTTCCACAGTATCAAGTTTCGGAAAAGACTATAAACTTTGGTATGACACACCAGCCTCTATATGGGAAGAAGCGCTTCCTCTTGGCAACGGGCGTATCGGGGCCATGGTTTATGGTAATCCGCTGCAAGAAATATATCAACTGAACGAAGAAACATTATGGTCGGGATACCCTCAAGACTGGAATAACCCGAAAGCGGCAGAGGCACTCCCGCTAATCCGTGAAGCTATCAGAGAAGAAGATTACGCCAAAGCAAGCGCACTCTGGAAAGAAAACGCACAAGGCCCTTATACGGCACGTTATCTGCCCATGGCAAACCTAATGCTGTCACAACATTCACAAGGACAGCCGGAAAACATATACAGAGACTTGAATATCTCAAATGCCACAACGACAGTAACCTATGAAGTGGATGGTGTAAAATATCACCGCACCTCTTTTATTTCATACCCCGACCAGATAATGGTCATACAACTGAAAGCGGACAAACGCCAGTCCATATCTTTAGACGTCCGATTGAAAAGCTTATTACGTTACCAAGTGAAAAACGTCAACGAGAATGAACTGATATTGAATGGAAAAGCACCGAGCTATGTAGCCAACCGCAGCTATGATCCCCGGCAGGTTGTTTATCACGATCAGTCAGGGCTGAAATTTAAAGTAAAAGTCAAACTGTTGCCTAAAGGGGGAAACTATGCATCTACCGATTCTGTCCTCTCTATACGAAATGCTGATGAAGTACTGCTACTTCTATCGGAGGCGACCGACTTTCATCAGCCTGAAATCAAACTTAACGATTGCAAACGTACCTATGAAGAATTGTTGGACAGGCATCTCAAAGATTACCAGTCACTTTTCAACCGTGTAGAATTATCATTAGGGAAACACTCCTCCCACAAGGAACAATTACCTACAAACCGACGACTGATAGAATTTACTTCAACCCCCGATGACAACGGACTACTGGAATTATACTATCAATACGGCCGGTACCTGATGATTGCCTCCTCCCGCGAGGGTGGTCTTCCTGCAAACCTACAAGGTATCTGGAATCAGCACATACAACCGTCCTGGGGTTCGAACTATACCACCAATATTAACACTGAAATGAATTATTGGATGACGGAGACTGCCAATCTTCCGGAATGTTTCCTGCCTTTGTCCGACTTTATCAAACGTCTCTCCGTCAACGGAGCACAAACTGCAAAAATCAATTATGGCATGAGCTGCGGCTGGCTCTCGCATCATAACTCGGACGCATGGGCGCAAACCGCACCGACAGGTGGATATGCAACTGACCCTAAAGGTTCCCCACGCTGGACATGCTGGCCGATGTCAGGCGTCTGGCTGTGTCAACACTTATGGGAACATTATGCTTTCGGAGGTGACCGCCAATATCTGTCACAGACAGCCTATCCGATCATGAAAGGAGCTGCAGAATTCCTCTTGCAATGGTTACAACAAGATCCTGAAACTGGAAAGTGGGGAACCAACCCTTCCACATCTCCTGAAAACAGTTTCCGGTATACTGATAAAAACGGAAAGAAACAAACCGGCGAACTCAGCCGCTCTTCGGGTATGGATTTAGGACTTGCCTGGGACTTGCTGACCAACTGCATTGAAGCTTCCCGTATCTTGAACACAGATGCCGGTTTCCGGCAGCAACTGGAGAAAGTGCGTGACAATCTCCAGCCGCTACAAATTGGTTCGAAAGGACAACTGCTGGAATGGGAAAAAGAATTTGAAGAGGCTGACCCGAAACACCGCCACGTATCGCACCTGTTCGCCCTGCATCCGGGACGGCAAATTTTACCGGAAAGAGATGTCGAACTGGCAAATGCCTGCCGCCGCACGCTGGAACTCCGCGGAGACGGAGGAACAGGTTGGGCAATGGCATGGAAAATCAACTTTTGGGCACGCTTATATGATGGCAATCATGCTTTTTTATTATTGAAAAACGGATTGAGATATGTAGATGCCACACAAGAAAGTTTCAAAGGAGGGGGAACATATGCCAATCTGTTTGATGCCCATCCCCCTTTCCAGATAGACGGAAATTTCGGAGGTACGGCAGGTATCACAGAGATGTTGCTGCAAAGTCATGCCGGATACATACACCTGTTACCGGCTCTTCCCGACAACTGGCAGAATGGCAAAATCAGCGGTGTCCGTGCCAGAGGTGGTTTCACCATTGATATGGAATGGAAAAAAGGAAAAGTCGCCAATTTGTCAATAACCTCAAAACTAGGTGGTCCGTGCCGTATCCGCGAAGGCGCTTCCGGAAAAGAACGAACCATAGAAACCCGTAAGGGGGAAACTTATTCAATAAAAGAATTCAATAAAAGAACATCAAATTAGCAATACCCATGAAACGGAGAATATTACACTTACCTCTTACTCTATGTCTTTACTTAGGACTATGCTCATCCTGTACCTCCGAGTCCAAGGACTCCATAGTAGAAGACAATCTGACATTCGCACAATCGCAACTACGAGTTGCATTCGACGAGATAGATTATGCCCGGACCAACGAAACACCTGAAAGCCGCAAAGAACGCGAAAAAAAAGATTGGGGGGAACTTACCAATCCACGTAATTCCGAACCGGACGGTTCATTACATCTGGTACCGTCTAAAGACTGGACCAGTGGTTTTTTTCCGGGAGAATTGTGGTATCTCTATGAATATACGCAAAATAACTTTTGGAAAAAGAAAGCACAACAGCATACAGATATGCTTGAACGGGAAAAGATGAACGGAAAAACACACGATATGGGGTTCAAGATGTATTGCAGCTACGGCAACGGTTACCGGTTAACACAGGACGAACGGTATAAAGAAATCTTACTGCAATCGGCACGTACCCTGTCCACCCGTTTCAAGCCTCAGGCAGGCATTATCCGTTCATGGGACCACAGCCGGAAAAAATGGGACTGTCCGGTCATTATTGATAATATGATGAACCTTGAGTTATTGTTCTGGGCTACCAGAGAAAGTAAAGATTCTACTTTCTATCATATCGCCGTCAGCCATGCACGGACAACAATGAAGAATCATTTTCGTCCGGACAACAGTTGCTATCATGTGATAGACTATGATACCATATCGGGCAAAGTGCTGAAAAAGAACACGCATCAGGGGCTTTCACATGAATCGGCATGGTCACGCGGACAGGCATGGGCGTTGTATGGATACACGATGTGTTACCGTGAAACCAAACTTCCGGAATTCCTCCAACAAGCAAAAAATGTGGAAGAATATCTGTTTAACCATCCCCATATGCCGGCAGATTACATACCTTACTGGGATTTTGACGCCCCCAATATTCCGAATGAGCCACGTGATGCCTCCGCAGCAACAATTATTGCTTCAGCCTTATATGAACTCAGCTTGTATGACTCTGAAAATACCGGACGTTATAAAGAACGGGCGGACAAGATACTTGAAAACCTGACAAAAAACTACCGGAGTGCGACAGGGAAAAATAACGGTTTCCTTCTACTTCACAGCACAGGAACCAAACCATCGGACGTTGAAGTAGATGTCCCCATTGTTTATGCCGATTATTATTTTATCGAAGCATTATTGAGAAAAGACAAACTGGAAAAAACAGGTAAACTATTCTAAACGAGAGATGAAAAGACTGATTTACATAATATGCTTATTGATTTGTTTTCCGGGAATATTACTGGAAGCTAAAGTACTCACAGCACATAAAACCCGGTTAACCGACAACTGGTTTTATCTCAAGGGAGATATCGGAAATATTTGGGAAGCGGTACGACCTGCCAGTCCCGGAACTTCCGAAAGCGTCCCTATATGGACACCTGTCACACTGCCACATTGTTTCAACGCAACAGACGCTGTAGATCCGGCCATGAATTACTATCAAGGACCAGGATGGTACAAGACACTGCTCGACATACAAAACCCCTATCCTGACGGACGTATTCTACTAGATTTTGAAGGCGCAGGACAAAAAACCGAAGTTTATATTTATACTACTCTGGTAGCTTCCCATACCGGTGGTTACGACGAATGGACAGCAGATATCACTGAAGCAGTACAGGCCTTCGCCTCCACCCCCGAATGCGTCAAACGCTTCAATGGAAAAATTCCCCTCTCTATCCGTTGCGACAATAGCCGGGATGCGGAAATGATTCCTTCCGACTTATCAGACTTTAATGTTTACGGCGGCTTATACCGTTATCTCAACCTGGTATATATTCCGGAAGTTTCCGTAGAACGGCTACAAATAGACGCCACTCCGGACAAAGAATTGAAAGAAGCGGAACTTTCCATACAGGCTTTTTTCTATAATCCGGCGGATATACGAGAAGCCACTATGGAAATTATCATAAAAGATCCTGCTGGAAAAATAGTATTGGAGGAAGAAAAGAAAGTGGTTCCGCTCGGTAAAGCTCCTCTATTGACAACCACTGTTCAAAAACCCCGGTTATGGTCAGATAAACATCCTTTACTTTACACTTGTGAGATCACACTAAAACATAATGGGCAGGAACAGAAAGCTGTCGAACATTTCGGTTTCCGTCATTTCGAATTTATAGAGAAAGGACCTTTTATGCTTAACGGCTCACGATTGCTGCTCCGCGGTACCCATCGCCATGAAGACCATGCGGGTGTAGGCGCAGCTATGACAAAGGAACAAATGCGTGCAGAAATGATACTCATGAAACAAATGGGTGTCAACTTTATCCGGCTGGGGCATTATCAGCAATCAAGCATCATCCTTTCTCTCTGCGACGAACTGGGCATTCTCGTATGGGAGGAAATCCCCTGGTGCCGCGGCGGACTAGGAGGCAAACGGTATCAGAACCAAGCCAAACGAATGCTGAGAAACATGATTCATACACATTATAACCATCCTGCCGTTATCATCTGGGGACTGGGCAATGAAAATGACTGGCCCAACGATTTTCCGGAATTTGATAAAGGCAAAATACGTGCTTTCATGAAAGAACTTCATGATTTGGCTCACTTGTTAGATGACAGCCGCATGACTGCCATCCGACGGTGTGACTTCTGCAAAGACATTGTCGATGTTTACTCCCCCTCTATCTGGGCAGGTTGGTACAGGGGAATTTTTACCGACTACAAAAAGGTCTCTCGTCATGAAATGCAGCAAGTGAAACATTTCCTCCACGTTGAATGGGGAGGCGACTGCCATGCCCGTCGACATGCAGAAGACCCGTTCGTCAACCTGGATAAAATCGAAGCTGGAAAAGGCGCGGACGAACGTGCCGGAGATGCTTCTCTTTACGGTGGAAATGCACGTGCATCCAAAGACGGTGACTGGTCAGAAAGTTATATGGTACGTCTCATCGACTGGCACTTGAAGGAACAAGAAACGATGGACTGGCTAACAGGAACAGCCTATTGGCCATTCAAGGACTTCTCTACTCCGGTTCGCCCGGAAAATCCTGTTCCATATGTCAATCAGAAAGGAGTAGTAGAGAGGGATCTTACTCCTAAAGAAACTTATTATGTTTTCCAGTCTTATTGGAGCCAAAAACCAATGATACATATCTATGGACACACATGGCCTGTCCGTTGGGGTAAAACTGACGAAAAGAAAGAAGTATTGGTTTATTCCAATTGTCCGCAAGTAGAATTAATTGTCAACGGCACATCGTATGGAACGAAAAAACGTAACAGCAAGGATTATCCGGCAGCAGGACTTCGCTGGAAATGTCCGTTTCAGGCAGGAGACAATACGATCATCGCACGCTCCAATGGAAAAGAAGGGGTTACAGATACAATACGTTTCATATACGAAACCCGCAAATGGGAAGCACCTGCACGTTTACAAACCCAAATTACCTCATGTGGAAAAGACAGCTTGCTGGTGGAAGTACAAATAGTAGACATCCGGGGAGTACCTTGCCTGGATGCCAGAAACTATATCGAATTCGGACTGGCAGGTGATGGAAAACTTCTTGAGAACCTGGGAACTTCTACTGGTTCTCGAAAGGTACAAGCATATAACGGTCGTGCCGCAATTCGGATAGACAAGAGAAAAGGAGAATCAGTCGTTTCTGTACATTGCGACATACCTGAAGTTAAAACTGTACTTATCAGAATTTAAGTTGCCCGGCAACCACCAATTATATTTATAAATACACTATCTTTGTACAGTTACGTCTCCCCTCATTGCTAATGAGCAATGGCATATTCGTCCAAAGAATAGTGTACTTATAAATATAATATTTTCATATGGAATACTCAAAAAGTAAAATCAAAGTGGTTGCCGTTACCGGGCTACTGACCGGACTGCTCTTCTCCTCTTCCATATCTGCCCAGGATATTTCGGGCACCTGGCACGGAAAACTAACCGTCCCCACCGGTTCGCTGACTATCGTATTCCACATTAATCAAACAGAACAAGGAACTTATGTGACAACACTCGACAGCCCCGACCAGGGAGCCAACGGTATAAAGACGCAATCCACTTCTTTCAAGGACTCCATAGTGACGATTCAGATACCTTCTATCCATGCTTCCTACAAAGGTAAATTGAGCAGTAACCATACGATAAGCGGAACTTTCACGCAAGGAATGCCCATGCCGTTGAATTTGGAAAAGGGAGAAACCGCTCCCCCAAAACGTCCGCAAGAGCCTCAGCCGCCTTTTCCTTATAGAAACGAAGAAGTCACGGTAAGGAATGAACAGGCCGGAATCAATCTTGCAGGCACGCTGACTCTTCCCGAAAAGGGAAGTAAATTTCCGGCAGTGGTTATGGTGACAGGAAGCGGCGCGCAGAACCGGAATGAGGAGATTATGGGACATAAACCTTTCCTTGTCATCGCCGACTATCTGACCCGAAACGGAATCGCAGTGCTGAGATGTGACGACAGAGGAACAGCCGCATCGCAAGGTGACCACACAACTGCCACCAACGAGGATTTCGCAACAGATACGGAAGCTGCCATCAACTATCTGCGTGGTAGAAAAGAAATAAACACAAAGAAAATCGGCATTATCGGACATAGCGCAGGCGGAATTATAGCATTCATCGTAGCTGCCAAAGACCCGTCGGTTGCATTTATTGTTTCATTGGCAGGAGCCGGTGTAAGAGGTGACAGCCTGATGTTGAAGCAAGTAGAATCAATTTCCAAATCCCAGGGAATGCCGGATGCGGTTTGGCAAGGAATGAAACCGTCTGTACGAAACAGATATGCCATACTGCAACAGGCGGACAAAACAACGGGCGAACTGCAAAAAGAATTATATGCAGATGTTACTAAAACGATGTCGCCCGAACAACTGAAGGATTTGAATACCGTACAGCAGATTTCCGCCCAAATCAGTTCAATGACTTCGCCATGGTATCTCCATTTTATGAGATACGACCCCGCCAAGGACATGAAGAAAATCAAGTGTCCCGTTTTTGCGTTAAACGGAGAAAGGGATATTCAAGTGGATGCCGCTATGAATCTGACAGCCATCCAACAAAGAATCAGTGAAAATGGAAATAGGAAGGTAACTGTAAAAGCCTATCCGAACTTAAACCATCTGTTTCAGACCTGCGAAAAAGGTACATTGGTCGAATATGGACAACTGGAAGAGACTATCAGTCCGGAAGTATTGAAAGATATCACCGATTGGATAAAAAAACAATAAGTCAGAAGCTCATTTTCAAGAATTCCCTCAAATGAAGTAATATTATTCCATCACGATTATCTCACGAATAGAAAGAATCAAGTGAATTGATTTAAATCAAAATCTATCCGTGCGAACTCACTCTGACTGATTTTGTTTTACCTTTGCAGCCGAAAAAAAGCAGCGGCAGATAATTAAGGTAAAAAGTAACAGTATCAGGTATAGTTTCGTATGAAGAAAAGTCTTATTGCATTGGCATTCGGTACGCTTGGATTAGGTATTGCCGAATTTGTAATGATGGGAATATTGCCCGACGTGGCAAAAGATTTAGGTATCAGCATCCCTATGGCGGGACATTTCATTTCAGCTTACGCCTTAGGCGTTTGTGTTGGCGCACCTGTACTGACACTGGCTCGCAAATATCCGTTGAAACATATTCTCTTAGTATTAGTCACCTTGATTATGGTAGGTAATATCTGCGCGGCTATGGCTCCCAATTATTGGGTGTTGCTTGCTGCCCGCTTTATCTCCGGTCTTCCTCATGGAGCGTACTTCGGCGTGGGTTCCATTGTTGCCGAAAGACTGGCTGACAAAGGAAAAGGTTCGGAAGCTGTCTCGATTATGATTGCCGGAATGACTATTGCCAACCTTTTCGGCGTACCGCTGGGAACTTCCCTTAGTACTATGCTTTCCTGGCGTGCCACCTTCCTGTTGGTAGGTATTTGGGGAATTGTTATCTTGTATTATATCTGGCGTTGGGTTCCTCACGTGGAAGGATTGAAAGATACAGGTTTCAAGGGACAATTCCGCTTTCTTAAAACTCCGGCGCCGTGGCTGATTCTCGGTGCTACAGCATTAGGAAATGGTGGTGTATTCTGCTGGTATAGCTATATCAATCCCATGCTGACACATGTTTCCGGTTTCTCTGCCGAAAGTATTACTCCTTTAATGATTCTTGCCGGCTTCGGAATGGTAATGGGAAATCTGATTAGCGGACGCCTCTCCGACCGTTATACTCCCGGAAAGGTGGGAACCGCTGCGCAGGCACTTATCTGCATTATGCTGTTGCTTATATTCTTCCTTTCGCCTTACAAATGGGCGGCAGCTTTGCTAATGTGTCTTTGTACGGCAGGGCTGTTTGCCGTATCCAGCCCTGAACAAATATTGATTATCCGTGTATCAAAAGGCGGCGAGATGTTGGGAGCCGCTTGCGTACAGGTTGCATTCAACTTGGGAAATGCTATCGGTGCTTATGCAGGGGGATTAGCTGTCAGTGAAGGCTATCGTTATCCTGCCCTCACGGGTGTTCCTTTCGCATTGATTGGGTTTATTTTGTTCCTTATCTTTTATAAGAAATATCAAGCCAGATACTAATATTCTCGAAACGGTTATACCCGAAAAAAGAAAAATCAAGCTATTGAATGAAAAAAGAAAGTGCCGGACGGTTATCAATTCAATAATTTACCGTTCTTTGAACGGTCGTAGCGTGACATGTATTTACATTTTAAATAAAAAAGCGTTTAGCTGGTTTCTGTATCAGAGAAAAGTCGAAATTAATCTATATACACACGAAAACAGACGAATGCTCCCTGCTAAGCGGGGGGTATCTCCTGTTTGTGTATAAGGGCTTCGACTCCCTCTCTGACGGATAGGTAAATACCTTTCCGCTTTTTTTATGTCTATACGTTTGCAAAAGTACGAGACACAGTCTTGTAATAACTATACAGGCAAGTAAAATCAGGCGGGACATCTGGCGGCTGACGGCTATAAAGTCGAAAACGCAACATTCAGGTGTTGCTACTTGCTTTTTACGAAATTTTAGCGAGACTTAGCGAGACCCGAAGGGGAGCAAATGGATTTATCCGGCTGTTCCCCTTATTTTTGTAAATCCCGGCAGAAACGAGATTGAGTACACTTTAATCCATCCTGTTCCTCTTTAGCTGAAATATTCATTTTTTACTTCGGAATGAATGAATTCTTTTCGGTACGGGGATGAATCAAAGCAGTACTGAAGTAAGCCGAGTCATGTACTTGACTTACTCAAGTCTTCTATATCATTTCATTGAGTGTAGTACTCGTTACAGTCAAGTCTCCTACTTGTTACAGCTAAATCTCCTACCAAATATAAAAAGTGAAAAACTGCCTTCAGCTTTCAGTTCTCCAAAAAAGCCCCTTTTCATCGGTGTTTTTGGCTGAAGGCACTCCTGAATGCAAAAGTGTATAACCTTACCACCTTTTTGCTATAATTACTTTCAACAGAGGCTCTATTGTAACAAAACGAAGCCTCTGTTTCACTCAAATAGAACCTTTGTTTCATCAAGATAGAGGCTCTGTTTTGTCCAGCCCACGTGCCGATAATTTCCAGCCCACAGGTAAGCAGCCCTCAGCCCGCGTGCCACCCACTTTTGCTCGGGTGCTGAATCTATATACCCCGCGTGGTGAGCATATAGTTCCAGTACGGTGAGTATATATACCTACCACGGTGAATATATAGATCTACTGTCAAGTCTGAAAAAGCTGAATGCGCTGAAAGCACTCCCCCCTGGCTACAGCCTATTCTCGCAGGGGATGTTTTTTTTCGCTTTCAGCCGCTATCACCTTCTATCAAGGCGTTTGCAGATAAAACTGAAACGGCTGAAACCGGATAATAGCGTAAAGATTCAGTAGGAGAAATTTAATTCAAAACCATAAGTCATAAGAAAGATGTACAAAGATGAACTAACAAGTAGAGATCTGGAGTATTCTTTTGGGAGATAGATTGATAGTCTGGAAGTATGTTTGTGAAGTATGTTTCTAAAATAGAGGGTAATCCATTGGATTACCCTCTATTTTATCATTTCTATGTTACCTATTCATTATGTTTATTCACTTTTGGGTTCGTAAACATTAAATTCTGTAACATCCGTACGACCGTTTGTAGAGATAGTGATAATCTGATATTTTAGATATCGCGTAGTAATAGGAGAGATGAACGTGATGTTTTGTGTACTATTACCGGGTATTGCTAATGAACTCAATGATTTCCATGTCGTACCATTTTCAGACTGTAATATTTCCACTTCTCTAGGAGCATATGCATTTCCCCAGTGATTCGTTTTGATGCCTGTTAAAACCTTAGTTTCTCCTAAATCAACGGTGAACCAGAAGCCTTTATTATTCAGAGCAACGTCAGTTCCAGTCTTGCCATCAATTAAATTATTAGGTGCGCCGTCTACTCCTTCTTCCACATTAACAATCCAACCTGCACGATTACTGATAAGTTGGCTATTGCTAGGAGTACCACTTTTTAGATTACAGTAGGCAGCTTTATTAATGATGACAGGTAAGATACTTAAATTACTGCTAATGACAGTGTTCTTATCATTGGTAGTTACATTACTGATTGAGACACTGAAAGAGAAACTTGTTTTTTCCATGATACTGGCGAATATCGTTGGATCGACCGTTGCAGTGATTTCTTCAGAAGTCATCTGTCCTTCTTTGAGAGTAACCTGTGAGGAACTTAAAACGATCTGGCTTGCATCAAGCCCTTCTGTTTCACTTTTTACACTTAATGCGATAACCATATCTGTAGAGACTGCTTTCTGTGTTTTTACAGTAAAAGCCATCTTAATTTCATCTCCTCCGATTCCATTCGCATCATGAGTCAGATTAAACTTTTTGACGTTACCTGACAAGTAGTCATTTCTCTGTAGAGACACATACGTA
>ERZ773110.119-NODE-119-length-89633-cov-39.349126_pt1 | contig 89633 bp, 78 predicted proteins | sample MGYA00580568_ERZ773110 | MGnify/ENA primary metagenome ERZ773110 (study PRJEB29015, sample SAMEA2737870) | human gut metagenome | biome: human gut; feature: human-associated habitat; material: faeces | place: China | collected 2012 ... | reverse complement strand
CAGACTGCAATATTTTGTTCATAACCTAAATTATAAAATTCAATCTAAAAATCCGTGCCACCACCTACAAGTGGCAGTTCATAAGTGAAACTCCGGTTTTAGAATGGAAGTCCCCCTAAACCACCCATGCCTCCGGTGATTTTTGCCATAGAACTCTGGCTTTCCTCATCGAGTTTACGGAAGGCTTCATTGGTAGCTGCCATGATAAGATCCTCTAACATCTCGATATCATCCGGATCAACAACTTCCTCGGATAATTTGATCTTTGTCACTTCATGTTTTCCGGAAACTGTTACCTCAACTGCTCCGCCACCAGCTGCCGCAGTTACCTCTTTTTCTTCTAACTCTTTCTGAGCTTCCTCCATCTGACGCTGCATCCTCTGTGCCTGTTTCATCAGATTATTCATATTTCCCGGCATACCACCTGGGAATCCACCTCTTTTTGCCATTGTAATTCCTCCGTAATAATTTCATTTCATGATCTATCAGACCCCCGGACTGATCCCATCCGGCAACAATCATGACTCTATGCTTCATGATAATATAATTTTTAAAATTCGTCCACCAGAAATTAGAAATCATCTTCCTCAATCTCAAAGTTGATAAGCTGTCTGAGATCCGGATAAATTTCCTCGCTTGCATGTCCGGTGTCATTTTGTTTTACCTGAAGTTCCACTTCTTTTCCAATGCGCTCTGCGATCATCATTTTTAAACTGTCCTGGCATTCCGACCGATTTTCCGAAATGTACTCATACGCATTCGGATCTTCAAATACCAGAAGCAGACAGTTATTTGATCCAAGCGTTGGAACTGCCTTATTCAGATATGTTTTGGTAATTCCGGTAAGCTGGGACAGGATCCCCTTCCAGTTTCCAATAATCTGTTTGACATCCTCCGGGATTGCTTTCGGAAGCTCCATTTTTGCAATTTCTTCCGATGCAGTTACCTCACTGCCCTGCCTGGGGCTTTGGGATTGTGCAACAACAACACCTTTTTCCAGCTTTTTCTCCAGACTGTCCACACGGTCTACGAGCGATGTATAATCTTTTTCCATTTCTGGTTTACATAACTTTATTACATTTATTTCAATCAGAATACGCTTCTGCGTTGCATATTTGATCTGATTGCTGAGTTCTGAAAAAATACGGATGTATCTCATTAAGATTTCCGGATCGACCATTTCCGCTTCTTCTTTTAACAATGCAAGGTTATCCGCAGAAATATCAAGTACATCTTCCATATTATCTGAGCTCTGGACAAGAAGAAGATTTCGCAGATACCATGTAAAATCTGTGACAAACTGCCCCATCTCGCGTCCTTCAATGACCATCCCGTCAATCACCTGAACTGCCCCGGTCACGTTTTTATCCAAAATCTGTCTGAGCAAGCGGCTGAACACTTCCGTGTCAACTGCGCCAAGCGTCTCAAGCACTTTTTCATATGTCAGTTCCTGCCCGAGATAGAATGCAATACACTGATCCAAAAGGCTCAATGCATCCCGCATGGAACCATCTGCTGCCTTGGCAATGTAACGGATTGCCCGCTCCTCCACATTTACCTGCTCTTTTTCCATAAGATCCGTCAGGCGTCCTGCAATCGTATCAATGGAAATTCTCCGGAAATCGTATCGCTGGCAACGGGATAAAATCGTAATCGGAATCTTGTGTGCTTCCGTTGTGGCAAGAATAAAAATAACGTATGACGGTGGCTCCTCCAACGTTTTTAGCAGTGCGTTGAACGCTCCTATGGAAAGCATATGAACCTCATCGATAATGTATACTTTGTATTTTCCCTCGGTCGGACGGTATTCCACTTCCTCACGGATCTGACGGATATTGTCCACACCATTGTTGGACGCCGCATCGATCTCGATCACATTCATGGAACTGCCCGCCGCGATTGCTTTACAGGTTGGACATTCCCCACAAGGGCTGCCATCCACCGGATGCTCACAGTTGACTGCTTTTGCAAAAATTTTTGCGATCGTCGTTTTACCGGTTCCTCTTGTTCCGCAAAATAAGTAGGCATGTCCGATACGATCTGCTTTTATCTGGTTTTTCAAAGTTGTTACGATATGATCCTGTCCTTTTACATCTTCAAATTCCTGTGGACGGAATTTCCGGTACAACGCCGTATATGACATGCTGTTTTTCCTCTCTTAGTTATGCCCGGCTCTGACGATGCAGTTTGCCGGGCATTCATTCTTTATGTTTTTAATCACCAAAACTGATTCCGATACGTTTTGCTTCCTGAATCATCTGGCAGTCCGGATCAACGGTTTTCAATTTGCCGGAAACCTCTGCCAATGGCACACGTTTTGTCTCTCCATTGATCATTGCAATCATGCAGCCGTAATCTTCCTCAATGATTGCCTGTGCTGCTGCAGAGCCAAGTCTGGTACAGAGCACTCTGTCATATGGACATGGGCTTCCGCCCCGCTGTGTATGTCCTGGAACCGTAACACGGACCTCAACGCCTGCTGCTTCATAAATCTGATCCGCAATTTCATAGGAAACGGACGGATATTTGCGGTCGGCCACTTTTGCCTTGTATGCTTTCTTTGTCAGGGATGAATCCTCCTTGGAAATCGCTCCCTCTGCTACAGCCAGGATTGTAAATCCTTTTCCTGCTTTGGTTCTCTTGTTGATAGCTGCTATCACTTTATTGATATCATATGGAATCTCCGGAAGCAGAATAATGTCCGCACCACCGGCAATTCCTGCATATAACGTCAGCCAGCCGACTTTGTGTCCCATAACTTCCACAATAAATACACGGTTGTGGGAAGCTGCTGTCGTATGAATGCAGTCGATCGCCTCTGTCGCAATGTTGATCGCGCTCTGGAAACCAAAGGTAACATCGGTTCCATAAATATCATTATCGATCGTCTTTGGAAGATGAACCACATTTAAGTCCTCTTCCCTGAGAAGGTTTGCCGTTTTCTGTGTTCCATTTCCTCCAAGGATCACAAGACAGTCAAGATTTAATTTATGGTAGGTCTGCTTCATTGCCTCCACTTTATCGAGACCATTCTCATCCGGTACACGCATCTGTTTGAATGGCTGACGGGAAGATCCTAAGATTGTTCCACCTTTCGTAAGGATGCCAGAAAAATCTGCTGACGTCAGAAGACGGTAATCTCCATAGATCAGCCCTTTGTATCCATTGTGGAATCCGTATATCTCAAGTTCATCTACATTATTGCTCAGTCCTTTTACCACACCACGCATAGCAGCATTCAATGCCTGACAGTCGCCGCCGCTTGTCAACATTCCGATTCTTTTCATACGTAAACATTCCTTTCTCAATGCTATATTAAGTTATTTCATTGCTAAATAGATTATAATATATTTTTTTTGCGCACACAACTATTTCAAAGCTTGCAGATTATAGAAAATATGGTATACTAAACAGGTATTTTTATACAAAAAGAAAAGCGTATCTCGTTTTTCTATGGAGATATACCCAAGTGGCTGAAGGGTCCGCACTCGAAATGCGGTAGGTCGGTAAATGTTCCGGCGCGCGAGTTCAAATCCCGCTATCTCCGCTGAGCCAGTGTCTTTACTGGCTCTTCTTTTTATTATACCTAATTAACCAGTTCTCATTTTACTATCTGAGGGAAATAATATGGAATTCATGAATGCATACAAGCATCTTGAAAAGTTATGTGGTGATATTTTAAATGATGAACGCCGAATCTCTGCTTACATTGATGAAATGGCAAAAATTTCTGATGGTTCTACTAAAGTACACAATTGGGATAATGATCTGAAAAAACTAAAGCATTACCGTTGGATCAGGAACCAGATTGTCCATGAACCGGATTGTCAGGAAGAAAACATATGCCATCCAGACGACGTTGCATGGTTAAATAATTTCTATTCAAGAATTATGAATCAAACTGATCCGCTTGCACTTTATTTAAAAAGTAGCAAGGTAAACCCTTTGACCAAAACACAGAAAGAATCTAATTACTCTCCACAGAGAAAAAAAATACACCATAAAACAAAGCGTTCTGCTAATTTTACATTATTTTTTATAATTTTAATAGTTTTAATCTTTGTTTTACTTATTGCTACGTTCCTTTTTCAAAAGTAGCGACTAAGAATTATTTTTTACAAAAGAAGAGAAGGGCGTGTAAAAAAACGAGAGTTTTTCACACACCCTTTTCAATTATACGATTGCCTCTATTAATTTCTTTCCTTTTATGTGAACTTCTTTAACACCAATCTGCTTATTTTTATTAAAACAAAAACTCAGCATATATCCTGTTTGTAAATGGTAATAATCAAGGTAATCCGTTAATTGTTCCTCACCTCTTTCATTATAGGAATTACCATGCCAGATTTTCAATTCAACAATGATCTGTTTGCCACCATAATCTACAATTACATCTGTCCGCTCTCTGTTACGTGTTTCTGACTCTATATAATAATTACCGCTTCCGTTGATAATCGGGCGCAGATACAGAAGAAAATATCTTCTTCCATCTTCTTCCCGGAATATATTTGTCTGATCACCGTATAAATCATTAAAATGAACCACAAACTTTTCAAGGATCAATCTCATATTGAGTTGTCCATTTTTCACAAATTGATTTTTATCTTGTAAAGCAGCGTCATACATCTTACTATTTAAAAATTCTTCCGAAAGAAAATAATTATACAAAACAGTCTCAAAAATTCTGTTGGAAATCACTGCTGTATCGTTTTCCCTTTTTATAAAGCCAAACATTTCTGCCATCTCAATTGCAGGATTCAGCGGATTGTACGGAATCATTTTTCCGTTAAACAATAATGCATAAATTACCTTTCTCAGTTCAGGATAATCTGCCAGTTTGTTTACCAGTGATTCAAACAAAGTGTTTTTTTCTTTGAGCAGTATATTTACCGCTTTTAATAAACCTTCCTTTGTCCATGAATTGTTCAGAAACTGTGATTCTTCTGCTACAATCTCATCGATTAGTTTACATAATTTTGATACTAAAAATGGATACCCGGATGTATAATCGAAAATCATTCCGGCAATTGCATTAATATCCATTCCTGTTTTATGATCTCTCTCATATTCCTTAAGCATACCTGCAATATCTTGCGCCGAAAAACTCATATCTACAAGATAATCTGCTGCTATATTCCATGGACTGTTTAATTTATGTTCACCATTTTCAGAAATTTTGCGTTTAATATTTTTGATATCATGTACTCCTGCTAATATCACAGATTGGAAAGTCGCCTTTCTGTCCCTGTTAATATAATAACCACGTAACTGCGCCAAAAAATCTAAAAACACCTGATTATTAGATGCACTGTCAACTTCATCAATCAGAAGCACTATTTTTTTATTTGATTGCTCACACCATTGGCTCAGACAACGAAATAATCTTGAAAGCGTAACCTGTCTCTCATCCCCATCCGCAAAACCCTGCAAAGTTGTTTTTATTGTATCTGGAATTTCTTCCGGGAAACGCATACAATCTAAAATTTCCCCTGAAAATGCCATGACAAATGAATTTTCGTTTTCGAAATCTGCATAACTCATACGTTGAAAATCCAGACTGACTACCGTATATTCTTTCTGAAGAAATTCCTCTAAAGCACGCAGTGTTGTTGTTTTGCCATATTGCCTTGCACGGTTAATCGTAAAGTATTGTCCTTCATCTACCATATTTTTTATCTGCCGTAGACGTTCTGAGATATTAACCATATAGTGTAGATTCGGTTTACAGTCTCCATTTACATTAAAAATTTTTGCCATGAATACCTCTCTTTTCCCTGACAATAACATGATATATTTCTAATTATAAGCTATCATTTTAGGGAAAGCAACAGCCACCGGATTCCGATGGCTGTCTTTTTCGAAAATACTTTATTTCACATCTGTCACTTCGTAACCTGCATCTACAACTGCCTGTTTTAATGCTTCTACAGAAGCATCGCCTGTTACGACTGCATTTTTGTTTTCAAGGCTTACGGTAACTTCTGCTACGCCTGCGACCTCTTTTAATGCTTTCTCTACATGTGCCTGGCAATGGGCACACATCATGCCTTCGATTGAAATTGTTGTTGTCATAGTTGATTCTCCTTTATCATTGTTTGTTGATTTTATATTATTATCCAGTGCATTGTGCTGGTTAATATCTGCAATTGTACTTGCAGCGACATCCTGATGCGGTTCACTTTGTGTCTTTTTCGCATCATGCAGTTTTACCCATCTTAACCGGAGTGCATTACTTACCACACATACGCTGCTCAGACTCATAGCCGCTGCACCGAACATCGGGTTCAATTTTATCTGGAAAAGCGGATACAAAACACCAGCTGCAAGCGGGATTCCGATACTGTTGTAAAAGAATGCCCAGAACAAATTTTCTTTGATGTTGCGGATCACGGCTTTACTTAATTTTACTGCACCTACAGCGTCAAGTAAATCGTTTTTCATCAGTACGATATCGGCGCTCTCGATCGCTACGTCTGTTCCTGCCCCGATCGCAATTCCCACATCTGCGGAGGCAAGTGCCGGTGCATCGTTGACGCCGTCACCGATCATCGCTACTTTATGTCCTGCCTGTTTTAAGGCTGAGATTTTCTCCTCTTTCTGTGTTGGCAGAACCCCGGCGATCACCTCATCGATACCAACCTGCTCCTTGATCGCCTGTGCGGTCACTTCGTTGTCACCGGTTAACATAATGACATGTATGCCGTAATCACGGAATTTCTGTACCGCCTCTTTACTGGTCGGTTTTACCACATCTGCAACTGCCACAATTCCAAGGAACTGTTTTTTATCTGCAAAAAGAAGCGGTGTCCTGCCCTGTTTGGCAAGTTCCCGGATCTGGTTTTTCTGTTCTGTGGAAAGGCTGATCCCTTTCTCTTCCATCATCTTCTCATTTCCGGCATAGTAGTGTGTACCGGACACTGTACCTTCGATTCCTTTTCCAAATAAAGCGTTGAAATCTGTTACTTTTTCCAGAGAAATATTGTTTGTCACACAATAGTTTACAATCGCCTCTGCAAGCGGATGTTCGCTGCCTTTTTCAAGACTTCCTGCAATCTGAAGAAGCTGCGTTTTATCTGCATTCTTTCCGGCAGCACAGATAATATCTGTCACGACAGGTTTTCCCTGCGTGATAGTTCCCGTCTTATCTAACACAACGGTGTCGATCTGATGTGCCGTCTCTAATGCGTCACCTGATTTGATGAGGATCCCGTTCTCTGCACCTTTTCCGGTTCCAACCATGATTGCTACCGGTGTTGCAAGACCAAGTGCGCACGGACACGAGATCACAAGCACTGCAATCGCAGTTGACATGGCAAACTCAAACGTTGCGCCGGAGATCAGCCAGATAACTCCTGTGATCAGTGCAATGGTAATAACGGCCGGCACAAAGACTCCGGCAATTTTATCTGCCATTTTTGCAATCGGGGCTTTGCTTGAGGAAGCTTCCTCAACCAGCCTTATGATCTGCGCAATTGTAGTGTCTTCACCGACTTTTGTTGCTTTTGCACGGATGAGTCCGGATTTATTTATGGATGCAGAGACAATGGTATCTCCCTCCTGTTTTGGCACCGGAATACTCTCACCTGTGATCGCCGATTCGTCAAAAGAAGATTTTCCCTCCAGCACGATACCGTCCACTGCAACCGATTCACCCGGTTTTACAAGAAAAATTTCTCCTTTTTCCACATCTGTTGCATCAATGACCTGCTCCACACCATCCCTTACGACCGTCACCGTCTTTGGCGCGAGATTCAAAAGCTTTGTGATTGCCTCGCTTGTCTTTCCCTTGGACTTTGTCTCAAGATATTTTCCAATGGTGATCAGTGTCAGGATTGTTCCGGCTGACTCAAAGTATAAGTCGTGGGCATACTGATGTACGACCGCCATGTCGCCATGTCCCATCGCATAACCGATACGGTAAATTGCAAAAATACCATAGAGAATTGCCGCACCCGCACCGATTGCGATCAGGCTGTCCATGTTTGGACTTCTGTGCCACAATGTCTTAAATCCGTTTTTAAAATATTTCTGATTTGCGATCAAAATTGGCAGCAACAGTAAAAACTGCGTAAACGCATAGGTGATTGCATTCTCATTTCCATGCAGAAAGTTCATGGTAAACGGCGGCATCGGAATGTTGAGCCACTGATATATCATATGTCCCATGGACACATACATCAACGGTATCCAGAAAATCAGTGAGACGATCAGTCTCTTTTTCATGTTTTTCACATTCTGCTCTACGGCTGAAAGTCCGCTGTTTTCCTGACTGTCCGACTGTCCGGACGTTTTTGTCCCGGATTTTGCGCGCCCGTCTTTTACCGCCGCACCGTATCCGGCGTCCTCCACTGCCTTGACAATGCCTGCCGTATCAAGTTTATTCTCATCAAATTCGACCTGCATACTGTTTGTCAGCAGATTCACGCTGACATTTTCCACCCCGGTAAGCTTTCCCACACTTTTCTCCACATGGGATGAGCAGGCGGAACAGGTCATGCCTGTAACATCAAATCTCTCTTTCATGTATGTCGTCCTTTCCTGTTATGTTCTGCTTTTGAATATCAGAGCACACTATTTCATCAGTTTCTTCAAAAGTCCGCACAGTTCATCGACTGCCTCTTCATTTCCTTCTCGGATGTCCTCCGAAACACAGGTTTTGATATGTCTTGCCAGAAGTTCTTTGTTAAACCCATTCAAGGCCGCCTGGATCGCTGACACCTGTGTGAGAATATCCACGCAATAACGGTCGTCCTCCACCATCGCCCTGATCCCACGCACCTGTCCTTCAATGCGGCTCAAACGTGTCATGAGCGCTTTCTTCTCCTGCTCATCACGCTGTTTATGTTTTACATTGCCATCCTCATTGCCTTTACAACAACATGTCATAACTTCCACATCCTTTCTGTCCATCGCACCCTCATTTTGTTATCTGAGTATTATTTTCTACCACTTATGATATTGTCATTCATTATATTCAATATACCCTTGTGGGGTATATTGAATATAGTACAGGATAACAGAAAAGTCAAGCATCATTATTTACTATTTTTCTCATTAACATAATTGCTAGCCGCTTAACTTAACAATGCAAACAATATAAGTTCATGCTATAATATACATATGCAATGAGCAGTGCCAATCGAGACTGTGCTCCATGATATAAGAAAGACTATAACGGATAATTGCGAAACTCCTAAAAACGTGAATGAAATTGTTCAAAATTAACAAAAGCTTGAGAAAACACTGGGGAGCGGTCGGCACTTAGAAGGCAGGTGCGGCATAAGCCGTGACTGGCTTCTTAGTACCGCTACCAGCGACACGTAGCGGAAGCGTGTTTTCGAAAATTTTGTTAATTTTGAACAATTTAAAGCAACTTTGCCAGAGTTTCGCATTCCCCAAAAAACCAGAGAAAGGACTTCCCTATGCTTTTGAAAAAAGAAAAACCCGCCCAGATCGATCCCCTCGAAAACTGGCCGGAACATTATTATGAGATAGAAAATGCCAAAGAAAGAAAAGAGATTCTCGCTCAGGCGATCAGCCGGGAGCTGGATCTTCCAAATGATAATTACCGTATGAAATTGTTGGAAAAACGTTATGGAAAAGACGGCAAGAACGATGCCTTCATGAAAGCATGGATGATGATCAAAGCATCCGGTGCTGCCGGAATTTCTTTTTTCAACAAGCGGCATCTGCAAAAAGAATTAAAACAATATATGAAAGATCTCTGTCTGCTCGAATACGCACCTGAGAATGAAACAGAACAGGCAGTTCTGCTGACAGAGTGGGAAAATTTTGCGAAAGTTCTGCTTGCCTCCTGCACGGGAAGCAAAACTTATTGCTCCACTCTTTTTGGCATTGTGCCGATCAAAGATGCATCCGTTGCAAGAAAAATCGCGGAAGAGATCGACTTCGTCACAAGAACTTACCCACAAAAGCTCGAACTTGCTGACGAATTCGCTCCGTTCCGCGAAGTGATGGTCAACACCTACTGTAACATGATAGAAAATGGTTCTTCCTACTGGTACGAAGTTGTAAACTCCTGATCAGAGTAATCCCTGATGAGAATCAATAAAATCAGATTAATCCCTGGATTAGGATAAATAAAATCAATACCGGAAGCACAAACTGGAAATATGGTTTTAATCCTTTTGCGATCTTAAGACCTTTTCCAGTATTTGCTTCTTCCAGATAGTTATCAAATCCCCATCCCCATTTTGTGACGCAGAATAACAGGTAAATAAGGGAACCACCCGGAAGCAACAGATTGCTCACAATGAAATCCTCACTGTCTAACACATCCCTGCCACCAATCAGGTGCAGATCACTCCACACATTATATCCGAGTACACATGGCATGCTGGCGATCAGTATGATCACACAGTTGACCAGTGCCGCTTTTTTCCGATTCCAGCCAAACATATCCATACAAAATGACATGATGTTTTCAAATACCGCAATAATCGTGGAAAAGCTTGCAAATGTCATAAACAAAAAAAACATTGTTCCCCAGATACGACCGCCTTCCATATTTACAAATACGTTTGGAAGCGTGATGAAAATGAGTTTTGGTCCTGCCCCGACTTCCACGCCGTAGCTGAAACATGCCGGGAAAATGATCAGTCCTGCCATGATCGCCACAAATGTATCCAGTGCACAGATTCTGGCACCTTCTCCTGCAAGACTGTTATCACGACCCATATAGCTTCCAAAGATCTCCATGGCTGCAACTCCGAGACTTAAGGTAAAGAACGCCTGATTCATTGCCGCTGAAACGACATTTCCAATGCCCACTTCCCTCACCGTTTCCATATTTGGAATCAGATAAAAACGTACACCCTCGCCCGCACCGGATAAAGTAAAGCTGTGTACCGCAAGGATCACGATCAGACCAAGCAAGGCACTCATCATGACTTTGCTTATTTTTTCCAGACCATTCTGCAATCCTCTGCTGCACACAAAAAAGCCCAGAATGACCGTGAGTATCATCCAGAAGCTCATCTGCAACGGGTCTGCAAGCAGGTTGGAAAATACTGCTCCGGCAGCCTCCGCATCCATGCCAGCCTGAAATTCACCCGTCAGGAATTTATAAAAATAAGTTGTCATCCACCCGGAAACTGTCGTGTAATACATCATCAGCATGTAGCAGCCAAATATCGCTGCCCAACCGTGAAGATGCCACTTGCTTCCCGGTTTTTCTAACGCCTTGTAACCTAACACGGCACTCTTACGGCTTGCACGTCCCACGGCAAGTTCCATCGTCAGAACCGGAAGTCCCATGGCAATCAGGAACACGAGATAAAGCAGCACAAATAGCCCTCCGCCGTTTTCGCCCACGACATAAGGAAATCTCCACACATTTCCGATTCCGATGGCGCATCCGGCACTTACCAGAATAAATCCCAGACGTGATTTAAAAGATTCTCTTTTCATAATCTGATCCCTGACTAGATGTTTAACAGATCACTATATACTTTTAATGCTCCATCTGTGTCATGAGCAAGAACACGTTTTGCAAGAACTTTTCCAAGCTGAACGCCTTCCTGATCGAAGCTGTTGACATTCCATAAGAATCCCTGGAACATAACTTTGTTCTCAAAATGAGCAAGTAAAGCGCCAAGAGTCTTAGGATTTAATTCCTCACCGATGATGATGGAAGATGGACGTCCACCTTCAAAATTCTTGTTGCGGTCGTCGTCTGCTTTACCATATGCAAATGCTACGATCTGGGCTGCAACGTTTGCGCAGAGTTTCTGCTGGCTTGTGCTGTCCTGTATCACAACATCCGTTCCAATCTGGCTGTTCTTAAATCCGATGAACTGAAGCGGAACAATATCTGTTCCCTGATGTAATAACTGATAGAAGGAATGCTGTCCATTTGTACCAGGCTCACCGAAGATCACCGGTCCTGTCACGTAATTTACAGGCTCACCAAAACGGTTTACAGATTTACCGTTAGACTCCATGTCTAACTGCTGTAAATGTGCTGGGAAACGGCTCAAAGCCTGGGAGTATGGTAAAACGGCTGTAGCCGGGTAGCCAAGTACATTACGCTCATAAACTCCGATCAATGCGTCGAGCATTTCCGGATTCTCTAACATATTTTTATTTAAAGAAAGTTTGTCTTCTTCTGCTGCACCATCTAAGAACTGTGCAAACACCTCCGGTCCAAATGCCAGGGATAATACAGCTCCGCCAACTGCTGATGTAGAAGAGAAACGTCCTCCGATATAATCATCCATGAAAAATGCTGCCAGATAATCATCACTCTTTGCCAGAGGAGATGTCTCACTTGTAACAGCGATCATATGCTTAGAAGCATCCAGTCCTGCATTTTTCAATGCATCTTTTACAAAAGACTCATTCGTCAATGTCTCTAATGTTGTACCTGATTTTGATACAAGTACGAAAATGGAATGTGCAACATCAATAGAAGCTAATACTGCTGCTGCATCATCCGGGTCTACATTGCTGATGAATTTTGCTTCCATCTTGAATGTGTTGTTTTTCTTTGCCCAATTCTCCAGTGCAAGATACATTGCACGTGGTCCAAGGTCACTTCCGCCAATACCGATCTGAACTACAGTTGTAAACTTTTCACCTGCTGCATTTGTGATCTCTCCGGCATGTACCTTGTTTGCAAAATCAGCAATTCTATTCTGCTGTTCTACATAAAAAGAACGCTTGTCAACGCCATCTGCCTCGACTGCATCACCTAACTGTCCGCGTGTCATATGATGAAGTACAAGACGTTTCTCGCCTGTATTCACAACTTCACCATTATAAAGAGCTGCAAATTTTTCAGAAAGCTGTGCTTCCTCAGCTAATTTTGCAAGTGCTGCAAGTGTGTTATCATCCACTTTTTTTGCAGCATAATTATATGCAAGTCCCTCTGCCATCGGTGTGCTGTATTTCTTCACACGCTCTGCGCCGTTTTCTCCGGACATTACTTTTGTCAGGTCAACCTCTGCAACCTTTGACAATTCTTCAAAAGAAGTAAGGGTATCTAAATTCTTCCACTCCATGGTGTTATCCTCCTTGTTTTGCGAAGCAAAATGCGACTGCCCTTGCAGGAGCAGAGGATTTTACTCCTTAATTTGCCTTTTATTTATACAACCGTGAAAAATTATACTATTAAATGTAATCGAATTCAAGTAGCGCAATACACCAAAAAAGAGTCTCTTTCGAAATTTTCCTAAAAAACTTCACAAAAGAGACTCCCTTTTTATTATCTATTTCTGATTTGCCGGTTCCATATTCACGGAACGTCCTTTGATCTTCACATTTTTCATGGCTTCTAATACTTCTTTTCCATACTCTCTCGGTACTTCCACAAAAGTGTATTTATCGTACATATCGATCGCACCGACAAGTTTTCCAGGCATTCCTGACTCTCCAGCGATGGCACCTAAAATATCGCCCGGTTTCACGCGGTCTTTTTTACCGATGTTAATGAAGAGACGAACCATACCTTCTTCGGCTCCGGTGTTATCCCAGTCGATCTCGCCATTCTCTCTGTCATTTTCCAGATTCACCTGACCGAGTGCCTGTTTTAAGAAAGCTGCTGCAATATCCATTGCGGTATAATCGGAATCATTGACCTGCTTTTCGATGATCTCGATCATCTCTTTTAAATCCTCATTCTCAATGATCTCACCGATTCCCTGCATTACTTTCTCCGCCTTGATCTGTGCCACATCATCCGAAGATGGGATTGGCATTGCAAGGATCTTGGTCTTGCAGTAACGCATGATATCTTTTAACTTGTAAACCTCTTTTCCTTTTACAAAAGTGAACGCACGTCCGGTACGTCCTGCACGTCCGGTACGTCCGATACGGTGTACATAATACTCGTCATCCTGTGGAATATCATAATTGAATACTGCTTCCACATCATCAACGTCAATTCCTCTCGCAGCAACATCTGTTGCGATCAGGATCTCCACACGTCCGGAGCGGAATGCTTTCATGACACGGTCACGCTGTGCCTGCTTCATATCGCCGTGAAGCCCCTCTGCCATATAACCGCGGCTCTTTAACTCCTCGGAAAGCTCGTCCACCATTTTCTTGGTATTACAGAATACGAGGGAAAGCTTTGGATTGTAGTAATCTAACAGTCTTGTCAGGACTTCAGTCTTGTCCTTGCGTTTGACATCATAATAATACTGCTCAATGCTTGGCACGGTCAGTTCTTTTTTTACCACCTTAATGGTCACTGCGTCATGCTGATACTTCTTTGTGATATCTAAAATTGGCTTTGGCATGGTCGCAGAAAACAGAACCGTCTGTCTTCCCTCTTCCGGGATATATTCCAAAATCGTCTCGATATCCTCACGGAATCCCATGTTCAGCATCTCGTCCGCCTCGTCTAAAACGATCGTATTGACTGCCTCGCAGCGGATCGTTTTTCTGCGGAGATGATCCATGACACGTCCCGGTGTACCGATAATGATCTGTGCACCGCCTTTTAATGCCTTGATCTGACGGTTGATATCCTGTCCGCCGTATACCGGAAGGATTTTCACACCATGCATATATTTGCTTAATTTACGGATTTCTTCCGACACCTGGATTGCAAGCTCTCTGGTTGGTGAGAGGATGATCACCTGTGTCTTTTTATTATTTGGGTCTACTTTGTGAAGCACCGGGATACCAAAAGATGCTGTCTTTCCGGTTCCTGTCTGTGCCTGTCCGATCACATCGACTCCTGACATCACAACCGGGATCGCCTGACTCTGGATTGGAGTCGCCTCTTCAAATCCCATCTCTTTGATAGCACGGAGTACCTGTGGATATAAATCTAATTCATCAAATCTTACTGTTTCCATATATTTTCCTTTCGTGCGAATGCGCAGTCGTATACGTTAGCATATTGTCGCCATTTTGTCAACTATTTTGTCAGAATACCCGTATCACATCCGGCACGATCTATGTACCCCGGCTTCCATGAAAAAGAAAGCTGGGTTAATATGAAAAGCAATCGAATACTCCCTGTTTTTCATCCATATCCAAGCAAAATCCAGTCGTCGTACACTCCACATGTATTTCTGTTTTTCCCCTGTAAAAATGTGATATGCGCCGTCACCTCTAAAAAAAGCTGCCGTAGCAATAGTTCGATTGCGGATTGCTCATTATAACTTATGCCAATTTTCCTCTAAGGTTCCACTTTTTCCTGTTTTGAGGATAAATCCAACTCCTGTCCGCGGATATCCGCAATACAGATATCATTTCTGCTTTTCTTCTTTACCTGATATAACAGCATATCTGCAGTATGTAGAAAATCCCAGCTCCTGTTTCCGTTCTCCGGAACTCCATACGAAATTCCCTGGGAGATCGTCACGATCGGCAATGCATTGGAATATAAATGCTCCAGTTTCAGATCCATAATATTCTGCCGGAGTGCAGCTGCCTTCGCGTACACTTGCTCCGCACTTGCACCCGCATAAATGATAATAAATTCATCTCCGCCATATCTCGCACAGAACGTCTGTCCGTCTTCCATTTTTTTCAGCTCATCTGCAATTGCAATAATGCACTCGTCGCCCTGCTGATGTCCATAATTGTCATTATACTGCTTGAAAAAGTCAATATCTAAAATCTCCATTGCAAGTGGAAGTCGGTGCTCATAACAGTAATCTAATACTTTTTCCGAATAAGCATTCAGGCGGTAACGGTTTGCCAGTCCGGTCATCTGATCTGTCTCCGACTGTTTCAGCAGCTTCACATTGACTGCTTCCATCTCCCTGCGGCTCTCATTTGCACGTTCGAGAGAACTTCTGACATAAAGCATGTTGACGATCATATCTTTGTTCTCGCGCTCCATGATCTCGGAAAGCTCATAATACAGGCCAGCCGCCTGCAGATAACCTGCATTGTCCTGATTCTTGCGGTAGCCTTTGATCTTAATGGAAATGACTCTGCGCTGCAGATTGATCACACCTGAATTCTTCACGATCCGATCCAGCTTCTCAACGATCATCCACAACACATCATCCCGGCCGATCTCCAGCATCAGCCCGCAAAAATCACAAAGGTCGTCAAACACCTCCATGATCTGCACATTTTTATTGATTATTTCTACAATCTCCTGGATCTGTGCATCGCGTCTCACATAATTATGAGTCAGATGATAATATCTTGCCTTCAGGCAGTCCACATATAAAATGTCAATATCCTCATAATAAGACGCACATTCCGCATCCAGTTTTTCTATATAAACATGTGTCTTATCTAACATCCCCTGCAGCATATAGCAGCGTGCCAGATTCACGTAACTGGCCATCAGTCCGACATAATTTTCTTTTACATCCGGATTACTTTTGCAATATGAATGAGCCTTTTCGAAATAACTTTGTGCCTCGTGATACACACCATTTTCCATGTACAGATTACCAAGATTCTGCATGATGCTGATCTCCATCTTAGTAATCCCATATTTACGACAGTAATTCAATCCTGTCAGATAGTAATCCATCGCTGCAGACACATTTCCCTTGTTGACAGAAGAGATTGCCATCAGGTTGTAAGACCTTGCGATCAGCTCCCACTGTCCGGTCTGTCCTAGCAGATGGATTGCCTGCGCAATGTTGCGGAACATGTGCTCCACATCATTCAGCAGATAGTAAGTTTCCCCACTGTAAAAATATGCAAAACCAAGAAGTGCCGCATCTTTATGTTCCTTTGCATACCGTTCTATATCAAGACAGCATTTGAGTGTATGCTCTGCGTCCTTTCCTCTGCTGTTCAAAACTTCCTGTTTCCATGCGTTTACCACGTCATTTGATCCATGAACTCCCATGCAGTCTCTTCCTTTCTGCCTGTTTTCGGTATTTCAATAAAATTTATTATAATCCAGAAATTCCGTGTGTTCAAGAAAAAGGAAATTTTTGCTATTCAAAAAATTCGATCGGATCGACCGGTACCCCATCTTTTCGAAGTTCAAAATACAGGTTACTGCCCTCAACAGAATAATATTTTGTCGGTTCTGTCACATAACCGATCACATGACCTGCCTCCACATAGTCTCCCACTGCAAACTCCGGTTCCTTAAGCTGTCCGTAGACTGCGAGATACCCATCTCCCAAATCCTCTGTCACGGTACATCCTGTCACTTCATTTGTCTCAATACTCTGGATTTTTCCTTTTGCTACCGCATAAACTTTGCTGTTGACATCCCCGGCAATGATGACCGCCGGATTGTATTTGTACTGGTCTAACGTCGCAAAATACACCGTCGAGTCCATGCTGTAATCTAAGATCACATTTCCTTCCATCGGCCATAAGATGCCATCTTCCGCAGCAAAATGGAGTGCCTGGGAAGTGTTTCCTGTCGGTGCCACCTCTTCCTGTTCACTGTCTGCTTCCTCACTCTCCTTTTCTACCTCTGCTGTCTCTGTGCTCTGTGTCTGCGGTTTTAAAATAGAAGCAACCTGATCTGCCTCTGTCTCTTCCTCCATTGCCACATTCTGGTTCTCCGTGTCCATCTCTGCTGCAATTTCCTGTTCTAACTGCTTTCTCTCCTGTTCCTGTCCTCTGCTATATAAAACAGTCATGCCGACTGCTGCAAGGATTACCAGCGTGCCTGCGATGATATACTGTTTTTTCTGCCAGAAGGCTGCCCATCCGTGATTCTTTCTCATATTTTTCACCGTCCATTGTTTATTTAGCAGAATACATTTCCTGCTATTAACAATAGTGTTGCCACATTCAGACGGTTTATTCACAGTAATTGGAATCGTTTTTCATTCCACATTTTCCAGCTCTGTGCCGGGAAAAAAATACTGTAAAATTTTTCTGTAATCCTCCCCTTTTTCAGCCATTTTCTGTGCTGTATACTGGCTCAGCCCAAATCCGTGTCCATGCCCCTTCGTTACGATCCGGATCTTGCCCGGTTCCAGTTCTGTCACATTAAAATTTGCGGATTTTAACCCAAGTTCCCCACGCAGTTCCTCTCCTGTGTAGGATTTTCCATTCATCTGCGCCTTTGTGACATACCCGGCACTATCCTTCTCTTCGATCGTAATCTCCTGATCCAGATACAGCACTGAAAGATAATCCGGCGCCTGTGCATCCTCATAACATGCCACACCTGAAAGATAGGGCATATCCGAATCCGGATATAATTCTTCCATATTTCTCGTATTTCCTGCACTCACTGCATGGTATGCCGCATATATGTAATGGTTCCGGTACTGCAGCGTCTCTCCGTCTGTCTCCTGTATCGCCTCCCTTATCTTCCCTTCTGCCTCGGAAAAATAGTCGCCCCACAGCTCCTGTAATTCGCTCATCGTCATCCGCCCCGGAAGTTCTGTCCCCATCTCCTCTGCTGCCTTAAGGTTTGTGCGGGCGATCACACACTGGGCTTTGATACATTCCTCCGGTGCATCTGCGCTTATCTCCTTTGCGACAATGCAAAAAAGCATGTCCGCATCCTCCTCTGTTTCCGCTGTCCGGTTTACATTTCCCAGCAATTCTTCCAGCTGCATTTTCTGGCAAAAAATGGTGAGGAAAAGTGGTATGAGCAGCAAGAGCAGAAGTATGGTCAGCATCGTGTTTATTCTTTTTGCCAAGTTTTTTCTGTGCATAAAAAATCTCCATCCCATATACAAGTATATGAGACGGCGTCAGCTTTTATGAATCAAATTTTATCCGGAGTTCCTGTGGAAAGTTTATGACTGACCTCAGGGATTCTGTTGTCTGCAAAAAGTTATGATACACCGATACGAATATGGCAGGTGCTTTCGAATGAAAATGTTCGGCTTGTTGATTTGTCTGATGTCATGTTTGGACTTTCTGATTATTTATGTTCATTCAGAGCTGGACACTTCACGCCAAATGTGCGCCTGGGACAAACTCATTGCGAAAGAATCGTGCAGGAGTTAATACAGCAATATCAGCAGTTGTCCAGTCAAAAATTATCTGAACAGCTTAATTTTTGACTGATTATAAACAATGCTGATAGCTGTATTTACTCCTGCCAGATTCTTGAGTTGAGTTTGTCCCGGGCGCACATTTGGCGTGAAGTGTTCAGCTATGAATGTACATAAACCGTCAGTCCAAACATGACATCGGACAAATTTACACAATCCTCACGAATTTTCATTCGAAAGCACCTGCCATATTCGTATTGGTGTATTTTTACGTTATGATCAGACAACAGAATCTTTGAGGTCAGGCATAAACTTTCCACAGGAACTCCAGACTTCTATTATATTTTGCTGCCGATGATGTTGCTGAGCTGCGCGAACTGCTGAAGTGTCAGTGCTTCGCCACGGATGGTGACCGGAACGCCAAGTTCCTCAATGCTTTCCTGGATCACTTCTTTGGAAAGATGAATGTCCGGCGCATTATTCAAGCCATTGGCAAGCGTCTTTCTGCGCTGATTGAAGGATGCACGGATGATCTTAAACATTAATTTTTCGTCATTCACCTGCACCGGCACTTCTCTGTGTCTTGTGAGACGGATCACTGCACTTCCTACATTTGGGCGCGGCATAAAGCAGTTCGGTGGAACGATCGCAACAATCTCCGGTTTTGCATAATACTGCACTGCAAGAGAGAGCGCGCCGTAGTCTTTGGTTCCAGGTCCCACCTGCATACGGTCTGCCACTTCTTTCTGCACCATGATCGTAATGCTGTCGATCGGCACATGGCTTTCAAATAATCCCATAATGATCGGTGTCGTGATATAATATGGAAGATTCGCCACAACTTTGATCGGCTTTCCTCCATTTTTTTCCTCTGCCAGCTTATTAATATCTACTTTTAAAATATCATCATTGATGACTTCCACATTGTCGTATGCGCTGAGTGTGTCTGCCAGGATCGGGATCAGATTTTTATCAATCTCCACTGCTGCCACTTCTCTTGCATTCTCGCAGAGATACTGCGTCATTGTGCCGATTCCAGGTCCGATCTCCAAAACAAAATCATCCTTTGTGATTCCGGACTCCTCAATGATCTTCTCAAGCACATGCGTATCGATCAGAAAGTTCTGTCCAAACTTCTTCTGAAAATTAAAATTATATTTCTGTAAAACCTCTATGGTATTCTGTGGAATTCCTAACGTTGCCATATACTGCCTTTCTCTTCAAATAAACGATCTAAAAACTCTGCATACAGGCGGTTAAATGTTTCATGAAACGTAACTGCCACATTTACATCCTGATTTCCAGACATCTGTGCCTCCTCAAAAATAGCAAAGGCTGTCTCATATAAATCCGGGTTTTTGTCATAAAATACTTCTGTCAAACCATCCTGAAAGGCAAACTGCGCCTCCTGGGAAAGATTGTCCTTAAAATCCTCTTTGGAAATGCATCCACCCTCCTCGTAATCGGACAAAAAGATGTGTCCGCCTGCGGAGGTTACGAAATCCTCAAATGCCTCTTTTACATCCTCATAAGTTACCGGGACATAATTTTCCTCCCAGTAACGGTCAAATGTTTCTCTATCCGGAAATGCTGCTAAAATATCTTCCATACCTGCGCTCCTTTGTGTTTTTTTGCTCCATTTATACTATCATACTTTGCAATCGTTCCGCAATAATGTATACAGGGTTGGCTCCAAGTGAAATTCCCTGCACATGTTTTCCACTTCCGCCAAATATTTTTTCTTCGCAGAGGACGGTAAGACCGGGCGGCGGACCGCACGGATCAAAATATTTTTCGGTGTGTGTGCAAAGTCAATAAATTCCAGCAGCTGGGTTTTGTATCCGCAGCACTCCAAAAGATTCGCCCGGATCGCATCTGTTGTCAGCGCTGAAAAGCGCTCTTTGATAATGCCGTATCTCGTGAGCAGGGAATAATCCTCACTCTGGATCTGCTTATTCACCTCATGCTGACGGCATGGTACGGAAAAAATCATTTTTGCATTCCATGTGATTGCATTGTAGAGTGCAAAATCAGTCGCAGTATCACAGGCATGGAGCGTCACGACCATATCCACGTCAAACGGCGTCTGAAATCCATTTATGTCACCAAGCTCAAAGCGCAGATCGTCATAGCCATATTTTTCCGCCGCCCGGTTGCATTTTTCGATGACATCTTTTTTCAGGTCGAGTCCAAGCATCTGCACTTTCATGTGCCGGATCTCTGTAAAATAATAATACATAATAAAAGTCAGGTAAGACTTTCCGCATCCGAAATCAATGATGTGGATCTCCTCGCCTTTATATTCCCGGATTGCATCATCGATCATCTCGATAAAACGGTTGATCTGGCGGAACTTATCATACATGGACTTTACCACTTTTCCCTCTCCGGTAAAAATACCCATATCCACCAGCGGAGGTATCACCTGTCCCTCATCCAAAATGTAATTTTTCTTCCGGTTATGCTCTGTGACTGTGTCTGGTGCTTCTTTTGAAGCTTTCGCCCTGAGTGTCACCGCACCTTTCTTTGAGATCAGAAGACTGTATTCTCTTTTCTCATCCCATGCATTTACCTGCAGGAATGTATCATGTATGGTTTCCATCAAAAAGCCCTGCAGATCTTCTGCGCCAAAATTATCGTGGAACACCTGTTTCTCTGTATACTTTGCCGCCTGATAGCCATCGCCTTTCTTCTCTACCACGATCTTTTTGTACGGACAGTCTTTCGCCATTGGCTTACTGATAATTATTTTCATGAGCAGATTCGCTGACAGTTTTTCGATTGCCGCAATCCAGTCCTCATTCGCCTCAAATGTCTTTTCTTCTCCCTCTTCATTTGCGAGAATCACAAGACATTTTTCTTTTTCTCCCGGCTGCCGCTCTTCGCAGCCGTATTCTCCATCAAAAATCTGTTTTAGTTTCCACATGATCTATGCTCCTTACTGGGATTCGGAAATACATTCCTGTTCCAGCTTTATTCCTTTTTGTAACATATAAGTGATGAGTTTTCTCTCTTCGTCCGGCAGTTCCATTTTTTCTAACTGCATCAACCGCTTTTTGTCGTTTTCTGTCAATGGTTTCGCATAATCCTCATACTTTTTCAATGTTTCAATGTCCATTTGAAACATTTGAAATGGGATCCCTGTTTTTCTTTTCAAGTGTTCTAAAATATAAAATCCGCCTGCATCCAAATCTCCAAAATGATAATATTGTGCATCCGGCAATTTCTGATAAATCTGCATCAGCAGATTTCGTCTGCTGTGGTTATGATAACCGCCAAGATAGATCACCAGACTGTGTTCCTGTTTAAAACGGTAAAAAGAAGTCAGATTTTCAATTGTGAATACTTTATCAATCGTCTGATCCGGACAGATATCCGGCGTATCCTCCTCACTCCCCACCGCAACAGCGATTCCTTCCGGGAAAGCACTGATATCTGCAGCCTGCTTTCCGGCGCTGTAAATCTGTACGTTTCCCTTCATATACACATAGCCCGGTGTTTTATAAATCTGATACTCCGCAAGAATTTCTTCATTTTCAAATCCTGTCAGTTCTTCATTTTCCTCCCGGAATATTTTACAGATTTTTGGGATCAGTGTCTCGAATACTTTGCTATCATGAAAATGTTCTATGGAAAATTCCCTGATATAACATTCTTTCCTATTCTGCTCTACTTTATCTAAGGTGTCGATCAGTTGCTCTGTTTTCCTGTGATCCATGATATCGAGATATTCTTTTACTGACTGTTCTCTTTCCAGCCGCATTATCATGTGGGACAAAAAACTTCTTGTCACCCCGCCCTGCGTTTTCTGACAAAACTGCTCCAAAATCTGTTTTGCATGTGCCTCGGCTTCCCTCTTCGGCTTCCTGCCAAGCTTCTCATATGCCTCTTCCACATGATTCTCACAGAGTACAAGCTTCTCAATAATATATCCGGGCTTCTGGTTTTTCCATGCGATCGTGACCAGTCCCTCACGCTCCATCTGTTCTGCGGCTGCGTGAATGGTTTCTATCTCAAGCGAGCTCTCATCGAAATACTTTGGCATCGTCTTCTTATTGAACGGAAATGCAATATGAATCGCTCTTTGGTTTTCTCCTCTGGAAAGCTTACTGTTTTCGTATTTGTCCAGAAGATAATTCAATATCTTATTTTCGACCGGATGCATAACGATACTCCTCCACGAAGCTTACTTTATCGTCTGTCAGTACTAATAATGTCTCCTGCATTTTCGGACCGATATACTGGATTTTATCCGGCGGCGCTGCGATCACGATCTGAAGCGGCAGTCTGTTCATAAACTCAAGAACTGCCCCGATCCTCTCATCATCCATATTGTTAAATGCCTCATCAAACATCACCAGCCCAATTGCCTCTCCGCCGATATTATTATTGTACAACTGGACAAAAGATGCGGCTACCGTCACATAGAACGGGGTCTGTGTCTCGCCTCCGCTCTTTTCTTCACAAACCTTAGAGTAAAGAGAATAGCTGCCATCCTCATGTGTGATCTTAATATCATAATCCATATAGGTGCGGTAATCCGTAAATTCATCTAATGCCTTGATCCCATTGTCCTGATCCAGTGCGAGCTTTGAAAATAGTTCATCAATGACTTCCTTATGATTCTCATGAAACAGACCGCTGAAAATGGACTCTCCCTGCACTACATTAAAATCATCCATGATCATATCGTAATATTTTCCATAGCTTTTGCTCGGCAAATATAAAAATTCATATCTTTCATTGCTGAAGGTGATATCTTTCAATGCCTTATTGAGTTCTTTAAACTCTCCCTGTGCCTGCTTCATATTTTCCTGAAGCTTGGATAAAAACTGTTCCCGGAATTCTTCCTCTGCCGATAATTTTGCTTTTCTTACTTTTTCTTCATAATTCAGAAGTTCGGAGTTCACCAGTCTCTCCTGGACTGCCGCATACTCCGGATATGCTTCTAACGTAGCTGCTGCACCAAAATCAAATGCCGTTTTGTAATCGTACATCGCACTTGTCATTTTCTTATCCGCATTCTCTTTTGTTGTATTATTCGCCTTACGTCTCCGGTCAAAATTCTGCCGGAACTGCTCTAATGTCTTATCACCGGTCTGTTTTTCGTATTCTTTCTTCCAGAGCACGATCTCGTTTTCTGCTTTCTGGGCAATGTCTGTGATCAGTTCATTCTTGTGTATGCACTCATCCTCGCACTCCACAAGCCTGTCTTTTGCATTGCTTATTTTCAGTTCGCAGGCTCCGCTTTCCCTGTCATTTTTGGAAATGTGATTTTTCAGTTCCTCACACTCTTTCCGCATTTCATCCGCACGGATCTGCTTTTCGATCATGGTCGTATTCTGCTGCAGATTACGGATCTCCGTCTCACATTTTTCAATCTCAAGTCCTGTCCTTTTCAGTTCTGATACAATTGTAATCCTATACTTCACATCTGTATCATCATCCCACTCGAGCCATTGCAGCGTCACTTCCATATGTGTCATACGGTCTTTGCATTCTATTTTCTGCCGGTTTAAATCCTCCTTTTTCTGCAGTGCCTGCTCATACTGGACTTTGAATGCATTCTTGCCGATAAATGGAGTTGTATAGATTTCCGGTCTGATCGCAGATGCGACATGATTCTGATAGCGCATGCAATTTGGTGTGATAGAAACCGGATACTGTTTTAATTCATCCACTCTCTTACACATATGTACCTTGCCAAGAACCATATTCACATACCGCTTCGCATAAATACTCTTCGACTCCACAACTGTTGCAAGACTTCCTGCCGGAGCAATATCATATTCCTCGAGTTTGCCGGAATTGATCAGTCCCACACCGTATGCTTTCTTTTCTCTTCTCAGTTTTTCGTAAATACCAAGGGCAATGTCAAAATTTTCCGGTTCCACCAACAGATAAAAACGCTGTGTATTCAGATAGCCCTCCACTGCGTTTCTCCATGTCTCATCCGTGATCTCTAACATTTCACACAAAATCCTCGGCTTTGCCGTCCTTCCGATCTTAAGCAATTCCTGCTCCACACGCGACATCAAAAGTTCGACTGCCGGCGGATAGGAAAACCGGTGCTGTTTCAGATTACTGATCCGCTGCTCTGTCTCCTGCAGGTCTGCTGCGATCTCATTCAGCCGGCTTTGGATCTCTAAATTTTTCCTCTGCAGTTTTGTACTCATATGCTTCTTGTAAGCGATCGCCCGGTCAATCAGTTCCTGCGCACTAACAACGTCCTCCGTATCCTTCAGCCGGTGCAGCAGCTCATCATACTGCTTCATGCATTCATCCACATCCGGTATTTCAAGCAGTCTTTTTACTTTCTGTCCTGCTTTTTTTCCGCTCTCTAACAGTCTTTTCTTTTCCTGATATTGTATTTCTTCTTTTTCCTGTAATTCTTTCAAATATTTTTTCTGCTTTTCCAACGTCTGGAAATCTGAGTTGGCGTTCAGTTCCGCTAAAAGCAGTGTGCGGACTTCCTCCTTATTCTCCAGTTCCTTTTTCATGCTGCTGCACTTTGCATTCAGCTGTTCCAGACGGTAACTTTCGCGCCTGATCTCATCCTGCAGAACGCCGATCTGTTCTTTGGTCAGATCCAGATCCGACTGTGCCATAAAATATTCATACATCCGGTCAGATTGTATACAATCCACCACTGCTTTGTGGTGGCATTCGATCTCTGACAGTTTTTCAATTCTGTTTTTCACACCCTCCAGCGTTTTTTCCAGCTCCTGATAGCTTCTTACATTTTCGCGCAGATTGTCAATATTGACTTCTTTTTCATCCAGCACATAGGAATAGACAAAGTCCTTGATATCATCAATCGGTTTAAACGCCAGCGCCTTTGGGATCAGCTGAAAGAACTTATCCTCGATTCTTCCAAAACGCTGTTTGATCATTTTTTTGCCTTCTGCGTTCGTCTTTGCAAATAATTTGATGTTTTTATTGTTAAACGACCTAAATTCTGTGATGGTCCGTGGTCTGTTTCCGATCTTAAACATCTCATCCTCTAACATCACATTGTCCATGAGATAACGCACGACTGTCTCCTGCCCTTCAGTTGCCGAATCGATCACTGCTCCGATGACAAAATACTTTTCCTTGCTCTCCTCATAAAATTCCAATGCGACATGCGCACTGATCTCTCCGGTTCTCTCATAAGGATGATTTTCACGTCCGGTCTTACACCGGATATAACCGGTCAGCTTTCTCTTGCCGTTCTCATGGGCAGCCTTATTAAAATGATTTGTGGAGCAGGTCACAACAAATTGGATCGCATCTAAAAGTGTGGATTTTCCGGCTCCATTTTCGCCGGAAATCAGAGTTGAGTCCCCAAAATCTATCGTGACATCCGAGAAACGATGCCAATTAATCAGCTTCAGTCTGGTCAGTTTCTTCATCTTTTAATTTTCCTTTCCTATAACTGTCCACTTTGTCGTATACACTCTTGATATCCTCTACCCTCACTGCCATCTGGATGGAATTATAGATCAAAACTCTGGACTCCTCATTTTTCAGATCCGAATCCAGCAACTCAATCAGCTGATATCTCCGGAACAGACGGAGTGCATTTCCCATCGTCGTCTTATCGATCATTTTGTCACGGATCTTCAGGCTTAAAAACTTGTCCTGAATATCGCCCAGATTCACGATGACTTCATCGCTCACAGACAATTCTCTTTTTTTCTCATCAAACAAAATGCGCAATATCAGCAAAATAACGGTCTCATATAATTTTAAATTCTGCCTGTTTGTGTTCAGGGCGTTGGTCAGCTGCACAACGCCGTATTCCTCATTCATTTCTAATCTGTAACCAAGCACTCCCAGTAATTCTTCAAACTTTTCTTTGTACTTTTGTATAAAATAGAAGTCACTTCTTGTTGCCTGATTCTGTCTGCATATAAAACATACATTAATCAGTTTATTACATATTCTGCGGAATTCATCCTGATCCTTCTGCAGCATGCCATTTAATAAATCCATTCTGCTCTCCCTCTGCTATGCGCTGTCAGCGTTTTATGATCGCAAAATCCGGGAAATCAAACTCTCCACTGATTTTATTCGCACCTTCTGCCTTTTCAATCCGATATCGCATCTTTTTTCTGGAGCCATACAGTCTGACATAGATCAGCCTGATAAAATCATCCATTGTTTCCATCGGAAGCTCAGACGCATAGATTTTTGCCCTGTCTCCTAATTGTTCTTCTACAAACCACTCTATCCGTTCCGGGCTTAAAATACGCTGCATCTTTTCGGTCATCTTCCGCAGTTTTTCCTGCCTGAATTCCACATCCGGCATGGTCTCTATCAGTTCCTGCGGATGAAACTCTTTCTTTCCCTCAATTGGGCTGTAAAACGATTTTTCATCAATAAAACTGCTTCCAAACAACCGTACCAGATTCTCCAGATACTCAATCTCATAGATTCCATTCAGATCCAGCTGGCTCTGTTCCATCTGCTCTCCAATATATAAGAGAATCTCTTTCATCTGTCCTCTGACATCTTCCGTTCCTGCCAGCAAAAACTTTGCACGGTTTACTGCTGCTCTCTGGTATTGTGTGTTTTTCCGGTTGATCTCTGCCAGAATATCATCCATATTCCGGAATGCTTCCACAATCTCATGCAATGTCTGATATACCAGTTCTTCTGCCTGCCCGACCGGTATCTCCCGGATCGCTGCCAACTCTTCCGACGTCTTTGTGATATAACGTGAGCTATGTCCATGTGCTTCCAGCCGCTCTATGATCTCCGGCCGGAACTTCGAGACATTGTCTGATGTTAGCAGGCGGTGATACGCTTTATCTACAATATTCGTAATATAATCGTTAAACAGTGCATTCATAATCTCCGCTACGGTCTTATGCTTTGTCAGTTCATCAATGTAATGTTTGATATTTGAATTGAGATTCTTTAATCCTGTGATCAGCATATCCGTATTATCCCGGATCTGCTGTAACACAACCGCCGGATGATCCGTATTGGTCCGCACAAGGCTGTAAATGGTATAAATATAGCCCTGATATTCCACCTTTCGTCCGTCTGAAATCTCAAGAAGCGTTTTCATGACTTTTACGGCATAATCATAAAAATTGACTCTCTGCACATAACTCTTATCTGTCTCAACCTCAAGCCAGCCGTACTTCTCCAATAAGCGCAGCATCTCATTTGCCTTTTTTCTGGAATCCATGCCATTTATGTCATCTTCCTCAAATTCCGCTGCCTGATTCTGTTCAAAATAAAACTGTAATTCATCCACAAGGATTTCTCTCTCGATCCCAAAGGAAAGCTGTGCACTCATTGCCTGAAACAACCGGCACAGACAGTCCCAATATACAAGTCTGTTCGGCGATGCCAGCGGTGTGAAAAATTCTTTTGGAATAATACCAAATAATGGATTGGTCTGCTGTGCCTGTGCGTCATCCATATCTGAAACTCCTGTCCTTCCAATTATAAAAAAGGCGTCTTTGAACTTCTTATCCGTCCAAGACGCCTAAAATAATTCTTTTATATCATAGCAATACATACTCCAATTGTTGCAATCGCCAAAACAGCCAGTATACATATGTATAACCATAAAAACTTTTTATTCTTTGCTTTATTTACAAAAATTAATATCAATCCAAGCATTACAACAATACAAAGTGTCATTGATAAATTCATAACCAAAACATAAGCCATACTTATCTTTGCATTTGTAAATGCCTGATAATTAATAGAAATCATTGCAAATATTGCAACTAATACTCCCATCAAAGTAAGCACATTGGCATATATCTTTTGAGATAAATCCTCTATACTTTCTTTTGCATGCTGTATTTCCCGTTTCGTCTGTTTCTCGTACTCTTCCTTGTAATTACCCAATCCTTTGTAACTGACTTCATTCTGATAAGATGCTCCAACCTGTGCACTATATGGCATAGCCGGCACTTGTGTCAATTGCTCAAACATAATTTGTGCAATTTTCATATCATGTGTTAAAACCAATAAATTTTCAGAAATATTCGTAACACGCAAAAAAACGTATGTCACATGTCCAGGCTGATAATGGGGGCCATCTACTACCAGACCCTGACGCATTCTTGAATTCTTTTCAGCTATTCTTCCAACAATATTCTCCGGAATACTTATTTTTTCCTGCGTCTTTACAAATACTGTCTCACCCGGTTTTAAATCGTACTCACGATGTTCTTTTCCTTCTTCATCACACATGACATCCATCGTTAAATCATAACTGATTCCATTTAAATTTTCTTCTTTAAAGCCTGAAACAATCAACTGCTGACTGTCTACATACTGTTTTATATCCTTATCTACTAAAATCATGTGTCTCGCCCCTTTTTATGTCCCAATTATAGCACTGTGAAATTAAAGATACAATATGCTTTTTCAAACAATAGATTTAGCATTTGTATACTTCTTTGCTGTGACGATCAGTCCACAATCAACACTGTCTTTCCTTCAAATGCAAAGCCGTACTCTTTAATCTGATCTTCTGTAATTCCTTTCATTTTCAGTTCTTCGCTGTATTTTCTTTCCCGGATCTGTGTGATCGCAGACTGCGCTGTCTCTTCCAGACTTTTTTCTTTTCTTGTGCTGCGCACTTTAAATTCCAGAATCACTGCGTTATCCTTTCCCGGATTCTTTGGTTCGAGCATGATATCATATCTTCCAAAACCACTTTCACGGTTCGATTTCAGATAATATCTGTCCTGTAAATCAACAAGCAATCCTAACACAAATCCATGATAAAACCGTTCCGGTTCTGCCCCTGATGCTCTGTCTCCGGTATCAAAATAGCTGAATGTCTGCAAGGCCACCCGGTTCATATATTCATTCATCGCATCCACATCACCGGCAAACATTGCATTAATAAAGTCATTGTAATCCGGTCTCGCCATTGCGAACCAGTCATGAATCATTCGATGGAACATCAGTTTCACTTCCAGATTCGTAAGTGCCAGCTGATACTTTGGCTCAGTTCCCTCCGGGATATCCTTATACTTTTCATAAGAAAGAACTTTTAAGTAACCACTTGCCAGCAGAAGACTCCACACCGCCTGTTCATTACCGTTGAGCTGATCATAAACAATCTGTTCATCAATTTCTGACCATATACACTCTCCGCAAAGCAGCTTTTCGAATTTACTCTTGATATTGCGGTTTCCCTCACGGACTAATTTTGCCACCAGACTGTTTGCACTTGTATTTGCCCAATATGTTGTGTACTGCTGTGAATCGAGATAATTTAAAATTGACCACGGATTATAAATATCTTTATATTCCCCGAAAATAAAACCATCATACCATCTTTTCACTTCGCTCTTTTCACTGTCTAATCCGCACTTTCCCAATGCTTCAAAGACCTCTGGCTCTGTGAAACCAAATGTTGTGGCATATTCATCAGATGTCGTTGTAACTACTTTCAGATTATTCAAATCGGAAAAAATAGACTCCTTGCTCACCCGTGTGATGCCTGTCATAATACCACGTTCCAATGCCGGATTTGTCTTGAAAGTTGAATTAAAAAGGCTTCTTGTAAATGTCACCAGTTCATCCCAGTAACCATCTACAAAAGCTTCCTGCATTGGAGTATCATATTCATCCAATAAAATGATCACTTTTTTCCCATAATATTTATATAAAAATCCTGATAAATAGTTTAATGACAGCGTAGCATCTACATAGTCCATATGATTCATGATTTTCTTATACAGATTCACTTCTTCCTTAATCAAAGCATTGCTCTCTGTTATAAAATCAAATTTGAAATATAATTGTGCAATAAGGTCGCAGATTTTCTTTTGTGTCAATTCATAGGTTGGTTCTTTTATATTTGCAAATGAAAGACTAATGACCGGATACGTTCCCTGCAAATTGCGGTATTTCTCGTCATTCCAGATTTCCAGATTTTCAAACAGATCCGAGCGTCCCGCATATTCCATTGAGAAAAACTGCTCCGTCATGCTCATTGTCAACGTCTTTCCAAAACGTCTTGGTCTCGTGATCAGTGTAACACTGTCACCACTATCCCACCATTCCTTTAAAAAGGCTGTTTTATCCACATAAAAATAATGGTTTTCTATCAATGTTGAAAAATCCTGCACTCCAATTGCAACATTCACTGACATATTCTGCCTCCTTTTTGCTATCTTTGAAGAAAGCCTTTAGACTTATTATAATCTAAGGGCTTTGTGATTGGCAATTTATCTTGTTCTATTCATTGCAGATTATACGATCAGCTTTTATTTTAATCGTAATCTGATAACAGCATTCATCCTTTTTTGTGAGCAAAAATACTTGAAGTTTATAGAGTTTCCCCGCAATTTTAATCATTTGTTCTGCAAAATCATATAAACGCGGAATTTCTTTTTCATAAGGTTTTAAATTATTTTGCAATTTCAGGAAAAGTAACGTTGGAATATCTTCCTGCTCCCCTGAAAGAATTCCGTCAAGTCTCTCCGCTGCATTTTTGAATTTCTCGGCTTCAAAGCTCTTTGTTACAATTCCAAAGTTTTCCTCTTCTACATAGCCTTCATTCTCATAATACAACAAAAAACTATTTTTATGTAGACGTTCCATCTGAATTTGCTCAATAAAATCACGGACTTCTTTTATTGCAGTCAGCATTGCGTTTTCTTTTCGCAAATCATCACTAAAAGCAGAAATATCACTTTTTACATCAAAAATAAATGATTGTATCTTCTTATTACTGTCATCGAACACACAAGATAAAACATCTGCTGTTTTACATCCATTTTTGTCTATCTCAGGTCGGCGATATTCGTTTGCGTAAATTGCATATTGATGTTCTTCCAAACAATAATCTATATTCACAACTTCCTGCGACTTCTCATGCTGTTCTTTAAATACAACTCTTGTTGATTTATTTATCTTATACAACACATTCTTATCGACCGGTTTTGTCTCATCATACATGCGTGTATGTACCTTTATCATTTACTGTATTCTCCTATTTTTACTGCCTCATCATACAATTGCATTGCAGATTCTGTAAAAAGATCAAACTGATACCCCATCTTCTTATCCGGCTTAATCTCATTTACTACACTTTTTCCGTTTTCTAAATTTCTGAATTCAAACACAAACAAATTCGTTGTGTCTGTTAAATCCGCCTTTTCCAAATTAAACTTTTTCAATATATCTTCCCCATTTGCTTTCACTCTCTCAGACAAAATATATAAATTATTTAACTTGGAAACAAAGGTATCACTATGTGTACTTATCATAAGCTGCATTCCCTTATTATTTAATCTATTGAAAAATCGGACAAGTTCTAACTGTTTTTGAGGGTGTAAACTAGCTTCCACCTCATCAATAATCAATCGCTTAAAATAATTCTTAGATGTGATTGCCAATATTATTGGAGCAACCTCATTAATCATAGATGATGCCAAATACATTGGTATTCTGCTATCCTTTTGTGCTTTTGAAGTATAGGATAATATTCCATGCTTTTCTGCATTGATGTGTCCCTCAATTACATGTTCTTCAAAAAACTGTAATTCTTCTTTATAATGCTCTTTCTTATCCTCATCCTCAGAATACATCAACAAAAATCGCAAAAATTCATAAACCGGCTTCGTCAAATCAGACTGTTTTTCTGTCTGCTCAACCTTTCCTTCTTTGCTAAAACTTAATACCATATCTCTATCTGTTCTGTTAGCAAAAAAATCCCTGTACAATAACATAATTCCTGTTCTTGATGCCGGCAAAAAAAGACTTCCACATTCTATCAAATGTGCTATCATACTGGTAAAAGTCTCTGGAATATGCTGTAAAAACGACAAGTTCATTGTTATTATATCATCAATTTTTTCATACTGTTTCCCACGATACAGGATACTAATTCTCCCCTTTCCTGTATCTTTTTGAATAATTTTGCTAAAAACATTAAACGGTGCTTTTTGCAAAATCGCTTCCATATATGAAGGTATATTTTCTTGGGCAAGAGACAAAATTTCAAACGTATATATCTCATTTTCTTCCAATACGATTTGCATATATATTTTTTCAGTTGGAATCTCTTTTCCAAAAATCTCTTTCATAATTTCTACTTTTCTTTTTTGAAGATTTGCATTTATCCCCTTATTAAGTATATCTATATTACTTGTCGTAAGGTTGAATTTAAAATGTCCCTCCTGTTCCTCTTTCAATAGTTGATTAACTGTTTCCTCGTCAATTAAACTGGTCAACTTTTCATATATTCCCTGTACTAGCTGCATTAAAAACGTTTTTCCACTATTATTAGGTCCCACCAAAACCGTATAACTGTTAATACAAATTCTTGCGTGTTCAATCTTTGCAAAGTTCTCAACTTCAAGCCAAATTTGCATATTCTTACCTCTCAACCAATCTAATCTCTAACTCCATATCCAACGCTGCAGCCAACTTGACCAACACTTCAATTGTCGGAGCATTCCTCCCACTCTCAATCCGGGCAACATTCGTACGCTTTATTCCTGTACGATCTGCAATTTCCTGCTGGGTTATTCCTTTTTCTTTTCTTAATTTTATATAAGATGTAAGTATCTGATTTTTTACCCGTTCCTTCTGTCTCTCTACCAATACTTCAAAATCATCTTCTCTTGCTATAAAATCCATTCCTATCCCTCTAAAGTATGTATCATTATTGATACAACGATATCATATACTTATTTTGTTGTCAATTACATAATGGTATTAAATTTCTTTCTATATTGGATTTAAACCTTATTCTCCCATCATCTCATCCCATCTCCTGCATGGTGCACCTGCAATCCTTGCACCATTCCCTGTATTATAAATGACAGTACCTGTCAGATTTGCAATCCTTCGCTCAATCCATTTTCTGTATATATCCAGATTTTTGCTTGTATATACTTCTTCGCCGGAACAACTGATCACTTTTCTCAAACTCTCTGTGGCAGTAATTCTTCTACCAACACCTTCTGCATGGGAATTTCCACCGGTATATGCAAGGTCAACTCCTACAAATATTACTTTTTCTGCCTCAAACTGTAATGCAATATCCAGTGCGGTTGTAGTCACGGAACCTCCTGTTTCGAAAGCTTTTGCCCCGATTTTTTCTGCTATTTCTTCTGCCTTTCGATACCCATTCTGATATGCGATATAAACAGGTCCCTCATAATAATCCAGAACAGACGAGGACGCTGTCGACAGAAGAATCAATGGAATATTTTTTGTATCCAGTCCCTTCACCTGCTGATACATATGCGGCTGTGGATCTGTTATGATGATAGCATCCGGGATAATGCCTTCCCTCAAAAGTGTACCTGCAATATGACCGGTTGCAAAAATCGTGATATTGTTTCGATATTGTTTCAATGACGGTAATTCCTGATTTACAGATGGTCCTGCACCAACAATTACAACATTTTTTTTGTAAAATAAACTTTTTATTTCACTGCATTCCGGCAAATGACGTTCACTGAGTTTCTCGAAGTTTGCATCAAGAAATCTTTCCTGCTCGCGCATACTGCTTGTCGTAACAAAAAAATCTTCCAATAATGTCCTGATGGATGGATTTTCTACTGCCTGAACTGTTGGATAATGCATGAAAAGTTCATAGTCTTTCATCTGTTTTAAATGTCCGATCAATTCCGTTATATCCGGCTCATATACAATTTCAATACGGTTTTCCTTGAAATAAGTTGTCCAGTCCATATACCGCAAAGCCTGCAATAGCAGATATTTTTCGCTATCTAAAACTGTCACTTTATTTTCCGGATATTTTTTTAACAGTTCTATCACGTGATATCCAAGCCCCATTCCAAATACCACATAGTTCTTTGCGGCTGGCAAACCCGCCGCCAAAACCTGTGCTTCCCACTCCGGATTCATCGTGCTATGCATAAAAAAACATCGGTGGCCGTTCCTTGCCTGCACGGTTGGCTGCCCATTAATTGCGTAGGCAATGACATATTTAGCATTGTCACCTTGCACATTCTGAAGTATTTTGTAGAGTCTCTCATTTTTTTCTTTCAGGATTAACATATTGCTTTCGAAAAATTCCGGAACTTGTGGTATGCCGTCGTCCTGCAGCTTTATTTGTATTTTCTGTAGCAACGGAAGCAAATCTCCTTCCAGAATATCTGCCTGCAAAATATAATCCTGATTGCGCTGTGCCTGCAACAGTGCCGGCAAAATCTGTTCCAGCTCTCCTGCAAGATTCCTGCAATCTTCCCTCGAGAAAATCACTTCCACAACAGAATTAATGTTTTTCAGTAATGCACTTAGTTTCAAAGAACCAACAAAAAAATTCTGTTTTCTATAATTAGCTACGATTTCATTGATCAACAGTAAATTCTGCTTATTATTTTCGAAAATGTCATTCATATTTATTATCCTCTGGTCTATTGCTTCTCTTTCTATTTTCGGCTATAATGGCTATAAATTCAAGGATAAATGGAGTTCGTTATGAAAATATTATTTTTAGAATGGAAAAGTTATTGTGTACCGGATATGGCAGAGGCATTTACCGAGGCAGGACATGATGTCACACTTGCCACATGCGCTGAAATGACTGACCGATATAATACAGAATTTGATAATTTTTTTGAGAAAAAACTTAGCGAGTCATCCTATGACGCTGTATTTACATTTAACTATTTTCCTATTGTGTCCAAGAACTGTGACAAGGCTCAAATTCTTTATATCTCCTGGGTTTATGACAATCCACTGATTGCTTTATTTTCCTGTACAGTCATCAACCCATGTAACCGTATTTTCCTTTTCGATTACCATTCTTATGAATACTTTCATAACCAGGGAATTTCCACTATTTTTTATCTTCCCTTATGTGCAAATCCGAAGCGGTTATGTAAACCAACGAATACAGACATTCCGCAGAATGATATTTCTTTTGTCGGTTCCTTATACACCGAACCAAAACAACGTCTCTATGATAAATTATCCGGTATGGATTCTTACTCCAAAGGATATATTGATGCCATCGTCGATGCACAATCACACATTGACGGATATTTCTTTCTGGAGGAATCTTTATCGCCAGCACTTTTAGATGCCATGCAGAAAGTCTGCCCTATCACCCCAAATCAGGATGGTGCAGAAACCCCTGCTTATGTTTATTCCCATTACTTCTTAGGAAGACGTGCAACTGCGCTTGCTCGAATTGATTTATTAAATAAATTATCTCAAAATTTTGATGTCACCGTCTATACACATGCCGACTGTAAAGATATACTTCCAACTGCTATTTATGGTGGAAAAATCGACTACTATGATACAATGCCAACTGTATTTCAGCATAGTAAAATCAACCTGAATATTACACTCAAAACAATCCAGACCGGTATTCCGCTGCGTGCATGGGATATTCTTGGCTGCGGTGGATTTCTTCTCACCAACTTCCAGCAGGAATTGTGTGATTTCTTCATTCCGGGAGAAGATTTTGTGTACTATGAATCGCCGGCAGACGCCATAGAAAAAGCAGCTTATTTTCTCTCACATGGCCGTGAACGACAGGAAATCGCCCACAATGCATTCGAAAAAATAGCTGCTTCCCACACTTTTCATCATCGGGTTCAAAGTATGTTTGATATTATCACTTAATTTTTAAATTATCATGTGCTACATGTTTTCCAGTGCTATATTCCTTCTGGTAAACATACCCCCGGATTTTTCTCTAACAAGCTTTTTAATTCTTTTTGCTGTTTTTTATAAAATGGATATTCACCACCATTACCCCTGAAGAGCCATTTTTCTCCAAATTTACCCTTTACATTACGATAATATTTTTCAGATATTGAATCAATACGTACTTGCCAATCTTTACAGCAAGTATATGAACATTTTGAACCTATACATTGAAATGAATTAAGATCATCTAATATTAAATATTTCATAATTAATTTTCCTATCCATTATAAATATAAACCAGAATTTCCCTATAATTTCAGATTAATTCCAATATATTTTTTAATTTTTTTGCTAACATATTATTTTCCTCTTCTGTGCGAATTGCAAGTCTAATATACTGCTTTCCGTTATGTATTTTAGATGTTAAGTCTTTTATTAAGATATTATCTTCTAAAAGCGCACCTGCCACTTCTAAACTATTTTTTTCTAATAGTTCACACATAAAATAATTTGCTTGAGATGGATATACTTTTAATCCTTCTATTTGACACAATTTTTTAAAAAAACGAATTCTTTCTAATCTGAGCTTTACCAATGAATTCTTATAATCATTTTTATACTTATCTAAAATCTGCATAAAAAATTCTGCTAACGAATTTATATTCCAAATCGGAACTGTTTGTTTCAAGACTTTTATCATATCGACATTTCCACTTGCTAAAATTCCAAGGCGAAGCCCTGGCACCCCATAGCATTTTGAAATACTCTTTACTACATATAAATTAGAATTTTCACAAAGCACTCTTTCAGATAACATTGAAATATGTTCGTCATCTGCAAAATCAAGAAAACTTTCATCCAGAATTAAATTAATATCTTTTTCTTTACACCATTCCAAAATATTATTTATCTCAATTTTATCCAAAAAATGCCCTGTAGGGTTGTCCGGATTAATCAATACCAATGTGCTAATTGGATTTTTGGAAAAAAAGGATATAATCTGCTTTGCACTATAAGAAAAATCATTTTTTGTACAATCATATACTACACAATCTTTTTCCCAGCGATTTGGATACTCCTCAAAGGTTGGTCTAATTATACCAAGTTTTCCATCTAATTGTTCAAGCAGACTCTTTATAAGTTCTGCTGCCCCATTTCCAAGCACAATATGTTCCTGATGAATATCAAAACATTTTGCAGCTAAAAGACAATTTACTGACATTCCAGATGGATACTGATCAATTAATATACCATAATTAGATTCCATTTCTTCCTGCATGCGTTTTGTTGGGAAATACGGATTCACCAAATAACAGTAATCGTGTAAATGAGGAAAACGCCAATATCCTCCGTACCGTTTCATTAGGTATTGATACTTTTCTACATCATTCTCTATAAAAAGAGTTTGTGCAATATCAAGATCCTGTATATCATCAATTTCATACCACCGTTGACCATCTAATCTTTTCGCTTTCATTGTATTTTTGTCCAATAAAAGTATTAACTTAATTACAGCTTCATAATATTCATTATTTCCCATAACTTTTGCATATGCCTCTAGAAATGGAACATATACATTTTTTGAAAATTCTGCTCCAAACTTATAGATATTTACTGTTTTATAATAATGCTCTTTTTCGTGATATTTTAATAATTTTCCTGGAATAAAATCTGTAATATTATCCTCCTCATCTAATACAATACAAGTTCCATCCATCCAATTTTCAAACTTATCAACCAATGCCAGCGTATCTCTCTCATCTTCAATTAACATATCAATTAATTTTTCTTCAAAAATAAGATCTGATTCCAACAATAATGTATCTTCCTGCATCATCTGTTCTTTTGCCAAAGAAAGTGAAAAAATATTATTTGTTTTATAATATACATCATTCACAATATAATTTACTGGTGTTTGTAAACTCAACGAGTCTACAAATGTCATCAGATTTTCATATTGATAACCAACCACCAATATAATCTGGCTTAAATTTTTCTTATCAAGAATCTGTAGTGCACGTTCAATTAATTTAACCCCTCCTACTTCCACCATACATTTTGTATTATCTTTTGTAAGTTCTCCTAAACGTTTTCCCATACCAGCTGCCAAAATAATTGCCTGCATAATATTTTTCTCCTCTACTTGATTAAATAGCAATCAAAAACATATTTATTATTCCAATACAACTCATTTTCAGGTTTTACGAATTTGCAAGTTGCTCCTACGCGCTTTGCAAATTCTATGAACATTTCTTTTGTGTAAAATGTTTTATCCACCCCCTATACCTTTCATCATAATTTTCTACACATTGTCTTCTATAATTTAAATGTTGTTCTTTCATTGACTGATCGTGAAGTTCTGTAATTACAATTATTTTTTTAGCCTTATCCCACATTTTCTTCAAAACACTCATGTCATACTCTGGGGATTGAAAATATTGAAACACACTATCTGCGATTACCACATCATAAATAGGTCTTGTAGAAATTTTCTCAGCCTCTTTGCATTGTAAATCTTCAGTATCTAAAACTTTTTTAGCAATTTTAATTAAAGGTTCGGAATAATCACATCCTCCAATGCATTTTATATTTTTTAACTTTTCAAATAAATACAAATTCACACCACTTCCGCATCCCACTTCATAGATACTTTTCATTTTTTGTTTAGCCTTTCCGGAAAGCCAATTCTCCATATTATTTTTCTGTTCTTCAAATGATTCGCAGGTTAATCCATCCTCCACAACATCAAATCCATTGCAGCGTTTTAATTCCAGAAAAATTTGTTTCTTATCCTCTATTTTTAAAATCTTCTCATCTGCGCTTCTTTTTCCCAAAATAGTTTTCCATTCATTCTGCACCCCGATAACTCCTGTCTATTTCCCGTAATTCTTCTAATGTATCAATTTCAATAATACTATCTACCGTAATTTCTTCCACTGTAACATTCAATTTTGGTAATTCCTGATTTACAATCTCGTCCCAGAAAAGCTTTTCATGCCCTGCTGTGTTGTAAGCTTTTTCAATTGCTTCTCTAATGTGTGTAGCATCTTTTTTCTTCCAATAGGAAATACCTGCCATATTAAAAGTATCCGTGCCGCCCTTTCCCACTCTGGTAATTCTTCCATCCTGCATATCAAATACCCAGTCGGCAGAATATCCCAGTATGAGTTTTCCAAAATAGCAGGATTGTTTATAAGCTCTTTGAAAAATGCTGGCATCTGCTACATACAAATCTGCCACCTTTTTATTCACAATACAAAACCGGAATTGTCACTTTCATACTTTCCAGTCCCGCACGAAAAACTTTAAAAAATCCTGCTATATCCGCTTCATCAATCGCACCTAACGCACAAAGACGGAAAGTTTCCGTATTATTAATTTTTCCGGGATATATCGTAAATCCTCTCTCATAGCAATAATCATGTATTGCAGAAAAACTCCAGTTCGGATCATCCGGATATTTTACTGTAATCACAAGTCCGGTCTGCCACTCCCTTTTTATAACATTGTGAAATCCAAGTTCTGCAAGTCCTTTGTGCAACGCTTAAACACTCTTGTATGACGTTTCCATTTCTCCATGTTTTTCAAAATAATCATATTGCAGATATAAATTACAATAATAGGAACGTTTTGGATAGTCTTTGGGCTGCTCAATTATACTTCTTTTTCCGATAACAAAGAAAACACCTGTCATTGCCATAATGCCTTTCTGCGCAGATGCCATGCAGAAATCAATATTGTCTTCTTTGACATTGATTAGAACCCATCGCATAAGTTGAAGTTGTATCTACTACAAATGCTGCATGATACTTATGTACCAGTGCACCGATTTCACGTACCGGATTTAAAATTCCTGTTCCCGTCTCATTATGTGTCGTATAGACAAGCGCAATGTCTGTATTTTCCTTTAAAGTCCGTTCAATTTCTTCTAAGGAAGGGTTTTCATCAATCGGGAACTGTAGATTGATAAACGGCAGCTTATAGTATTCACAAATTTCAACCGCTCTGGAACTGTATGCTCCCATTATTTACCACTAATATTTCCTTTCCTTCTGGTAATAAAGAATTTAAGCATACATCCATAGAAATTGTTCCAGATCCACAAAATAAAACGGATGTATATTCTTCCAAATCCCCATGTACAATTTTCACCAAATCTGTGCGAATCTGTTTCATGATCTCAACAAATTCCTGTTCTCTCGGACAGATATCAGGCACTAACTGTGCCTGCTTTACCGTGTCTGTCGTTGTTGCCGGACCCGGGTTTAATAATATGTTTCTTTTCATGCTAATTGCTCCAACCTCCTTTATCTTAAAAGTAATTTTTATATTTTAAACCTCTTTTTATACTCCGCCACGTCCTTAAAAAAACTTATCACAATCAAAAGCATCACAATACCAATTGGAAATGCTGCAATAATGCTCACTGATTGCAAATTGCTCATAGGACTTTCTGCAAACAACAATGCGATTGGAAACAATATCAATAAAATGCACCACATCAACTGCACACCTTTATGTGGCTGCTTTTCCCCTTCCAATTTACGATAGCTATAACATGAAGCCGTCAATGCAATTGAATCAAATGATGTCGCATAAAACGCAATCATAGTAAATACCACTGCCAGAAGCACTATTGGTGCGCCCGGAAGTGTCTTAATAATATTTACGATGATATGATATAAATCTCCAGTCTGATTATATTCAGCGATATAATCTGCTATCCCGGACATCTGCATCCCCATTGAATAGTTCCCTAAAACAATAAAACTTGCCATCGTCGATCCAGCCCCAAACATATATCCTCCCAGAATTACCTGACGTATACTCCTGCCCTTTGAAATTCTACCGATAAAAAATGGGGCAGCTACACACCAAACCATCCAATATGCCCAATAATAGATTGTCCAATTCTGTGGAAAATAAGATGTCCTCAACGGATCCGTATATGTAGCTAAGCTCACAAAATTCTGCATCATAGTACCTAGAGAAGATATGCCACTTTCAATAATATAGCGGGTTCTCCCACCAAATAATAATACATACAATAATATTCCAAAAAACATATAAATACAGGTTTTGGCAAGAAAACTGATTCCCTTAAATCCACGAAGCAAGGAATAGGTATAAACAAAGCATGTAATAATCAGAATGATTAAGTTCATTACTGTACGATCTAACTGTATATGGAAAACATTTACTAAAATTTCTGACATCAGCGGTGTTGCAATACTAAATGTTGTTGTTGTACCTGCAAGCAATGCAAATACCGCTAACAAATCAATTAATCTTCCACAAATACCATCTGTATGTTTTCCCAAAAGCGGTCTGCATGCTTCTGAATACTTCTGCCGTTCTCTATTTCGAACATGTAACATAAAACCAAATGCCACTGCTAACACCAGATAAAAACTCCACGGAATGAAACTCCAATGAAACAGTGGATATACCCCTGCCCATTCCTGAATATTTCCAAGTTCTCTGATATGCGGATCTGCCGCATACATAATCCATTCTGAGAAAGAATAAAATAAAATGTCTGCCGCCAGTCCGCAGGTGAACATCATTGCACTCCATGAAAAAAAGGAATACTTTGGCTTTTCTCCTTGGGTTCCCAAAATAATATTTCCATACTTTGAGCATACAAGATATATGGAAACACCAAAGAAGACTATTCCTATCATAATATAATAGCTTCCAAATGTATCTCCTAAGAAAAATCGTAGCCGACCAAGAATATCATTAGATTGTTCCGGTATAATGACAAACAATACGAATAAACTAATAATTAACACAAATGGCACTATTGTGATTAACCAATCAATTTTTCTCCGTTCTTCTTTTTTCATGTTAATTCCTTTTCTCTATATTTTTCATATCCATTATCTAGACTTATCAATTCTTCCAAACTGTCTATCTCTATCACATCATCTGGCTGCATTTCAAAAATCCCCAGCTGATACTCTTCTGGATGACAGAACATAACAATATCATCCCAATATATCTGTGTGTGATGCTTTTGTTCAAATTCAAGTTCCAGATGTTTTTTTAATTTTCTGCCATCTTCAGCCGTCCAACGTGAAATGCTGTATAGCTGCCATCCACATTTTCCTCCAACTCTACTACAAGCTGTCACAATTCCATCTTTAACAGTCTGAATCCACTCATCCGTTTCTTCTGACGTCCATACACTGTTATAACCCGATTGACAGAACTCAGATGTCAAAATTCTCTCATTATGAATGATCTGATCTCCATCCAAAATAATTGCATTTTCAAGATAGTCCCTCGCAACATACAATGATGAAATGTTGTTGCATGTTGCATAATATGGATTCTCAATCAATGTTATTCCCTGATACTCCTTTAGAACTTCTGAAAATTGCTCTTTTAAATAACCTACTACGATATAAATCTCTGTAATACCATTATCATAAAGTGCCTTTATTATTGTATCAATCATCCGAACACCATTTACTTTCACCAAAGGTTTTGGTGTTCTTAATGTAACCGGGTTCATTCTTTTTCCTATCCCTGCTGCCAGAATAATCGCCCGTTCTACTTTATGCATGTAATATTTTCTCCATTTTCCGTAATTCCAACTGAGCAATATGCGAATACTCTTTCGCATACTGATATTGCCGAGTTGCATACTCCCCAAAGCTGATTCCCAGTTTTTCTTTATATTCGCACCAATTACTCCACAAAAGGCCTCCTGCTGCTATATAACAATATATCTTTATTCTGGTTTCTCTTGAACAGCCCTCTGTAAAATATGCATCTATTAATTGATCCATCTGTTCTCTATCATATAACGAATAAATACCAAACATAGCGATATCCACATGTGGATCCTGCATTCCCGCATACTCCCAATCAATCAGTCGTATTTCTTCTTTCCCGTGTTGATCTTTTACAAACAGGAAATTATCCGGGACTGCATCAATATGTGTAAGTACTTTTTCTGTTATATGACCATCAATAAATGCTTTCAACGAATAAACTTCGCTCTTTGTTTTTTCATAATCCTCATAAATAGATTCTGAATTTCCCCAAAGCACCTCATATTTCTCAATTTGTTCAAAAAGATCAAACTCATGTCCAACAACTAACTTTTTATCATGAAATTTTTTCAGACACTCCATACTTCTTTTTACGTCCAGATGATTCATCGGATCACATACCCGCGAGTTTTCTAAAAACTCCGTTATTTTATATCCTTTTTCGGGGTTTATGTAAATGACCGGATCGCAAATATTCATATCCCTGATTGTTTCATATATCTTTTTCTCCTGATACCGGTCAATGAGTTTGTCTGTACCAGTTCCGGAAATTCGTATGATATATCTTTTTTCATTACATCGAAATATAAATGACCGATTCGTCATTCCTTTTTTCAAAACGGTAATATCTGTGATATCTTCGGTATTAGCGTGAAATACGTCACAAATTGCTGATAATGTTCTATCCCCAAGCTGTTTACATAATTCTGTTTGTAAAATATTCTCTCTCAAATTCTTACTTAAAAGCATCCATTATTACATCCTGTTCTCTCATTTTACGCCTTTTGTAACTGTTTAACATTTCTTCCTGCTCTTTATAACACGGATATATATGGTCTGATGAAAACTTTACACGCTTTTGATAATCACCATACATTTCACGTAATACTTTATCATACTCTCGTGGCACATATAGCTGCATCTGCTCAAACGACTTCTTTACAGGATTATCATACCATTCCTTCTTTAGCCTGAACTTTCTGTCTCGAAATGACAAATACCACTGCGTTAGTTCCTCCGATTCTTCCTCGAATTGCTACTCCAAAGCATCCATTATTTTTTCGATTACAAATTTCTGCTGCTCCTCTGTAAGTGCTGGATACAATGGTAACGTAATAATATGCGAGTAAATCTCTTCCGCATTCTTACAATGAACATCTTTATATCCATGCTCCTGATAATAAGGATGCATATAAACAGGAATATAATGTACATTCACTGCAATTCCCTGTTCCCTTAATGCCTCAAATACTTTTCTTCTGTCACAGTTCTTTACCTGTACAATATAAAGATGCCAGCCGCTCTCTGTTTCCGGTAACTGATATGGTGTGATAATATTTTCACAATCAGCAAACGCTTCATTATAACGTGCTACAATTTGTTTTCTACGTGCTAAAAATCTGTCCAGTTTTTTCATCTGGCTGCAACCTAGTGCACACTGAATATCCGTAATACGATAGTTATATCCCAAATCTAACTGCTGATAAAACCATGGTCCATCATTTCTCGTCATCAGATTTTCTTCTCTTGTAATTCCATGACTACGGAATAACATCATTTTCTGATAAAATTGTTCATTATCTGTGACGATCATTCCACCTTCCCCTGTTGTGATTGGTTTTACCGGATGGAAACTGAACGTTGTCATATCAGATAAAGTTCCTACCTTTTTTCCCTTATACACAGAACCGAGCGCATGTGCTCCGTCTTCAATGACAAGCAAATCATGCTCTTTTGCTATTTTATGAATCTCATCCATATCACAAGGCTGTCCTGCAAGATGAACTGCAATAATTGCCTTTGTTTTGTCTGTGATTTTTCTGCGGATATCTTCCGGATCAATATTATAAGTTTTTGGATCAACATCTGCAAATACCGGTGTTCCTCCACAATATAAAACGCAGTTTGCTGAAGCTGCAAATGTCAATGGAGTTGTGATAACCTCATCCCCCGGCTGAATCCCTGCTGCAAAACACGCCGCATGAAGTGCCGATGTTCCATTTGAAATCGCCACCGCATATTTTGCTCCGACATAATCCGCAACCATCTTTTCAAATTCCGCAATCTTTGGACCCGTTGTAAGATAATCTGATCTTAAAACATCTACAACTGCTTGTATGTCATCTTCTTCAATTGTCTGTCTTCCGTATGGTATCATTTTTCTACCTGTCTTCCTATTTCTAAAGTATTTCAAATTTTCTATATATTCCATCTAAATATTTTCTATTTTACTTAACATCTCTTTTGTTATAACAATAAAATGTATTCCATCTCGTTCAATATAGGCACCTTCAAATGGTGGAAACCAAAATGCCTTTATTTTTTTTCAATAACATCTGCTGAGTCTGTTTCATGAATTTTTCTTGCCTCATCTAAATCCTTTTTGCTATAATAATTTCCTCTTTCTTTCTGTTCCACACCCGAAAAAATCCCTGTCTTGACATATTCATTTATTAAATCTACTAACATCTCGTACCCTAAATTCCATGCCGCATTACTAAGTAATATTCCACATTGCAGGTTCGGTGTGATTTCAAAAAACCTTTGTTCAATAATTGCACCACCATCAAATTCACTTGTTAAAATATGAAAAGTGCCTCCCCATTCTGTTTCTCCATTATAAATTCCATGGCAGCAACATGCTTTTCCTTTATATTCGGGAAGCGGTGCAGGATGAAAATTAATTGCCTGTTTTGCTTTGTTTATAATAAAATCTTCTATTTTTTTTGGATAAGAAAAAGAAATAAGTAAGTCAAGTTCTGAATCTTCAAAATCTTGTTCTATTTTATATCGATTTTCATCATCATATATTTGAATATCATTTTTCCTGCAAATGTCTCTGATAATATCACTTTCCTGATTAATCAAGCACCCATTAAGCACAATATCTTTATTTGACAATAAAAATTCTAATCCTTTAACCGCACATTTTATATCTCTACATGCATATAAAATCTTCTTCATTTTTTCTCCCTGTTATGAAGTGACTTTTGTCAAAAGTTAATTTCAAGAAATTTATCTCAACTCAAGTCACATTTGTTTTCTTGAGCACTCTGTTTTAACCGCTTTATGGCAATCAATAATATGTTCTGTCCCTATTCTAAGATATCTATAAATATATTTTTGATTTTATACAGATAATCTAGCCTGAGTTGCAAGACAAATGTCTGCAGAACTAAAACCTTGAGGTTATCCTTTCCACATCTCCACAAATCTTGTTAGAGCAATCTCTCTGGACTTACCAACACATATCCTAGGGTTTATTATTTCATCGCAACCGTGATTTCTCGTAGCAAAAGTTTAAATCGTCTTTCTTTGCATTAACATATACTTTATTTCTGCTAATTCCCAATCTTCTTCTGTATCTATATCCTGCACTTCCATTTCTGGAACCACTATAGGTATTATTTCTTTACAATCTCCATTACACTTATAAAACTTATCTATATTATACACGTAAAATTGCCCCGCATCGTGATACCAACTTTCAAAATCCTGTGTACGCGACATCCTATACTCTTCAAATTTATAATGTGCATATCCATTTTTATCAATATAATTACAACGTTGTGGAGGAAATGAATATTTTACCATCGGTATTATTTGTTCTGGATTCTTGTCACGCATTAATTGCATTGCGCTCCTTAATTTATCAGCGGTCACAAATGGTGCTGTTGGATATATACAACACATATATTTAAATTCTTGTCCCATTTTTTTATAATCATTCAAAACTCCCATAAGAGTTTCATCCGTTGTTGCTGTATCACTCGCTAACTCTTTACTTCTCATAAACGGTATTTTAGCTCCACAATTCTTCGCAATCGTTCCTATTTCGTTGCTATCTGTAGATACCATCACCTCATCAAACTGTCCACTCTTAATTGCTTCTCGTATAGAGTACTCTATAATAGGCTTCCCACAAAACATTTTTATATTTTTCCCTGGTATTCTTTTGCTACCACCTCGAGCAGTTATTATAGCTATAGATTTATCCATTCTCATCTTTTATCCCTTCACAAAGTCACAATGGCATTCGCAATTCGTTCAGCACCTTTACCGTCTATCATATTTCCCATCAGTTTGCGCATTTTCTTTCTAATTTCATAATTATGTGCCAAGAATTCAATATTTTCAAAAATATTATTAATTATCTGCTGTTCGTCATCTCTTATATCACCTGCGTAAATCATTACATCTTTAGCTCCAAATCCTTTAACGACATCTTTCTGATTATCTGCCACACAAAAGAAAATAGTTGGAACTTGCATTTTACAACATTCAAATAAAACTGTACCCGCTGCTGATATTACAATATCCATTTTTTTTAAAATTGCAGCCATATCATATACGTTTCTATATATATTAATTCTTTTGTCTTTTGCTATTTCAACCAACTTATCATAATCGGAATTTAAAAATCCCGCGATAATATGAAATGTATAATTTTGATATAACTCATCTTCACAAATCCTCTTTTCAATCTTATGCAAAATATGATTTGAGTCCCCTCCTCCACATATAATCATAATATTTTTAACCTTTTCATTTTCATCAGAACAAGCATTTTCAAACATCTCTCTTAATGGAACATAGCTTTCTCCTAACAAAAGTTTCCCGGCCCAATTATGATATCTAGTTTGATAATCATATATATAATAATGAGGGTTATAGTTTATAATCATATCTACCGGGAAGAATTCTTTAAAAATATCATCAAACGTTATAACTTTAGAAAAGGATTTTATTAAAGACATATATGTAGCATCAAAAATATATAGGTCCAATAAAATTTTAGCATTCTTATCATTTGCTACAATTTCTCTAATGAATGGAATCTCATTATAAATATCTGTTATTTCATGGCTAGGCAAACAATAATATTTAAATTTTCCTCCAATCATTTTTACTGTATCATCATCTTTTACAATAAAAACCACTTCTTCATTAAACGTTTTTATTTTCTTTGCAATTGTGATACACCTCATTATATGCCCTGTAGCTACTAGATTATTTGCATCTGTTCTAATATATACCATAATTTCACCTAAAAAATATCATGATAATGTGTATCTTATCGATTTATTTATTATAATAACACATATTATAGTGCCACCCTTTCCTTTCCTCTTCAGGAGGCAAAGTCATAAAATCACCATAATACATTTCCAATATCTTTTTATATTCCTTTGGGCAAATATAACATCCATCTTCAAAATTCAATTCTATGCCCTCTCCAAAATCCTTTTTATCATACAACATTCTTTCATATCCGGGAAATAATACGCTTCCAATTTTTTTACTACTATCATATGAATAACTTAATAAATACTCATTTAACTTATTCAAGTTTTTTTTATATTTTTCTTCAGAATACATTGCATCAAGTACACCTGCTTCCATTCTTCTAATTTCAGCAATATATTTATCGATATTCTCATCCGGCAAACCATATAACGAGAAAATATCTATACTAATCCCTGTAGATAGTTGAATTGGAAACCTATTAATATCTGACGTAACCTCGTTATTTATCATTAAGCAACATCCTTGTCCAAAATAAACATAATCATCATATTGCGTAATCATTTTAAATCGAGAATCTTTTTCAAGTATTTTTCTCAATTTTATAATATCTTCGGCAGGCATATATATATCTATATCATCATCCCATGGGATAAAACCCTTGTGTCTCACTGCGCCTAACAATGTTCCAAATGCCAGATAATATCTTAATCCATTTGCCCTACATACATCATCCAATTTTTTCAAAATATCAATTTGATATTTTTTCATTTCAGACTCACTCAATTGATTATTCGTATTATGTTCAAAATGACTATAGTCGTTCATTTCCTTATTTATATCAAGTACTATTTCAACATTATTTTCTGTATATCCAAATGATAATATCTGCTTTATCATTTGTTTCTGAAACCCTGATACAATAAGTACTAATATATCTGGATTATACTCTGATAAAACTTCTGATGGATAAAAAACTTCTTTGTTTCTGAATCTCGTTCCAGTTCTACTTATATTATTATCCAAAAAACCCTCAACCTGTATTTGCTTTTCATTTAAATAACTTAGCATCATACATGATGGGGTACTTGTTCCAAATATATATATTTTCTTTTCTCTTAATTTAGACTCTAATCTATCTAAATTATTATAAAACTTGTTTATCGCTGTATTATATATCTTAAAAGTTTCTGTTTTTTCCACATCCATACTTTAAGTCCTTTCTGTTTTTATTCCTTGCAATTCTGTTTTTCCCTCGGGGTTATACCAATATATTCTATATTTATTATTGCCCCCTATTGCCCTATCAGAGATTACAATACTATCTTCTCCTATAAATCTATTTTTTTTCGCAATCGCCTGAGAGGCCAAATTATTTTCCCATATTTCTACATATATTTTATCCGATATTTTTAATCCTATTTCCACAGCTAGTGATAACGCAATTGTTCCTATGTTCTGTCCTTGATATTTTTCCATGACACTATATCCTATTTCAATCCCATCCATGGTTATTGATAATTGAATAAATCCAACGGTTTTTTTTTCACATCCATCTATAAATGTTATCATATAGATTCTTTTATCACCATTTTCCTGAAAACTTGTCCCCTTTATTCTCTTCATAAAACATTTTTTTAGGTCATTATATTCTGGAGCGGCTTCAAATCCCATCCAATAGATATCTGGTTTTTCACAGCGAATTCTATAATAATCTTCAAAATCTGTTTCTTCAGCTTCTTGAATTGTAATATCTGTTTTTTTCATTCCCATATTGGACCCTTCATACCTTCCCCTGTATCAATCTTTATTTGAATTAATTGTTTGATTTTCTCAACTCTTGTGTATAGTTGTTCATCATTATCTGCCTCTAAATGTATAAATCTTCCCTCAATTTTATCCTTAAATTCTGATGTTTTAAATCCAACTTTAATGTCTTCAAAATTATGACTATATGTATATGGCAAATCAATTACTTCCTGCAATCCTTCAACAGATATAACCTCACCCTTTGGCAAAAACAGTGATACATAACCACATGATTTATTATTTTTATGTACGACAGGTACTTCCGTTATTTCTCCAACGCAAGCTTTTAACAAGAACTCGCATGAATCAAAATCTGTTTTCATAGGCACAATTCCCGATGATATGTATCTGCCACCTCCTCTTGCTGCTGTTTCCATCAACCATATTCCATTGTCATTTATCTTCACTTCTGTATGCGTTCTTCCCCACGGTAATCCAAATCCTTCAATAATTTTCTTAACCAATTTATTTACTTCATTTAATTGATTATCAGTAATTTCTGCTGGATATTTTCCCATATACTCTGAAAAAACACCTGGTACATTGCATTTAATATATTCACCACATATCAATGTTTGGTATATTCCATTAAATACAACACCATCTATCAATAATTCCTTTCCTGGTATATATTCTTCTATAATAACTTTTCCAGTTTTAGATGCATCCTTTGAATAATCAAATTGATCATAAATAGTCTGAACAGCTTCTATTTTTACAACCCCCCGACTTCCAGCACTGTCAATCGGCTTCATAATCATTGGTTTACCAATCTGCTCATAGAACTTTGCTGCATCATTGACATTGTCTACAAGTTTGTATTTTATAGTATCTATACCAATCTCTCTACATTTTTCTCTCATCAAATATTTATTTGTAAAAAGTTCTGCTTTGTCCTCTCCAATTCCAGGTAGCCCCATCTTATTTGCAACAAATGCCTGTGTTCTTACCGGCGTTTCTGCCTGATCTGATATGATTCCATCAATTTTTAGTTTCTGCGCTGCTTCTAATACAGCATTTTTATCGCATAAATCAACAATCACTTTTTCATCAGCATATTCAAATCCCGGTTCTTTTTCATTCGGTGATGCAACAATTGTCCAAAATCCTAGACGCTTTGATGTTTTAATAAGGGGAACCAAAAAATTATTTGCTCCAAGAATCATTATTTTTTTCATTTCTTTTTCTCCTCGTCTTCTGACCAATCAATAAATTTCCACATCATTGGTGTTCCTTTTATCAACTTTCGATTGACTTTTTTGCCAACTATATCTTCAAAGTACATCGTATGCATTCCATCAGCCGGACGAACTGAACGCACATTATTCTCTGTAATAATCTCCCCCGCTTCCATATCCTCTGCAATAAAAAGTGAGCGTGAAAAATGACGTTCCATTTTTTGCGAATCTGTAAGATAATATCTACTCGTTCCCATTGCCTGCTCTGCCATACGAACCTGCTTACACATTTCTTCAAATTCTTCCATTTCCATAGAAAATTCCGAATCCGTACCCCCGTCACTTCTTTTTAATGTAACGTGTTTTTCAATCATTTTCCCCCCCATGGCCACAGAAAGGATTGGGACAGTAGCTCCAAATGTATGATCTGAAATTCCTACAAGGCATCCAAAAGTTTCTCTCAATGTTTTTAACATATTAATGTTCACTTCATCATAAGGTGTTGGATATGCTGAAGTACATTTTAATAAAATCACCTGATCATTTCCAGCCTCAATGCAAGTTTTTAATGCTTGCTCTATATCTGCTAATTCCGCAATACCAGTTGCCATTATAATTGGCTTTCCAGTCTTTGCAATTTTTCTTAATAGTTGAATGTCATTAATTTCAAAAGAAGCAACTTTATATGCTGGCATACCTATATTTTCCAAGAAATCTACTGCTGATAAATCAAATGGTGAAGAAAATAATTCAATTCCAATTTTATGTGCATACTCAAATAATTCTTTTTGCCATTCCCATGGTGTATAAGCCTTTTGATACAAACTATACAAAGTATCGCCATCCCATAATGTTCCATGTTTTATTTGAAAATACTCATTATCGCAATCAAGTGTTATGGTATCTGCTGTATAAGTCTGTATTTTTACCGCATCTGCTCCAGCTTTATGAGCCCGATATATAATTTCTTTTGCTCTGCCAAAATCCATATTATGATTTCCAGACATTTCTGCCACAATATATGTATGACTGCTATTAGAAATAACTTTGTTTCCTATCTTTATTTCCTGTCTCATTTTATCCACCAAGTACCCCATTCTTAATGATTTATTTTTTGCATAAGTTCCTGTATTTTCTCAATGGTTAACCATTCTGTATTTTTACCTGAACTATATTCAAATCCGGCTTCTACTTTTCTTCCACCTACCTGAATTTTAGATGTATCCCACCAATCAAAGTGCGGATATACAATAAAATGTTTATCATACTCGTACGTAAATAAAGAATCTTCTCTAGTCACCATAATTTCATGTAACTTTTCGCCTTCCCGGATACCGACCTCCGGCATCTCGCATCCCGGTAAAATTGCCTGTGCCAAATCCGTGATTTTAAAAGAAGGAATTTTGGAAATAAATGTCTCTCCACCTTTCGCCTCCGACAATGCCTTGATCACAAGCTGCACACCTTCATCTAAGCTGATCCAAAATCTTGTCATACGGTAATCTGTAATCGGAAGTTCTTTTCCACCATTTGCAACAATTTCCCGAAAAAATGGGATAACAGAGCCACGGCTTCCGGCAACGTTTCCATAACGCACGATAGAAAAGCATACATCTTTTGCACCTGAATATGCATTTGCTGCAATAAATAATTTATCGGATACTAACTTAGTTCCACCATATAAATTGATCGGATTTACTGCTTTATCTGTTGATAATGCAACTACACGTTTTACCCCACAATCCAATGCAGCATCTACAACATTCATCGCTCCATCAATATTGGTTTTTACCGCCTCCATTGGATTATATTCACATGCCGGAACCTGCTTTAATGCTGCTGCGTGAACCACATAGTCCACCCCATCAAAAGCACGGTATAATCTGTCTTTATCCCTCACATCACCGATAAAGAAGCGCAGCTTCCCCTTATACTTCTTGAATTTATTTGCCATATTAAATTGCTTAAATTCATCTCTGGAATATATAATGATTTTTTTCGGTTCATAATGCTCTAACACATACTGTGTGAATGCATTACCAAAAGACCCGGTTCCTCCGGTTACTAGAATTGTTTTTCCATTTAACATTTTTGCCTCCTGCACTTACCTATTGCTTCCTGCAATACAGATATTATATATATCGGTTTTTTTCATTTATTGTTTATTAAATATTAGCTAATTTCTTATTTATCGGCATCAAATGACAATATTAATTCATCCATATCTTTTTTAAACTCTTTTACAGCTCGCTTAAATCCCTCATATAGTGTGACACCATTATTAGTCAGTCCCTCTATCTGTACCTTCATATTTTCATTTCTATCATAATTTAATACCTCTCCCCTGACTTTATACGAAGTTTCCATTGCATAATACCGAATCAAATTGAAAGCCATTTCATTTTCCATCAAATTATTCAGTTCTCCAATACGTGTTAATTTTTTCGATATTGCAACCTGGCAATTATCTCTCTTTTTATTCAACATTTTTATTTTACTGTAGATATCAAGCCCCTCATCAATATATTTTTCTATATGTCCTATACTCTGCGGTATCTCTTTTATAAACTTTATTGCCCTCTGCTGTTCTTCCCTATTTAAGTATGGCACTAATCCTTTCCATAACATGTTTTTATCATATATTTTATTATGAAATTCATCTATGACTTCATCCATATTTTTTATTTCTGTGCCATGAATTAATGCTCCTCCTTCCGTTGCGTCAATAAATTTTATATGTGTCATAACTTTTATATAAGACTCGAACCATTTACGATATAAATTCATATTTTCCTCTGTAAGAACTTTATTCCCCCATATATCTTCAATTTGTATATACTCTTGTTTCCCTTTATCGATAAATGCTAGTTCATGATATGCCTCTTTTGTATGCTTAACCCCTTCCGGATAAGCTAAGTCCAGTCCCATAAAAATAATCGTCTTGAATCCCATTAACACCAATAAAGAACATGCATTATTGGCAACAGATCCGCCTGTTGGAAGTCCCTTTATTTCTTTTCCAAGTTTATTATATATTGTAGAAAGATACTCTCCCTGCTCCAACTCATAAAATCTCATTGCATTGCTCTGCTCAACAATCTTTGCGTTAGAAACTGCACTTAAAGAAATCGGTATATTCTTTACTCTCTCATCTTCAAATAACACTAATGGTTTATGACCATCTACTGATATCGTCATATCCGGTATAATATCATGCTTTAATACCGTATTTAATGCCGTATCCACCGCCATAATAAATACACTATCTTTTATTTGTTTTAACTTTTCAATATTATTATCTAATGATGGACCAGCAGCAATCAATATTGCTGGCATACCCTCAAATTCTTTTTTACATACAATATCTGTCAATTGTACCACTGAATATTGTTCTATAATATCCCTAGACAGTTCCATAATATTGTGAATCATTTCTTTACTATAATAAATCTCAGTATTTCGATTCAATATCACTCTTTTTATTTCATATAATTGCCGATCCAATGCCCATTTATATTTTTCAGGAAATATTTGAGGGTAATTAGGCAGATTAGCATTAAATACTAATTGATAATTTGCATATTCTACAAAAGTTTCTAGCGCAGCATCATACAATCCTTCGCAGATACCCTCTACAGCGCAAAAAACTCTTTCATTTTCTAATAACTCTGCAATATTTTTTCTGCCAAATACATGCCAAAAAACATCTGCACATGGTTCATATATTATTATTTTACATTCATCATTTAACTTTAACAATTTCTCAACATAGCTTCCATCGCCTAATCCATATACCAAAATAATAGTATCATCAACTAATTTATTTTCAAATTGGCTGAGCCAATCATCACACGCTTTTTCTGCATTATAGCGGCTTTGTAAATACCACTCTGTTCCATTTTTTTCTATCAGTAAAATTTTTTTGTTATCTAAAGAGAGATCTTCAAATATCTTTATATTCCCTCTTTTTTTATAAGCCTCTTCAAAATCTTTTATAGTAATAACATTCTGTTTATCAATAATTCCATAGATAGCTCTATTTTCAATTTTATTAAACATTAAACACTCTCCATCTCTTTTTTTATATCTATTAAAAACATAATGCTATTTTTTATTTCATACTCTAACGTATCCGCTAAAATAACGGTATCACTTTTGGTATATGACTCCTCCAGATTTTTTAATTGCTGTACTAATACATTCACTGGTATTTCGAACTCTGTATTTTCAGCAATATCCATAAGTTCTGAAATAGCATCCAAGACTGCCGGCATATTTTTTTTATATAGATTTAATCCATCATCCTGTCCTTGTCTTAATTCAAAAATCGTTTTTTCTATTTCATTTAATAACTTTTCCATTTTTTCACCTGATATTTATATTTTAAAAAAGGGTCGACAATTGTCGACCCTCTTTAATAATTCAATACAATTTGATTGAATATTACTGTAACAGAGAAAGAACTCCCTGTGTAGCCTGATTTGCCTGTGCAAGCATAGACTGTCCAGCCTGTGCAAGAATATTATTCTTGCTGTATTCAACCATTTCTTCAGCCATATCTGTATCACGGATACGAGACTCTGCTGTCTGAGTATTCTCAGCAACATTATCTAAGTTAGCAACAGTATGCTCTAATCTGTTCTGTAAAGCACCTAAATCAGAACGCATAGTAGAAACTTTGGAAATTGCATTCTGAAATACTTTCATTGCAGCACCAGCATTAGTAAAAGTATCTACTTTATTATTATTGCCTGCAGTAATACCAATTCCCTTTGCATTCATTGTTGTAATCTTAATAGAAATCTTCTGATTCTGTAATGCTCCAACCTGAAGTTTCTTTCCAGAGAACGTACCATCTAACAAGTTCTGTGTATTGAACTGTGTTGTAGATGCAATACGATCTAACTCAGATGTTAATGCGTCAACCTCTTTCTGGATAGCTGTTCTATCAGAAGTTGTATTGGTATCATTAGCTGCCTGTGTAGCTAATTCGTTCATACGCTGTAAGATAGAATGAGCTTCATTCAAAGCACCTTCTGCTGTCTGAATAAGAGAGATACCATCCTGTGCGTTGTCAGAAGCTTTGTTAAGACCTCTGATCTGGCTTCTCATTTTCTCAGAAATTGTTAATCCTGCTGCATCATCTGCTGCACGGTTAATTTTGTAACCAGAAGATAATTTCTCTGAAGATTTTGCCTGCTGTCCTGTTGTGATTCCTAACTGTCTGTTAGCGTTCATCGCTGTAAGATTGTGCTGTACTACCATTATTTTTTCCTCCTTGAATGTAATGCAGCGTCCATGCTGCATCTGTACTTTACGTACTTGTTTTGTTATATTAGGCTTCCATCCTCCCAGCCGTACGCTCTGTTTGAACTTTCACCTGCAAGTAATTTTCTTTACTTGACTTATATATCGGAGATTCCCTCCAATACTTTATAGTAAAAAAGATTTTTTTCTTTTTTTCTATCAATTATTTTTTATTGTCAAGAAAATGCGGCTCTACATAACCCTTCTTCATCATATTCTTGTAGTATTGGTTCACAACTTTCTGGCTGGAACGGATTTCTTTTACCTGTTTCTTCACACTTGTGAACTTCTGCTCCATCAATTGCTTATTTCTGGCTTCCTGTGCCTGAATTTCCATGCTTCTGTCTGTTAACGTGCGTATACAGCCTTGCATCTTAAGAATCTCATCCTGATAAATTTCCTTATTCGCCTGCAGTTCTTCACGTACTTTTTCATACAGTTTCTCAAAGCCGTTATCCAGCAGTTCTAATTGTTTTATGAGTTCTGACTTTTCTTCGACTGTCTTATCAAAATCGTCCGGATCCAAAGAAGGATTCTCCAATTCTTCTTTCTGACGCTTATTGATCTGTATGATGCTGTTTAAAACCTTCTCTTTCTTCTGAAGGCTTTGTAGCATGATTGTAATATACTGGTTGTCTGCCATAGTACCATTCTCCAATTAATGTGTTCTGCCGGTACGCATCACTTCTTTCCAGGTGTCACGCATGGTACGCAGATGTTTTAACACTTCTTCCATAATCTCTTTGTCTTTTTTCATATTAGCTTCACGAAGCCGGATCATGAGATAAGAATAAACCTCGTCAAAGTCTTTCGCAACCGGATATTTATGATCCAATGTGGATTGAAATTCTTCAATAATCCGTTCTACTTTGATAATATTCGTATGTGCTTTCTGAATATCCTTTTCCTCAATCCCGACGATTGCAAGATTGGCAAATTTAATTGCTCCTTCATACAGCATCAGTGTCAGCTCCGCCGGTGATGCTGTCATAATTTTGTTGTTAGCATACGCTGCATATCCCTGATTCGCTAACATAATACCCTCCTGGTCTTTATTGTGTATTAAGCAGAGCAGATAAATTTATATCTGCTCTGCTTTGTAATTCTCACTTTCGCTCATTATCTCATACATCAACCGCCAAATAAACCACTTAATGATGATGTCTGGCTGTTCAGTTTAGAAAGTGCCGTCTCCATAGAAGAGAATTTTTTATAATAATAATCTTCTTTGTCCTGTAATTTTTCTTCCCATTTCTTGATCAGATCTGTGTAATCACTGTACTCTGATGCCATCTCCTTATCATTATATACAGTATAAATACTGCTCAAGGATGAGGACTGCATTTTGGTATGAACTGACTTATATAAGTTATCTGCCAGTCCCTGCATGAAATTGATCACTGTATCCGGATCATTGGTGATTGCAGTCATCAGCTTATCTGCATTACCGGAAGAATTAGCATCATCTTCATCGCCATCAATATGATAAGCATTCTGCTGATTCTTTGGTGCATTCAGATATCCTAATGTCTTGATTCCAAAATTGGACAAATACATTTTCTTTCCGTTTACCTCAACCGCTCCGCTCATTGCAGAAGTCATAGCACTCATAAGGCTTTCCAGATTATCATCTCGTCTCAACAGAGAATCTTTAATCTTCTGCTCCCACTTCTCTACTTCTGTGTCAGACATTGCATCTTTTTCATCATCTGTCAGAGGCTCATAGCCTTTTGCGGAATCTGCATTGTACAGAGATGTGATCTCATTGATCAGGCTGTTGTATTGGGATAAGAAGTCTTTAATCTTATCGTAGATACCCTGTGTATCAGTGGCTGTTGTAATGCTGATTGCATTGGCATCTCCATCTCCGGTTACAACCTGTGCCGTAATGTTTAATCCATTGATTGAGAAGGAATTGGAGCTTCCTATATACTCGATTCCATTTAATGTAATCTTAGAATCGCAGCCGTCGATTTTCTTTGCATCTATGTTGTATTCAACGCTCGGATTGGTTGTAATGTCTTGAACAGTTTTTACCTGGCTTACGAAAGACTCAATGGCTTTTGTCTTCTCATCTCCGTTTTCCATAGCTGCAATATCTGCAAGCACCTGATTATCATCCATGATTTTCTGGCTGTCAGTCATTGCTGTTTTATTATCACTGATAATCTGTGCGTATTTGTTTACCTCCGCTGTAACCGCAGTTGATCCACCAGTTCCATATGCCGACTGGATATTGGCAATCACTTTTTCTCTGGTGTAATTACTGTCATCTCCTAATGTATCTGTTCCATTCTCATAGGAATTTACGGTGCCAATGTTGGTTGTCAATGTTGAGAGATATGTGCTCATCTCATCATCTGAAAGTGACATTTTCTTCTGTGCGCTCTCTGCTAATGAAGTATATGCCTTTGTTCCTGTCACAACGTCACTTAACTCTGCGCCTTGATTGTAAACTGTCTGTTTTGCTTTGGCTTTCTTATCTGCATCAAAGCTTACCTCTTTGGCATTTGCAGATTTTACCCAGGTTCCATCGTCAGCTTTCTCTCCGGTAGTCTGAATCAGCTTACCGTTTTCTTCATAATATTTGTTTCCGCTTTTATCGACATAGAGTAATGTATCATCCTGCGCATAAGTATTGCCATCTGCGTCGGTAATCTGATAGTAATTTGTTTCTTCCTCAGTTGCAGTTGTAGCGTAATAGCTTGTGTTAACCTTAATAGAAACTACATTGCCATCCGCATCTTTGTATGTGGCATTACCATCTGCATCCTTCTCGCCTGTAGCAGTATATTCTTTTCCGTCCTTGATAAGCTTGGTTCCGTCTACATCTGTACGTGTATAACTCTTTCCATTTGTATCTGTGTAAGTATTCACTGATTTAATGTATTTCTTATTGTCGCCTTCTCCATAAGAGAAAATGGTATTGCCATCCGCATCGCTTGTCTCAGCAGTGTAAATAGTGCCATCACTTGTGACAACTGATTTTGCACGATCTGTTGCAGACATCTGGAGCAGCTTTGTCAGTTCTTCCTGCTGTGTTGTATTTAATCCGCTCTTTTTAAATGCCTCTTTCATTGCAGAATAAGCAGATGCATAACCATAAGCTGCGCTTAAGTTACTATTCTCTGCACTTGCCTTTTTGTAGGCTGCCTGTGCATCCTGATAGGCTTTGATCGCTTCATTTACTTTTGCTGTGATACCTGACTGCGTTCCATCACCATAATACTGCATGTAGGTTTTATAGGTTGCGTCTGTTGCATCTGATTTTACATTCAATCCCAGTTTCGTCAGCGCATTCGCCCCATCCACATTGCCACCGGTCAGTGTAAAGTCATTGTCCTTACCGGTATCTTTGGAGCTCACGAAGATACGTTTGTTGATATCATCATAGCTTGCATTCACGCCGGCTTCTTTCAAAGAATTGATAAAGCTGTTGACCGTAGTGCCCTGGCTGACTTCGATATTCTTCTTTGTGCCATCACCTTTTGTCAAGGTGATCGTACCGTTTCCGCCTATGTAACCCAGCTCAGCGAGTGTGGTTCCGGTTGTAGTGCTATCATCTAATTTACCACCGGTCAAGTATCCTGCCTGTGCTACCTTAAGGATGTTGAGTTTCTGTGTACCATTTGGCGCAGAGCTGCTGGCTGTAACCGTCGCTTTTGTGGAATCAGATACTTTGGTTGATTTCAAATTGTAGTTTTTAGAGAAACGCAGACTATCCAAGCTTGTGTAGAAGCTGTATACTTTCGTATTCAGTGTCTTCCATGCATCCTGTTTCCAAGAGAGCTTGGTCTGTGCTTTTTTGTATTTATTGGTCTTGTAACTGTAAGAAGATACTAATGCAGAGATAATCGCTTCGGTATCTAATCCTGAGTTCAAACCTGTGATTCTGATTGGCATAATCCTGCTCCTTTCAGTTTTGTAACTTGTTTATATCGTTTTCTGTTTTCATCTGTCACTTGTCTATTGCTGCTCCTGTCTTTTGGACAGTGATCTACAGTTTCTTATCCACTAATAATCCTGCCATCTCCCAGACTTTTGCGATCATGTCCAGGGTTTTCTCCGGCGGATATTCTTTCAGGACTTTCTTCGTGTCTTTGTCAACGATCTTGATAGTGACACGGTTGGTTGCATCATGGATTCCGAAGACTGCCTCGGAATTGTGCGCCTTTTTATTGATCTCGTCAACTGCTTTCCTGATCTGGGAATTCTCGGAGATCGTCTGCTTTGCCTGACTGTCATCCCGGTTTCCGTCTTTGCCGTTTTTGTCAGTCTCTTTCGTGTCGATCTGAATGGTTTTCTTCATGAGATCGTCAGAAGCTGCTGCGTTGGATGCAGTTTCCACTTTTGCCTGACTCTCTGCTTTTACATCTGATGCGGATGAACTTCCCGCGTAGGACATTCCTGCCCCTTTCATAGCCTCTATTGCCATTGTTCTACACCTCCGTGTGCATAAGCCTGTGTTCTTCCATGGTTGCGGTCCGGATCTCTGCAAATGCCGGAACACTTATTTTTCTAACTCATATATCGGTAGTTTTCCTGTAAAATTAATAGCTGTCATGCAATTTCCTGCTTTGTGCCGCTGTTGTTATCTGATCAGGGTTTCATTTTAGCAAAATATAGGATATAATTCAATCGCACCGGAAATTGAGCCCGCAATGCGTTTATGTTTTTTACTATTATAAATAGGAAAGGATATTGTTTATTATGTTATATATCATGAGACACGGAAAAACTGACTGGAATGCAGTCCACCGCCTGCAGGGAAGCGAAGATATTCCTTTAAATGAAGAAGGCCGCCAGATGGCGAGAGACGCGCGGAAAAAGTATGGGGATCTGCGATTTGATATCTGCTATTGTTCGCCCTTGCAGCGTGCGCAGGAGACTGCTGAAATTTTTCTGGAAGGGAGCGGCACGCCGATCCTGACGGACGACCGTCTCCGCGAGATGGGATTTGGCATGTATGAAGGAACAGAACATGTCACACAGAAACCGGAATGTCCGGTATATACGTTGTTCCATGATCCTGTCCATTATCATGCTGTAGATGGTGCGGAAAGTCTTGAGCATTTGTATGCCCGCAGCGGCTCTTTTATCCACGATGTTTTAACGCCGGAAGTTGTTTCCGGAAAAAATGTACTGATCGTCGCCCATGGAGCCTTAGACTGCAGCCTGATCTGCCAGTACGAAGAGATTCCTCTTGAACATTTCTGGGATCAGCTGCTTGGAAACTGCGAGCTTAGAAGATTAGTTTCATCAGCCAATGTGTGAAAACAGATACTGCAGAACGTCATCTGTAAATTTTATCGCATGCACACCAATGAATGTGGAGCCGTCTTCCTGCTTTTCTTCGCGGGAAACCTCCGCATACATGATCAGTGTTTCTGCCACAACGATCACCTGTTTTCCGAGAAGGCCTTCATGCCCCTCCGGCACACAGATTCCCATGCCTAACGGACTGATGTCTTTCACGTCCACGTAAATTTTTTCCTGTGTATCGCAGATTACGACAACACCATTTGTCTTGTATTCTACCCTCGATATTTCTCTTCTTTCTTCCATGAGTACCCCCTGTTTTTATCATTTCTGTCCTGACTGCCCTGTACAGGCAGAATTGTCTGTATCAGATTGTCTGCATTATTCAAAGATCTCCTGTACATCATCCAGATTTCCGTCTCCGGCGAGAAGCAATGTCACTCCGCTCTCCGCCTGGCTGATATCCGTGGTCGCCTCAACGCAGAGTTCGCCGTTCTGATTATAAAGTGCCCACTGAAAATCTGTGATCTCCACCGGCCACTCTACCGGCATGGAAACAGACTGTCCATCTGCGATTGCACTGATATTGTATTGTTCGCCGCTAATCGGATCGATCACAGAAAACATCCCAATGTCGATGCCGCACTCGTTTGTGGCTGTGATGATGATGCTTTTACGTTCTGCATATTCAGAAGATTCTGTGCTTTCCACGGCTTCTGCTGCCGCTTGGGCTGTCCCGGCTACTTCCGTTGACTCTTCCGATCCGCCGACGGTTTCCGCAGGTTCTTCTGTCGTTTGCCGGCTGTCTCCGGATGTCTGCTCCGTGGCGACTGGCGCCTGATCCTGATGATCTGTTTTTCCGCAGGAAGTCAGGAGCATTATGCCAAGAATCATGCAGATTATGAGTGTTTTCTTTTTTTTCATAGATTTTGTTTCCTTGTATACAAATTACGGATCATATTTTTCCTGTTTTCAGAATACTCCGTATTTTATTTTTTTGCAATGGATGTTTTAGAAAAGGCGCACCTTGTGGATGCGCCTTACTGTTAAAATTTATTTCTCATCTTTCTGAGCTGCTTCTGCTTTTTTCTTTTTATTTCTGCGGTACATTTCCTCGCCGGTTACACCAAGAAGTGCAATGATGAGTAACCACCACCAAGACATTTTCTCCTGCTGCGTGTCTTCCAGTGCGCCAGCCTCTGCTGCAAGTGGAGTTTCTTCATCGCCAATTGTCGTACTCTCCTGCGCTCCGTTCGCTGCAAGAGGTGTCTTCTCGTCCGCAATTGTCACATCTGTATCAGCGTCTGCATCTGTGTCAGCATCAGCTGCGGCATTTGCAACCACTGCTGTTCTCGTTGCTGCCGCCGGTGTTGCTGCCGCTGCAAGCGCTACCGGTGTCTCTGCGATCTGAACCGGTGCTGCATCTGCTGTGGCTGTTGTAACAGTTGTGGCTGCACTTGCCGGAGCCGCTGCTGTAGTTACAGTGCCTGCAGGTGTTGTGGCTGCGCCGCCCGGTGTGGTCTCAGTGCCGGATGGGGTAGTTGCGCCGCCCGGTGTCGTTGTGGAACCGCCTTCGCCCGGAGCCGGTGCAGGGGTGAGTTCTGTGATCTTATCAGCCAGTGTTTTTTCTGCAATTCCTAACTTATCTGTCAGGTCTTTTGCCATACCCTCTGCCTCTTTTAATTTTCCCTCTGCCGCGATGATCTGTAGCTTTAACTCATTTACCTGATCTGCTGTGTAGTTCTGGCTTGCAAGAAGTGCTGTAAGCTTATCCTTTAAGCTGTCCGCATCTGCTTTTGCTTTATCAACTTTTTCCACCGCATTCTTTGCTGCGTCAATGATCGCATCCGCTTTTGCTACTTTCTCTGCTCTTTCAGCCTCCGCTTTTAATGCTGCATCTTTGAAATCATAGAAGCTCTTTAAGCTTTCATGTCCCGGGAAACGATTATCATCTTTTCCGGTGAGCCAGATTCCTTCATTGATTTCTCCTGTTTTCTTATATTCATCATAATATTTGTTGCTTGTATAAGCTGTTTTTTCCTCTGCCTTGGCAGTCTGATTGTATTTCTGTGTTTCCACGGTCTGCGCACCAAGATCTTTGGAATTTTTCTGCTGATAAGTTCCGGTGTAGGAAACGGATAAGGTTGGGGAGCTGTTCTTCTCGTCAACAACTGCCTGATCCGTTGTCTTCTCTCCCTCTGTGAATGTGTCATCGGCATAATGGATTTTGATTGCTACGTTGGAGTTATGTTTTCCATTCCAGCCTTCATAACCGTTAATATGCAGATCTCCCGTTTTCAGGCTGTCTGTGATCTTCTTATTCTGGGAAACTGCATCTCCAAGAAGTTTTTCTGCATCTGCTTTTGCAGCATCATATGCCTGATCCTTTAACGCTTCCAGATTCGTATTGTCTGCTGCATTTACAGCATTTGTCTTGGATTCCACAGCGTTTGCTTTTGCAGTCACTGTCTGCGAATAAGTAATAACGATCGTGCCTGAAAATACGTTTTTATAAGCAGCAGAATCTGCACCCCAGTCTACCCATCTGCCGGAAGTATTTTTGTACTTATCTACAGCATTCACTTTTGCATTATCTGTATTAATACTTTCGATCTTATAATCGCCGCCAAGCAGGTTCTCTAACGCCTCTTTGTTGGTGAATTTAGCAAAAAGTTCCTTTGCTGCAATCTCGGCATTTTTCTTCTCGTATTTATCGTTATCATTATTGATTTTTTTCATTTCAACAACAATTTTCGATAAATCAATAGTTGTCGTAAATGTAGTTTTCTGGCTTACGGTCACATTTGCAGTCGCTGTTGCGCTCATGGACGTCTCGACATCTTTATCTCCGTCTTTCAATGTTGCTTTTTTATCGGCCAGATCCTTTTCTGCTGCCTCGACACTGTCATATGTCTTATCGGAAGATAAGCCAGCTTGCGTGTATGTGATCTCGGAAACGTTTTGTTTTACCGTTTTGACCAGTTTTCCATTTTCATCCACTGAATAGGTGGTCTTTTTCTCACCGGTAATTTCATATTGTTCGCTGTTGTAGTTATTGTTCACTTCAACGTCCGTAGAAGCTGAGTCGACCACATAGAACTGTCCGCCTATATTTACGATAGTGTATACCACTCCGTTATTTTCATAAACTGCGGTATCCTGATCATTCTGAAGCTTATCTGCCGGGAAGTTCTCTGCATTGATATTGAATGCAAGGCTTCCGTCTGTGCCCTTCACATCATAAGAAACCACTTCTTCTGCCTTTCTGAAAATAACAAGATCATCGCGGGTATCGTTGAGCTTGTAGTTCAGATATACGGTTTGTGTGTCACCTGCCACATCTTTGTAAGTCACCTCACAATAGTTTTTGTTATCATTCTGATTCCAGGTCCACTTGCAGTCAACAAGTTCTCCCTTTGCAAGTTCCGGGATGTAGTAATTCTTAAGAATCACTTTGAACAGTTCATCTTCTTTTCTCCAGTTTGTGGAGGTATCCCCTGCGCGTTCTTTTTCCAGAGCGATGATCTCAAGTGCTGCTTTCTGTGCATCGGTAAGCTCTGGAATTGCTGTTTTGGCTTCCTCTGCTGCCTTCTGAAGGCTCTCTGCTTTCTGCTGGACAGCTGCAAGATTTGCTGCGGCAGCAGTTGCCTCGGCACTTGCTGCGGCAACTGCTGTATCATAAGCTTCCTGTGCCGCCTTAAGCTCGTCTAACGCTGTATTGTATTCAGCTACTTTGCTGTCATAAGCTGCTTTGGCAGTCTCATACGCTTTCTGTGCATCGCCTACAATACCAGCTGCCTGATTGTAAGCATTCTTCGCCTCCTCAATGTCTGTTGCAGAATCAATTCCGGCTTGTGCTTTATCAAATGCGTCTTGTGCTTCCTGCTGCTCTTTCTTTGCATCATCCGCAATTGTATTTGCCTCATCTGCCTTTTGATCTGCCTCTTTAAGAGCTGCATCGGTTTTTGCTGCGGCATCTGACGCTTCGTCTATGCGATCCATTGTTTTGTCAACCATTTCTTCTGCCACATTCACATCTGTACCGCCTTCGAAGGTTCCGTTTGCGGTAGTATCTAATTCACCTGCTGCACCTTTTGTTGTCTGATCTGCGCCACTGCCATCCGCAAAGGTTGTATCGACTGCTGCATTTACCGCATCTTTTGCTGCTTCTGTTGTTTTGCTCGTTTCTTCAGCGGCTTTCTGAACTTCTCCCACCTGTTCTGCTGCAGATTTCTGTGTTGTTACAGTTGTTGTACTCTCTTCCGGTGTTGTTTCACTGCTATTCTGTCCATCTGCATCCTCAGCAAATGCTGCAATCGGAGTAGATAATGCCATCATTGCTGCCAATCCGACCGATAACGATCTGATCACATTTTTGCTGGCTTTTTTGGTTAATTTTACGCCTGTAGCGTTTTCCATCATTTCCTTTTTCATCTGCGTAAACCTCTTCCTTCCATTTTAATGTTTATCTCGCTGCACTTTTTGCCAAGGCTGCAAAAAAACATATTTGTCCTTTTTGTTATACTAACTATAACATTCAGGGCGTTACATAAAGTGTTATAAAAAGAACTATTTTTTGAAAAAGCAGAGGTTTTATAGTAGTTTTTCTAATAAATGGCACAGTATTTATAATTTAGCAGTGCTGCACGGGCTGTTTAGTTCTTGTATTTCCCTTTTTCGGGAAATTATGTTTTTATTTCTCATTAATTTCCCGTTTTCAGGAAATTATATTTTTATTTCTTGTTAATTTCCCGAAAATATCATATTATAGGAAATATAGAATGATTGCATATGCAATGGAGGGCATTATAATGGATAAAAAATTTTTGAAGGCAAAAGATATTGCCCAGCTTTGGGGAATTACTCCCCGGAGGGTAAATCAGCTCTGCACTGCCGGTTTTATTAACGGTGCATACAAAGAAGGAAGATACTGGTTGATCCCTTCTGATACAACAAAACCGGAAATCCTTCGAAACAAACAAACCCCACCTTTGTCCGGCAGATTACTCCCATGTCCGGTTGGAATCACTTCGTATAAAGAAGTTTCCAAAGAATGCTATTATGTCGACAAAACGCTTCTCATAAAAGATATAATTGACGACCACAGCAAGGTTTATCTTTTCACAAGACCGCGCCGTTTTGGGAAAACACTTACCATGGACATGATCCGAACCTATTTTGAAAAAACATCCACAGATACATCCATATATTTTTCAGATAAAAAAATCTGGAATTGCGGAGATGCTTACAAGCAGCTTCAGGGGACTTATCCGGTCATTTTTCTGTCTTTTAAAGATGCACATCAGACTAACTGGACTGATATGTACCGCAGTCTGTGTTTTACCTTAAAAGAAGAATTTCTTCGCCATATAGAACTTTTATCAAGCAAAGCAATTAATGAATACGACAAAAAATACATTCACAATCTCATAAATGATGTCGCTGATTCTACCGATTATCAGTTTGCTCTTGGCAAACTTTCTTCTTTACTTGCCACACATTATAACCAGAAAGTTATTATTATTATTGATGAGTACGACACGCCAATCCAGCAAGGACACTTATATCATTATTATAATGAAGTTGTCGGTTTTATGCGGAATCTTTTCTCCTCCGCTTTAAAAGACAATGAGAATCTGGAATTTGGCATTTTGACTGGAATACTCCGCATTGCAAAAGAAAGTTTATTCAGTGGTTTAAATAATCTTGTTGTAAACACGATTTTGGATGACAAGTACTCAGAGTATCTCGGTTTTACCGTAAACGATATATCAAATATGGCAGCTTACTATGGAATGGCAGAAAAACTTTCAGAAATTAAAGAATGGTATGACGGTTATCTCTTCGGAAATACAGAAATATATAATCCGTGGTCTGTGATTAATTATTTTAACAATAACTGTAAACCAAAGGCTTTCTGGTCCCGAACAAGCGGCAATGAAATTATTGGTGAACTCATCCGCAGTTCCGACAAAGAAGTGTACGAAAGTCTCTCACTTTTACTGCAAGGAAAAGAAGTGCAATCCATTATTAATACGGATATTATTTACCCGGAGGTAAATGCTGATTCTGACACAATCTACAGCTTTCTGCTTGTCGCCGGATATCTGCGTGCCACAAATGTGATCAGTGAATTTAATGACAACCCGATTTGTTCTCTTAAACTGCCTAACCGAGAGATAAAAAGTGTTTTCCAGAAAGAGATTTTGGATAATTATAATACCTTGTTTAACGGCTCCCTGCTCCGAGATTTCGAACTTGCTCTTCGAACAGGTGATACTACTCTTTTCACTGACACCTTGCAAAAATATCTCTTGCAGTCTGCCAGTACTTTTGACACTACAAACGAAAATTTTTATCACGGAACTGTTTTCGGAATGTTGGCAATACTCTCAGACCGATATTATATCTCTTCCAACAGAGAATCTGGCGAAGGGCGTTTTGATATACAGCTTGAGCCAAAAGATAAATCCCAATTGGGCTATATTATTGAATTTAAAGCTGGAAAAAACCTTTCAGATACCGAACTTGCTGATTCTGCGTCAAGTGCGATACAACAGATCCAAAGCAAAAAATATTCTACCGACATGGAATATCATGGTATAAAAAAGATTGGACTTTTTGGGATTGCATTCAGTGGCAAACGTGTTGCAGCTAAATATGAAGAAATACAACTCCATTCATAAGACACATCCTCTCATAATTCTGAAAAACTAGGGAATCAGGATTATGAGAGAATTTTTTGTCCAAAAATTGGATCCAGAAATTGGCAGTCTTTTTCTCTTGCATTCTTTTTCCGAATGTGGTATTCTCATTTTATCGAACATATGTTCTATCCTATTCTTTGATTGGAGGAGATCACATCCAGATGAAAATCCAGCAAAATATGTCACTGATGGAAAAACTTACGATTCTCTCAGACGCTGCAAAATACGATGTCGCCTGCACGTCAAGCGGTGTGGACCGCGGTGGTGACGGCATCGGCCTTGGCAACTCTATTTCCTGTGGGATCTGTCATACTTTTTCCGCAGATGGACGGTGTGTTTCCCTTCTCAAGATTTTATTTACAAACGAATGTATTTTTAACTGCTCTTACTGCCAGAATAATTGTAACTCCGATGTCCGGCGGGCTGCCTTTACCCCGGAGGAAGTCTGCGAACTGACGATGGAATTTTACCGGCGGAATTATATTGAAGGTCTTTTTTTAAGTTCCGGCATTATGGTAAGCCCCAACTATACGATGGAACTTTTATACCAGACCCTTTATAAATTGCGCACAGCGCACCATTTTAACGGTTACATCCATGTGAAAGCGATTCCCGGCGCCGATCCTCTCCTGATTGAAAAAACTGGTTTTCTGGCTGACCGTATGAGCATCAATCTGGAACTGCCTACCGCAGACAGCCTGAAAAAGCTTGCGCCCTGCAAGTCGAGAAATACTATCCTGAAGCCAATGCGCATGGTTCAGAACGGTATTACGGAAAATAAGAATGAAGTTGCTCTTTACCGGCATGCCCCGAAGTTCGTACCCGCAGGACAGAGCACACAGATGATCATCGGCGCAACCCCGGAAAACGATTACCAGATTATGAGCATTGCCGAGAATCTGTATCAGAAATTTGATTTAAAGCGAGTGTTCTATTCTGCCTTTGTGAATGTCACCCACAACAGCAATCTTCCTGCACTGCCCGGCGGTCCGCCGCTCCTGCGGGAACATCGTCTGTATCAGGCAGACTGGCTGCTCCGCTATTATAAGTTTAAAGCCGACGAGCTTTTAAGTCCGGAGCGGCCGGACTTTAACATTTTTCTCGACCCCAAGTGTGACTGGGCGATCAGGCATCTGGAATATTTTCCGGTCGAGATCAACCGTGCAGACTATGATACGCTGCTCCGTGTCCCGGGTATTGGCTATAAGTCTGCCAGCCGCATTGTAAAAGCAAGACGCCACAGCACCCTCGATTTTGCTGATCTCAAGAAGATAGGTGTTGTGTTGAAACGCGCTCTTTATTTTATCACCTGCTCCGGCAGGATGATGTACCGCACGAAGCTGGAAGAAGATTATATCTGCCGCAATCTGATGGGCGATAAGACACAGATACCACGTGAGATCCGTGAGAGCGGTTATCAACAATTGAGCCTGTTCGATACCGGCTTATCCACGGAGCCGCTTCCGCTGTCGTAGATAAATGTAAAACTTTTATTTCCCTGAATATTTTTCTCAAGACAGGAGACATTATGCATGTATTTATCTGTGAAAACACACCAAACGGAATATTGACCGGCGTATACGATGCCTGGGAATTAAAGATTCAGGAAAGATGCTCCCACGCTGATATTTATCTGGTATCCGGCCAGCCGGATAATTACGAGCTGTTTTGCGACTACCACACCGTCGCACCATCCTCTGAAAATGCCGGAAAAGTTGTTTCTACGCTAAACCGGAAGCTTGGACACGATTTTTACGAGACAATCCTTACTGCTATTTTATCCATTGATCTTTCCGGCAAGAAGAAGATGGACAAAGCGAACGCCGTGTATCAGACGATCGTTGCCGCACTTTATTCACCAAAGGGTGCCCGTGTATTGGATTCACTGAGTAATCCTTATATTTACCGTGTCTTTGAATTGTCCAGAGCCACAGTCTCCGAAGCCCACCACCTGAAAGGTTTTCTGCGCTTTTCGGAACTGCAGAACGGTATTCTGTTTTCCACGATCCATCCCAAAAATAATGCCCTGCCAATTTTAGCAGAGCATTTTACGGATCGTTTTCCGCAGGAAAATTTTATGATTTACGATGAAACCCACCAGCTTGCGGCAGTCCACCGCGCCGGAAAGAATTATATGCTTGTAGATGCTTCGGACATCAATACCGAACTTCTTCAGAACTATTCTGAAAATGAAGCAAGATTCCAGAAACTGTGGCTGGCCTTTTTCGACAGTATTGCGATTGAAGCACGCACCAACCCCGAATTACAGGCACAGAATATTCCGAAACGGTTCTGGAAGGATGCTGTGGAATTAAGACACTTTTGTGAATAACCTTCTCGCATTCTCCTCCGTCACACGCTCGACCTCCTCCGCTGTGATTCCTTTTAATTCTGCGATTTTTGCGATCACAAACGGAATATTGGAAGAATCATTTCTCGTGCCGCGATGCGGTTCCGGTGTCATGTAAGGACAGTCCGTCTCAAGTAAAATGCGCTCCAATGGGATTGCTTCCACTGTTTCTTTCAGTTTTTTTGCGTTTTTGAATGTGACGACGCCACCGACACCGATGTAGTAACCCATTTTGATAAATTCCTGTGCCATCTCTCCGGAGTAGGAATAGCAATGGATGACACCCGGTATCTCCTCTGCGTGAACCTCTTTCATCACTTCCATCGTATCGGCTGCTGCGTCTCTGGAATGAATGATCACCGGAAGGTTGGTTTCCCTGGCAAGTTCCATCTGCCGTCTGAACCAGTAACGCTGTGCGTTCTGCACCTCCGGCTCTTTATCCCAGTAATAATCCAGTCCGATCTCACCGATCGCAACGGTCTTTGAAAGAGATGCCTGCTCTTTTAACCAGGCAAATGTCTCTTCATTCAACCCGCTGATGTCACTTGGATGTACGCCCACCGCTGCATAAATGTAGTCATATTTTGCAGCAAGTTCCAGAGTTGTCTTTGTTGTCTCTATCGAAGCCCCGACATTGATGATCCTGCCGATCCCTTTTTCCGGCAGGGAACGGATCAATGCTTCACGGTCATCGTTAAAACTTTCATCATCATAATGTGCATGTGTCTCAAATATCATAACTGCCTCTCTGTCATAAAAGAATGCACTAACTATAGCATTTCTATGTAAATGTTTCAATGCGCATCCCATCAAATCATTTTATTTTTTCTGTGCACGCTTCCGGCGTTTTCTTATGATCAGTACGATCAAAAGCAATACAACCGCTGCACCGCCGCCGGCATAGTACAAGGTGTGATCTGCCGCCGTATGTACCAGTGCAAACGCTGCCTCATATGGAATGTCTGCCACAAGGTAACTGCCGTCCTCTGTGGTTTCTGCCAATGTCCATGCATCACTGCCTGTTTCTCTGTACCAGATCTCATTTTTTCCTGAAGTGTCCGGCACATAAAAATGTGCTTTTACTGTATCATATATTTTGTCATGCAGGTGTTCAAGACTCCAGTTGTAAGCATACACGACATCTCCGTCCGGCAGATCTGTGTCACACTCTGCCATCTGGATGGAAGTGTCATCATAGAATTTCCCTTCCAGAAGGAAAACTGCTTTTTCATTTTCTGTATCGGAACTTTCACTAGCTGTATCTTCTGTTTTTGCGTCGTTTATCACTTCCGTTCCCACGATACTCTCTGTCCAACGGCTGTACTCTGCCTCCACCGTTTTATTTTCCGTCATTGGTTTTCCAACCAGATCCTCCGGCCAGACTGCATAGTAACCATCTTTTTCCGGAATCTGTGGAAGATCAGATTCACGGAAGCTTCCATTATATGCGATTGTCTTTACAATATCCACATTATCTTCTGCCCGGAAAGTTATCTTCACTTTATGGAATCCTTCCGGAATATTCTCAAGTTTCATGACCTCTTCATAACTTTTTTCATCTGCAATCCCAGCATAGTTGATGTTGTCAATTCCATCAAGGTCATCGCCCACAAAAATGTTACCTTTTACCTCGCCCTCTTCAGACACAGTTCCTGCGATGCTTCCCAGACCTTCCCCATCACTTGTGATCGTAGATGCAGAAACACAGTTTTTCACGGTATATCCGCTTCCGACAATGCCTCCGACATAATCCTTTGCATTTATTTTACAGAGACTGTAACTGTTGGCGATTGCACTGACACTGTTTCCTGCAATGCCTCCGGCATAATCCCCCGTATCAGATTTCACAGAGCCATAACTTTCACTTCCATAGACCAGTCCAAGTTCTTCTAATCCGGTAATACCACCGACACTGTTTTTCTTTGAAGTCACTTCCCCATAGTTGCTACAGCGGATGACAACATTATTCACGGTAGAACGGAGTGTAATGTCCGTAGAATCTGTAAGATCAGGATCAAACTCCGGATCGAGATCATATTCAATGTTCATCGTTCCGACAATTCCACCCACATTGAGATCGCCATTGACCATTCCGCGGTTTACACTTCCCGAAACAACACCATCTGTATCTTTTGCGCTGGCTGCGGACGAGATATCTTCCATATACTCCTCATCGCCTGTCACCACAGAAAGCGTATCTCCAACCGTATTCTGAATGCTTTTGATCTGCTTACTGATCTTCTGCACATCATTTGTGACAGACTGGATTCCATCATCCACTGTGTTCGTCAGCTTATCAATATCGCCGTTCGTATCTTTCTCTTTTATCTGATTGGAAATATCATCCATAAAATCTTCTGCCGTTTTATTGGAATCGGAGATTGTTCCACGAATGTTGGACAGATTACTGTTGATATTCTGCCATTCTTTTGAAACCGCCTCTGCCTGTTCTTTGTTTAAAATATGATTGTTTCCCTGGATACTATCTATTTTATCCAGAGAATTATGAATATTATTCATGTACTGCTGCGCTTCCGGGTTTGATTCCCCGATGGAATCTGAGAGGGAACCCAGAGATTCCGACAAAGTTTTCGAAGAATTATGGTACTGCTCCGACAGATTGTCCACATAGGTCTTTGCTGCTGTGGAGGTATCACTCATGGTCGAAGCAATGTTGCTTAAGGTCGTGTTGATGGAACTGACCGAATCCTGCACCTGATTTACCTTATCATCCAGATACTCCGATTCTATATACGGCTCCGCCTGACCGACAATTCCTCCTACATCTTTTCGTCCGTAGATTTCCCCTTCATTGTGGCAGTCGATGACTTTTCCACTCTGGCGTCCGGCAATTCCACCCACGTTATAACCCGTGTGTGCAAAACCGATTTTTCCCTGATTGATGCATTCACTGACAATTCCAGTCGAAACACCCACAATTCCGCCCATATCATTCCGGTCTATTACACGCCCTGTGAGATTTAATGTACCAATGTCAACGCCTCCAATATCCATCGTGGTTTTCAGCTCATCTGTATTGATGCTGCACTCCGATGTACACTCTGACACAAGTCCTTCGTTATTTCCAACGATTCCTCCGGTCTGATTGGTGGCTGTCACTGTTGCATTGCTCCTGCAGTTTACAATTTTTCCGGTCGGTTTGTTGATCCCTGCGATCGCTCCGACTGCTGTTTTTCCATTGACAGTTCCTTCAAAGGAACAGTTCCCGATCGTACCATAGTTCACACCGGCAATTCCGCCAATATTTTTACAGCTTCCCTCTGAAGTGATCTTACCGGAGATCTTCAGATCATTCACAACTGCGCTTTTACCCAGATAACGGAAAAATCCGTGATCCGAGCCCTTTACCTGCAGCTTCACATTACTGATCGTGTGACCGCCGCCCTCAAAATCCCCAGAGAAATATGCAACACCATTGAAATCAACCTTCGAAAGATCAATATTATGGGTAAGTTTTACCGTTTTTCCAACACTCCAGCTGTCATACTGACAGTTCTGTAAAAATTCTTCAAATGCCTTTTCATCGGCAATTTCGATGATCTGATTTTTATTTTCTGCCGTATCCGCACTGGTTGTGCTGTCTTTTTCTGTGGTTTCTTTTGTACCACTGCTTTCCTGTGAGGTGGCAGCCTGTATGGTCAACCGTCCGTTTCCTGCCAGAGCAGAAACGGTCAGTGTCATGGAAAAACACAGGGCAAGTACTTTCATTCTCATCTTTTTCATGACTTTTTCTCCTCCTGCTCTTCCTTTGCGGCTGTCTCTGATTCTGCAGCCACATTTTCATCCTGCGTCATTCCCGGCAGCATTGGATTTTGTGTATCGTCATGTGTGACTTCTCCATGTCTGCCCGGTATGTGCGAATCTAACGACACTTTCATCTGTCCCTGGAATACACCGGAAACATCTGCATCAATCTCTCCCTGTACATAACCTTTTACATGTCCGGTCACCCTCACTCTGCCGACAACCTCCTTCTGAGGACGTGAAATATTCATGGCAAGGGCTGTCTTCTCAATGATAAAATCACCAAACAGCAGAATCTGCGGCAGCACAAAAAGAACCAGAATAATGGATATTAACGTACCGCGTCCCAAAGCCACACCAATGGAGGCAACCGTCGGATCGGATGCAATCTCACCGATCAAAAATCCTGCACAGGTCAAAATTGTTCCGGAAGTAAAAATAGTTGGAAATGCCTGATTTAAGGATTCAGTAATCGCATCTTTGATCGGCATTCTCTGTTTCAGATCCATGTATCTGCTGGAAATAACGATTGCATAGTCGATCGTTGCACCCATCTGAATTGCAGACACGATCAGGTATGCAATAAAAAATATGGTCTGTCCCCTCATTGCCGGAACTGCAAAGTTGATCCAGATACTTCCCTGTATAGTGAGTACCAGAAGCACCGGAAGCCCTGCTGACTGGAACGTGAAAAACAGGATGATCATAACAAATAGTGCTGTCAATACGCTGATCACGATATTATCCGATGCAAAGGAAGATTCCAGATCATGGTCACTCGTGGAGTTTCCTACCAGAATGACATTGTCTTTTCCGAAATATTTCGCCGCAATACCCCGGATCTCATCCATCGCATCGTAGGTTTCCTGCCCTTCCGCCGGAAGTGACAGATCTAATACAAATCTGGAATAGTCATCTCCCTGCAGCTGTAATTGCGCATCATGCAGCGTGTCATATAAGGACGTAAGCTGATCGTCAAGATCTGCATCTAATGTCACATATCCTTCCTGATACTGGTCATACAGGAACAGGAACATATCAATGATCGGCACCTCATAATCATCAATGCCGGTAAATACCGGACCATACTGCTCCTCATTGTATGCATATGCTGTATACAAAATCTGTACAACTTCTACATCCAGATCCGTCAACTCTGCAAACTGTCTTGGGTTCAGCTTATCCGTCAGCATATAATCATCATTGATCGCCACATTTGCAAGTCCCAATGCCGAGTTTACATAATCCAGTTTTTCAATTTTTCCCAATACCTTTTTCTCGGAATCATAATCCCCTTTTGGAACCATGACAACCAACTGATTGCTGGCACCAAAGGTATTCTCAATTTTTTCACTTGCAATTTTTGATTCACTCTTTTTTGCGCTGACAATGGAATTCGTGTCATATATATACTGGCAGTGATTAGATTCCCAAAATGCAAATACCAGAAACACGATAAAAACCGGCGGAATGATGTATTTGGTCAGATTTGCAAATTTACCTACAAACGTAATTTTTGGTACATAGCATTTGTGATGGGTTTTATCAATTCCTTTTGCAAAAATCAAAAGCACGCCCGGCATTAGGAAGAAAACGGAAATCAGGCTGAGTATGATCGCTTTTACCAGAATGATACCCATATCGTAGCCCAGCCGGAACTGCATAAACATCATCGCAACCATGCCGGAAATCGTGGTAAGGGAGGACGAGCTGATCTCCGGGATCGCCTTGGAGAGTGCCACTTTCACCGCTTCCTCTGCATCCAGCGTCTCATGTTCTTCCATGAAACGGTCACACAAAATAATGGCATAATCGATTGCCAGTGCCAGCTGAAGCACGACAGCAATGGAATTTGTGACAGAGGAGATCGTTCCAAACCAGTAGTTTGTACCCATGTTTAAAACAGCTGCCACGCCAAATGTGATCAGTAATACCGGGATCTGCAGATATGCTTTTGTGGAGAGCATCAACACCGCAACAATGATAACAACCGCCAGCACAAGAATAATATTCATATCCTGCGAAAGAGACTCTGCACTGCGCTCCTCCTCACCGACAGAGGAAGAAACATAGACATCATAACCATCCAGTGTCTCTTTTACTTCCTCAAGCGCATCTTTGCTGATCTGTTCATCCTCCGTTCCGTCAAACGTCACACTAAACAGCGCATCCGCACCTGTAAAATGATCCTTGGAATCATCAAATTCAATCTGCTTCACGCCCTCAATATTTTCCAGATCGTCAACCAGATCTTCCGCCTGCGCATAGGTGATATTCGAGACCATGACTTTGGCACTGCCATAAGTTGTGAACTGCTCCTCCATCAGTGACAGCCCGATCCTCGTTTCACTGTCTGCCGGCAGATAGGATGTGATATCCTGATTGACCTGCACCTTATTAATAGAAAGAACACTGTAAATCATTGCCAAAACAAACAGAATTTCGATTGCTTTCCGCTTATTTACAATAAAGGAAGCGACGGTAAGCCAGAAATTCCCTTTTTCTTTTTCCTGTTTTTCTTCCATATTCATCCTCTTTCATGTTACATCTGAATCATTTTTCTTACACAGCAAAACAGCAGTTGTTTTACCGCTGATTCATTTCACTATACTTAACATTGTGTTGATTATTTTATACTGCATTATTATAATAAGGGCATCTGGTTTACTCAATAAACATATTTTTCAAAACTGTTTGTTAATTGACATATTATGTACACTGTGTTGATTATTTCAGAAAATTTTTAGGATTATAAATTTTTAATCATAACTCCAGAAAAAATACCAGACAATAACATCACATTTTATATGAAAGGATCTCACATTATATATGGGAACAAAAACGGACCGCCGTATCAAGCGTACCCGCTATCTGCTTGTACACGCACTCACCTCCCTTATGCTGAAAAAAAGTATCAAGGATATCACCGTAAAAGAATTGTGCGAGTCTGTTGACATCAACCGCGGCACTTTTTACCTGCACTACAAAGATATTTATGATATGTTGGAGCAGACCGAGCAGGGGCTTTTAGAACAGTTTGAGCAGGTCTTCAAAAATTATCACCCGGATCATACTCCGGATTTTCCTTATCCGCTGTTTGTCGAAATTTTTCAGATCATTGACCAAAACTCTAATCTGTGCTGTGCACTGCTGAGTCCCAATGGCGATATTTCTTTTTCTGTCAAGATCAAGAAATTGTTTGAACACCAATACATACACGAATGGATGGTTGCGCATCATTCGGCTGATTTTCTGCCAACTTATGAATATTTCAGCAGTTTTCTCGTTTCCGGCTGCTCCGGTCTGATCGAGTCATGGCTGGCTCATGGCAAAAAGGAGACGCCGGAGGAGATGGCAAGACTTATCAGCAAACTGATTTCTACCGGAATGACATCTGTCTATCCGATACCTTACGGACAGTCTGATGATCTGTAGAATTGCAGATCTTCATTTTGTATATTTTTACTAAACTTTTGTATTTTTTATCAATTAAAGCAAATTTTTGTTTCCTTTTCACACAAAATCATATATACTTATTATAGAATATTGGCTCCGGGGCAACGCTTCGGAGTTTTTGCTTCGCAAAACAAGAAATGCAAAACAAGGAGGAATTATGGATTTTGTTGGTACTGTCTGGGCGCTGCTTCCGCCGGTGATCGCCATTGTGCTTGCGCTGATCACAAAGGAAGTTTATATGTCGTTATTTATCGGTGTCGTAACCGGAGCTCTTTTATATACAAATTTCAGTCCGGTTGGAACGATCGAGGCAATTTTTGAAGTTATGATGGAAAAGCTTGGGGATTCGTGGAACGTCGGCATTCTGATTTTCCTCGTATTTCTTGGCATTATTGTTGCATTGATGACAAGAGCCGGCGGTTCTGCCGCTTACGGAAAATGGGCAGGCAGTAAGATCAAGACCAGATCCGGCGCACTGCTTTCCACATTTGCGCTCGGTGTCGTGATCTTTGTCGATGATTATTTCAACTGTCTGACCGTTGGAAATGTCATGCGTCCTGTCACGGACAAGCAGAAGATTTCCCGTGCGAAACTGGCTTATATCATTGACGCAACTGCAGCTCCGATCTGCATTATCGCACCGATCTCAAGCTGGGCTGCCGCAGTCACCGGATACACAAACGGAGATGGTTTCTCTCTGTTTTTGCAGACAATCCCGTTTAACCTGTATGCATGGCTTACCATTCTGATGGTGATTTTTATGGGTGTGACCGGCCTTGATTATGGTCCGATGAAAAAGTTTGAGGAAAATGCTGCAAAAGGTGATCTTTTCTCCGGCAAAAATGATTATGAAAATGTAAAAGAAAATATTATTTCCGCAAAGGGAAAAGTGATCGACCTTGTTCTTCCGGTCATTTTCCTGATTGCGAGCTGCATTATCTGCATGATTTATACAGGTGGATTCTTCGAGGGCGAGAGCTTCATCAACGCTTTTGCAAACTGCGATGCATCCATGGGACTTGTGATGGGTTCCTTCATTACATTAGTGTTTGTGTTTTTGTTATACCTGCCACGCCGCGTGATCACATTCAGTGAATTTGCCGAGTGTATTCCGCAGGGATTTAAGATGATGGTTTCTGCGATCCTGATCCTTGTTCTGGCCTGGACGTTAGGCGGTTTCTGCAGTACAAAATTAGAAGCCGGCGCCTTTGTGAGCAGCATGCTCTCCGACAATATGACTGCAACCTCACTTTTCCCGGCTATATTATTTCTGGTTGGAAGCGGACTTGCTTTTGCAACCGGTACTTCCTGGGGAACGTTTGGCATTTTAATTCCGATCGTTACCGCTATGTTCCCGGAAACAGATCCGATGCTCGTTGTCTGCATTGCAGCCTCCCTTGCCGGTTCTGTCTGTGGAGATCACATGTCACCGATCTCCGACACAACGATTATGGCCTCTGCCGGAGCGCAGTGCCACCATGTAGACCATGTGTCCACACAGCTTCCTTACGCCCTGACGGTCGGTGGCTGCTGCGTGGCCGCCTATCTGGTTGCCGGATTCACAAAGAACGTATTCCTCACAATGGCAGCCGGCGTGATCCTGCTTTTTGCTGTTTTATCATTTATCCGGTACCGGCAGGCACACAAATGTGATATGATGAAGTAAGGAAAATACTTAAGGAGAACTATTATGAGCAAAGGTATTGTTGGAAAAAATAACTGGGCTTTAGTCCTTTTACTTCTTGTCGGTGTCGTGTTAGGCGGTCTGATTGGAAAGTTATGTGCAGGTGTACCCGCTTTAGGCTGGCTTAATTACGGTCAGAGTTTTGGATTTGTCAATCCAATGGTGTTAGATCTGGGGATTTTGGTTCTGACATTCGGATTTACGGTTGATATCACAGTAGCCGGTATTCTGGGAATTGTGATCGCGATTATTATTTACAGATTACTATAATAAATGTATAAAAGGACTGCTGTTTTGCAAATTTTTATTCATGCTAAACAACAGTCTTCATAATAGTTTACGCTTCATTCCTAATAATTGGAAGTAAGTCTATAAATCTACAAATTTTACACTATGTATTTTAGAAATATCGGTTACTACTTCTGAAACATCTATATTCTCAGGCATAGAAATTCCAAAAATATATGTTATATATTCATCTTTCCGTCGTTTCATATTGCTTGATCTAATATCTATTTTTTTATCACTTAATATTTTTTCCAGCTTTTCAAGTGATTTTGTTTCCGAATCCATACAAACACGAAGTCTTCCGGGAACTTTGACATCCAGATACGAAAAATATTTATTCGACAACATACTTTGGATAACAACCGTAATTGCAGTCGCAATTATTGCCAACACATACATTCCTGCACCAACCGCCATTCCAACAGCTGCCATTACCCATATTCCTGCCGATGTTACCAATCCTCTTATTTGATTGCCATACATAAAAATTGTTCCAGCTCCAAGAAATCCTACACCTGTTACTATATTGCATGCAACCCTTGAAACATCTAACCTTATTCCATTATGCACAACATCTAAAAAACCATATTTCGATGCAATTGTAAAAAGCGCTGCTCCAACAGCAACAATTATATATGTACGAAGTCCGGCCGCTTTCTGATGTTTCGTTCTCTCAAATCCTGCAACTCCACCACATAATCCTGCCAATAAACACCTAAATATAAATTCAAAATTTAATGAATCAAATAATTGTATTGTCATCTACTCATCCTCACAAGCCAATTGATTTTATCTCCTTACATTCCTGCATAATTTTTAATACATCCAACGGTAAAATTCCCACTGGCATACTTATGTCCATTGTATATGTTAATACTGCATTTCTATGTCTTTTAACGTGGCTTTCCTCAATGGTAATACGTTTATTTTGAAATAACTGTTTCAATTTTAAAAGTATTTCATCATTATTCTCTACCGAAATTACCACCCTGCTATGGCTATAATTTTCCATTCCCTTAAAAAATCCATGATGAAATATAATTTGTGTCACTAAAATAAAACACGCACAAAAAAAACCTGTCGTATACATTCCACAACCAATGGTTAGACCTACTGCAGCCGTAACCCAAATTCCAGCTGCAGTTGTCAGACCCTGCACTTTATCACCTCGCACAAATATTAATCCTGCGCCAAGAAAACTTACTCCCGTAACGATATTAGATGCAACTCTGGCTGCATCTGCCTGAATATTTTCTAAACAAACAACATCCTCAAACCCATACTTCGATATTATCGTAAAAAGTGCTGCTCCTAATGCAACAAGCATATGTGTACGTATACCCGCTCCTTTGCTTCTTTTGTATCTTTCAACGCCTATAATAGCTCCACATATACATGCAACAAGCAACCGGACTCCATATTCTATGTTTTTATTATCGAACAAAACTTGTGACATTTTTCCACTCCTTCCAAATCAGCTATCTGAGTCAAAAGAGCGCCCATTTCTCCTAGTGAATCAAATACTGCATCCGGTTGAATATCAGACGACAGTATATCTTCCTTTTTTGTTTCCCCTGTCAATACAAGTATTCCTCTGCTGCCATTTTCTACGCCCTCTGCAACGTCTGTATACAACCTATCTCCGACAAATGCAATCTCCTCTTTTTTACTCTTGTAATTATCCAATATGCTTTCTAATGTTTCAACATGAGGTTTTCCAAATATTTTCGGGGTTACTCCAGTAGAAAGTGATATGGCTGCACAAAAAGAGCCTACATCAGGTATAAATCCATTTTCAACTGGACAGTTAATATCCGGATGGGTAGCATAAAATATGGCTCCGTTTCGAATAAATGAACATGCTTTTTCTAATTTTATGTATGTCAAAGTTGTATCAAAACCTACAACCACAATATCAGGTTTTTTATCATCCAGACATATTTTTTCGGCTTCAAACATCTTAATTAGAGAATCTGTTCCAACCAAATAAATTTTCGCGTTTTTATGATATTTTTTTAAATATGTTATTGTAACATCTGCAGATGTCATTATTTTTTCGCGACTGATGATGCAACCCATTTTAGCAAGTTTTTCAATATACAGCTCCGGTGATTTTGATGAATTATTTGTAAAAAAAATAAAATCTTTTCCAGCTTTTTTTACACTGGAAATAAAATCTAATGCACCATCCAAAACATGTTCACCAAGATAAAATGTTCCATCCATATCAAGAACAAATAATTTTGTTTTTTTTAATATTTCAATTCTATTCATTTGTCTCTATTTCTTTTGATCATTAATACGTTTTATTTCTTCAGGTTTAAATTTATATTCATGAGTATCTGTCAGTAATCCATTTGTCTCCTGTTCGACATCTGTAAATTGCGTATAACAGAACCCACTGAGAATCTCTGAGTCAAAAATAGCAGCTGTCAACCGATCATATTCTTCTATAAATTCTTCTTTTTTTATAGTAGTATAACCCCAATTCTGTTCTTCCTGACTATCAGCCGCTTTCTCTTTTAGCGAAATGCCTCCACATTCTGTCAGAACTACCGGTTGATTTTTATATTCACTTCCCTTGGCAAAAAGATTTTTATCAACTATATTTGCTAATGTCTTTAAACTTTTTAAAGACTGTGCAAATACCTCATGTTGACGTTTATCTTCCTTCTCACCATGTTTATAACTATGTATTGCACAAATATCGCCTACTGTCATTTCCCAACCGTCATTGGAAATTACCAATCTAGTTGAATCAATAGATTTAACCATGTAATACAGTGACTTTGAAAAATCCTGCTGTTGGCTGTTATCATATATTTGTGGAGTTCCCCAGCTTTCATTTAACATTCCCCATACAATAATTGATGGGTGGTTGTAATCTCGGTTTATCACCTCCATCCATTCTTTCATGAATGTTTCTGCCGCCTGCGGAGTATATACCCAAAAACTTGCCATTGCTTCCCATACCAAAAAGCCAAGCTTATCTGCCCAATACAAAAACCTCGGATCTTCCACTTTTTCATGTTTACGACATCCGTTAAATCCCATCGCTTTTGCTTTCTGAATATCATTTTTATAATCTGCATCTGTTGGTGCTGTTATAAGACTCTCTTTCCAATACCCCTGATCCAACAATAATTTTTGATAATACGGCTGATTATTCAAATAAATTTTTCCATTTTCTATATGGATTTTCCGCATTCCAAAATAACTTGCAACCTCATCTGCTGCATTTCCTGTATCTCCATCATCCGCTTTCATGACAACATCGTATAAAATTGGATTTTCAGGACTCCAATATTTTCCCACAAAATGGAATGCACCGTTTAACGCTTTATTTTGAAATACATCAACTGTCAATGAATTCTGCCTTTCATCACATAACATATTTCCATGAAAAACTTCGTTCTGTTCCAGACTGATCTTCACATGTACTCTGCATGGCAATTTTGACGCTTCTGATAGCTTATATTCAATTTTAACCGTTCCCTCATCAATATCTGGTGTAAAATAAATCCATTCAAAATGTGTTTTCGACAGGGGTTCTAACCACACACTCTGCCAAATTCCGGTACTTGGTGTATACCAAATAAATTTTGATGTATCTTCCCAAAACTGCTTTCCGCGCGGAATCGTTTCATCTGTCAGCGGATCTTCCACTTCAACTCTGATCGTCTCTCTATTCCAATTTAAATACCTTGTTATCTGAAATGAAAAAGGAGTCTGTCCACCAATATGCGTTCCTACACATTGGTTATTGATATATACACAGCATCGATAATCAACTGCTCCAAAATTAATACGGATTTCCTCCCCTTTCCATTCCTTTGGCACTGTAAATTCATTTTCGTACACCACAAAATCTTCTGTGATTCTTTCGCCTATTCCACTTAACTGGCTCTGGCAAACAAATGGTACTTCTATCTCTGTCTTTTTATTTCCATAATAAAACTTCCAAACTCCATTTAAACATTTCCATTTTTCCCGTTTAAAATTTGGACGCGGATATTCGGTTCTTCTCATTTTATCCCCCTTGCTTTTATTTAATTCCTGAATGTGTAAATCCCTTTACTATATATTTGTTTGCAAAAATAAATATAATCATTACTGGTATAACCGATACAACTGTAGATGCCATCATCATTCCCGGGTTTGTATAATTTTCACCTAACACAAGTGCAGCTATTCCTAAAGTAATTGTTCTTGTCTCATTCTTGTTAATAACAAGCGATGGCCATAAATAACTGTTATATAAACCTAAAAATGTTATGAATGCCTGTGTAATCACAACTGGTTTTACCGAAGGAAGAACAATATGCCATAGTATCTGAAAAATATTAGCACCTTCCACTAAACCGGCTTCTTCCAGCTCTTTAGGAAAATCTATCAAAAAGTTATAAATCAAATATATGCACATTACCCCAGAACCTGACGGAAGTATCAACGCCCAGTAAGTATTTAACCCACCTATTTGTTTGAATATATAAAACAGTGGAAAATACGTTACAATTTCTGGAATCGCCATTGCCCAGATTAATCCTATCAAAATAATTTTTTTTCCAGGCACATTCAGTCTGGCTAATGCATATGCCGCCAACACACTTGTTGTAATCCGCAGTGCTGTTCCACAAATTGTAATAATCGCTGTATTTATAAGCCACTGTATAACTGGGGATGTATCTGTGTTGTGAAACAGTTCTATATAATTTTCAAATGTCCACTCCTTGGGCAGTAATGTTGTAGATGTTACTGATTCAGCCACACCTTTAAAACTTGTAAAAACCATAAATAGGAGTGGCAGTAAAAATAAATATGCAATAATACATGCCATCATAAGCAATAATATTTTGGATATATTTTTTTTCATGGTCTGCCTCCCTACCTCAATTCTTCTTTTTCTTTTGTCAAAAAGTACTGTCCTATGGAACAAATTACAATTACAATTCCCATCAGAAGCGTCATGGCACTTCCAATGCCAAGATCATTTCTATCCATAATAGTTGATGTTATTACCATTATGACAGGTTTTGTGCTTTCTCCTGGACCGCCTTTCGTCATCAGTCTTGGCTGCCCATAAACATTAAATGATGCAATAATCGTAGTCATCAAAACAAAATAAAATACATTTTTAATTCCCGGGAAAATGATATACCGGAACTGTTTCCAGTATCTTGCCCCATCAATTGCTGATGCTTCATAAAGCTGTGGATCAATTTCATTTAATGCATTAACAAAAAGCATCATATTATAACCTATTGTCCACCATACCGTTGCCACAGTAAGCGAAACCCACACAAACGGCTGCTGTTCCATCCACGGTACTGCTTTTTTAATAATTCCTATGTTCATCATTAAATTATTCAGGTATCCGCCGTTTCCTTTCATCAGCCATACAAATACAGCTGCCACCGCAGTAACCGAAACAGAATACGAGGCAAAATAAATCGTTCTGAATATTCCTTTGCACTTGTCAGGAAGCCGATCAAGCAATAATGCAAGACCAAGACTTCCCAAAACAAGGAATGGTGTTGTACAGGCTGTAAAAATTACAGTATTTTTCAAACCTAGAAGGAACGAGTTATGGTACATCGAATCTCCAACCAGTATTTTGATATAATTTGAGAATCCCACAAATCCCTGATTTCCCATTATCAAACTATATTTACTTAAACTCATCACTATTCCATAAATAAATGGTATTAACCAGAACAGCATGAAAAATAATATAAATGGTGTTATAAACAACAAACCCGTACTTTTTTTCTTCATATAATCTCGTTCCTTCTATATAATTTACATCTCTGATAACTCAGTTGCTATGTCAGTTGCATTTTTCAATTCAGCCATAAGATCATCCCTTGACAAATTTTCAGTCTGTACTACCATCGACCATACTGTTTCGTTTACATATTTTACTTGTTCACGAATGTTGTATATTGCCGGAAGTATCATGGCATCATCAAAAATTGTGTAATTAACTGCCGCTACTGGATATTTTTCAGGATTGGCTTTAACTACTTCCATGGTAGCAAGATGAACAGGTGCCTGACCTGAATCTGCCCAATTTAGCAGAACATCTGGCTGATATGTGTATTTCATGAACGCAGCAATACCAGCAATTTTCTTTTCATCTGTAACTTTAGAGGATACTCCAAAGGTATGTCCTCCAGCAGGTACACATTTTTTATCGCCATAAATCTGCGGAACTGTACCGATTCCAAGATTATCCCCAAGAACCTCTTTTGCAACCGTATATTTCCATGGTCCTGTCATCGAAACGACTGTCTTAACATTTGCTGCTGTCTCTGACTGACTGATAAATGTATTAAAATGGTCATCTGCTCCTAGCCCAGCCGGACTCAAGTGATCTTTATAAATCATGTCGTGAATCTTCATAAATGCATCACATGCTTCTTCGGTATCAAGCTTGATATGTTCATCTTCTACCCAGTTCACTCCACATTGTCCTAACGCTGTCATCCATGCCCACTGCTGATCGCCTGTCAGTGGTAATCCATATGGATATATGCCAGAATTTTCGGAATCAAGTTTATCTCTTAATTCAATCATATCATTATAATCTTTCGGTGCTTCATCTGTGTATTCTTTATTATAAAATGTTGTTTCTGCATATAAATCCAATGGAAATGCAAAAACTCCGTCATCATACTTTGCGTATGTCTTCGTAATATCGTGAAAATCATTCTCAAATGAAATACCTGCCATATCATATATATCAGACACTTCTCTCAAAAGCCCCATTGCGTGATAGGTAGAAATCCAGTCTGCATGAATGATCAGCATATCAAAATCTCCTGATTTGAACTTTGTATAATGATCTGCATCCTGTAACTGTTCAATATAATAATCACTTTGTGATTCGTTAAACCCATCCACAATCTTTGTCATGTATTCACCATCTCCACCAGTAAATCCATTGATAAATGTGATTGTCGTCTTATCACTTTTTCCTGAAGATTCTTTATCTTCATTTGTATCCGTTGACTGAACTCCACCAGACACTGCCTCATTTGTGCTATCCGAAACAGTTGTTTTTCCACAAGCTGTAAATGACAGCCCCATTACAAATACTAATGCCAACGCCAACTTTTTCTTCATACTACTTTCTCCTTTCGCCTTGCAATTTTTTGCTTATTTTGTTATACTATTTTTGTAACAAAAAACTATATTTTAAATTCTCTTTTTTATTTAAAATTTGTTTTTTGTTGATTTCACTCTATTATTTTTGCAATATTTTGTCAACTATTTTTGTTGTTTCCATTTATTTTTTGTGTATAATGCATATTTTTTATCATCATTCTTTGTCAAACATTATTTTTTATTACACGTTTCATGTAATTAAATGGTATGTTTTTATTACACGTTTATTGAAATAATGTAAGAAAAAAAGATAAAAAGGAGAATGTAACATGTCTAAACCAAAACGAACAATCAAAATTATCGGCGAGCGTGATATCGAATTAAATCTAAGTAATCCTGCTCATCATGAGCGAATTGCGTCAATAGGAAAAGCTTTATCTTCTCCTATACGCCTTCAAATCTTAGCCTTATTGAAAGATTGCGCTATGTCTGTTCAAGAAATTGCTCATATTTTAAACATCCCTGTGTCTTCAACAGCTGTCCATATTAGATGCCTTGAAGATGCACAGCTTATCATTACCGAAGTCCAGCCCGGCAACCATGGCTCTATGCGTGTTTGTATCTGTAGCATGCAGACATTTACTTTATCTACAGTTAACCCTGAACTCAGTGCAGTGGATAATTCTGTATCAATCGAAATGCCTATCGGGCACTATTTTCAATGTAAAATTGAGCCAACGTGTGGACTCGCCGACGAAAATGGTGCAATTGACATGTACGACAGCCCCTCCTCTTTCTATTCTCCGAACAGAACCAAAGCACAGCTCCTTTGGTTTCGACAGGGTTATGTTGAATATCGTTTTCAAAATCTTATCAATCCAATGCGGCATCTTTCCGAGCTTTCCTTCAGTGTAGAAATTTGTTCAGAAGCTCCTGGATATTTAAACGACTGGCCTTCAGATATTACCGTCACTGTCAACGGCATTGAACTTACAACTTTTTGCTCACCTGGTGATTTCGGGGACAGGCGCGGCAAGCTCACACCCGCCATCTGGCCAAATGGAAGAACTCAGTACGGGCTTCTCAAGACCTTTTCCATCAAGGAAAACGGTGGCTACATCGATCATATGCCTGTAAATCCATCTATAAGCATCAAGCAGCTGGAACTGGATAAGTGTCATTATATAGCACTTCGAATAGGCATTAAAGAAGATGCAAAGCACATTGGCGGTATCAATATTTTCGGTGAAAAATATGGTGATTATCCACAGGGAATCATTATGACTTTTACTTACTAAATGGAGGTTCATTTTTATGCAGGATATTAACATCTCAACAATCATTGGTAGTACAGTTCCTGTCGAGGAACAATTAAAACTTATTAAAAATGCAGGATTTGACGGTTTTTTCCTAACATATACGGGAATAGAACCTTTGGTTTCCTGGGCTGAAACAGCATATCAGCTCGGATTAAAATTCGAAACTATACACGGTCCCTTTTCTCAGGCAAACCGTATTTGGGAGGCTGGCGATATTGGCAAAGATTATCTTACATATTTGAAAAAAATTATAAATGACTGCCATTCCGTCAACGTTGACAAATTAATTATGCATGTAACTGTCGGAAACACAGCCCCTCCCATTTCTTCTAATGGATTAATTCTTTTTCAGGAATTATGCGATTATGCAAAAGAAAAAAATGTTCATATTTGTTTTGAAAACTTAGAGCCACTTCCACACATCGATGCTGTTATGGACTATATTAAGGATCCTTTCCATGGATTTTGCTGGGATTGCGGTCATAATTTATGTTATAGTCCTCACATTGATATGATAAAGAAATTTGGTTCCAGATTAAAGTGCCTACATATTCATGACAACCTTGGCGTGACTCAACCCGGCAATATTGATTATCGTGATGACAGGCATTACCTGCCTTTCGATGGCACTTTGGATTGGAATTGGTTTGTCGAAAAACTCTCTGTTTTAAATTATACCGATCCAATTACATTGGAAGTTTCCATTTTAGGAAAAAGTGAATATCAGAATCTCTCATTAACTGAATACCTTAATAATGCCTATGAACGTGCTACAAAATTGCGAGATATGTTAATTCAAAAACAGACTTCAAACATTAGTCTGTAGCTATTATTTTACCATTGTATATAAGGCAATTTTCAGTTACTAAAAAACTTCCCATCAAATCGAGCAGGAGGGCGTGATTAACTCCCCTCCTCTCACACCACCGTGCGTCAGACTGTCTAACGATTCGAAAATTCAGTCTGATGTACGGTATTTTTATCTTCGATTTTTTTAATACCATTTTTATCTTTGTTTTTCACATGAATTACATGCGTTCCTCTCCCTGCTACATCACACTTCCTTCAAACTTCGTTACTAATTCTTCTGTTGAAAACATGCTTAATAATCGCTTAAA
>ERZ773110.116-NODE-116-length-90321-cov-4.919449_pt1 | contig 90321 bp, 100 predicted proteins | sample MGYA00580568_ERZ773110 | MGnify/ENA primary metagenome ERZ773110 (study PRJEB29015, sample SAMEA2737870) | human gut metagenome | biome: human gut; feature: human-associated habitat; material: faeces | place: China | collected 2012 ... | reverse complement strand
AGAGCATCTGCCTTACAAGCAGAGGGTCACAGGTTCGAGCCCTGTAGGTCCCATTGTCCAAAGGACATGCCGGCGTGGCGGAACTGGCAGACGCACAGGACTTAAAATCCTGCGGGACTAACCTCCCGTACCGGTTCGATTCCGGTCGCCGGCATTGAAGAAAAATCCTGAAACCTAAGAGAAATCAAGGGTTTCAGGGTTTTTTCTTTACCTTAAAATATGCCGTAGGGGCAAAATAGGGGCAAAATACTAAAACTATGAGATAAGATTTATTGAATCAATAGTTTTATTATCATTCGCAACGACCTGCTGAGTGACATGTATATATATGTCCTGAGTGACATCGCTACGACCGTGGCCCAGCCTTCTTGCAATCTGATCTGGAGTCATACCATTTGCAGCAAGTAAAGAGGCGTGTGTGTGGCGTAGCTTGTGAGGCGATATCTGGTGATTAAGCACAAGCTTAGATTTTCTTTTTAGATAATTATCATACGCAGCATATGATATATATGATCCGGTAGAGATGTCTGGAATAAATAGGGTCGTTGACAGATTCCGCTCTAACATCTTTTCTTTCCTCCATAATCGTATCTTTTTGATTACAGTAATCAATTCCGGCTGAATGTGAATATCTCTGATAGAATTATCCGTTTTAGGAGTAGTAACCACATCGTTATTTGAATCATATGTTTTATCTATGTGAATAGTGAGGTCTTGCAAGCTTACATCAGTATCTTTGAGCGCCGCAAGCTCTCCAAAACGCAGTCCAGTCAGGACAAGAAATTCAGTGACATAATACCAATGCCACATATTTTGATCTTGCATATATTCAAGTAGTTTTGTGATTTCGGCTGGTTCAAGATATTTACTCTGTGTGTTTTCCTCCTGTGTCTGATCTGTGAATAATTCAAGTTTACTGATAAGCCGGTAATTATCGTGGTAGTCATTTTTATATCCCCAATTAAGCATGGCTTTAAATCTCGTAATATATGTATTAAGCGTTGATATATTCTTACCACTGTCAAGGAATCTACTGTTTACATACTGAGCTGATAGATTGTTGACAATAGCATCTTCATCTAAGATATCAAGAACAGAATTGATTATTATATTATTTCGTTTGGTCGTAGATAACTTATATGTCACGCATTGAGCTGCGGAATATACGTCATGCAATTCTCTTAAAGTAGTCTTTTTATCTGCATATACTGAATCCAATGCAGCATCGATTTTGGCATTGAGGATCCTCGTCGCCTTGTTCTTATTCTGCGGTGATGCCTTTTGCATCGTTACAGTGACCTTCTTAACCTTCTCCGTGAGCGGATCTGTGTACCGCTCACAATACTTTACAGTTCCATTTTTTTGTATTTCTGACCACATAATATCAACTCCTATCTAAAGATAGGCATAAAAAATAAGCCTATCAAAATGAGAAGGCTTGTGATATAATGTAGCTTGCTTAGAGCGTTATTCATAAGCCTTCGGTTTGTGGGTAACTTCCCTCAGGTGTTGGTAGCATCTGGGGGATTTTTAACAAGTCCTTAGCAACGTCCTCCCGGTATGAGGGAAGTGACAACGCTCTGGACTTTTTGTTTTGAACTATTTTAAATGTAACGTAAAAGACCCCGCATTTCTGCGAGGTCTGTAGATATAACAACAATTCGTGCCCTATAGGCTTAATGTGGTTATTATAATTTACTGTTATCTCGCTGTCAATTATGCTTTCCAAGTATTTCCACAATTTTGGCATATACACATGGTTTCATTTTTGACTTTGCTTTTTTCTGATCCCTTTGATTTCTTCCAGAATATATTTGATATACCTAATGTACATACAGCAACCCAGAATCTTGCGGTATTGTTGATATGACCACCAACACCATTTCCGTGTTTCTTTGTCTTTCCTCCTGTCTGTACAATTTGAACATTAACATTCTGACTACCACAATTTGGACATGTCATATTTTTTCCCTCCTGATGTAAATAAAATTTATAATCCGCAATATGTGATATACCTGTTTGTATATCGGTAAGACTATCCCCCTTTTTCTTATAGAATTTTATTTAATCCATGCGCATAAGCCTCAATTGTATCTACAGAGCTAGTGTGTTTATCAAAGTCCGCTCTGATGATATGGTTGAGTGCATGGATATAAGCATCGTTAAGCTGCTCCTGTGTGAATCGTGTATTAAGAAAGATAGTATATGAACCATCTTCATTGCAGGTAACAGTTTCTTTAACTTTTGTAGTCTTCAGATCCATCATCTGTACATTTATATCATACAATTAACTCATCCCCCTTGTAACATAGTCGTAGATACAATAACAAATACCGTGGGATGTTTTTTGTACATTATCGTTTCTCTTTATTCTTGAGAGCCATGAGCATTGTGTGAACGGTTTCAAGATCTTCCGGTTCAGCATCTCTTGCGGCATCGAAGAGAAGAGAGAGTTGCTTGTTTTCAAAAATCTCCTGTGCCTTTTTAGCTGTTTCCGGATCAAGATAATATTCATTTTCTTCAACATGTTCTTTATCTTCAATTAGGTTAGATCTTTTACAGTTGAATATATCACACATGGCATCTACTTTATCCATTCTTGGTGATTTAATACCGTTGCACCAGTTGTATACAGATGTAGTTCCAACATTTAAGCGTTTTGCAAGTTCAGCCTGTGTCATATTATTTTTATTTAAGTAATATCGTAGATTTTTAGCAAATAATTTATTAAATTCCTCGTATGGCATATCAACACCTCCTTGCAATGCTCATTATACACCTAAAGGGAATTTGAATCAACTAAAAATGAAAAAAATTCACTTTTAGTGTTGACATCCACTTAAAGTGATGGTATTCTGATATGTGAAAGGAGATGATAACAGTTGCGTAGTGTTAAGATTACATTAGCTGCAGCAAGGGTAAATGCTGGAATGACACAGGAAGATGTTGCGAAAAAGCTTAAAGTGAGTAAAAAAACTGTGATTAACTGGGAAAAAGGTATAGTTACGCCATCTTTTGCTATACTGGATACACTATCCAGATTATATAAGATGCCACTAGACTATATTTTTTTGCCCAAGAAATCCACTTAAAGTGATAGAAAGGAGAGGCATGATAAACAGCATAAATTCAAAGCTGGTAGACATAGCAGAGAAAACGAAAGATATAGAAGAATTCTCTGAGGTGAGGAAAGTTCTCACTGACGAGGAGATAATTTTCTATTATATCGCAAAGAACTGTGAATTGTCGGAAACGTATGACGGCGAGGAGTGCGTTATCAAGGACATCTTAAAAGTACTTGGAGCAAAGAAATACTCGGTAAAGCACTCACTACACCTACTCGATGTGACAAAAGAGGTTCTTAAATCAATTGCCAGATTCGAGTTTTAGATCATCCACTTATCACCATGTTGTTTCTTGATTTCAGTAAATGAAATTTTATTCTTTACATAATCGTCAAGAAACTGTTCAGGTGTTGTGGCAGTTGATGTCTTGACTGTGTAAGCCAGTGCAATGTCTTCAATATTTGTCAAGGCATCTTTAAAGGAATCTTTTGACATAGTTTCACCTTCTTTCGTATGAATTGGTGTTGGTAGCACCTACGGAAATTATAGGGTGAAATAACGAGGACGACAAGAGAAAGGAGAGGTAAGAAATGGATATAACAGGAATTAGATATGTAAAAGCCGGTCCATATATGACAAAAGCTGAGATTGCTGAAGCATTTGGAATATCGATAAGAACGGTATGTAACAGATTATCGGAGCTGGCGATATACATTGCAAAAGGAAGATACAGTGAATACACCATATTGGATGGTTTTGGTGTGACCTATGTCAACTATCTTGCGCTTGTAGACTTTATGCGATACCGCAAAGAATTGAAAGCCGGCAGAAGAGTACCACCGTTCAATCCTAAGAAAGTTGCAGAAGGTGGGACGGTGTTGCAGGATGCACAGTGAGAAAGGATAGTGAAGCAAATGAAGAAAAAGAAGATGTGCAGATATGCGGTTTATACCATGTGTGCTATTGGTTTATTCCTGATCTTCGGAGCAGCAAACTCAGTTGCTTTCGCCATGGATATGCAGATCATTGAACCATGGTATGCGCACCTTGGACAGGCATTTGTCGGAGTGCTGCTGACACTCCCTTATCTGGTAGGCAGGAGAAAAGCATGGTTGAGATGAAAGTGTTATCAAGCCATGAAGAATGGCTCAAGGCAAGAACAAAGATAGGTGGTTCGGATGCTTCGGCTATTGTGGGAATGAACCCATATAAAAGCAATGTGGAGCTTTGGAAAGAAAAAGCATATGGAATTGAACCGGTGGATATATCGGATAAGCCATATGTGAAATATGGAACAGAAGCTGAGCCGCTTCTCAGAGAATTGTTCAAATTGGACTATCCGGAATACCAGGTGTGTTATGAAGAAAATAACATCTGGTTCAATGACAAGTATCCGTGGGCGCATGCATCTCTTGATGGCTGGCTCATAGATCAGGATGGTCGTAAAGGCATATGGGAATGTAAGACCACGAATATCTTACAGTCCATGCAGAAAGAAAAGTGGGATCACAGGATACCGGATAACTATTACATACAGGTGCTGCATTACTTAATGGTTACAGAGTTTGACTACGTTGTACTTAAGGCACAGCTTAAATCTGTATATGGAGAGAATGTGTACTTACAGACAAGACATTATCCGATAGAACGGTCGGAGGTTGAAGAAGATATCAAGTATCTGATTGAGGAAGAATCAAAGTTCTGGGAGCATGTACAGATGAAAAAAGCACCGGCACTGAAATTACCGGAAATATAGTAAAGGGGTGAGAGAAAAATGTATTACAGAATTTGCAGTAACTGTGGAGCGAATCTTGATCCGGGAGAGCGATGCGACTGTGAAGAGGAGAGACAGAAACAGACAGACCGGATCATTAGCATGATGAAAATAAACAAAGATGGTCAGTATGAACTGGCTATGGTGGGAGGATGTACATGGAATTAAGAGTGAATGAGGTAGCAATACCGGAAAAGATTGATTTTAACTATGAGGAGCTCAAAGCTGAGCTTACATCCAAGGTCTCATTTTACGAGACGCTTGTATATACAGATGATCAGGTTAAGGATGCCAAGGCAGACAGAGCAACACTTAACAAGCTGAAAAAGACATTGAATGATGAACGTATACGGAGAGAAAAAGAGTATATGCAGCCATTCAATGAATTTAAAGCACAGGTTAATGAGATCATTGGAATTATAGACAAACCTATAGCTGTGATCGACAAGCAGGTGAAAGAATTTGAAGATCAGAAGAAAGCGAATAAGCAGAATGCCATTGAAGAGTTGTTTGCGACTATCGGTTTTCAGAATTTTGTCACGTTGGAGAAGATCTGGGATCCGAAGTGGCTTAATGCTTCGGTATCAATGAAGAGTATTGAAGAGCAGATGCGGTCAAGAATGTACCAGATTGGTGATGATGTGCTGACACTTCATAATCTGCCGGAATTTGGCTTTGAGGCGACAGAGGTATACAAGCAGACACTTGATATAAATAAAGCCATCAAAGAGGCACAGAGAATGGCGGAAATTGCAAAGGCAAAGGCTGAAGCTGCGGCTAAAAAGAAAGCAGCAGAAGAGGCACGAAAGGCAGAGGAAGAACGCAAGGCACAGGAGATCAAAGAAGAACAGACGGTAATTGTACCGACAGAACCGCATGAGCAGGCTGTGACACCGCCAGAACCGGTGCAGAGTGAGCCGAAGTTTCCTGTGAGATTTGAAGCCATAATGACAGAGAAGCAGGGCGAAGAACTTAACTTGTGGTTTGCAGAGAGAAACATAGAATTTAAAGCTATTTAGGAGGAAAAAGCATGATAGAGGTAAAAGGAAATCAATTGAGAATGGAAGGTTCTGAGGATGAAGTAGAATCACAGGTAGCTGCTGTTTTGGCAGGATACACACGATTCTTATATAAAAACTATCCACCATGTGTTGCAAAAGAGAATCAGTTGTTACATGAACTTTTTAGCTTTAATGAGGAGGACAAATAATGGCAGTTAATAATAGTTTAGTGAAAAAAAGCAAGGCACAGCAGAATTTGGGAATTACAGCATACCTTACACAGGATGCTATAAAAAATCAGATTAATCAGGTAGTTGGTGGTAAGAATGGACAGCGTTTCATTTCTGCTATCGTATCAGCATATAACACCAACCCTACACTTCAGGAGTGCACAAATCAGTCGATTCTTTCAGCAGCACTTCTTGGTGAGAGTTTACAGCTTTCGCCATCTCCACAGCTCGGACATTATTACATGGTCCCATTCAACAATACAAAAGCTGGTGTCAAGGAAGCTCAGTTCCAGATGGGATACAAGGGATATATCCAGCTGGCTATCCGATCCGGCCAGTATAAGCGGCTGAATGTCGTGGCAATTAAGGAAGGTGAGCTGGAATACTTCGATCCGCTGAATGAGGACATCAAGGTTAATCTGATGGTCGATGACTGGGACAAGCGTGAGAAAGCTGAGACAATCGGCTACTATGCCATGTTTGAGCTGGTAAATGGATTCAGAAAGACGATGTACTGGAGCAAGGCACAGATGCTTGCACATGCTGATAAGTATTCACAGGCTTTCAGCAAGGATGCTGTAAAGATTAACACAAAGTATGGCGAGAAAGAAAAGGTGTCATTTGCTGACTATGAAGCCGGTAATTATGATCCGAGAGATTCGTGGATGTATTCATCATTCTGGTACAAGAATTTTGATGGCATGGCTTACAAGACCATGCTCCGTCAGTTAATTTCCAAGTGGGGTGTTATGAGTATTGATCTTCAGAGCGCATTTGAGCGTGATATGACCACTATGGATGGAGATGGAAATGTGACCTATGTGGAAAATGATACAGAGGAATATGTTGATTCCACTGCATCAGAACCGGAAGCAAAACCGGAACCGGAACAGGGCAAGGAAGAAACACCTGTTATTGAACAGTCGCAGACTACACAGCAGAATCCTGCCGCCGCTGCACTGTTTTCATAAATGATACTTGTTCATGGCAGATACACACATCACACAGTATAAGCCATTGTATATAGCCCTGCCGCTGATCCGGTGGCAGGGAGAAAGGAGCATTGATTGATGAATCCACAGTGGATAAAGAAAGCATCATTGGACAGAAAGTACAGGAATAAAAAGGTTGAGGTCGATGGGATTCTATTTGATTCCAAGAAAGAAGCAAACCGGTACATGGAGCTTAAGCTACTTGAGAAAGCAGGAGAGATCACAGACCTCAAGAGACAGGTCAGATACGAGCTTATACCGAGACAGAGAGAACAATCGACTGAAATGTACAAGGCTGGGCCTCATAAGGGCGAATATAAGCCCGGTAAGGTCATAGAACAGAGCTGCTACTATGTTGCCGATTTTGTCTACAAAGAGGGTGATTACATAGTTGTAGAGGACACCAAGGGCATGAAAACGAAAGATTATGTGATTAAGCGGAAATTGATGCTCCACCGTTATGGAATACGAATAAAGGAGGTATAGAGGGTATGATGACAGACCTCATTGAAGAGAAGAAAAAAGAGCTGATATCAACACAGGATGTTGTTTATGAAGTCCTTGAAAAAGATATAGCAGCAAGAAGTAGTGACAACCGGTTGTACTATCTCGTATGTAAGCAGATTGGAGAAAAGCATGGATACAATATTGATCATGTTTCTGTGCCAAAGTTCTTCCTGCATCTGTCAGAGTTCGGCTTACCAACAACCGAGACAGTGAGACGCACAAGACAGAAGATACAGGCGGCAAATCCGTGGCTTGCCGGTAACAGATGTGTGCGGAAGATGCGGCAGAAGAATGAGCAGGCTTTCAGGGAGTATGCAAGAAAGGGTGACCAGAATGGCAGATGTGAAGTGGATAAAGATTACAACCGGAATGTTTGACAATAGAAAGATCAAGCATTTGAGAAAACTGCCGGATGGAAACAATATTGTTCTTATTTGGATTATGTTACTCACAATGGCAGGAAAATGCAATTCTGATGGAAGAATCTTTCTTACAGAGGACATTCCTTACACAACCAAGATGCTTGCTGATGAGCTTGGATTTAAGGAAAACATCGTAAAACAGGCTATTTTATCTCTTGAACAGCTTGGAATGATCATTAGATCTGGTGATTTTATAACGGTTGCCGGATGGCAGGAACACCAGAACACTGAGGGCATGGATAAGATAAGAGAAAGTAAGCGAATGGCTCAGTCAAGATGGAGAGATAAACAGAAAGCAAAAAAATCTACTGTAGATAGCTTTGTAGAATCTACTGTAGATTCTACCGTAGATTCTACGAGATGTCTTGTAGACGATGCAGAAGAAGAAAGAGAAGAAGATAAAGAAAGAGATAAGAGGGAGATAAAAGAAGTAGAAGAAAAGAAAATCGACTATGACTGCATTGTCCAGATGTACAATGCCCATTGCCCTTCGCTCCCGGCTGTTAAGTGTTTATCAGATGCTAGAAAAAAGGCAATCAAGGCAAGGCTTAATCATTACACATTTGATGATTTTGAGGAAATGTTCAAGAAAGCTGAATCGTCGGACTTCTTGAAGGGCAAGAACAACAGAAACTGGATAGCCACATTTGACTGGCTGTTAAAGGATACCAACATGGCAAAGGTCCTTGATGATAACTATGCAAATACAGCACCGACATCAAAGACAAATTATTCCGGGAACAACCGGGTAGCGGATCAGTTGGATGAATCATACAAGATGATGGCTGAATGGGCGCAGGAACGAGCAGAAAAGGGAGGATTCGCAGATGAAGAAAGAGATTGATAATTCAGCAACAAGAAAGATTAAGTTGATCGCAAGACACTATGGCAAGGGTCGTCTGGTCAGACAGTGTATTTCATGCTTTGCATTATTGATCAATGTATTTACCTGGTGGTGGAACAATGAGACGACTAGGAGAGAAGCCAGAAGTGAAGTGGCAGAAATGAACGATACACTTGCAGAGCAGATCGCATGGGCTCAGATCACAACTGCTGCACTGGCAGAGTTATTCGGCATAGCAGATCAGGTCGATGAGCAGAGAGAGGCAGTTTTGAATGAGCTTATCGAGAAAGCAAAACAGGAGATCATACATGAGCATGAAACAAAATAAACGATGTAACACCTGCAGACACAACCAGACCTGTACGCTTTCAGATACAAGCAGAGTATTACATGTCTGTGATCTTGATAATTCGTACATAGACGAGATCCGTCAGATGCATGGCAGGTGTGAAAAGTGGAGAGGAGCAAAGCAAAATGACGGAACAGGAGTTTGCAAAGTTTGCAATGGGCTTGAAAACATACTACCCCAGAGAGAATCTACTGCCGAACAGACCGGCAATGGAACTCTGGTACAGACAGCTTCAGGATCTACCGTATGATGTGGCAGAGACAGCACTCAACAAATGGGTATCAACAAACAAATGGTCCCCAAGTATCGCAGAGATACGTCAGATGTGCTGTGAGGTAAGACAGGGAGAGATACCGGCATGGAGTGAGGCATGGGAGACCGTATTACATGCGATCAGAATGTATGGATCATATAGACTGCAGGATGCAATGATGACACTTGATGATCTGACCGCAAGGACAGTGACACAGATCGGCGGATTTGTGAATATTTGCAGGAGTGAGAATATCGACATTGACCGGGCAAATTTCAGAATGGTCTATGAGGAGCTTGCAAAGCGGAAGCAAAAGGATGCGCTGATGCCTGCAAGGCTTAGAAGTGCGATACAGAAGATACAGAGCAACAGCATGATGATGTTGGAAGGGAGAGAAGATAAATGACGATTGATGAAGCAAAAAAGATGATACAGATTGAAAAGAGTTGCATCAATGGGCATTGTGATAGGAATTGCGGAAAGTGTGACATTGCGCAGGATATTGATGATTTGAGCAGTGCCTATGACATAGCAATACAGGCACTTGAAAAGCAGATGCCGAAGAAAATAACTATATTTAAGTATCCTAATAGAGATCATATCAATTATGGCTGTCCTGTGTGCCATCGAAAGATTATATCCAAAATCGATAATGTTTGGTGTTGTGGAGAATTTTCTGATTATTGCAATAGATGCGGTCAGAGATTAGATTGGAGCGGTGAAGATGTATAAATGCATTGACTGTCAGGCAGAGTTCGAAGAGCCGGACATGGAAAGAGAGTGCATGGGTGAATATCATGGACAGCCGGCATATGAGTACCGGGCTATATGCCCCTTATGCGGATCATATGATTTTGAGGAGGTAACGGATGGAGATTGACGAAGCTATAAAGCATGAGAGATGGGAAGCAAAACATGCTGGATTGGAAGATGCAGATGATACAGCTATTGAACTGAACAGACAGTATCATACAGAGATCGCAGATATGCTTGAGAAGTTGAAAGAACTCCGGAAGGGCAGTTTGATTGCACAGGTAGTCATCGATAAAGGTGATTTACAGAAGATGGTTAATGAGAAGTTCAAGGAAGTTGAGCTGAATATTAGGAACATCCGAGAACAGGCAATCGATGAGTTTAGGCAGAGGGTACTTGAAGGATTCAGAGAGTGTGGTTTTCCAGACCAGATTGTATGGACTGCATGTTACATATTAGATGATGTCGCAGACAAACTGAAAAAATAAATCAAAGAAAGGAGCCGAACCTCCGGCCGGGGTAATGCTATAGCGGGTTCCTGAGAAGTGAATGAACGAAGACTTAATAACGAGAATTTTTGGAGAGGACGGCGAACTTGACAGCCCGGACGAGGGCTTAGAGGAATACAAAAAGCGCAAGAAAGAAGCCAGGGAGAAAATGATAATGCTCCAGAACCAGCCGTATGAAGTTAAGGTGCGGCGCTCCAGACTTAGAGCTGAAGAGTTCATGGAGCAGATGCAGATGCGAGACAAAACAGCCCATGTTAGTGTTGGCGGTCTTGACAGTATTACACTACACGTATTTCTGAAGTCGATAGGCATCAACGTTCCGGCAGTATCAGTATCATCCCTGGAAGATAAGAGTATACAGCGGGTACATAAAGCTCTTGGAGTGACAATCCTGAACCCACTCAAGACAAAAGTTGAGGTGCTCAATGAAGTTGGGTTCCCGGTTATCAGCAAGAGGATAGCGGGTAAGATAGCACTGCTTCAGAATCCGACAGAGAACAATAAGACAGTCAGACATGCAATAATCACAGGCGAATGTGGAGAGCTGGGGCACTTTCAGAAGAACAGCCGCATGAAGTTGCCACAGAAGTGGCTTAACCTGTTCGGAGGATATGAGAACGAGAATGAAGGTGTTATGTATTACAAGCCAAATTTCAAGGTGTCAAATGATTGTTGCTATTGGCTGAAAGAGAAGCCATGCGATGACTGGGCTAAGGCTCATTCAAGCCATCCGTTCCTTGGCATGATGGCATCCGAAGGTGGTCAGAGAGAAGAAGCTCTCACAGATCATGGGTGTAATTATTACGGCAAGACAGTAATGAGATCAGCACCATTTGCACCATACCTCAGAAATGACATATTGAGACTTGCTCAGGAGATGGACACTTGGTATCACGCACATACAGATGTGTTTGCAAAGCTTTATTATGAGCAGCCATACAGTAAGGATAAGGCTGGCAACACAATACCTTACGAGCCGGTTGAAGCGATCATACCGGCTATATATGGACAAATACAGGATGATGGACACGGCAATCTCAGAACGACAGGAGCGCAGCGTACAGGTTGCAGCATGTGTGGTTTTGGAATTCACATGGAAGAACGACCGCACAGGTTTGACAGGCTCAGAGAACGGAATCAAAAGGAATGGGAGTTTTACATGTACCGGTGCTGCACGGATCCGAAGACTGGTGAGAAGTTCGGTTGGGGAAGAGTGTTAGATTACATAGGTGTCGCATGGGAAGATGAACCAGCGGTACAGATGAATATTTATGATTACCCGGAGGTGCAGCCATGATAAACGGAGAACTTATCGTTGATAACTTCGCCGGTGGTGGTGGAGCATCAACAGGAATTGAGATGGCAACAGGATACAGTGTTGATATAGCTATTAACCATGACCCGGAAGCCATAAGGATGCATAAGGTCAACCATCCAAACACAAAGCACTATTGTGAGAATGTGTGGGCGGTTGATCCTGTGAAGGCCTGTGAGGGACACTCGGTAGCTCTTGCCTGGTTCTCACCAGACTGCAAGCATTTTTCAAAGGCCAAGGGTGGCAAGCCAAAGGATAAGAATATCAGAGGGCTTGCATGGGTAGCATGCAGATGGGCGGCACTTGTGAGACCGAGAGTGATTATGCTTGAGAATGTCGAAGAGTTCAAGACATGGGGACCGCTCAACAGAGGACATCATCCGATAAGGGCAAAGCAAGGAGATACATTCAGGCAATTTGTAAAGCAGCTCAATGAGCTGGGATATGAGGTACAGTTCAGAGAGCTTGTGGCGGCAGACTACGGAGCACCGACCAAGAGAAAGAGATTCTTTATGATCGCAAGGTGCGATGGTGTACCTATCATGTGGCCAAAGCCTACACATGCGCCAGCAGACAGTGAAGAGGTCAAGGCGGGATTGCTCAAACCTTATGTTGGAGCGTATACACAGCTTGATTTCAGCTTACCTTGTCCGAGTATCTTTGATACATCAGATGAGATCAAGGAGAAGTATGGCATCCGGGCGGTGAGGCCGCTTGCACCAAAGACTATGCAGAGGATTGCAAGAGGGCTGAAGAAGTTCGTTCTGGATAATCCGGAGCCGTTCATCATCCAGTGCAATCATGGCGGCGATAGAAAGCCACAGGACATAAGAGATCCAATGCCGACGATTACAGGGAAGCACGGATATGGAGTTGTAGAACCATATATGGTTCAGATAGGTCAGACTGGATTCTCTGCAGATCGTAGCAAAGATGTGAGAGAACCACTTACTACTATTGTCAGCAAGAATGAGCACTGTCTAATAAGTCCTACACTTATTCAATATCATTCGGAGACCAATTCAGATGAGGTAAGAGGTCAAGGTATAGAGAATCCGATCATGACAGTAGACAGCTCAAACAGATATGGCCTTGTGACTTCGTTCCTCAGCAAGTTTTACAAGACAGGGGTAGGACAGGATGAGAGAGAGCCATTGCATACAGTGACAACATCAGCCGGACATTTTGGAGAGGTCAGAGCATTCCTGATTAAATACTACGGAGAGGGTACAGGTCAAGATATAGAACAGCCGCTTGATACAGTGACATCAAGAGACCGGTTCGGCCTTGTAACAATCCAAGGTGTTGAGTATCAGATAGTGGACATTGGTCTCAGAATGCTTGAGCCAAAGGAGTTATATGGGTGCCAAGGGTTTCCGGATGATTACATCATAGATCATGACAGCACAGGTAAGACATATTCAAGAAGTGAACAGGTTAAGAGATGTGGAAATGCAGTCTGCCCACCTATACCGGCGGCGATGGTAAGAGCAAATTTACCAGAGCTTTGCTTGAGAAAAAGAATGCCAAATATACGGATAGGAGAGGATGACAATGGGCAACTGTGTTTTGTATAGAATAGATAAAGGAGAAACAACATGACAAATTTTGAGATAGAAATTACATACAACATGATCTGCCGACCGGGGCAGGTCGTGCGGATCCATACAAAAGAAACCACCAGTGGGCGGAATTTTATCATGACATGGAAGAAATGGACCATTGTGGAGGTTCACGATCATCACATAGTGATGAAGAGCGAATACGGCTACCGGGAGAGCTTCACCAGAATAGATATTGTTGAGATGATCAGGAGAGGAGAGATTCGATGGAAATAGTACCAGTACAGGATAAGAGCTGTGAGACATGCAAATAACAGAGCAGATATAAAACAGATGAACCATGCGCACACTGTACCAAGAATGCGACGGATAACTATGAGCCAATGACAAACGGAGATTATATCCGGTCGCTCAGTGATGCAGATCTTGCGCAGATTGTAATGTGCCCGAATGAGATAGGGTTTGATGAAGTAGAATGCCACAAGGATGATAAGTTTTGCCAGGAATGTACATTGAACTGGCTTATGGCAGAAAGAGAGGTTGAGGAGTAATGGCAAAGGTATCAGAAGAGGCAAAACAGAATCCGAACTGGATAAGGGCATTTGAAACATCAAAACAGCTTGTGACATGCACATATCCGGCTACGTGGGTACTGAATTTTATAAACGAATGGAATGCAGCCGTGGCAAGGCTGAGAAGATAGGAGTGTGGGAATATGACATTAGATGCAGCTATACAACATGCAAAAGAAGTAGCAGTAACACAAAATAATCAAGATTGCATTAAGTGCGCAGAGGAACATGAACAACTTGCAGAATGGCTTGGGGAGCTGAAAGAATATCAGCAGTTAGAGGAACAGGGCAGGCTTGTTAAATTACCTTGCAAGATAGGCGATACAGTATGGGATAATGGCTATGGCAGACCTTGTGCATATACAATAACAGCCTTTTCATTTGGTGAATGCGAAGAATACATTTGTGAACCTGTTACAACAAAAGAAGCCGTATTCTATTATGAAAACTTGAGCGGAAGTATCACAGGAAGTTTTGCAGAAAGTGAAATCGGCAAGTCGGTATTTTTGAAAAAATCCGAAGCCGAAGCAAAGCTGAAAGAATTAAGAGGTAGAAAAAATGAGATTGATTTATGCGGATGACGTGAAGAATATGCTTTTTAATACATATGATAAGGAAAAAGACGTTATATCTAGCTACTGGGTAGCGGGAACGTTGGCAGATAAGATTGATGAAGTTCAGACCGCCTATGATGTAGATAAGGTTGTGGAGCAGTTGGGAAAAGACGGAAAGAACACAGATGTTTGTATAAGAAAGAAAAGAGCAATCGAAATTGTAAAGGCAGGTGGAATAGATGTCAACTAAGCCAATTTTATTCAACACGGAAATGGTTCGGGCAATTCTGGACGGTAGAAAGAACTGCACCAGAAGAATTGTAAAGCCACAGCCGCAAGGCAGACTGTGCTATACATTCGCAGGGGGTGATTGCGGTACCTGGGGATATCCAAGTAAAACAGCATATGAAAACTGGGGAGATGAATACAAACTTCCAGAGGATATCACGGATGAAGAACTAAAAAGAAGGTGGAATCCACCATATCACACAGATGATATCCTGTATGTCCGGGAAACATGGCGCAAAGGATTAGAACGGTATATCTACCGTGCAGACTACTCCGATACAGAGAAGTTTTATCAAGATGGAAAAGAAATCAATATGAAATGGCATCCATCCATCCACATGCCGAAAGAAGTCGCACGTATCTGGCTTAAGGTTACGGATGTGAGGGTGGAGCGGTTGCAAGACATTTCCGGTGAAAGTTTGACAAAAGAGGGAATTGACCTTTTTCAGTCAAATTATGTAAGAGTTGCTTTTGATGAATTTAAAAATATTTGGAACTCCACCATCAAGAAATCCGACCTTGACCGCTATGGTTGGAATGCAAATCCGTGGGTGTGGGTAATAGAATTTGAACGATGTGAAAGAGAGGTGGAATAGATGAAAGATAGGTACTTATACAAGGCGAAAACCTGCAATGGGGAATGGGTAAGCGGATTTTTACATTGTAAGGAAAATAAATGGTATATAAGCAATAAAGCAGGTTCGCCATTTGCATTTGAAGTGCGACCAGATACTATCTGTCAGTGCACAGGCTTGAAAGACAAGAGCGGCAAACTGATTTGGGAGAATGATATTGTATTTGTTACCGATGATGATGGATGTAGTGGACAGATTGACACTGGTGTGGGCGAAATAGATTTTTTGGATGGACTTTGGTATATCAGTGGCAATGTGCAAAATGCGCTATATGACATTGATAAGTGTTTTCAATTAGAAGTTATCGGCAACATTTTTGACAATAAGGGGGTGTAAGATATGCCAAGAGTTGCAACAGAAATAGCAAGTGATCCGGATTGGAGCCGTGCAAGCCAAATATCAGATAAACTTGGCAGGTCGAAATATCCGGCGTTATGGGCGTTCAGATTCATCCGTGAGTGGGAGCGCATCACGGATCAGATCAGAAGTGAGGTGATAAGATAGTGAATATAGCGAAAGAGTACCTGAAACAGGTAGAAACGCTTGATACGAAAATACAGCAGAAGAAGATAGAATTAGATAGCCTTAAAGACAATGCCATAGGATTGGGAGCATTTGACTATTCAAAGGAAAAGGTACAGACAAGTGCATCTGAATCATTGAGCGTGAAAGTAGCGAAGTATGTTGATTTTGAGAGAGAGCTGCAGGAGGATAATGCCAGATTTGCGGAACTCAAGCATAGAGTGATCAATCAGATCCACAGTTTGAACAATCCTATCTACATGAAGATTCTGTTTAAGAAGTATATAGAGTACAAGTCATTAAAGGATATAGCATCTGAAATAAAGTATTCATATGACAGGACAAAACATATTCATGGAGTTGCTCTTGAGGCATTTCGGATAAAGATTTTGAAAAGTTGACACCAAATAGCACCATTTAGCACCGAATAGCACCTAGCAACTGTGATATACTGTAGTGGTAAAATTATATAGTATTGATTCATAAGGGACATAGCCGTTGCCATAGGTTGTGTCCCTTTCCTTTATGCCCAGTGGTTATACAAACCCTCTCCCACCCCTTTAATGTGAATGATAATCTCTTGCCACTGGGCTATTTTGTTTGAGGTGTGATATGAGTGAGATTAAAAGGTTTGAGGTCGTGAGGCCTGAATATAGTTTTGAATACATACATCCTGTACTTGGTAGATTGGCATTACCGATAGCCATGATAAAGGTGATGGTTAAGTGCACTAAGATATACAAACTTCAGCCGACTATAAAGTTGGGTGTGAAAGTAAAGAGTGTATGTAAACCGCTGTACAAGATTGTGATCCCGAAGAGAGTGAGAAAGAAACAGAAGTAATAGAAAGAAGGTGTGACATTATGGCTAAACTGACAGCTAAACAGCAGAGATTCTGTGATGAATACCTGATTGACCTTAATGCCACACAGGCGGCTATAAGGGCGGGATACTCAAAGAAAACAGCATATAAGGCAAGTGATTGGCTGAATGAAAAAAGCCAAGAAAAACCAAGTTCAAAATTTAATAGAGCTATGAGGGAGTACATAGACAATAGACTGGCCGAGAAAGAAAAAGCCTTAATTGCCGATCAGGACGAAGTCCTTAAGTATCTCACTTCTGTGATGCGTGGTGAAAGCGTATCAACTGAGATAGTTGTTGAGGGCACTGGTGATGGGTGCTCAGAAGCAAGGGCAATGGAGAAAGAACCATCGGAGAAAGAACGCTTGAAAGCTGCAGAGCTTTTAGGTAAGAGATATGGTCTGTATACCGAGAAGGTGGAGGCTGATGTAGATGCGGATCTCAACATTAACATCGACTATGGCAATGATGACGATGCCGGCGGTGATGCTGATTGAATATTAATATAAAAGCAAATCCGGGGTTCAAGGAAGTAGACCGGAGCAAGAAGCGATATATCGTGATGAAAGGCTCTGCAGGATCAGGGAAGAGTGTTGATACGGCACAGAATTACATATTGAGGCTAATGCAGGACAAAGGCAGAAACCTTGTTGCAATGCGGAAATCTGATATAACAAACAGAGATAGTACATTCGCTGAACTGACCGGATCTCTTTATAAGATATTTGGAGATAAGGTCGATAATTATTGGAAAATCAATAGAAGTCCGTTGAGCCTTACATGTAAACATAACGGAAACCAGATTATATTCCGTGGCATGAACGACGATAGACAGCGTGAAAAGTTGAAGTCAATCACATTTCCACGGGGTAAACTTACGGATGTATGGCTTGAAGAAGCCACTGAATTTACGCAGGCAGACCTAGAGATAATAGATGACAGATTGCGTGGAGAATTGCCACAAGGGCAGTTCTACCAGATAAGAATGACCTTCAATCCAGTGAACAAAAACCACTGGATAAAGAAGGTCTTTTTTGATAGATACGATCCTGATGTGTTGACACATCACAGCACATATTTGGGGAATCGCTTCATAGATGCGGCATATCACCGCCGTATGGAGCGCAGGAAAGAAGTTGATCCTGAGGGATATCAGATATATGGACTTGGAGAATGGGGTGAGATAGGCGGTCTCATTCTGCACAACTGGGAAGTTGCAGAGGTATCTCAGAATCTTAATGATTACGATGATATAGCAATAGGTCAAGACTTTGGATTTAATCATGCCAATGCCATCCTTCTCCTTGGTATTAAGGATGACAACATATACATCATAGATGAGATATATGAGCATGAGAAAGAAACAGCGGAGATCATACCGCTGGCAATTAAGCATGCTATCCCAACTAATAAGATTATGTGGTGTGATAGTGCAGAACCGGACAGAATAAAGACCTGGAAGGGTGCTGGATATAGAGCCAAGGGGGTTAACAAAGGCGGTTCAAACGGATCTGTAAAAGCGCAGATAGACTGGTTGAAAGGTGTGACAGATAAAAGCCATACAGTACGCAGAAGGATATATGTAGCCCCTCATTGTGTAAACACGATCAAGGAGTTGCAACAGTGGAAATGGAAAAAAGATGAAAAGACAGGCGAATATCTTGATGAGCCTGTACCAGTAATGGACGATGCAATGGCAGCTCTTAGGTACGGCATTGAGGGATGGCGCAAGTCTCGTTCATGGCTGATATAGATTAACATGAAGGAGATGGAAAAGGTGTTAACCACTGATGAAATAAAGGTATTGATTGATAATGACAAAACATCAGACAAGAAGCAGTTTGCCAGAACAGGCGAACGCTACTATGACGGAGATCACGATATAAACAAGTATAGATTGTTTTACTACAATGCAGATGGCAAGTTAGTAGAAGATCTAACACGGAGCAATGTGAGGATATCGCATCCGTTCTTTACGGAGCTTGTTGATCAGTGTACTCAGTATGTGCTGTCTGGTGATCGGTTTGTTGTAGCAGATGATCAGAAGCTACAGACCTATATGGATAACTATTTTAACAACAATGATAGCTTTATATCTGAACTATCAGATTGTATCACAGATAGTCAGGTAAAGGGCTGGGCATATATGTATGCGTACAAAAATGCAAAAGATAAGATGGCATTTGCGGCGGCTGATGCGCTGGATGTAATAGAAGTCAGAGAAAAGGATGCGGACGATGGATGCAAATATACGATATATCATTACATTGAACGTATCGACAAGGGCAGAAAGATAATAAAACGCATACAGGTATGGGATGAAAAAGAAACATGGTTCTATACTCAGGTTGATGGTGGAGATATACAGCTTGATGAATCAAAGCTAAATCCAAGACCGCATGTATTATATACACAAGGAGATAAGAAAGATGCTACTTACTTTGATGGATTTGGGTATATTCCATTTATCCGGCTGGACAACAACAAGAAGCAGTTCTCAAGCCTTAAGCCTGTTAAGCCCCTCATAGATGACTATGATTTGATGGCATCAAGCCTGTCAAACAATCTCATTGACTTTGATTCCCCAATCTATGCAATAAAAGGATTTGAGGGAGACAATCTTGATGAGCTTCAGACAAACCTTAAGACAAAGAAGCTTATAGGTGTAGGTGAGAATGGAGATGTGGATGTCAAGACTGTTGATGTCCCATATCAGGCAAGACAGGCGAAGCTTGATCTTGACGAGAAGAACATATACCGGTTTGGTATGGGGCTAAACACCGCCGGGCTTAAAGATACATCAGCAACTACGAATATAGCAATTAAAGCGGCCTATTCACTTCTGGATCTGAAAGCAAAAAAGATAGAGAAAAATCTCAAGAAGATGCTGCGTAAGCTGGTTGAGATAGTCGTAGATGAGATTAACAATGCGGATGGAACCGCCTATCAGGTTGAGGATGTCCGGTTTGAGTTTACCCATGAGATTATGAGTAATGCGCAGGAAAATGCACAGATCAAGCTGACAGAAGCACAAACCAGACAGGCAGAGATTAATACGATCTTGAGCGTTGCAAATGTGCTTGATGATGAGACTGTAGTTAAGGCTATTTGCGATTGGTTAGATATTGACTATGAGGAGATAAAAGACAAGTTACCGGCAAAGGAAGAAGACGATACGAAAAAAGCGCAGGATCTGTTGAAAGAGGTAAATGTAGAGACTGGTGGTGAAGAATAAAGATGGAGAATATTACATATTGCAAAATAGATAGCAATTTGAGAAAGATTACACTTCCGGAAAATGAGAAGATACTCGGAGTATATCATGATAAAAATGTGACAAGAAAGCATTTTAAAATGCCGAGATATTATCAGGATAATGACATGTCTGAGTTCAGCATAAAGGTCAATTATGTGAATGAGGACAAGGAAACAGATTGTTATGCTGTCGATGACTTAGCTGTGGACGATGAAGATTATATCACATTTTCATGGCTTGTAGGTGCTACAGCTTGCAGAGTGCCTGGCATGGTTGGATTTGTGATCTGTTTTACTAAGAATGAAGAATCAAGTATAACACAGGAATACAATACAGAACTTGCAGTTGGAAAGGTTCTCGATGGCTGTGAATTTGAATTCGGAGAAGTGACTAATGATAAGACGGAAAAAGATATAATTGCACAGTTTCGTCTGTCATTGCAGCAATTAAAAGATGAGCAGGACAAAGCTGTAAAGGAAATAGGAACAAGCATTGATGCTCTTAACAGAAAATGCACAGAAGTTGATGGTTTGCTTGATACAAAGGCAAGCACAAAAGATGTGATTGTGAATATTCTTCAAACTACAGATCCAAGTTCAGGATTGTCACACGGCGTGACAATAAAAAAAGAGAATGGAATATACACATTAAATGGAACTGCTGAAAGCGACATATCTTTCATTATATCAGGATGGTTATCGTCGCAAAAAACGAAAGTAAAGGTTTTAGGGGCTCCGGAAGGTAGTAGCAATGATACATATTACATCTATTGCTTACAGGGAAATGTGTATTCAGATGGTCTTCTTATTGAACCTGATAAGGCAGTTGGTATTGTATATATAAAAGTAAAAAAGGGCATATCATTAAGCAATGTTAAATTTAAACCAATGGTAACTACATGTTTAGAGGCAACAAATAATGATTTTGTACCTAATATTATTTCTCCCTATTTAGGCACTACCATAAGTAAGGTATTTTCAGAATTTGTTAATGTAACACAGAAAACAGAAAATGATTTAAAAAAATCTGTCAGTGATGGCAAGACATTGCTTGCGGAGGCTATCACTGAAAAAGGAATTGATACCGCAAGCACAGCATCGTTTAGCACGATGGCTAAGAATGTTAAGAAGATCCAGACAGCCGGTTACGGTGTGAGCGGTTATGTGGATACGACTATATCCGCAGCCGGCGGAATAGTGGCGATTTACGGATTGTATACAGTGGAAGAACAGGAGGCGAGTTAATGAGTGTCTTAGGATATAAGGTCATAAAACTTTATAAGGTAAAAACAGCACTTGGATCAAGTGCAGAAGAATATGAGGCCGATATAACAGATGAGAAGATGCAGGAGATTGCTACAGCATTAGGTTGTGATTTACAGATTATGACAAGCGGTAGTAAGTGGCTGCTTTATAAGGGTACTAATACGGACAATGGTTGGCTATGTCAGATAGTGTCAGGTTACTTTGATGTTCGGAGATATATTAATGGTCAACCAACATCAACAAATACCACTGGTTCTAATATGCAATGCAGAGTTTTGCTTACAAATTCACCAATCGTAAAGAAGCTTTCACTGCGCTATTCAAAAGGAAAGAATGGAGCATCACTTTTTAAATTTGGCACAGAGGAAAATGCAATCTTACAATATTGTATATGTGAGGCATCCGTTGTTGGTACAGATGAAAAAATAGCTGTATATGGATATATTTCAGGTGGAAGCTATATGCTCTCATTATCGGACAGCACATCAATAACTTATAATTTGGATAACTATTATGGATACGCTGACAACTTTGTGCTTATGAGCGCAATACCGTTGAAAGATAAGAATGCGATCATAGACGGATTGTACAGATGCGATATAAATAAAAATTCAGAGGATCACTATACATTTGATTTGAATGGAAAAAAGTATATTGCGAGTGATGGCGGAATACCCATGAAATGGGCAATCGAGCTTGATGATTCAATGTTAGAGTAATATGAACAAGAGACAGAAAGAAGTAATCGAGGAACAACTGCATAACGAGGAAAAAACTATTGCCAGCCTGAAGAATACATATAAGCAGGCATTGAAAGACTGTGAGCAGAAGATCAGAGAGTTGTCTGCAAGAACTGACATGGAGAATTTGCAGAGCATCATATACCAGAAACAATATCAGGAGGCATTGAAAGCACAACTTGAAGGTGCTCTAAGCAACTTGCAGTCTAACTCATATGCAACTGTGTCTGACTACCTGACCAAGTGCTATAGAGACGGATACACAGGTGTCATGTATGACTTGCAGCAGACAGGTATTCCGATCATCATGCCGATAGATCAGGCGGCAGTTGTGAGAGCTATTCAGACGGACAGCAAGCTCAGTAAGTCACTCTACGACAAAATGGGCGAGGATATGACATATCTTAAGAAAGCGGTCAGAGCAGAGGTATCAAGAGGCATAGCCAATGGATCAACATGGAATGAAGTAGCTGGTAAGCTCTCAAGACATATGGCAAATACTCCGTTCCAAAAGGCTTATAACAACTCTATCCGAATTGCAAGAACGGAAGGACATCGTATACAGGTACAGTCAGCACTGGATGCTCAGATGGTTGCAAAGAGTAAAGGTGCGGATATTGTGAAGCAGTGGGATTCCACTCTTGATGGCAATACAAGAGATCTGCATAGACTGCTTGATGGACAGATTCGTGAAATAGATGAACCTTTTGAAGCTGGTGGTATACAGGTAGATGCTCCTGGGATGTTTGGAGATCCGGCAGAGGATTGTAATTGCCGGTGCTGCTTATTGCAGAGAGCAAGGTGGGCGCTGGATGATGATGAGCTTCAGCGATTGAAAGATCGAGCGGAATACTTTGGTCTGGATAAGACTTCTGACTTTGAGGAATACAAAGAGAAGTATTTGAAAGTGATTGATGAAATAAATCCTACAAATGTAAATGGAGAAATAATACAGTTTGACTGGAAGGATAAAAATCAATTACGTGAAAAACAGCAGGAAATTATATCAGACCTGTCAAATGAGTACAGGACAAGGCTTCAGAAAGTTACGACAGGGGCAAAACAGTCAGCTGGTAATGTTGATATGTCAGGTGCAGTGATGAGATTATCGGATTCACATGTTAACACTGCTGTTCATGAATTTGCACATACGCTTGCAAATAGTGCAGCAGATAAGTACGGCCTTACTAATGATGCAGATTTTTGGAAAGAAATAAAAAAAATACAAAGAGAATATCACAGAGATGTTGATAAAACATCAGATACATCAAGATGGATCAGTTCATATGAACATAGTAGTAGAAGTGTTGACGAATTTTTTGCCGAGGCATTTACACAGGCAAAAATGTCTAAACTTAAATTGGAATTACCTCCCAAATATGGTGCTGATTTGACATATTCAAACAAGGTATTGGAAGTCATTGATAAGTATTTCAATAAAAAATCTGTTGCAAATGTGGATACAAGTGCTAAAATGATAACAGGTGCAAGAATATTGGACCCTGATAGTAAAGAGGCTACGGCATTTGCTAAAATGTACTATCGTGAAATAAAATCATTTAGTACAGATTGCAAACATATAGCAAATAATATAGGAAAAACGGAAACGGAAATACAGAGCATAAAAGATTATTTATTTAATAATGATTCTTTTGAACCTGATTGCGCTATTGCACAATCATGGCAAAGACTTATGAGTGGTAAGGATATTAAGGATCATGATAAAGTATTAATCGAGCATGAATTGTATGAGATGAAGTTGAAGAAAGAAAATAAAAATATGAGCCATACTGAGGCTCATGCTATTGCTACCAGAAAATACGATTATCAAAAGGGAGTTGATGAATATTATGGTAACCTTGGAAAAAATAAAAAAGACGAATAATATAATATCAGCGGAGTATTTCCCGGAAGATAGTAAGCAGGATGTTGGAACATTTATTTATGATATAGAAAAACATGAAGTTATCGAGCATAAATACTGTCAAAAAGATAGCAAAGCTAATTTGAAGACATATTTTAATAAAGCTATAAAGGCTATTGAAAAATGTATTGAGAATGATAGTTATCCTGAAACAGTAGAATATATGTGGTATTAAAAGCACTCCGCATTAGCAGAGTGCTTTTTTCATGCAATTAAATAATTAGTAATTCAGACCATGATAAAAACATGGTCTTTTTTTATGCCCAAAAAATCGGCTTAAGGCGGTAAAACTGTGACGATAAAATAACTCCGGCAAGAGTGATAACTGCCATGTGTGGCTACGATTAAAGCCAAGAAAGGATGGAACAATGGAATTAAAGGAACTGTTAGGAGAAGAATTGTACAAACAGGTACAGGCAAAGATTGACGAGAAGAACAGCGCAGAGACGGATAAACTCAAGCATGTAAGATATACAGATCTGTCCGAGGGCAAGTACGTCAGCAAAGAGAAGTATGATTCCGAGCTTGAAAAACTCAATGGACTGATCACCGGCAAAGACACGGAGATTGGCAATGCAAATAAGCTCATTGAGGAACTGAAAAAAGCATCTAAAGGCGATGAAGGGATGCAGCAGAAGATTTCTACTTATGAAGTTGAAAATACAAGACTGCAGCAGGAACTTGAGGAAACGAGAGTTAATTCAGCTATTAAGGTTGCGTTATTATCTGCTCATGTAAGTGATGTTGATTATGTTGCTTACAAATTAAAGGCAAACCTGAAAGAAAAGAATACGGAGCTTAAACTGGACGATGATGGCAACATCAAAGGATGGGATAGCATGCTTACAGATCTCAAGACACAGCTTCCGAACCAGTTTGAAAGTGCTGGAAGTAACCAGAAGAACATCCTTGAAAACCAGCTTCAGAAGGGTGATCCGAGCGCAAATAACAGCGAACCGAAAACTCTTGCAGAGGCATTAAAACAGCAGTATGAAAATGCAAATAATAACCAGTAAAGAAAGGAATGGTGAAAACTATGGCAATGACATTAGAAGAACTTAAGAAAGGTATGAGTGACAAGGTATTTTCACAGATTGTGGATATCTTTCTTAGACAGTCAACAGTATTACAGTCACTGACATTTGATGACTGTGTATCAGCATCAGGCGGTGGCTCAACAATGAAGTATAAGTATCTCAGAAAGGTACTTCCAGCTACAGCGGAGTTTAGAAAGATAGGCGGTTCTTATACTGCATCGGCAGCTACAAAGCAGGAGTGCGAAGCAAATCTTGCGATCATGGGCGGAGCAGTTCAGATGGACAGAGTGCTCAACAAGGTTGCTGGTAACTTTGACAACATGGCATATCAGATCGAGGAACATATCAAGGCAATCGTGTCTTTATTCCACTACACGCTGATTAATGGAGATGCAACCACAACAGCATCTGGTGATCATCCGGAGTTTCAGGGCCTTGATTCTATGATCGCCGGAACAACGACAGAGTACGGCACAGACAAGGCTATTGATCTTTCATCTATCACTTCACTCAAAGCAAACGCTGATGAGTTCTATGAGGCTCTGAGTCTCCTTATCAAGACTACAGATGCTGATGCAGTGCTTACAAACACAGAGATGATCACAAAGATTCAGACTGTAGCACGTATCCTTGGATACAGGACAGAGAGTGAGGAAGCATTCGGAAAGCGTATTACTACGATTGATGGAGTGAAGCTTATCGATATGCAGAATCATTACACAGTATCAAGCGGATCGGCTGTTGCAAATTCTGTTGTTAAGAAAGGCCTTAAGAGAAAACTTGGATCTGAACAGACAGAAACAACAGGTCTTACAGATATCTATGCAGTCAAGTTTGATGTAAACGATGGATTCCACGGAATCAGCCTGAATGGTGGTTCAGTTATTGATCAGTATCTGCCTGATTTCAGTAAGCCTGGAACAGTGAAGGATGCTGAAGTAGAGATGATCGCAGCTACAGTTCTGAAGAATACACAGCATGCAGGTGCGCTTCGTAATATCAAGATTGCGTAAGTTAGAAAGGATAGGTGAGATAGGATATGGCAGCAGTAAAGGAATCAAAATGGATTGTATCAGTAAATGGAAATCCATCATATTGCGGAATCGGTGCCGGTGGTGTGCAGTTTGCAAACGGCAAAGCAGAGATCACATCTAAGCGTATGGCAGACTGGTTCATGGAGCATGATGGTTATACAGTTACAGCACAGTAAGGTGGTGGTCATATGATCATGACTGTTGATGAACTGAAAGAGTATGTTGATACTGGTGCAGTAAAGGATAAGGTGCTTGAAGCAAAGCTTCAGGCACTGGAACTCCTGATCAGAAAATATACAAATAATAACTTTCAGGATAGAAACAGGCGGTTTATTGCACCGGTGGACGTTGCTACAGGTTTCCAGTATGCGTCTGATTTGTTCAAGGCTGGTGACACTGTACAGGTATCAGAATCACACTACAATGATGGCTTGTACACCATCAAAGCTGTGGATATGGACAATGGACATATAGAGGCGAATGAGGAGCTTGTAAGCGAACCGGTCGCCATGGTGACAAAGATAGTATATCCGATGGATATCAAGCTTGGAGTAGCCAACATGCTTTCATGGGACCTGAACAACCGGGATAAGGTTGGTGTACAGTCCGAGACCATAAGTAGGCATTCTGTGACCTATTTCAACATGGATGGCGACAATTCCCTCATGGGATATCCAAAGTCGCTTCTTGGCTTTTTAAGGCCATATATGAAAGCGAGGTTTTGAATATGAGAGGAATAGGTGGAAATGCAGTTGCTGATATACATATCAAGAGCATAACCAGAAACGAGATAGGTGAACAGGAAGTTGCATGGGTGTCAGAAGATACCTTGACCGGCTGGCTTGACCTCTCGGGCGGTGACAGTAAGTACACAACATACAATGCCAAGGTGCAGGAATCCACGCATATGTTCGTGGCTGATTATAAACAGCTCAGTGATATGATCAAGACTGAGAATAGCCGCATGGTGATTGACGGCAGAGTATATGACATCATGGTTATTGATGATCCTATGGGCATGCATGAGCAGCTTGAGATATATCTGAAATATACAGGAGGTCAGTAATGGGAAATGTGGAGTTCACAGACAACAGAATAAAGGTTGAGGCGGCTCTGAATGATTCGATTGTAGCCTTCTTGTACGAAGCTGCTGTAGAGGTTGAGGCTCAGACCAAGATAGCACAGACAAGAGTTGATACAGGTCACACCAAAGGCGAATGGACTCACTATGTCGATGAAGATAAGGGCGAGGCTGTAATTGGAAATCCTAGGGAGAATGCTATCTGGGAAGAATACGGCACAGGCGAATATGCTTTGAAAAAGAATGGTCGTAAAGGCGGATGGTGGGCTCCTGTGGGACCTGATGGAATGAGCTTAAAACAAGCTAGCAAATTCAGTAAGGTAAAAAAGGATAAGGCAGGAAATATAGTAGCTGTTTTTACCTATGGTAAGAAACCTCTCAGACCTTTACAGAAAGCCTTTGACAAGACCAAGAGCAAGATCATCAAGCGACTTGGCTCTATTCTCAATCAGACGTTCAGTGAGTAAGGTGGTGATGACGAATGACGACAGAGACATTATCATATATCAACAGTGTACTCACAGATGAACTTGAGATACCATATGCATTTATGGAGTGGCAGGATGACCCGCCGGAGGCATATTTTGTTGGTGAATACTCCGAGGGTGATACTCCTGAAGAGGATGGATGTCAGGAAATAACATTCATCATAGATGGATTCACAAGAGGCTCATGGTTCAGCCTGGAGAAGTACAAGCAGAAGATAGAACAGAATATTGAACGAACGGCAATCCTTGCAAGTGGTGCGGGGGTTGCCGTTTTTTATGGGAATGCGTCACCAGTGCCAACAGGGGATGCAGACCTCAAACGGATACAGATCAATTTGACGATTAAAGAATATAAGAATGGAAGGTGATTATAACATGGCAGAAACATTAACTTTTGAAGAGTTCAAGTCATCAGGTATCACAAGCAAGACACCGAAGAACATAGTGTTTGGTGCTGGAACAATTCACAAAGGTTTGAAGTATGACACATCAAAGAAGACTTGGAACTTTGCTGAATCTCTGATTGGTGCGACATCCGGCGGTACGAAGTTGTCAATCAAGCCGGAACTTAAGGATATTGAAGTAGATGGAGCAGTGGTTAAGGTTAAGGATTTGACGGTTAAAACTGGCGAGACAGCACAGATGGATACTAACATGGTGGAGCTGTCGCCTGAGACGATCAAGATGGCTATTATCGGGCAGAATGGCACATCAACAGCGGAAGGATATGATGTGATCGAATCCAAGGCAAGAATTGAAAAGGATGATTATATCGAAAACTTTGGATATATTGGAAGATTCTTAGATGGTCGTCCTGTTATCGTGATCTTTGACAATGCTCTCTGTACATCAGGCCTTGAGATAGAGGGCAAGAACAAGGAGAATGGCACATTTGCGCTGACAATGGAGTGCTATGCGGATCTGTCACCAGCAGCTGATACACTGCCATACCACATCTATCTGCCTACCGGCACGACAACGGAGCAGGTTCAGCAGTCTATAGATTCCAGTACAAAAGCAACAGACTAATTGACATAGAAAAGGAGAGATAATCATGGGAACAACCGAGATAAAAGAGAACAAAGATATAGAAGTAGTAGAGAATGCTGAAGTAGTTGAAGAGGCAGAAGTAGTAGAAGATGCCGAGGCAACAGAAGATGTGCAGGAGATCAAACCATATACGCTTAGAAATCCAAAGGCTACAGATATAGCTGCATTCCTGAAGCTGTTCAGCAAGCTGGGGGTAAAAGACTTCAAAGATTCATTCAGCGGCAATGGGTTCAAAGAGCTTATTGCAAAAGAACGTGAGAAGCTTGCTGGTGATGGCGAGGATGATGAGGACACATCGAAGTTCCTCGAGAATGTGGGTATTGGTCTTGCATTCGAGCTTGCAGATGTGATTCTGACTAAGCTGTCAGACTGTCAGCGTGAGGTATTTGTCTGCTTATCACACCTGTCAGGAATGACTGTGGATGAGATAGCAGATCTTGATCTCTCTGTATTCACACAGATGTTATATGATGCAGTCACTCTTCCGGGCTTTACGGATTTTATCAAGGTTGTTTCAAGATTGTTCGAGAAGAAACAGTAGGCTATCTCAAGTTCATGGATCTCATATTTAAACGATATGCGGATCCGTACACTCTGCTTGATACGATGATAGACAATCAGAGCTTTGATGAGTTTGTATGCACGTTTGTGCGTCTTGACGATGATGATAAGCTCTGGGATATGTATATCCATAAGTGCTGGGAGAACATATCATTCAATGACTTCAAGGCAAGGCTGTATGGCACATCAGGTGGCAATTCACAGCCGGCCAGATCAGGGGCATTTGAAAGCAGAGACGAACTTGAAACAACCATAAAGGATTCTATGTCAATCATAGAGAATTTCAAACCATAGGGGCACACAGACGTGTGTCTCTATTTTTTATTATCGAGGAAAGGGGGTAGACCCTTTTGGAAGTATTTAAGATACTGGGAAAGATTGCCATAAAAAATGATGAGGCTAAGAAAAGTTTAAATGAGACAAGTGAAACTGCTGAGAAGACGCAAAGTAAGCTGAGTAGGATATTCCAGTCTATAGGCAGAAGCGCTATAAAAAGCAACTCGGAGATATCGGAAAGCAATGCTAATACAGGTAAAAGCTTGTCACAAATAGCAGCCGAATCAGGAAAGACAGTCAACCAGTTAAAAAGTGATGTGGGAAAAGCTGCAGCAGAGTATAGAAAACAGGGGATGAGTGCATCTGAAGCTATGAAGAAAGCCTATGCAGACATTGGATATGTAGCTGGTGAGACGCACAAGAAGGTAGACAAGCACCTTGATAAGACTGGAAAGAAGACAGTGGATATCAAGGCTAAAATGAAGTCAATGTTTTCAGCCATAGGTAAAGGTGCTCTTACATCAGTAAAAGCACTAGCTAAAGTATCAGTAGCGGCGGCTAAGATTGGAGTAGTCGCAGCTACCGTTGTGGCGACTGGTTTAACTGCAATGACAAAGAGTGCAGTAGAGCAGTATTCGGACTACGAGCAGCTTGTTGGTGGCGTTGAGACACTGTTCAAGGACAGTTCAGATAAGGTAGTTGAGTATGCAAATAATGCATATAAGACGGCGGGACTGTCGGCGAATGAGTACATGGACACTGTAACAAGCTTTTCAGCGTCGCTGCTCCAGGGATTGGGCGATGACACGGAAAAGGCGGCTGAAACTGCAAACACAGCTATTGTAGATATGGCTGATAATGCCAACAAGATGGGAACTGATATGGCATCTATACAGAATGCATATCAGGGTTTTGCTAAGCAAAACTACACGATGTTAGATAATCTCAAGCTTGGCTATGGTGGTACTGCGTCCGAGATGGCAAGGCTTATCAATGATTCTGGTGTACTTGGTGACACCATGACTGTGACTGCAGATAACGTCAATAGTGTGTCATTCGATAAGATGATTGAGGCTATTCACACCGTTCAGGTCGAGATGGGAATATCTGGACTCACTGCTGAACAAGCGGCTGAGGCAGTGAAGAATGGAACTATGACGCAGGAAGAGGCTCTTGCAGCTATGGGAACCACCGCAAAAGAAGCAGCCACTACAATACAGGGATCTATTGGCATGATGAAGTCCGCATGGGCTAATCTGCTCACAGGAATGGCCGACCCATCACAGGACATGGGAGTGCTGATCAATAACCTTGTTGATTCTGCGATGGCTGTAGCTGATAACCTTGTACCACGAATAGCAGACACACTGCCAAGGATAGTTACAGGTATATCAAGTCTTGCACAGAAATTGGCACCATATATACCGCCACTTATAGAACAGATACTGCCATCACTTATACAGGGCGCAACATCGTTGCTGTCCGAATTGGTGAATAACCTTCCTGGCATACTTGAAACCTTGTTGCCGGGTATAGGTGGAGAGCTGGGGCAGACACTTACATCTGCATTACAGTCTATATTCGGAACTTTGCAAGCTATTTTGCCTACTATATTATCCCTTGTTAATACACTGTTACCACCATTATTGCAGATAGTTCAAACGATTTTGCCACCGCTTACGAATTTGATCGATATGCTTTTACCGCCTATTGTGCAGATAGTGTCGCAGATTCTTCCTATTTTGATTTCAATTTTGCAACCGGTACTGGAATTATTGCAACCAATACTTGATCTGCTTAATCCAATTATAAATCTGATCTTAATGATATTGGATCCATTAATGGAACTTATCAATATGATCCTGCCTCCGCTCGTTGAGGTGATAAGTCTGATATCAGAAGAGATACTCGGAGTGCTGAAACCGATACTTGAATGGTATTGCGAGATGCTTGAGATCACATTGGAAGCGGCGATTATTGCAATTATGGCAGTTATCAACAACTGTCGTAAATCGTTTTCAATGGCTTGGAAAGGCATTAAGAAAGTCTGGAATGCAGCACCTGCCTTTTTTAAAGGCATATGGAATGGTATAAAATCAGCATTTGCAGCAGTAGGAAAGTTTTTTAAAGGCATCTTTACAACAGCGTGGAATGGAATTAAGAGTGTTTGGTCTGCTGTTACTGGTTTCTTCAGCGGAATATGGAACGGCATCAAGGGAATATTCTCAGCTGTTGGCACATGGTTTAGTGGTATTTTCGGCAAGGCTTGGGCTGGTATCAAGAATGCATTTTCACCGATGGTTAAGTTCTTTTCAGATACATGGCAGAAGATTAAGGATATCTTTTCCAAGGTCGGAACAGCTATCGCAGATGGCATCAAGGGGGCCGTTACAGCAGCTATCAATGGCATATTAGGTACAGCGACAAAGATCATTAATGGTTTTATATCTGCAATCAATGCTTGTATATCCGTTATTAATGCGATTCCGGGAGTATCAATTAATAAGCTTGATAAATTGAATGCACCACAGCTTGCAGAAGGTGGTGTACTTAAGAAAGGTCAGGTCGGTATACTTGAAGGTAATGGAGCTGAGGCTGTTGTGCCGCTTGAGAAGAATACAGAATGGATCAGTAAGGTAGCAGATCAGATGGCAGCAGCAACAGGAAGAACAGTAGACAATGAATCAGAGTTATCAAAGGTTCTGTATTTGATTCTTGATGTGGTAAGACATATTGATGAAAATATGTATGAATACATGGTAAGAGCACTTACAGAAGGCACGAAGCTTAAGATTGATGGTAGAGTATTTGGAAGGATGGTGAGAACATATGCTTGAGAATATAAAATATGTAAATAGTCAGGGGAATGTTCTTGAATTTGGAAAGAAATATATCTTTGCAAATGAAAATGACCTTCGAGACTATCAGTGGATCTATGATAGTGATCGGAAAAGTGTGGAGAATTTTCGAAAGAAAATTACAGAAAAGACGCTTCCGATCACTATTTGTTGCCCGACTCCGAGGATATGCAGGAATGTAAAGAATGATATGTTTGAACTGTTTGAACAGGATATCATCAATGAAGTGCCTGGAAAACTGTATATTGGCAATTATTACCTTGAATGTTTTATTTACGCAAGTGATAAGTCAGAGTATTTGGCAGGGCCATATACAAAGTTATCTTTAAAGGTTGTAACAATTACAGATACATGGGTGAAAGATGAATTGTTCCAGTATCGATATGAAACGATAGAATCAGACGATAGTGGACGTGGGTATTCATATGGTTATGAATATGATTATTCCGCTTCACCAGGGAATGCTACACAGTTTGCAAATAGTAATTTTAATGAGGCAGAATTTATTATGACCATCTATGGATATGCGCAGAATCCGGCTATATCAATAGGTGGTCATATATATGCGTTAAACTATACTATTCAGGCTGGTGAAAGAGTAGAGATTGATTCAATACGGCAGACTATAAGGCTGTATAAAACGAATGGAGCAACTGTAAATATATTCCGATTCAGAGACAGAAAGAATGATATATTTCACAAAATTAAATCCGGAGAACAGGCTATATATTGGAATGCGGATTTTAATTTTGATTTGCTTTTGAAAGCTGAAAGGAGTGAACCGATTTGGATGTGATCTATACAGACCGAAATCTTAATGATGAAGGTTGCCTGCATCATTATAATATTGATCTTGATATTGCAAATGAGAAGAATTTTGAGATCACAGTTGGTATTAAGAATAATGTCATGCGTGGAGGCTATTGGTGGTATGTCAATGATACGGAGTATGGTGGTGTTGTAGATTCCGTAAAAGTGATAACGGAGAATAATGAGATCAGATATTCAGGCAGAAGTTTCAGGGGAGTACTTATGAGTAAGATCATAGAGCCTCCGTCTGGGGCAGCCTATCGGATTGTATCAGGAGATGCTGGAAACATTATTCAGGATCTTATAAATTTATGTGGACTGTCAGCGGTATTTGCTGCCGAACGTATTGGATACACAGTAAAAACATTTCGGTTTGACCGATACATAGATCTATATACCGGGTTAGTTAAGCTTGGTAAAGCTATAGGTATGAATTTGTACTTAATCGTTAAAAATGGAATAGTTCATGTATCATATGTGCCGTTAGTTGATTATTCCGACCGGATAGAATACAACCAGAACGATATTAATTTCACTATTGAGAAGACATATAGAGGTGTAAATCATCTTATATGTCTTGGTAAAGGAGAACTTCAGGATAGAACTGTAGTGCATTTATATGCTGATGCAAATGGGTATATAAGTACATCTCAAAGCCTATATGGAGTGGAAGAATATGTGAGTACTTATGAGAACACATCTGCAGAATCTGATGAGGACCTTGTCTCTGGTGGAACAGAGAGATTGCAGGAATTAATAGGAGCTGATGCATTTGCAGTTACAAGCAGTGATACTGAGCAACATATAGGTGATATAATTGGCGGATATGAAAGCGTGACAGATTCCTATGTAATAAGCAGTATCACAAATATAATAGTCAAGTTAGATGATGATACAGTTGATATATCATATAGTGTAGGTGATGCTACACGGAAAGGATAAGTAATGAAAATAGTAACAGGAAAAACCGGAGTAAATCATGTAACGGCAGATGATGACCGAGCGCTGAATCTTGGAATATTTGGAAAAGATAGTTATGTACTGCCGGTTGGAGATATGTTCAAGTTGACTATGGTCGATGTCAATACTGCAAGAGTATCCTGTGGTGATCTGGTTATGAAAGGGTGCCATGCTCGGATCCCTGCAGGAGATTATGACGATCTTACGATTGACAGCGGCAGTCAAGGATACAACCGGAAAGATCTTATTGTAGCAAAGTACAAAAAAGACACTGGCATTGAAAATGTAACACTTGAAGTAATTAAAGGTACACCATCTGCAGGGACAGCAGCAACACCAGAATATCCGACAGGAAGTATATATTGGGGAGCAGCAGAAGATACCTTCCCACTGTATGAGATTAATATCAATGGTATTAATATAGGAACAGTAAAACCTCTTTTTGAGATATTATATTCAAGGCTGTCATCGGTTTACACAAAGGCAGAGACGGATGATCATATAAAAAATGCTGTTGATAAGGAGACACAGGCAAGAACATCTGCTATTGATGGAGTAAAAAGTGACATATCATTATTGTCAAAAAAAGATACTGAACTTTCACAAGGTATAGATGATAATAAAAATAAACTGAATGCTGTAAACACAGATATAGAATCCGTAAAGGCTTCTATAAAGAACTTATCTGACAAACATACTGAAGACATTAATAATGTTAAGGAAAGCATCAACACAGTGTCTGCAGATGTATTAAAGTTACAGAATGTTGATAACAAATACAGTGCAGAGTTCACAAATATAGCAGGTGTAATGTCATTGCCGTTACTGCCGGATGAAACAAAAGTGTCAACAATAGCGGATGTAAGAAAGTTACTTGATCCGCTTGTAGCATCTCTGCATGACGGATTTATTAATCTTGCAAAAATCAAGATAGAATCTGGTGGAAGTATTATAAACCCCGGTGGCGGAATGATCGGATCATAGAAAGGAGAATGAAAACATGAAACAGTTTATATGTACAATGATCGGAGCGGTTGGCTCCGGAATAGCAGCATTGTTTGGAGGATGGGACACCGGACTGGTGTCTCTTTTGATTTTCATGGGGCTTGATTATGTATCAGGTCTTGTGGTCGCAGGAGTGTTTCACAAGAGCAGAAAAACGGACACCGGCAGCCTTGAAAGCAAGACGTGCTGGAAAGGGTTATGCCGTAAATGCATGACGCTTGTATTTGTTCTTGTGTCGTACAGGCTTGATTTGATTATCGGAACAAACTATATCAGAGATGCGGTGATCATTGCATTCATTGCGAACGAACTGATATCACTTGTCGAGAACGCTGGTCTTATGGGTGTACCACTCCCGGCGGTTATTACTAAGGCTATTGATATATTGCAGAAAAAATCAGAAAGTGAGGAATAGAATATGAGTATTGTTGACAAGATTATAAGCACAGCGAAGAGCCAGATTGGAACATGTGAGCCGGATGGTGATGATAAGTACATTAAAATATATAACGAAGCGACAGGTTCAACATTCGGAATGGATGTTGCGTGGTGCGCTATATTTGTTACATGGGTTATGATCGTATGCGGAATCGCAAAAGATGTTGTCTCAAGATTTGCATCATGTACTGCCGGAATGAAATGGTTCATCAAGCAGGGAAAATGGAAGAATGCAAAGGCTTATGGTGGCACATACACACCAGTTCCCGGAATTCCGGTATTTTTTTCAAAAGCTCACAAGCTGACGGATCCGTCACATGTCGGAATAGTTACAAAGGTATGTCCTCCTTATATATATACAGTTGAGGGAAATACATCGGATGCTGTGCATGAGCGTATATATCGGATTGATGATAAGTACATTATAGGATATGGTGTGCCGTCATATGTCGACAATGTTAAAGCAGATATAAAAGATAATGATACCGGATACCAGACTGTAGAAGTAAAGAAAGGCGACACGCTCTGGGATATTGCAGAGAAGTACCTCGGATCAGGATCACGATATAGAGAGATCATGAGTTTAAACTCACTTACAAGTGCAACGATTCATCCAGGCTTGGTACTTAGTATCCCGGGCACAAATGCGAAAGCAAACGAAGCATCAAAGAAGACAAAGGCATACACGGTCAAAAAAGGTGACACACTTTGGGATATTGCTGCAAAGTATCTCGGATCCGGATCACGGTACAGGGAGATCATGAGCCTGTCGAAGATCACAAGCACCACGATTCATGTTGGGCAGATATTGACATTACCAGCTGTTTGATTTTAGGGGCAATTTAGGGGCAAAAATATTTCATTTACTTTCATATTTGATACAATAAGAAGTGCTAGAAAATGGCTTAAAACCTAGATTTTTCAATTATTTTCATAGTTGGGAAAAATTAAGAAAGTGCCGGTCGCCGGCATTATTCAAAAAGCTTGAAACTGAAAGGTTTTAGGCTTTTTTTCGTTTGTCTAAAAATGGACAAAAATTCTAGATGGACACAGTGGAAGAATCCAACGATCACATTTACATTGGAGGAAGAAAGATTGCAAAGAAGGTTACAGGCACTGTAAAACTGGGCAATAAAAAATATAAGGTTGTAAAGGGTGTTGTAAAAGCAACCATCAAAAAATAAAAGTATTTCATAAGGGTAAATCGAAATAAACTATCTTTCTGTGGAATGGCATGATAAAATAGAAACAGTATTTTTTAGGGAGGTTATGCTATGAAGCAGACAAGAAGTAAACAATTATGGCTGATGCTTGCTGCAGCAATGTGTATTTGTATACTGGCACTGATGGGTGCGGGCTCTTTATCAAAAGCTGATAATGCAGGACAGATGTATACATATAGTGCAGCAGCATCATTTGTATGTGATGCAAATGGTACGATCACCGCATACAAAGGAAACAAGAATGCGGAACAGATCATTGTACCGGCAACGATCAACGGCAGGACAGTAACAGGAATTGGCAATAATGTATTTAAGGGATGTGAGAAGGTTTCCCTGATTGCAGTTCCGGATACGCTCGTAACGATCGGTGACCGGACATTTGAGAATTGCCAGAGCCTTAGTACACTGTACAACTACAAGAAAGCAGATGCAAATGATACAGCTACGGCAACGGATGCAGCAGGAACTGCAACGGCACAGGGTGTTGTTGTTCCATATGCTGAGATGGGAGTTATCGCTATTCCTTCCAATCTGAAAAAGCTTGGTACAGGGGCATTTGCCGGCTGCCGGTCAATCGGCAGATTTGCAGCAGCAGATACAAATGCTTATTTTAAGACATATACATGGAATACAAATAATCCAAACCAGGTACAGATCCAGAATAAGAATCAAGGCGAACTGCTTCTCAGTAAGGATGGAAAGCAGGCGTATCGTTTAGCTCCGGCATTTCATTATACAGGAAAGGGATTGTATAAGATCCCTGTTCCGGTAACGACGATCGCACCATATGCATTTGAAACCGCTGCTTTAAATGGAGGTTTTCAGATACCGACAACAACAAAGGTGATTAGTGATTATGCATTTTATCAGTGCGGCAATCTGAACCAGATCGAGTTTGCAAAGACATCTAATATAGCGATTATTGGAGCATATGCATTTGCAAGAAATTCCAATCTGCAGATCGCACTTCCTGCAAGTGTAACATCGATCGGAAAATATTCCTTTGCATATTGTGTCAATATTAAGATTGATATTTCAAAGACAAAGATCCGTGTAATTCCGGATTATGCATTTTATGAATGTGATAATCTTCATGAACTGACAACGCCAAAGACTCTGGAGAAGGTAGGAGCATATGTATTTTATGGTTGCAACAATCTGAATGAAGTAAAATTCCTTGGCAAGACATTAAAGGAAATTGGTACAGGAGCATTTAAGACCTGTGATAATCTTCATGTGATTGATGTTCCGGAAGGAGTGTCGAAGATTGCCAACGGAACATTTGACGGATGTCAGAATCTGAATACGATAAAACTGCCGGACAGTCTTAAGAATATCGGAGATAATGCATTTAAGAATTGCAATAATATCCAAGAGATGGTGATTCCAAAGAATGTATCCCATATTTCAAACAACAGTTTTGCAGGAGCAAAGCAGGATGGTATTGATACTTCAAAGAATCAGTATTCCCAGAAATTTATCAAGGCAGAAAAGCCTGCGGAAGTTGGAACAAAGTTCACAGTTGGAAAATTGCGTTATAAGATTACAAAATCAGATGCCAAGAAGGGTACTGTGACGCTGTATAGAGCAAAGAAATCCGTAACAAAGGCAACAATACCTGCAACAGTTATGTATCAGGGCTATAAGTTCAAGGTTACTTCTATTGGCAACAATGCATTTAAGGGCTGTAAGAAGCTGAAAACAGTAAAACTTGGAAAGAATGTGAAGTCAGTTGGAAAGAGTGCATTCTATGGCTGCAAGAAGCTGAGCAGTGTTTCACTGGATGCGAAGCTGACAAAGATTGGAGATAAAGCATTTGCCAAGTGTACAGCGATCAAGAAACTCACAATACCAAAACAGGTAAGCCGGATCGGGAGCAAAGCATTCTATGGTTGTAAGAAACTGAAGACGATCATTGTGAAAAGCAGTAAGTTGAAAAAGAAAACAGTTGGAAAGTCTGCATTTACACAGATCAATAAAAAGGCAACGATCAAAGTGCCAAAGAAGAAAGTAAAGGCTTACAAGACTATCTTTAAGAGCGCTGGAGCAGCAAAAAGCGTAAAGATTAAAAAATAAGTTCTCTTTCCTGGATGACAGATGAAAGCTATATGAATACATTATGTCAGTATAACAAAAGCCCCGCAGCAGGTATTGCTACGGGGCGAAGGAAGGGAATCTATGAAAAATGAAAGTAAGCAATAATTATAAAGTGTGTATCTGATATTCAGGTATGCACTTTTTTAGATCTGAGGACATTCAGTCGGAAACGCTTGCTCTGACCGCATTTCCGGTGATGTCCTCTTGGTTTTGTTTTCCTTTGATGGTATTTATATTACTGGATAAATGTGTTTATTCTATGTTCAGGATGTCAATGAATTGTGAAAAGAAAACATAAAAAATGCATGTTTTAATGATGCTAACGTGTAGTATAAAGTGATTTACAGGTCGCGTTCATTCGTGGTATGATAAAGAAGCCTGCAGGGAGCAGGAGAAACAAAAGGTTATGGAAAACGCAGGAGGAAAAGAAAATGGTAGTAGTAAATACAGAGAATATACCAGGAAGAGAGTATCAGGTACTCTCATTAGTAACAGGCTGTTGTGTTATGTGTAAGAATATCGGAAAAGATATCGGAGCATCCTTCCGTAATATGGTAGGCGGAGAGATGCAGGCATATACACAGATGATGGCAGAAGCAAAGGATAAAGCAATTTCATATATGATCAACCAGGCTATGAGCATGGGCGCAGATGCAATCGTAAATGTCAGATTTGCTTCAACAACAATTGTTGCCGGTGGTGCGGAGATCCTTGTTTCCGGAACGGCAGTAAAGTTTACAGCATAACAGATTGATTCACATACAGTGGTAGAAATGGAGGAGTATATGAAGAAGCCAAAACATGAGCTGATGACATTTGTTGCCGGGATCGTGATGCTGGTGGCAGGGTTATTTATCTTATCACAGAAAGTAATCGTATCGTCCAGTTTCTTTTCTTCATTTGGAGGGATGTCCATCTGGGGAGCAAGAATCAGTTCAGGAATGGTAGTGATTCCATTGATCATAGGAATTGTCTGGATGTTTATGACAGATTCCTTTGCATCAAAGGTTTTTTCGGCACTTGCAGGACTGTTGATCGTCATCATGGTCATTCTGACAACAAATATACATTTGACGACCATGACTTTATTTGACTGGCTGGTTATTCTGGTGTTGATCTTTGGAGGACTTGGATTTATCGGAAGGATTCTTTTGGCAGACAGAAAAAATGAAGAGGTCGATCCGAGAGAAGAAATGTACAGAGAAATGTATGGGGAACAGACTGATAAAAAGTCAAAGAGAAGAAAAAAATAATCCTTTGGTGTATTTCGTTTGAAATGGGAGAACTTAAAGGGAAAGACTATTACAGATATTATATATATTAAGAAAGAGATGAGTGATATGCCTTATTTTTATTTTGACCCAACGTATATATTAGTTCTGATCGGAGTTGTTCTGTCACTGATCGCATCTGCTCAGGTGAAATCAGCATATAAGAAGTATGAGAAGGTATCGACCAGATCAGGATTTACTGCAGAACAGGTAGCAGCGATGATTCTCAGAAATGCCGGAATCACAGATGTAACGATCCGCCCGATTGCCGGAGAATTAACGGATAACTATAATCCAAAGGATCATACCTTGAATCTGTCACAGAATGTATATGGTTCCAGATCGATAGCGGCAATTGGTGTAGCAGCACATGAGTGTGGTCATGCGATCCAGCATGCGGAAGGATATGCGCCGCTTGGTTTTCGTTCAGCGATCGTGCCGGTTGTAAGCATTGGTTCTACATTATCATGGCCGTTGATCCTGATCGGTTTACTGATCCCAAGACTGGATGTATGTATCACACTGGGAATTCTGTTATTTTCATTGGTCGTTGTATTCCAGTTTGTAACCCTGCCGGTTGAGTTTAATGCATCAGGCAGAGCAATTGCTATTTTAAGAAATGGCGGATTTATGACAGAAGAAGAACTTGGTGGGGCCAAGAGAGTGTTAACTGCTGCAGCTCTTACTTATGTAGCCGCAATGGTAACTGCAATCCTTCAGCTTGTTCGTTTGCTGTTACTTACAAACAGAAGAAGATGATTAAAAAGTAAATATCTAATATTTCGGAGTGCACATTTATGGGCATGCCGGGATATGATATGAATGTAACCGGAAGCTGAAAAAATGTGGTATTGAATGATACCGGTTTTCAGCTTTCCGGTTATTTTTTTGTTTTATGACAGGATGAATATGGAGAAATGGATGCACATATATGAGAATAATTTTCGGGTTGCAGAAGCGTATAGTACAAAATATACAAATAATTTGTTAAAATTGGTAAAAATAGCTAAAAATATGTTGCAAAATTGTGAATAGTATTTATAAAGCTAATGTGCTACAATATATATGGTGTGATAAATTTGGATAGTTTCTCACAAAAATAATACGGATTTGTGCAATAATTTAGAAGATTACACAAAAATATGCCCAAGGTATCACAACCGGAAACATAATGACATTGCCAGTTATCCCAAGGGGTTGGATAACTGGCAATTTATAGTATATCAATGTATATATAGGAATTGGCGGGATGCGGTTCCAGACAGCGGTGAATGGAGGACAGAATGAGAAAACGAAACATGAGAGGATATGTAGCGGCACTGGCGATGATGGCAGGACTCTGTATGACGCAGGGGCTTTCTGTACAGGCAGCGACAGATGTGCAGGGCGACAGCGGATCGGATCAGGAATATGAGGCAGCAGATCCGTCAAAGGGAGTTACCTATGTAAAAAATGATGCAGGAAGTACAATGGGAATTGATCTGAATGGTAATTCTGTTATTATTCGCAAATCTGACAAATCGACAGCACAGAGTACATATATCAATATTTATAATGATAAAAACAGGAATGGAGAGCTGGATGAAGGCGAATCAGCATTTGAACTGGATGGAAGTGCTGATATTCTGTATCCGGGGATGCCTGTTTACGGATTATATGAACAGAAGTCAGATCGGCCACTTGCGATCACATTAGATGGTGTAGAGCTGGGATCGGGGTGTGGCGTATACGGAGGCTGTATTGAGACAGAATCTGACAGTGCTGCATTAATTGTGCGGGCTTTGAATGAGGCTGATCTGAAAGTATTAACCGCAGCAGAGAAATCAGAGGTAAAAGGAGATGTGGAACTTCAATTTGTAGATACATCGGTAAGCAGTGGGCCGTTATATATAGGAAAAACTGCTCAGATCAGTGGAAATGTGTCCTTATCCCTGAATGGCGGATCTTATTATATGATCAATGCACTTGCATCAGGAAGTACTGTGCAGAAGAATGTGGATGTGAAATTACGGAATGTTAGTTTTACGGGGACTGATACATCCGGAATTGTGCTTTCCGGCAGTACAGTAAATGGTGATGTGAATTTTGATGCTGATGGGATCAATGTAAGCAGTCAAAGTGAATTTCATGTATTAAATTCAGGTAGTGCAAATAATCTGACTGTGTCATTAAAGAATTATATCGGAAAAGGCTGGACATTTTACGGCACGAATAACAGTGCCGTAAAGGGAGATTTGGATCTAAAGATCCTGGGCGGAAGCGGAACCTTTGCAAATATATATGGCACCTATTCGTCAGGCATTTATGGACATGCATCTATACAGATTGAGGGTTGTATCTGTTCCGGGGCGATCATGGGAAGTAGCTCCGAATGTTCATTTATCAGTCGGGGAAGCGAAAATGATGGGTATACCGTTGATGTTGCAATAAAGAATTGTAAAGTAAACGGTATCGTGTATGGCCTGAGCGGTGTAAAGCAGATCTATTCTTTGAAACTTACCATGCAGGATATTGATGGCGGAAGTGCAAGTATATATGGTTATCAATCCGGTTCCGCGAATGTGACCGGTCCGGCTGATATCAGTCTGGATAACTGTAAGGGATACAGTATCTATGGTTATTCAGGATATACTTCTGAAAACTATAAGACCTCGGCTGCACAGAAGATCTCAGTGACCAATTGTACAGCAAGCTGGTCGATCTATATAGTATATAGTGGTTATTTCGGAGATGACTGTATTATTAACAGTTCAAAAAATATCTGGTCTACATATACTGGCTTTTATTATGCGAAAGCAGATAAGAATGTAATGTTTACATCTGCACATGAAAATGACAGTACAATCCTGGATGAGAATGGTCAACCGGTGATCGATTCAAATTCGTCTGCAGGTTCGAGTACATATTATATGTTGCAGGGAGCAACAATAAATGGAGATTTTACAGCAGATGTAACAAGTATTCGTTGTAAGGCAATGCAACCGTTAAGTTCATCTACGATTTATGGAAACTCTGACTTTACTATAAGAGACAGTGAAGTATTTGGAAGCTCTAATGATACAGTCCAATTTGCTTCTTATGCGACATCGACGGACGAACATCATGTAAATGTACAGATTGAAAATACGGACTTCAGTGCCATGAGTTCACTTCGGTTCAGTAATACTCTGGCAGATAATACAAAACTTACAATGACAGTAAAAGATGATTGTAAACTGCCATCCACATGTTATGTTATTCCGAATACAAATGAAACCGGTTCTGCAATCATAACGATCGGAAACGATATCTACTATGGTGGAACGGTTGTATTGAATGAGGATGTTTCTGCTGACAATGTATATTTTGGTAATTATGCAAATTATTCAACTGCGCTTGCGATCATTCAGGTTTCAGAAAATGTCACAGTAACAGCAAAAGAGCATTTGTATATAACATCGTCTACCAAGCTATTGAATAAGGGAACGATAAAGGCAAATGCAATAAAGAGCCTTACGTCTTCAAATCCAAAGATCTATCTGAATGGCGGACAGATCGATGCAGAAGAGAATGCAGCGGAGATCTATTATCCAATAAAACTGGCGTACAATAAAAATGCGGGTGCTGTTTCTACCGGATCGGGGGAAACAATCTCATTAGATCCCGGTGTGTATTATGGAAAAAATGAACAAAGCATCAGTGTTTATATTTCAACTTCCATCGGATACCAGATGAAATCAGCAATTGTAAAGAAAGATTCGGAAACAACGGGTTCCGAACTTGCAGTATCGGGTTATAATTACAGTTTCGATATGCCGGATGAATCGGTAACGATCGTTGTAACATTCGAAGGCCTGCCGATTACGATAAAAAAAGCGGCAGCAGATCCTTGTGCTGTTATAAATAAAGAGTATACATCCGAGGCTCCATTATACGATCTGACCAGACTTGTGATCATCAATGACGCAAAAGAAGGTACAGTACAATATAAAGAAGATACTACATATGATCTTCCGCAGGGACTGAAGATCGAAGATGGAAAGATTATTGGAACACCTACGGTATTATATGAAAATGGAAAACAGACTGATATTCATGTAACAGGTAAGAACGGAACGGAAGCAGTATTAAAACTGAATGTGATCGTTTCAACCAAACAGCAGGTACAGGAAAGTACCAGTGAGAGGCTGACGATTGACGAAGAGAAGAAAGAGATCAATTTAAATGGTACTTCAGCAGTTATTCAGGAGATGAAGCTGGCAGATGGTGCTACAGTTACCGGAATCTATGCGGATGATAATCAGGATGGTAAACCAGATGGAAAGAGTGCTATGTACAGTGCAGATCTGTCTGATTATGTGATCAAGGGGGTTGACAGACAGAATAGTGACCGATCTGTCAGAATCACCATGTTAAGTGGTTCTGTGGGTACGATATATGGCGCGTATAATTCTCAGATGTCATATACAGACAGCGATGCGGTTGTTGTTGATGTTCAGGGAGGTACCGTAAATAATGTATATGGACTGGGATCCGGAGCTTCATTAGATGGATGTGTAGCTGTTAAAACAGGAAAAAATGCAACAGTTGGAACTGCAGCTATCAAGGATGCGTCATATGCATTCTTCGCAGGCTCTCTACTTGATAAAGCAGGAGCGATCACATTGGATAAGAAATATGTGGTTAATGAGTTATTGATTGGAGATTCTCTGGTAGTAAAAGAATTTGCAACGATCATAGCAGATGCACGAGTTGAGCTTACAGGAACATTCACATTGGAACGTGGAACAGAATGTACGATCAATAAAGGCGTAAAAGCAGATAAGTTTACAACAAATGGCAATTTATCAAAGATCTGGTTCCATGATAACTGCGAATTTGGATCATTTGAACCAAATTACTGCTGGGTAACGATAGAGGAAGATGCAAAGCTTACTGCTGATGACATCAAGGCACAGAATACATCCGGCAAGATTATTCATAAGGGCGTTGTGTCCGGTAAGACATTCAGCAGTACCGCGAAATGGCTGGTGATCGGTTCTTTTGCGGAAGATACAGATATCAGTGACTGGTCGAAACTGTATTTTAAAGTAACGGCAACATCGAATATGGAAGGTATCACCGGATATTCATCTGCTGAGGATTTTGGATGGAGCGACAGCGAAGATGGAAATGGACTTGACTATTATCTGCCGGGTAATACGACTCAGAATATTACTTATGTAGATGTTCCGGGATATACAGCAGTACTTTCGGTAAATGGCGGAGAGGCTGTTGAGGGAGATGCAAACGGAAGATGCGCGTTGACGTTTCCACAGGAGAAGTCAGAGATATATGTGGAATATATAGCAAAGCAGATCACATGTACAAAACAGTATTCGGATCCGGTCGTTGTAAAAGATACCGAGTATACAGCAGAAGATCCGGCATATGATCTGAATCAGTTAAAACTTGAGAACGATACATCCCTTCGATACGGATCATCGAAGAAGTATAGGATCAAAGCCGGTTCCAAGCTTCCGGACGGATTGATTCTGCAGGATGGAAAGGTAGTTGGTACACCTGCTGATACAGCAGAAACGACAGAAACGGTTTTCCGTATTACAGGAAGAAACGGTTCTGAGGCAGAGTGTAGGGTTGTATTTACAGTAGAAGATGCAGGATATAAGGTAACGGATCTGACGAAGGAACTGGATGTAAAAGAGTATAGCGATATTGATCTGAAAGGACATTCCGTTGTTATCATGTCGGATGCATCCGATGGCTCCGGTAAAAAAGTATCGATCTATCCGGATGATGATCATGATGGTGTTGCCGACAGCGGACGGGCATTAAAAATTGGTGGAAAGACATCTTATGATCTGAGCAGCCGGTCAATCTATGGATATAAAGATAATACACCTTATGAGGGAGATATCTCTATTTATATGTATGGTGGATCCATCGGTGGTTTGTTTGGCGCAGGTACATCAAGTAAGGGAACTGCTCAGGCGAAGGTAGACGGTACAGTCAGTCTGTATGTGAAAGGCGGAACAATTTCTTATCGGACAGCAGGAGCATATAATGCAGATGTAAAGAAAGTGGAACTTTATGCAACCGGCGGATTTTTCTATCAGTATGTTTACGGTTTACAGGAGGCAAGTGCAGATGATCTTGTATTCCATTTTACAGATAAGGCTCATATGGCGCAGACACCATTCGGAGAGACCTATAGTATGTATTTTGCAAAAAGCGGAACTGTAAGAAAGAATGCAGATATCAGGATCGGTGCAAGTGGCAGTCAGGTAGCATTTGCAGATTATAAAAACAGTATGATATCAAATAAGAGCAATTCATATGGATTTTATGAAAGTACGATCCAGGGAAATGCAACCTTTGATGTTGTTGGTAACTGGAGTCTTGGCAGTAAGAGCAAGAGCTGGTTCTTAAATGATTCGACCGTTAAGGGGAATGTGGATATAACACTGGATACCACATCATTTGGAATCAGTAATTCAACCGGTACAAATCTGGGAGGAAGTGTTCTGGTATACAAAGGATCTGTAGGAAATATAACAATTACAGATAAGACAGGATGCAATAACTATGTTGTAGCGGCTCAGTGTACCGTTAATAATATAGTTGGAAAACGTACAGTGACCGGAACATCCAGAGGTATTGTGACATACCTGTATCAGGATAGTAGCTATACATTAAATGGCGGATTGTATGCTGAGGATTATCAGGATGTATATGTTGGCGGAACTTATACGATCAATAAAGATGTAGCAACAAGAGATCTGCATGTACTGAATAAGTCGGATATTACCATCGCGGATGGTACTACAGTTACATATACAGGTGATGCAGAGCTGAATGGATCGATCACCAACCATGGTTCATTCTACTGCAAAGGAGACAAGTATTCTGATACAACAGTATCTGGAACATTTACCAACACAGGTGATGTGACATTGTTAACTGCAACGACATTAACAATGGATACAACAGCCAGATTTATAAATAAGGCGGATGCATCATTGTGCTTTGGTAAACTGAAAAATGAAGGAACTATTATCAATGAAGGTATTCTGGATCAGACTGTAAATGCAGCTTCCATAGGTGGCGGAGATATCCTCACATCTACTAAACCGGATATGTATAGAACGTATTCAAACATTTACTATAAAGCAGAACTGGAATATCCGGAATTCTGTTTTGCAGAAAGCACAGATGCACCTGTTTCATTAGCTGCATCCATGGAATCGAATATGAAGACTACGGGTATAGAGGGAGATGGTTCTGTTTATATCAGAGGCGGAGTAGCAGTAAGTGTAACTGTAACAGGTACACCGATCGATGACCTGACAGTGGATGCAATCAAATATGGTTCTTCTGACAGATCGATGACAAAGAGTGATGATGCAAGCTGGACAGCAAATATGCCATATGAACCAACTGTATTTACCGTAAGTATGGCAAGCGATACAGCAACAGCGATCACACTGGATAAAGAAGAGGATTCTGTAGATACAGCTGTTGTAGGCGTTACGACAACAGCGGATCAGCCGTTATATGATCTGACAGCTTTAAAAATCTCAAATGATATTGACAGTGCGACAGCAAAGGTGACATATTCATTGGCAAAAGGATCGGTTCTTCCTTCCGGTCTGGAATTAAAGAATGGAAAGATCTATGGAACACCAAAGCAGGCTTCTGATTCATCACAGATTGTGACTGTTAAAGTATGTGGAAAGAATCAGACAGTTGCAGCATTTAAACTGACATTTACCAAGGTTGCTAAAGGAACTCCTGTTATGGAAACACCGGACACATGTGTTGGTGTGGCAGGTAATACATTGGAGAGTGTGACTCTTCCGAAAGCAAAGAAAGGTAATTATCAGTGGGTTGATAAGACAACTGTAATTAAAAAGGCAGGAACAGCGGAATATGATGCATATTTTATTCCGACAGATATTACAAATTATGACTGGAGCAAGGCAGATATAGCAGAAGATGCTTATGAAGTGCTGGCAAATGGATCTGTAAGGATCAAAGTAAAGATTACGGTGAAAGCAGACAAACAGATTCCGGAATATAAGGTTCCGACAGATCTGAAGGGAATCTATGGACAGACACTTGCAGATGTAACAATTCCGGAGACAGAAGATGGAACATTTGCATGGGTGGATGACCGTATGTCTCTTGGAGAGGCAGGAAGTCATTCATTTAAGGCAATATATATTCCGAAAAATGAAGATGTCTATGAGGCAGTACAGGATGTTGCAATTACTGTAACAGTCGAACCGGCAAAAGCGGGATTCACATCTGCGCTTGATACATTAACTGTGAAAAAGGGGACTGTGTTAGGTGATGTGGAACTTCCGGATGTTGACGGTGGTTATTATTACTGGTATACGGCGAAGACAACCGTTATAAATGAATCCGGAGATTATAAGGTGTGTTATAAGCCGAATGATATTACAAATTATGACTGGACAGAGAACCCTGGATGGAGTAATGCTCATAAGGGTATTATCGTGACAGTGAAGATAACGGTGCAGAGTGAACATGCACATACACTTGTATGGAAATCAGATGCTGCACAGCATTGGCAGGAATGTGAATGTGGTGAGAAGACAGAGAAAGCTGCTCATACATTTAATGCAGGTGAGATCACAAAGGAACCGACAACGACTGCAACAGGTATTAAGACATACGAATGTGAGGTGTGTGGATATCAGAAGCAGGAAGTCCTGCCGAAGAAGGAAGATACCACACCAGGTAAGCCAACACCGACACCGGATAAACCGGTGGTAACAGATATCAGTAAGGCAGCAAGTAAGACAGTTATTTCCGGAATTAAGTCAACGGTGACCTATACAGGAAAGGCGTTAAAACAGAGTAAACTTACAGTTACGGTCAACGGCAAGAAACTGTCAGCTAAGACGGATTATACAGTTAAGTATAAGAATAATAAGAATATTGGTAAGGCAACGATCACTATTACCGGTAAGGGTAATTATAAGGGAACCGTAAAGGAGACATTCCAGATTAAAGTTTCCAAGAAGAAGGCGTATGTTGTCAAAGACATTAAGTACAAAGTAACCAAGGATGCAAAGAATGGAAAAGGTACTGTAAAGGTAGTTGGAAGTACAAAGAAGAAGAACAAGAAATATAAGAAATTGAAAATTGCAAATACTGTTCAGATCGGTGGTGTGACGTATAAGATCACTGCTATTGAAAAGAAGGCATTTGCAAATTATAAGTACCTGACCAGCGTTCAGATCGGTGATAAAGTTACAAAGATTAGCGATCAGGCATTTTACGGATGCAAGGCACTTACAAATATTGAGATTGGTAAGAGTGTGACTACGATTGGTAAGAGTTCATTTGCAAAATGTACAAAACTGAAACAAATTACATTTAAAACAAAGAAACTGAATAAGGTCGGAAAGAAGGCATTTAAGGGAATCGATAAAAAAGTAGTTGTAAATGTGCCGAAAAAGCAGTATAAGAAATATGTAAGTCTTATGAAGAAAGGAAATGTTCCATCAAAAGCAACTTACAAAAAAGTAAAGTAGAGTATCCAAATACGTATGACTATGTATATGGAAGGCGATAATTACATAACATAAGGTGAAAGGCCACCGGATCATCGGATGCCAGTTCATAGAATCTCTGAGTGACGGAGTTGTATGGAATGCAGAAGATATCGGTGGTCTTTTCTTTTAACAGGAAGGTGGCAGAATGAGTATTTTTGATATTGTAGGTCCGGTCATGGTCGGACCGTCCAGCTCGCATACGGCAGGTGCAGTAAGGATTGGATATATCTGTTATAAGCTGATGGATGAACCCATCCGAAAGGTAGAGATCGGGTTATACGGATCGTTTCTGGCGACAGGAAAAGGTCATGGAACGGATAAAGCACTGGTCGCCGGACTTCTCGGAATGAAGCCGGATGATATCCGAGTGCCGCAGAGCTTTGAACTGGCAAAAGAGGCAGGTATGGAATTCTCCTTTTATGAAGCAAAGCTTGCACATGCAAATCCGAATACAGTCGCACTTCATATGACAGGTGAAAGTGGCAGAGAGCTTGATATCGTAGCGGAATCGGTTGGTGGCGGCCGAATCCGCATTTGTAAGATCGATGGGCTGGATGCGAATTTCAGTGGGGATTATCCGACGCTGATCGTGCACAACTTAGATCAGCCGGGACATGTGACGGAGGTTACATCTATGCTCGGTCACAAATCCATCAATATTGCGACCATGCAGCTCTACCGTGCCTGTCCGGGCGGACATGCGGTCATGGTTTTAGAGTGTGATCAGGAGGTTCCGAAAGAATCATTAAAATGGTTGGAGCATCTGGAAGGAATCCTTAAGGTAACATATCTGAGTTTGAAGGAATAGAAAGGAAGAGAAAGAATGGCATTTTCATCTTTGGCAGAAATAGATAATTATATGAAGGAGAATACATGTGAGTTCTGGGAAGCGGTGATCCGCGAAGAAGCAAGGGATTCGCAACAGCCGGAAATGGATATCGTAAACCGGATGACACAGATGTACCGCGCGATGAAGGAGGCGGATGAAACTTATGACGATACACTGACGTCACATAGTGGTCTGTCCGGAAAAAATGGTAAGAGGATGGCAGATTATGCTGCAACACACAAATGCATGTGTGGTGAATTTGGCGGGGCAGTCATGGCAAGGGCAATCAAGATGGCGGAGAGCAATGCCTGTATGAAGCGGATCGTTGCAGCACCGACGGCAGGCTCCTGTGGTGTTGTGCCTGCGATATTAATCACATATGAAAGAATGACGAATACTTCGGAAAATGATATGGTGAAGGCTTTATTTGTGGCAGCAGGAATCGGTGATGTGATCGCAAGACGGGCAAGCGTATCAGGCGCAAGAGGAGGCTGCCAGGCAGAGATCGGAGCATCATCGGCTATGGCGGCGGGCGCACTTGCATGGTTAAAAAGCGGCAGCAGTCATCTGATCACACAGGCAGCAGCAATGGCATTAAAGAGTCTGCTTGGACTGGTGTGTGATCCGGTAGCAGGACTGGTAGAAGTACCATGTGTGAAGCGGAATGCTTCCGGTGCAATGAATGCATTATGTGCAGTAGATATGGCACTTGCAGGAATCGAGAGTGCCATTCCTGTGGATGAGGTTATTGATGCAATGCGGGAGATCGGTGACCTGATGCACAAGGATCTCCGGGAGACAGGAAAAGGAGGCCTTGCAGCTACCGCTACCGGAATGGCGATTGCTGAGCAATTGTAGATGGTGTTATAATAGATAAAAAAATAAGGAGACAACATGGGAAAAGTATTTTTTACAAGACATGGACAGACGATCTGGAACGTGGAGAATAAGATATGCGGTGCAACTGATATTGAACTTACAGAGCTTGGACATCAACAGGCAGAGGAGCTTGGAAGAAAGCTGGCGGAGGAACAGCCGGGAATCGATGAGATATTATATTCACCGCTTGTTCGTGCAGCCGAGACTGCCAGACATATATCGGAGATGACAGGAATTCCGATGCGGATGGAGCCGAGATTAAAGGAGCAGAACTTTGGGCGGTTTGAATCAACACCCAGAAATGGAGAAGAATTCATGGAAGCAAAATCCCATTTCCTCGATCATTATGATGGCGGAGAGACGATGATGCATCTGTGCCAGCGTGTCTATAATCTGTTAGATGATGTAAAGGCGGAGTCGGATCATAGGACATATCTGCTGGTTGCGCATAATGGAATTTCAAGAATCGTGCAATCATATTTCTATGATATGACAAATGAAGAGTTCGCGCATTTCGGGATTAAGAACTGTGAGATCCGGGAATATTACTTTTAAATGAGCCATCCGGTAAAAAGCCGGTACTTGTTGATATTTTTTATCAATAAGTACCGGCTTTTTGTATACAAAAACAGAAATTTGACAGTATAATGTTAGAAGAAACTAACTAAAAACAGATAAAGGGTTGACAACGGCTTATGCATGTGCTATTAATCATATGAACAAATAATCAAATGTTCAAAGAAAAGAATAAATAATTACACAGCGTTTGAAAGAATATTGTTAGACGAGTTAAAAAGGAGGAACAGTTAAATGGAAAATCAGAATTTTTTACAGATCAGTGGTCTGAAAAAGAGCTTCGGATCAGGGGAGAACCGGACAGAGGTATTAAGAGGACTGGATTTTACAGTGACGAAGGGAGAAATCTGTGTCTTGCTTGGACCATCCGGATCCGGTAAGTCTACGTTACTGAATATCATAGGGGGAATCGATAACGCCGACAGTGGTTATATAGCGATCAATGGGGAAAAAACAGTTGATATGGATGAGAAGACGCTGACACAGTACAGGAGAAAGCATCTTGGCTATGTATTCCAGATGTATAATCTGATCCCGAATCTGAACGTAAAGGAAAATGTAGAGGTTGGTGCATATTTAAGTGATTCACCGCTCGATGTCGATGATATCTTAAAGACGCTTGGTTTATATGAGCACAGACATAAGCTTCCGAATCAGTTGTCCGGTGGACAGCAGCAGAGAACATCGATCGGAAGGGCTATCGTTAAGAATCCGGATATCCTGCTCTGTGATGAACCGACAGGTGCACTTGATTATAAGACCTCGAAGGAGATCCTGAAGCTGATCGAGGATGTAAATCAGAAATATGGAAATACCGTTATCATGGTTACACATAATGATGCGATCAAGAATATGGCAGACCGTGTGATCAAATTGCGTGATGGAATGATCCGTAAGAATATAGTAAATGATGTAAAGGTTCCAGCAATGGAGCTTGACTGGTAAATACAGAAGTGGCAGAGAGAAAAGGAGAATTTATAATATGAAGAATCCATTATGGAAACGGCTGCCGAAGGAGTTGGCTGCCGATCTTGGAAAGTATCTGGTTATTTTCCTGTTTATGATCTTGAGTATTGGTTTTGTGTCCGGCTTTCTGGTAGCCGGTAAGAGTATGATCGCTACATATGATGAGAGCTTTGATAAGTATAATATCGAGAATGGTAATTTTGAGTACAAGGATGAAGCATCATCCGAGGCGAAGAGAGCGATTGAAGATGAGGGGGTAAAGCTGTATGAGAATTATTACTATGAGAAAATCGTAGAAAAAGATGGGGATGAAAGTACACTCCGTATTTTTAAGAATCGTACAGATGTGGATAAGGTTTGTCTGATGAAGGGAGCGTTCCCTACGGCAGAGGATGAGATCGCAATTGACCGTATGTATGCGGAAAATAATGGGATCAAGGTAGGAGATAATCTGTCGGTTGATGGGCAGACATATAAGGTATCGGGCTTTGTAGCATTATCTGATTACAGCGCATTATTCCAGAATAACAATGATACGATGTTTGATTCCGTGTTGTTCGGTGTTGCGATCGTAACGGATGAACGGTTTGAAAGCTTTGACAAAGGGCTGATGCATTATTCTTATGCCTGGATCTATGACGATGAACCTGAAGATGAGAAAGCGGAGAAGGATGTATCCGATGATCTTGCAAAGGTGATCAGTCAGTATGGAGAAGTGGAGAAGTTTATTCCAAGATATACGAATCAGGCAATTAATTTTACCGGAGAGGATATGGGTAGTGATTCGATAATGGTGGAAACACTGCTTTATATTATAATCGTGATCATGGCATTTATCTTTGCGATTACGATCAACAATACGATCGTAAAGGAAGCCGGCACGATCGGTACTCTTCGGGCCTCCGGTTACACAAGAGGAGAATTACTGGCACATTACATTTCTCTTCCGATCCTGGTTACATTAGTAGCAGCTGTAATCGGAAATGTTCTGGGATATACAGTGTTTAAAAATGTCTGTGTGGCAATGTATTATGGAAGTTACAGTCTGACAAAATATGTGACAAAATGGAATGTGGAAGCATTTGTAAAAACGACGGTTATTCCGATCGTGCTGATGCTTGTCATAACAGCATGGATGATCTATTCGAAGCTCCGTATGTCACCGCTTCGGTTTATCAGACGGGATCTTTCAAAGTCAAAGAGAAAGAAAGCGGTCAAGCTGCCACATTTCCGTTTCTTTACCAGATTCCGTATACGTGTGATCCTGCAGAATCTGCCAAGCTATATCGTATTATTTATCGGAGTAACATTTGCTATCGTTCTGCTGATGTTCGGAATGATGATGTCGCCGCTTTTAAAACACTATCAGGATGAAACGCTGGACAATATGCTTGCGGATTATCAGTACGTTTTGAAAATGCCTGTGGAAACAGAGAACAAGGATGCAGAGAAATACTTGGTAACTTCCCTGATCTATAAAACAGATATAAGAGATGAAGAAGTCATGGTCTATGGTATCTCGGATGACAGCAAGTATTCCAAGGTACAGCCTGCGGATGGAGAAATGCTGATCTCTGACGGGCTTCGTGACAAATATAAACTGAAAAACGGGGATACGATCACGCTGGATAAGGAATATTCATCTGATTCTTATAAGATAAAGGTTTCCGGTGTGTGCACATATCCTGCGGCATTGGCAGTATTTATGAATGCGAAGACATATCGGGAAATGTTCGATGTCGAGGATGAATATTTCTCAGGATATTTCTCAAATGAGAAGCTGACTGATATTGATGAGAAGCTGATCGCGACAGTCGTTACAGAGGAAGATCTGACAAAGGTATCAAGACAGCTTGATCGTTCCATGGGCCAGATGTTTTATATGTTTGAGGTATTTGCACTGGCGATGTTCATGCTGATGGTTTATCTGCTTACAAAGCTGATCATTGAGAGGAATACCATATCAATATCCATGGTAAAGATCCTTGGATATGAGAACAAAGAGATCAACAGATTATATCTGTCTGCGACAACATGGGTGATGGCAGTATGTGTTATCCTTGGAATCCTTCTTTCGAAGGTAGCGATCTCCGGCATCTATTATGTGATGATGAAGGAGGCAATCAGTGGATGGATGACGATCTACATTGCTCCGTATATTTATCCTGCGATCTTTATCCTGTCGATGGCAGCCTATGGAATCATCGCTGTTTTTCAGGTAAGAAGGATCAAACGGATCCCGATGGATGAGGCGCTGAAAAATGTTGAATAAGTCATTTGGCCATAATGTTCAAAATTGAATGATCTGAAATAAAAAACGACCTAAAAACTTTTAATATCGAAAGTTTTTACAAATATAACAAATTTATAAAAAACAGGGAGATTTGCAGTTCACAAATCTCCCTTCTTATGTTATCATCGTAAAGATGGTGTGCTGGAGGTTTTGTCGAAAGAAGGCGTGCATTTCAATCGATAGGATCACAGTAAAACAGGTACAATAGAAGAAGGGAGATTATTATGAATCAGAAAAAAGAAGCGATTTATGATGCAAGGGAACTGGGTGTTCCGAAAATGTTGCTGTTAGGTTTGCAGCACATGTTTGCCATGTTTGGTGCAACTATTTTAGTACCGATTCTGGTAAATACTTATTTTAATGGAGAGGGCTTATCCATTCAGGTTACACTGATCTGTGCCGGAATCGGAACATTATTCTTCCATTTATGTACAAAATTAAAGGTGCCTGCATTTTTGGGTTCCTCATTTGCTTTCTTAGGAGGCTTTAATACAGTCGCAAATCTTGATACCGGAATCTTCAAAGATATGTCTATGGGTGAGAAATTACCTTATGCATGTGGCGGTATCGTAGTAGCAGGTGCGTTGTATCTGGTTCTTGCGCTGGTTGTAAAACTGGTTGGCGTAAAACGTGTTATGCGTTTCCTCCCACCTGTTGTTACCGGTCCGATCATTATCTGTATCGGCCTGAGTCTTGCGCCATCAGCCGTAAATAATGCAAAAACAAACTGGATTCTTGCAATTATCGCATTTGCGGTTATTGTAATCTTTAATATCTGGGGCAAAGGAATGTTCAAGATCATTCCGATTCTTATGGGTGTTGTGATCTCATATGTAGTTGCATTTATTCTTTTCAAATGTGGTGTTCACAATCCGGACGGATCTGCGATCTTCACATTTAAGGCAGTAAAGGATGCCGGATGGGTGGATCTTCCTCCATTCCAGCTTTGTAAATTCAATATTACTTCCATCCTTGTAATGGCACCTATCGCTCTTGCAACTATGATGGAGCATATCGGAGATATCTCAGCAATCTCAGCTACAACAGGTAATAATTTCATCAAAGATCCGGGACTTCACAGAACTCTGATCGGTGATGGCCTTGCTACAGCATTTGCTGCTGCATTCGGCGGCCCTGCAAATACAACATACGGTGAGAATACCGGTGTTCTTGAGCTTAGCCGTGTATACGATCCAAGAGTCGTACGTCTGGCTGCTGTATATGCGATCCTTCTTAGCTTTTCACCAAAGGTTGCTGAGTGTATCGGTTCACTTCCTGCATCGATCATCGGTGGTGTCAGCTTCATGCTGTACGGAATGATCTCAGCTATCGGTGTTCGTAATGTTGTTGAAAATAAGGTTGATTTCACAAAGTCACGTAACCTGATCGTTGCTGCTGTTATCCTTGTCAGCGGACTTGGATTCGGTGATGGTATTACCTTCACAGTTGCAGGAACATCTATCACATTAACATCACTTGCTATCGCAGCTATCCTTGGAATTGCTTTAAACGCAATCCTTCCGGGCAAAGACTACGAATTCGACGAGTAATTACAACTACACAAGACTGAAACAAACATATAAATAAAGCCGTTACACTAAGACACGCTGCGGTTTCGATGAACTGCATATACCTGATTTGCAAATGTTCCTGTGCCAACTCGCCCTTTGGGCTCAGACAGGCACCCACATTTGCTGGTATATGCATTCCATAACGAAATCCTCACTTGAGGTCTTAGTGTAACGGCTTTTTATATGTTTGTTGTTGCCTTGTGTAGATTGACATACCTGCTAATTGTGTAGCTGTGGGAAATCCATGTCGTGTATTTCGGCAAATAAATGTAAGATGAAGCATTGATGCTTGAATTGTATGATTAAGAAATAAAGAGTGCCTATTAATAACATGAAAAATTGTATTTTAAATAAGAAGGTATAAAGAAAATTATGTACACTTGGTATAAAAAATCTCCCAGACGTTCCGGATATGATAGATACGAGAATTTTGTTGCGAGAAACACGCTATCAGCGAATGCGGGTGCCTGTTTGAGCCTGAAAGGCGAGTTGGCACAGGAGCATGAGCGAATAGATGCGTGTGACGAGTAGAAATTCGTAGTATATCATATCAGGAGCGCCCGGGAGATTTTATATCAGGTGTACATAATTTTTTCCTGTTTATTCTACATCCAGAAGTTCAATCTTGAAGTTCAGTTCCTTGCCTGCCATCTCATGGTTTGCATCAAAGGTGATCGTAGTGTCATCCTTGGCAGTTACCTTAACAGGGAAAGACTGTCCGGCAGGATTTGACAGGAATACCTTCTGGTCGATCTCCAGATCCTCAGCACCGGGAAGCTGGCTGATCTCAACAGTTAAGATGTTTTCAGGATCCGGCATACCGTATGCTTCTTCCGGCATAAGGTGAACATCGATGATATCACCGATCGCCATGCCCTTAACAGCTTCGTCAAAGCCCTTGATCATCATGCCTGCACCGCATACAAAGTCGATCGGTTCCCCACGGTCATAGGATGAATCAAATTTGGTTCCATCGTTAAATGTTCCTGTATAGTGAACCGTACATTTCTTGCCTTCGTTACTCATAAAAAATTCCTCCGATTTCATTGAATGTCTTATTCTAACATGAAATCAGAGGAATGACTATAAAATGTTCATGAAAACGATATCTGGAAGATCTTAGTAGTAACCGAACTCGTCAATTGCATCGTCTACACCGTCCCGATAATCGTCATCTTCATCATATCGATCTTCATCATAATCTCCCATATTGTCATATACGTCATCATATCCATCATCGTAGGAGTCGTAAACATCCTGAGAATGAGCAGCTTCAGTTGCCGTAGAATAACGGGATGAAGAACCGGAATGTTTATTATAACCGGATGCTGTTGGTTTTTCGGTTGTATTTGGTTCCGGTTTATATGTGGCTTTTTTCTTTGTTTTATATGAAGAGGACTGTTTATGATAATTGGATTCAGTCGTTGCCTGTGTTGTAACATTATAGGACTTACGGTGACCGTAATCTTTGTGGTACCAGCAGTAGGTTTCGTTTTTATCCACTTCCCAGTCGCATCCGATATAATAGCAGGTATGCTTTCCGCTGTCACTGACAGCACCGATGATGTAACAGATAATAAGAAAAATAATGATGCCTGGGAGGCATCCTCCCGAATTAGAATTTGAATGTGACATATGAATCCCTCCGATCGAAAATGTGACCAACCTACCGTTTGTCTATAGAGAAAAATAAGAAAAACGGAATTGTGGTTAATATATACAGGTTTTTGTTATATAGAGGATACAAAAAACGATGTACAAAAAAAGACACATAAATATATTTGTGGTAAATATATTAGCAGAACCTGAAAATTAACTATAGAAGTTATCAGCAAGATGGTTTAAAATAAAAAGGAAAATTGGATTCAAACATAAGTGATATGATGAAACGAGAAAAGAAATGAACAATAGACAGAAACGAGAAAAGCAGTTTTATAGGAAAAAGAAGAATTATAAAAAAGCCGGCATCTGCATAGGGATGGCGGCTGTATTAGCGAGCACGGTTTTTTCCTGGGACAGCCTGCACGATGCCAATAGAACCGGTACAGGACAGACAGATACAACGATTCATACATATGATATGAGTGAGCTTGCTTCGAAAGAACAGCAGGGTCATACAGTACAGATCAATGGGAAAGATTATACGGTTGCCGGGTTGAGTGATACGACAGAGCAGACGGACGAAGCGATGGAGATCTGTGATCAGGATATACAGGATGAGAGTGCGGAAAATCGGGATCCGGTAGAATATATTGCCGGGGTTCCGGTGAAAGAAGCGAAAGATGCTTCTGATGTGGTAGAACTGATCAATGATAACTGGGATCAGGACTACACAGTACCGGATACAGAAACAACAGAACCAGGATCCGATGGAAGTACAGACTCCAATGACAAATATCAGTTAAAGCGTCTGATGGTATTGACAGATGGAGCGCAGCTTACAGACAGCTATGGTGCATCCGAGATCCTTCATTATGGAGATTATAATGAATATGTGCTGCAGTTTGATACAACTGCGGATACGGAATATGCTTATTATGAGTTGACGGATGCTTATGGTACGGATCATTGTTTTATCGATCAGGTGGTAGACAGTGATATTCTTGCAGATGTTCCGGACATTGAAGACCATAATTCCCTGTCCTGGGGCGGCAGCGTGATGGGATTTGGCTATCTGAAAGCAGAATACGATTATTATGTGATCAATCAGGAAGTGACAGTTGCCATTATTGATACAGGTCTGGATGCAACGAATAAGATTTTTAAGGGCAGAATAGATACCAAGCATAGTTATTGTTTTCAGGGAAAAGATAAAGTAAGTAGAAATAAGGCATATACGGATGGAAATGGACACGGAACCCATGTAGCCGGTATCATTGCAGATAATACACCGGAAAATGTAAAACTGATGATCCTTAAAACCTTTGATGATGCAGGTAAATCGTCAAATCTTGCAATCCGGAGCGCATTACAATATGCGGTATCCCAAAAGGCAGATGTAGTAAATATGAGCCTTGGATGGACAGGATTATTCTGGAAATATTCTACATTATTAAAGGATGTATTAAAGAAGGCAGAGGCATCTGGAACGGTTGTCTGCTGTGCAGCCGGTAATTATGCAACGGATGTCAGCACAACTTACCCTGCAAACAGAGGAAATGTAATAACGGTAACTGCGATGAACAGCAATGAGAATTTTGCAGCCAGCTATTCCAACTATGGAGATACTGTTGATTTCTGCGCACCGGGAACCAGTGTTGTATCAACATATCTGAAGGGCAAGTATCAGAAGATGTCCGGTACCTCTATGGCAACGCCACATATAACAGCGGCGGTGGCATATGTGAAGATGATCCAGCCATCACTGAACTACAAGGGTGTGAAGAAGGTACTTAAGAAATATGCCGTTGATAAGGGAACCTATGGCTGGGATCCACAATATGGCTGGGGCTATGTTAATCTTCATGATTATTTTGATCAGTCGGGTCTGAAGGTCCAGTATACAGATTATGATGAAAATGGAAATGAAAAGCCGGAATCGCAGACTGCATTTTCCAAGCAGACAGTTACCAGAGAATATGGAAGCAAGGCATATCGGTATAAAGTTACGACCAATTCAGAGGGAAAAGTGACATACCAGTCATCTAATACCAGAATTGCGGAAGCAGATGAAAAAGGCTATATTTCGATAAAGGGTGTAGGAAGCTGCACGATCACTGCAACGGTCGGAGCAGATGCAGCATATAAAACGACATTGGCAAGTTATACACTGACTGTAACACCGAAGGACATATCCGGTCTTACAGCAACACTGTCAAAGAAAGTATATCAGTATGCAGGTAAGAGCTGTAAGCCGTCCGTGGCAGTTGCCGGATTGAATAAAGAAGATTATACGGTAACATACAGAAATGCCAAAAAGGTAGGAAGTGCAACCTGTGTTGTGACCGGAACCGGAAATTATACCGGAAAGATCGAATGTCCATATACGATCCGGCTTGCAGAAGCAGAACTGAAAACGGTAGCAAACCAGAAGAGTGGCTTGTCTTTGACCTGGGACAGCGTACCGGGAGCAGAGGGCTATCGGATCTATCGCAGAACATATAAAGGAAAATGGCAGAGAATCGGAGATGTCAATTCCGGAGACACATTGACTTATGTAGACACATCTGCAAAATCAGGCACATGGTATGCATATAGAATCCGGGCTAGAAAGGGCGCATCTTTTGGTGCTTACAGCGATGCGGTAGTAACCCGGAGACTGACCAGACCGGCAATATCGGTAAAAGAACGCAGCTACGGTGTTGCAGTAAAATGGAAATCGATCAAAGGAGCAAAGAAGTATAAGATATACAGACAGGAAGAAAAAGGCTCCATGAAACAGATTGGAACAACAACGGATCTTTACTGGAAAGATAAGACGGCAAGATCCGGTTATCGCTATGTATATACGGTAAAGGCAGTAAGCGGCAGTGCGCAGAGCTGTGCAGCAAAAAGAGTCACAATTATAAAGAAGTAAAATGTACAGGCATCATTTGAAGTCAGGTGGATTTGATTTTAGATGATGTCTGTTTTGAAAGGAAAGAAAATGGACAAGAAACAGGTTCAGGAAACATATAGAGAGACAACGCTGGAAGAAGAACAGGAATATTTTGAAGAAGTAGAAAATGAGCTGCAGTGTGATCTTCAGACCACACAGGAGAGCATCGACTATCGGAATCAGGCGATCAAAGCGCAGAAGAAATATATGCGTGACAGCCATGGAGATATGGACGACGAGGAATTCCTGCAGAACATGAACAATGTAAATAACGATACATTTTTTATCGAACATGCGGCAAAGCAGGTAGATGTATTGGCGCACCAGATCGAGAGTCCGTATTTTGGAAAGATCGCATTTGAGTATCAGGAGGATGGACAGGTTCTTCCGGTCTATATCGGAACAAACGGCTACTGGTCGATGGATGAACAGGATCAGAAGGTCTATGACTGGCGTGCTCCGATCGCATCGATGTATTATGATTATGAGAAGGGCGAGGCATCCTATCAGGCCCCCGATAAAGAATATTTTGGAAAGATCGTAGAGAAGAAGCAATTTGATATCAGTAATGGAAGACTGCATAATGCAGTCGATACCGATGAGAAGATCAATGATATGATCCTGCTTGATGCACTGGGAAAGAACAGCGGCACGAAGATGAAATCCGTAGTTGCAACGATCCAGAAAGAACAGAATGCATTGATCCGCAATAAGACAGCTTATAATCTTATTGTGGATGGACGGGCAGGAAGTGGTAAGACAGTAGTTGCGATGCACAGACTGGCGTGGCTGTTATTCAACAATCGTAAGACGATGTCGGCAGACAATGTTATGATCCTGTCGCCAAATGGAATCTTTGGCGATTATATTGCCGGTGTGCTGCCGGAGGTCGGCGAGGATAATGTACCGGAGAAGGAATTTGATTCTCTGATGGAGGAAATCCTGTTTGTGGACTGTGATTATGAGACAAAGCTGGAACAGGCAGACCGGATCACGACACATCCCGATATGGAAAGTCCGGAGATGAAGAATATTGCATGGAAATCATCGATAGCGTTCTATCAGGCATTTAACAAATATCTGGAAGAGTATACGGCAAATATTAAGTTTAAAGATTTCCATTTTGAGAAAACAGTATTTATAAAGGACCAGATCGAGAAGATGTTCTATAATCGTTTTGCCAGATATCCGGTCTATGAACGTTTTGAGAAGATCGCATATTTTATAGCAGACCGGGTAGAGGATGAACAGGATCAGGCATTTACGGATGAGAAGCATCAGAAGATGGAGAACCAGATCACAAAAGAGATGATCTATCAGTATGCGGAGCGCAACCTGATCGAATTATATCAGGACTTTCTTAACAGTCAGGCTGAACAGCATCCGGGCATCGAACAATACCGGAATGAATATGGAAAGGTATGCTATGAAGATATTCTGGCGGTATTTTATCTGCAGATTTATTTCTATGGATGCAAGTCCTATGACAATATCAAGCATCTCGTGATCGATGAGATGCAGGATTACAACATATTCCAGTATGCAGTACTGGATCGTATCTTTAAATGTAAAAAGACGATACTGGGAGACAGCCTGCAGGTGCTTTATTATAATCCGGAGGAAACGGTGCTGGATGTACTGCAGACGGTATTTGTGCCGCATGGAGGAACAGGCGGTTGCCAGATCAAGACTCTGGATACTGCCTACCGTTCAACCTGTGAGATCACAGAATTCTGTAACAGGATTCTGGAAGCAGATCGGGCGTCAGACGAGGAGGAAGCCCATCCACTCAATCGCCATGGCATGGAGCCGGTAACAGAGCAGGCGGAGAGTATAGAAGATGCTGCCGGATTTATCGCAGAGAAGCTTGATTATGGAGAACTGGATGATTTTGATAATGTGGCAATTCTCTGTGATGATGAAGAACGCGCATTTGCTATGTATAAAGAACTGGAAGAATATGAGCAGGTGACATATCTTACGAACCAGTCGACCGTCTATAATGGCGGTGTGGTTGTTCTTCCGAAGTTTCTTGCAAAGGGTATGGAATTCGATGTAGTATTTGTTATCAATGAACAGGATGTGATGGAAAACCGGATCAGCCGGCACGCATTTTACATTTCCTGTACAAGAGCACTGCACCAGTTATATGTGATCAATGTTACAAATCAAACTTGATTATTTCAAGTTTGAACTGCTATAAATATACATTGTTAAGACAAAATACTTGAAAATATCATTTTGGATGGTATTTGACTTGAGATATTGACGTATAAATGCAGGAGGATTAGAATGCCTCTTGTCAAAAGGTTTATCCCTTACAGGTAACACCGGATAACTCGTGACAATAAAATATTTGTTAAACGAGGAGATACGAAGATGAGCAGACAGTACGACCCGTATGAGAATGTGGTAGCAGTGATGGAAGAAGCCATGAACATTGGTGGAATTGACAAGAGGATGTTTGAGATCATCAAAAATCCACAGCGAGAGACTAAGGTTTACCTTCCTGTGGAGATGGATGACGGAAGTGTTAAGGTATTTGAAGGATACAGAGTCCAGCATTCAAATATCAGAGGACCGTTCAAAGGAGGTATACGTTATCACAAGAACGTATCACTGAATGAAGTCAAAGCACTTGCAACATGGATGTCATTAAAATGTGCAGTGGCAAATATACCATTTGGAGGAGCGAAGGGTGGTATCAAAGTAGATCCGGCTGAACTTTCCAGACGGGAATTGTGTGCATTGACGAGAAGATATACCTATGCGATCGAGCCGATCATCGGAGCAGATACCGATATACCTGCTCCTGATGTAAATACAAATGCACAGATTATGACATGGGTGTTAGATACATACAGCCAGTTAAAGGGAAAACCTTGTCCCGGAGTTGTGACAGGAAAACCGCTGGAGCTTGGCGGTTCCAAGGGAAGACCATCGGCAACCGGACGTGGAGTTGTGATCAGCACCAAGCTCCTTCTTGCAGAAGATGGCAAGGCGTTAGAGGGTACTAAGGTTGCAATTCAGGGATGTGGTAATGTTGGCGGCAATACAGCCAGAATATTTGGACATAGAGGTGCGGTTGTTGTAGCGATCAGTGATGTGTCGGGTGGAATCTATAAGGAGACCGGATTGGATGCAGATAAGGTAACAGCTTATGTAGAAGCCGGTGGTTTGCTTGCAGGCTATCAGGAAGATGGTGTTACCCATATTTCGAATACAGATATTCTTACCTGTGATTGTGATGTGCTGGTTCCCGCAGCGCTTGAAAATCAGATCACGAAAGAGGTTGCGGAGAAGTTAAAATGTTCTTATATCGTTGAGGGTGCAAATGGACCGACGGCAGCAGATGCAGATCCGATCCTTGCAGAAAGAGGAATCAAGCTTGTGCCGGATATTTTTGCAAACAGCGGCGGTGTTATTGTTTCTTATTTTGAATGGGTACAGAACATTCAGGAAATGACATGGGAAAAACCGCAGGTAAATGAGATGCTTGAAACGATCATGACGAAAGCATTTGGAGAAATCGTGGAGGAGAGCAAAAAGAGTCATTGTACTTTGCGGATGGCAGCCTATATCATTGCTTTAAAACGATTGATCCATACGGAAGAGATCAAGGGTATATTCCCGTAAAATATACAGATGCAATACTACATGGTATTTTTAGTGCTGGATTTATCCTGTTATTAGTAGTAAAATACAGATAGGATAGATAGAAGTACATTGATATCAGAAATATGAAAGGGATGTCCTTCTCAGATGAAGGATGTCCTTTTTCTATACCAAAGTTTCTATATAAATAAAGGTATTTGGCAGATGAGATGTATAAGAAAATGGAGAGTAAAACTATGCATGAAGTAAAAGAGACAGCTTACTGTCTGGATGAGGTAGATCAGAAGATTCTGGAACTGTTAGAGAAGGATGCTCGTATGTCTTTAAAGGATATTGCGGAATGTGTGTTTCTATCATCAACAGCAGTATCTACAAGAATAGAGCGGTTAAAGGAAGCAGGGGTGATCGAGGGCTTTCAGGTACAGATCAATCCGATCGCACTGGGATATTATACAAAAGCATTTATTAATTTAGAGGTAGAGCCGAACGACAAACAGGATTTTTATCCATTTATCAAGAACTGCAAAAATGTTGTGGAATGCAATTGTGTGACCGGTGACTATTCCATGCTGATCGAGGTTATCTTTGAGACAACGATGGCATTGGATCTGTTTATTGGTGAATTACAGAGATTTGGAAAAACAAAGACTTTGATCGCATTCTCGACCTCTGTAGAACACAGAAATATCTACTGGAAGGAAGAAAATCAGGAGCCGAATACATAAATTTTTTTTCGAAAGCGGATACTAACAATGGGAGGTTGCTTATGAAACAGAACGTAAAGAAAAAAGAGACATATATTCCATCATCCAACGGAAGAGATAAATTACATGTCATTGTCTGGATTCCAAAGGGTGAGATCAAGGCGGTGCTTCAGATCTCTCATGGTATGATAGAGGATATGGAACGTTATGACCATTTTGCAAGATTTATGGCTGCCAGAGGAATTCTGGTATGCGGAAATGATCATCTGGGGCATGGACTGACAGCCAGAAATAAATCCGAGATGGGTTACATGTATGCTTATGATGCCAGTAAGACGATGGCAGCAGATGTTCATCGTGTGACCAGATGCATAAAACGGGCATATCCGGATCTTCCGTATTTTCTTATGGGACACAGTATGGGATCATTTATTGCAAGAAGATATATGTGCGAATATGCAAAAGATCCAAAGTACCCTGCAAAGCTGCAGAAAAATGCCAGCATAGATGGTTTTATCTGTATGGGAACGGGCGGACATCCGAAGTGTATGCTGAAGATTGGAGAGGCGGTAGCCGGAGTGGAGAGTATGCTCCGTGGCGAGAAGCATAGAAGCAAATTGTTGCAGGTGCTTGCATTTGGTACTTACCTTTTCGGTATTCCCAGAATGACGATCATGAACGGTGAGAAGCGGAAGCGTACCGTGAAAGACTGGCTGAGCAGAGACTATGTTCAGGTTGACAAATATATGGCAGATCCGATGTATGACTATACTTTTACGGTAAAGGGCTACAAGACGTTATTCAAAACACTGGAATTTATTCAGGATGAGGATAATCTGGCAAATGTGCCAAAGAATATGCCGGTATTGTTCATATCAGGAAGCAAAGATCCGGTCGGACACTATGGCCTGGACGTGAAGCTTTTATACAACAAATACAGCAGATATATCACAGATGATGTCAAATGCATCCTGTACAAGGATGCGCGTCACGAAGTCATAAACGAGATCAACAACATTCAGGCATATTACGATATCTATAACTGGATCGACCTGCACACCATAGGGGTGTAGGGACGGAAACACATTTTAGTAATAAAAACAGAACAGGTGGTAACCCTCAACCGGGGCATTTTCAAACCATAGCATGAACGACTGAGTTTCAACGATTCGGTGCTACTGCGCCGGACACAACGAATTTATCGTGTCCGGCGCAGTATGCAGATCGGATCGAAGTTGAAACGAAGGTAGTCATGCGTGTTTGAGAATGCTCCGGCTGAGAGTTACCGCCTGTTCGTTTGCGTTACAAGCTGATCTTCTTTTCGAGGAGCACGGAGCTTCCGATATAGCTTGCCACCATTACTACGAAGTAGAGTGCAATCTGTGGGATCATGGCATACATGGCTTCCATAAATGTCGCATTCGGTCCGGGATTGGACAGATGGGGAATCTTAGAAGCAATTACAGACAGGATCACATAGAAGACGATGAACAGTACGAAACTGATAAAACCTTTAATCTTCTTTGTCTGAAGAATGGTGGAGCATACCGATACCGCAAGGTAGGCAAGTGTGATCGTCATAAAGAACTGGATCAAAAATACAAGGATAAATGCCAGTAATCTTAAGATAACGCCGCCCAGGGAATATCCCCCCATTTCAAGAATATTACTTAGAAAATCATAAAAAGTATCAATGGAGTCATATGTGGAGTATGCCAGGCTGAGATCTAAGGTCAGTAATCCGAATATAACAGCAACGATTATTGCACCTGTCAGCAGGATGGATAACAGTTTGGCGCCGATTACTTTATAGCTGGATATAGGAGCCATAAAGACCAGATATCCTGATTTGTTTTTCAGATCCTGGCTGTAACTGATTATGCCGTAGATCAATACAAACAGGTAACAGCAGAAAGCCGCGAGAATAAGCAGGGAAACAGCAATAACAGAGTGATCTGCATGTTCGGTTAACGTACCAATGAGAAAGTAAAGCTCAATGGCAGCTATGACGATCCCTACGATCAGAAGTGGAAAGATTCCACGGCGAAATTCATATTTTAACATTTTTAACATAATTGAATACCTCCCAGTTTATGCGTAGATTTCTTTATACATATCAACAATGGATTTGCCCTGTGCGATACGAAGTTCTTCTGCATTACCCTGTAATACACAGGTTCCGTTTTTGATGAAGATGGCATGATCAATGATCTTTTCCAGTTCATCCACCAGATGGCTTGACATGATAACGGCAGTGTCGTCTGAGATATTAGACACGATTGTATGAATGATCTTCTCGCGGGCAATGATATCGATGCCGTTTAACGGTTCGTCTAACATAATAACTTCCGAATTCCTTGAAAGTGTTGCAACGATCTTCAGCTTTGCCATCATACCGGATGACATCTCACGCACTTTTTGCTTTGGCGACAGATCCATTTCCTGTAACAGTCGCATGTATTTGTCATAATCAAAATCAGCGAAGAAATCACGGTAATATTTTCCGACATCGATGCAGTTCATATAACCGAAGAAATAGGCTTCTGTAGGCATATATGCGATATGCGCTTTGGCTTTGTAATCTAATGGCCGGTTATCCATCGTGATCGTACCGGAGGACGGTTTTGAAAGCCCGGCGATCATTTTCATAAGGGTGGATTTACCGCTTCCGTTTGGACCGAGTAGAGCATAAATGTTACCGGATATGATATCCAGTGACAGGTCCGAAACAGCGGTCGTACTCATATACTTTTTTACTAAGTGTTCACATTTAATCATAGTATTCATTCCTTTCAATACTTGTTTTTACAGGGAATAGTAGTCCTGCAATAATCGGATGATCTCTTCCGGCGTATATCCCATGCCGGTGAGCTGTTCATCCAGAACTGTAAGGATCTGCTTTAACTGTTCCTGTTTCAGCCGATCAATTACCTGAGGATCTTCTGTTACAAATGTACCAATTCCACGTTTCGTATATGACAGTCCGAGAGATTCCATCTCGTTATAAACCCGGGCCGCGGTGTTTGGGTTGATGTCATATTGGATGGCAAGCTCTCTGGATGATGGGAGCTTGGTACCAAGTGGCAGGGTACCTGTAATAATCTTCTTTTTTATATCATCGATGACCTGAAGGTAGATCGGCAGGTTTGATTTAAATTCCAAATGCTTCCCTCCTAACTACTGTGCTAGTTAGATAGTACACCAATACACTTGGGATGTCAAGCATAAAAAATAAATTTATAAATATTAATTTGCCGGCAAAAACTTCCATTTACAGGTGAATTGCCGGATAAAGATTGAAATTAATGAGAATAATTCTTAAAAAGGTATTCAAACTTGACAAAATATGTGTTAGTATAGACTTATCAAAAGTAAGATCGGAATAAATCATTGGAGTGAGCAGGTATGGCAGAGAAAAGAAATACAAAACAAAAACAGGTTATATATTCGGTTATAAAAGAATTAAAATGTCATCCGACTGCCCAGCAGCTTCATCAGATTCTTGTGGAGAGGGGATATAATATAGGTGCATCGACTGTATACAGAGTATTGGCGGATGCGGTTGATGACGGCATTATCATGAATGTATTCTCATTTGATAAGAATGAACATTTTGACGGCAATCCGGTTCCGCATTATCATATTATCTGTACTAAATGCGGAAGAATCTTCGACAGCCATGTGCCATATGATCCTGAGATCGATGATCGAGGCAGACTGGTGGATGAGGGCTTTATCATTTCATCCCACAATCTTGAATATGTCGGCATCTGCCCTGAATGTCAGAACGAGCGGGAATAACACCATGCTTTGATGGGTTGTTCAGGTTTTATATAAGATTTCAATATAGCATACACATACAGCAACAACCATATGGGTGTTGCTGTATGTGTATGCTATATTTTATGCAATCTTATATAAATACTGATAGTGTTATAAAGCATGGTGTTATTCCTGCTCTTTGTTATCTTCATTGTCTTTCTTGTCAAAGACTTCGAATTCAGCGTCATTATTCTGGATGGTGGAAATCACCTTGGCAGATTTTACAGGACGCATCGGATCGGTCATTGGATTCTGGATGAAAGTCTGGTTTGATGATGGCAGGACAACATTCTGACCAAGAATGGATCTGCGGTCACGGATCGCACGGCGTCTGGCACGTTCTTCTGCAGGGAGCTGTTCCTCATCTTCCATATCCTCATCTGCTTCGGGACCCTCGTCGATGTCTTCCGGTTCATCCATGTCATTATGATCTGTGACAGGCTTATGCTCGGAATTTGACCGGGCTTTTTTGCCGCGCATATTCAAAAGAGTGCTTATAAAGTCGGAGCTTTCAAAGCTGTTTTTTTGACCGGACGATTTATCGGTTTCGTTGGTATCTTCATCATCTTCAAGTTCTTCCATGTCTTCGTATTCGATTGAAGAATCAATATCGGAATCTTCGGAATCAGCGCTTTCGTCTGCAGTGTCTGCATCAGATTCATCCGAATCGTCTTCTTCCGGTTCTGCATTTCCGAATAATTCATCGAAATAGGACTGTTCGATATGGATATCAAAATCTGCTTCGGCATGTCCGACCTCATCCTTGCAGTCGTTATAAATCTTTGTGTTATACGTTTTCTTAAGCTGTTCGATCAGTTCTTTATCATCATACTGAAGCTGCTCCAAAATACGGGCAACAATGATTCCCTGATATTCGTCGCTCCAGCCATCTTCGAGCTTGATCACGATACCGAGCTTCCGGCTTCGGATCGCCATACAGATCACACCTCTGGAACCGTCCTTCATAAGAAGATCCGGGTTCTTATTTACATAGTAAGATGGTGTAAAGTAATCGTTGATCTTTTCAGGATTCTTGTTAATACAGTCGAAGTTATAGGTGATTGCTTCCCGTATATCATCCGGCAGGTTGAACGGATCTGCAAGTTTTGCATAAGCAAGTGCGATATTACGCATTGGAAGTGCAAATACCGGAACACCACAGCCGTCGATTCCCAGACTGATCCGGTAAGTCGGAGTCTGGCTTAGCATGGATAAGAATGAAATGATCTGCTTCTGGACAGGAGAGTCCGGAAGCTGGTAGCCGGTGACTTTTCCTGTCAGTTCACGCTGCAGCATCATAAGGCTTAAGTGCTTGCCGGAGCAGCAGTGCTGCAAACGGCTCTTGCCCTCTACAGGATTCAGCTTGGAACCAAGTGCAAGCTTGTCCGCAAGCGGTGTTGCAGATGTGGAGATCGTTGGATTCATGATCATATCTTCTTCTTTTAAGCCCGTTTTTTCCATGATGCTCTGAAGTACATAGATGTGATGATTACTGCCCCAGTGAGAGGAATTACAGATCGTTACTTCTTCCTCGCTCAGGTTATATTTTTTATGAAGACCTGCAAGCAGGGTAGGAAGCACCTGGATCGGTTTGCTTGCGGAACGCATATAAGTCTGGCGCTCAATATCACCGGTATAAGCAATTGTTTCGCCGGTTGATGAAACAATAGCAATAGATCCATAATGTACATTTTCAACAACATCGCCACGGTATTCTTTTACTAAAATTTCAGCCATAAGTTCTTCTTCCTTTCATCTTCGTATACTCAGGCATTTGTGGGATTATGACAGGTCAAAATCTGTGTAACAGCCTGAAAGTATATCGGTAAAATAATTAAGTAGAGTTTATCACAAGTAGAAAACCATTTCTACCCGGAGAATATAGGAAAGAAATTTTTTTAATCAAAAATAACCAGTAAAAATTGTTAAAAGATACATGAAAAATTCATGCAAAATATGTGTTTGTTTTGTAAAAATGTTTAAAATTTCTATATTCTTTCAACTTTTATTGTGAAAATGCAATAAAAAACTTTGCTTATTACAAAAACAGTGGTATAATGCATTTATATTAATACGCACGAAGGGGTGACATTATGATTAAAAAAGAAATGATAGCCATGCTTCTTGCAGGAGGACAGGGAAGCCGTTTAGGTGTTCTGACCTCTAATCTGGCTAAGCCGGCTGTAGCTTTTGGCGGCAAATACAAGATTATCGATTTCCCATTAAGCAACTGTATTAATTCAGGTGTTGATACAGTAGGTGTTCTTACACAGTACAGACCACTGAGGCTTAACCAGCATATTGGAATCGGTATCCCTTGGGATCTGGATCGTAACATAGGAGGCGTGACAGTTCTTCCGCCATACGAGAAAAGTGATAACAGCGAATGGTATACAGGTACTGCAAATGCTATTTATCAGAACCTGGAGTTTATAGATTATTATAATCCTGAATATGTTCTGATATTATCCGGTGATCATATCTACAAGATGGACTATGAAAACATGCTGGAATATCACAAATCCTGTGATGCTGATATTACACTTGCTACATATCAGGTACCATGGGAAGAGGCTAGCAGATTTGGCGTTGTAATTACAGATGAGAACAATGTTATTTCAGAATTTGAGGAGAAACCTGCAAATCCTAGAAGTAACAAAGCATCTATGGGTATATATATATTCAGTTGGAAGGTGCTTCGTGAGGCACTTGTAAAGATGAAGGATCAGCCGGAATGTGACTTTGGTAAGCACATCATTCCATACTGCCATTCAAATGGCAAGAAGATCTGTGCATACGACTTCAAGGGTTACTGGAAGGATGTAGGAACACTTGGTTCTTACTGGGAAGCAAATATGGAGTTAGTAGATATTGTTCCTGAATTCAATCTGTATGAGGAGTTCTGGAAGATCTACACCAAGACAGATGCGATCCCACCACAGTACATAGATGCAAGCGGCAGAGTAAGCAGATGTATCATCGGTGAAGGAACAGAGGTATACGGCGATGTTGAGAATTCCGTTATCGGTTCCGGTGTTACGATCGAAAAGGGTGCAGTCATCCGTAATTCGATCATTATGAATAACGCAACGATCGGTGAGAATGCATATATGGACAAGGCTATCATCGCAGAGAATGTTAAGATTGGTAAGGATGCTAAGCTTGGAATCGGAGAAGAAGCTGTCAATGAATTCAAGCCACAGATTTATTCATTTGGACTTGTTACGATCGGAGAAAACTCAGTTATTCCTGATGGTGTAACAATCGGTAAGAATACTGCTATATCTGGTGTGACTACTCCGGAAGATTATCCGGATGGTAACTTAAAGAGTGGCGGAAGTATTATAAAGGCAGGTGAATAGAGATGAGAGCATTAGGTATAATTTTAGCAGGTGGTAATAGCAACAAGATGGGCGAATTATCAGCAAAGAGAGCTGTTGCAGCTATGCCTATTACTGGCGGTTACAGAGCTATTGATTTTGCCCTTTCGAATATGACAAATTCCCATATCCAGAAGGTAGCGGTATTTACACAGTACAATACCAGATCTCTGAATGAACATCTGAATTCCAGCAAATGGTGGGATTTCGGAAGAAAACAGGGTGGTCTCTATATATTCACACCAACCATTACATCAGAGAACAGCTATTGGTATAAGGGTACAGCAGATGCCCTTTATCAGAACATTAATTTCCTGAAGGAAAGTCATGAGCCATATGTAGTTATTGCATCCGGTGATGGTATCTACAAGCTGGATTATGGTAAGGTTCTGGAAGAGCACATCAGCAAAGGCGCAGATATTACAGTTGTATGTAAGGATCTCGAACCTGGAGAAGATGATGTGAACCGTTTCGGTGTAGTACAGATGGATGCGGACAATCGTATCGTAGATTTCGAGGAGAAGCCATTGGTTGCAGGCAATAATACGATCTCAACCGGTATCTATGTGATCAGAAGAAGACAGCTCATCGAATTACTGGAAACCTGTGCAAATGAAGGCAGAACTGATTTTGTAAGAGATATTCTTGTAAGATATAAGAATGTAAAGAAGATTTATGGATATAAGATGGATACTTATTGGAGAAACATCGGAACCAAGGAGTCTTACTATAAGACAAACATGGATTTCCTGAACAGAGATGTAAGAAACTATTTCTTCAAGCAGCATCCTGACATCTACTCCAAGGTGGAGGATCTTCCACCAGCAAAGTATAATGGGGAAGCGGTTGTGAATAACAGCCTGGTAGCAAGTGGATGTATCATAAATGGTACTGTAGAAAATTCGGTATTATTTAAGAAGGTATACATTGGCAACAACTGTGTGATCAGAAATTCTATCATTCTGAACGATGTACACATTGGGGATAATTGTGTAATTGAAAACTGTATTGTAGAAAGTAGAGATACGATCCGTGCAAATACAGTTCATCAGGGTAGCCCGGATGACATCAAGGTTATCGTGGAGAAGAATTTCAGATACGCATTGTAGCAGATAAGAAAGACAAGGGGGTACACACGATGCAGGTGACCGATATCAGAGTCAGGGGTGTTGAAAAAGAAGGTAAGATGAAAGCCGTCGTTTCGATCACGATTGATAATGAATTTGTAGTTCATGATATCAAAGTGATCCAGGGTGATAAGGGATTGTTTATTGCGATGCCTAGCCGGAAAGCAGCAGATGGTGAGTACAGAGATATCGCACATCCAATCAATACTGAGACAAGAGAACGTCTGCAGCGGATGATACTTGAGAAATATCAGGAATCACTGGAAGCTTAAGACGTGAAACGGAGCCAGCCACTGTAGATGCAGTGGCTGGCTTTTGTGTTAATATTGGTATTTATATATGATAAAGATCTATAACAAGAGGAGAGAAGGTTTATGGTAATAAATAGAGTAATGATATTGTTTTCGGGTTGCTTTTTGATTGTTTGGTCTACTTTCAAATGGAAGATTCCAAATGTGATTTGGAACGCTAAATTAACCAAAGTATGTTCTGTGGCTTTGGGATTGTATAATATTATTTTAGCGATTTGCTTTGAAAAAGATTTAAACATTGCTTTATTCATTGTAGACTTTATTCTCTATATGTTGTTGGATCTAGGATTTTTAACAGTTAAGTTAAAAAAGGATAAAAAAGGAAAAATAAAGAATCTTCAACTGGGGATTTGCTCCATTTTTGTTATTTTGGCTATGATTATGGTATGTTTTAATTTGAATGAGATTTATGCCAGCATAATGATTTTAGCTGGTGTGATGATGGGGATATCTGTTCCTTTTCAGAAAATGAATTGTGATTAAAGTGTCGATTAATAAAGTGGTTGTGAGACGAAATTCAATAAATAAGTTGTTCATTTAATTTGAGAGGAGATTATATTTATGAAATGCTTATCATGTGGTAAGGAAGAATTTGATGAATGTACGAAATATTTCCACCATATGGTTGAAAATGAAATAGGGATAAAGTAAAATTAGCTGTGGTAATCTCATATTTTATTTGGAGGTAATTATGCTGAAAGCAATCATCCTTGCAGCAGGCAAGGGAACAAGAATGAAATCTGAAAAGCCAAAGGTTGTGCACGAGGTGCTTGGTAAGCCGATGGTATACTATTCGATAGAAGCGGCAAGAGCTGCCGGATGTGATAAAGTCTGCGTGATCGTTGGATACAAGGCAGAAGAAGTAGAAAAGAGTATTAAAGATACTTATGCGAAGCTTGGTAAGACAGAAGAAATGCAGGATGTAGTAAGTTACGCACTACAGACCGAACAGCTTGGAACTGGTCATGCGGTCAGGTGTGCTTCTGATTTTATCGGCACAGAGGGAGATGTTGTTGTCCTTTGCGGAGATACACCACTTGTAACCGGTAAGACATTAGAGCAGGCGATCAAGAAGCATGTTGCAGCAGGAAATGGTGTTACAGTTATCTCGGCGATGCTTTCAGATCCATTTGGATATGGAAGAATTATCCGTGATGAGAAAGGCTTATCAAAGATCGTAGAACAGAAGGATGCAACCGAGGAAGAGCAGGCAGTTAAAGAAGTAAATTCCGGTATGTATATTTTCAAATGTGATGCATTACTGGCAGCACTTTCACAGATTACAAATGATAATGCACAGGGTGAATATTATCTGCCGGATACCATTGAGATCATCAAGAAAATGGGACTTCCGGTTGATGCGGCGGCCATGGAGGATGCCGACCAGATTAAAGGTGTCAATACACTGGAACAGCTTGCAGAAGCAGAAGAGATAATGAGGTCAAGATAAGATGAAACTGATAGTAGGACTTGGAAATCCGGGAACCAAATATGCGGGAACCAGACATAATGTAGGATTTTCCGTGATCGTAGGGCTTGCAGATAAATATAATATAGAATTGAGTGAAAAGAAGCATAAAGCGATCTATGGCAGGGGCATGATAGAAGGAGAGAAAGTGATCCTTGCAATGCCACAGACATTTATGAATCTGAGCGGAGAAAGTGTCCGGGAGCTGGTCGATTATTACAAATGCGATCCATCCGATGTGATCGTTGCTTATGATGATATCGATCTGGCAGTCGGTAAACTTCGAATCCGTGAAAAGGGGAGTGCCGGCGGACATAATGGAATGAAGAATATTATTTCACATCTGGGAACACAGGAATTTGTCCGTGTCCGTGTCGGAATCGGAAAGAAACCGGATCGTATGGATCTTGCAGATTATGTATTATCCAGATTCGGAAAAGATGAACTTCCGGAGATCAAGGCAGGCTGTGATAATGCCTGTGATGCGATCGCATTGATCTTAAAAGACAGTGCGTCAGCAGCAATGAATAAATATAATTAACCGAAAGACCAAATGTGTTGATCGGAACAGGTCGTATACAGGGTGTAGCCATGCATATGGTCAGACAGGTATAAATAATCAGAAAATAAAAAAGAAAGGGAGCCAGGCTGTATCAGCCTGGCATTTGGCGTCGATATGAAGGCAATCAATGAGCCTGTAAAACATACCGAAAATTATATACAGATAAAGGACTGGTTAAAAGAGCAGGATGGCATCGTCAATATATCCGGAAATGACGGAACAGACCGGGTGTATCTGATGCATGCATTTTCATCCGATGCACATGTAAGGCTGGTCGTAACCTACAGCGAACAGAGAATGGAACAGTTATATGAGGACTTCCGTTTCTATGATAAAGCGGTGTATATGTATCCGTCGAAGGATATTTTATTTTACAGCTCAGATATCCATGGAAATTCTATCACCAGACGGCGGATGGATATTTTCAGACGACTGATCGAGGGAGAAGCCTGTACGATCATTCTGACGGTAGATGCGTTATTTGATAGGATGCCGGATCTGTCCTATATTAAGAAAAATGTGGTGACGATCCGTGAGGCAGAAGAACTGGACGTCGAGGCGCTTAAGAAGCGCCTGGTGGAACTGGGGTATGAAAAGGCAGGCAGTGTAGATGGTGTCGGACAGTTTGCTGTGCGTGGTGGTATCATTGATATTTTTCCTCTGACAGAGGAATGTCCATATCGTATCGATATGTGGGATACGGAGGTCGATACCATCCGAAGCTTTGATGTGGAAAGCCAGCGGTCGATCGAACAGGTGCAGGAGATCCAGATCTATCCAGCAAGCGAGATGGTGTTGTCTGATCGCAGGACGGCGCAGGGTATCCGTAAGCTGGAGCAGGAATTCAAACCATATTATGAGAAGCTGCGGAAAGAGTTCAAGACAGAGGAAGCTGCCCGCTTAAAGAAGCAGATCGGAGAGATCAAAGAGCAGTTGACGGAGTTCCATGGAATGGCAGGAGTCGACAGTTATGTAGAGTATTTCTACAGTAAGACCGTATCACTGTTAGACTGCTTTCATACAAAAAATACAGTTGTTTTATTAGATGAGACCTCGAGGATATCAGATTATGCGGATAACTATATGGCGACCTTCCTTGAGAGTATGGAGAGCCGCCTGGAGGGTGGCTATATCCTTCCGGGTATGATGAATATTTTATTTACCTATCCGGCAATCGTGCAGAAAATGCAGGCATTTCAGACGCTCGCATTTTCTATTCTGTATCATGAGGATCGGTATTTTACGATCCGGCATGATGTAACTTACGACAGCCGTGTGGTTAATTCCTACAGAAATAATTTTGAAGCGTTAATTGCGGATATCGGAAAATGGAGAGAGAAGAATTATCGAATCGTATTTATCTCACCATCGACGACCAGAGCCAAACGGATGGTTGAAAATCTGACCGGCCATGATGTGGCATGCTTCTATTCGGAGGATACCGACCGCGTTCTTTCCGAGAAAGAGGTAATGGTTACGACAGGAAGACTTCGGGCAGGATTTGAGTTCCCGGAGCTGAAGCTGGTTGTGATAAATGAAGGCGACGTCTTTACTGCACGGAGCAGTACGAAGAAAAAGAAGAATCAGAAGCCACGGTATTCCGGTGAAGTGATCAAAGATTTCTCCGATATCAGTGTGGGAGACTGCGTGATCCATGAACGCTATGGAGTTGGTATCTATGGCGGTATCGAGAAGGTTGAAGTGGATGGTGTCTTGAAGGATTATGTAACGATCAATTATGCAGAGGGCGGAAAGCTCTATGTGCTGGCTTCTGAGGTAGACTGTATCCAGAAATACAGTGATAAAGAGGGCAGACGACCGAAGATCAACAAGCTGGGCAGTAAGGACTGGGAGAAGACCAGAAGCCGGGTGAAAGGTCATGTTGCAACGATCGCGAAAGAGCTGGTGAACCTGTATGCGAAACGACAGGCATCGCAGGGCTTCTGCTATTCGAAGGATACGATCTGGCAGCAGGAATTTGAGGAAATGTTCCCGTATGAGGAAACGGATGACCAGAAGAAAGCGATCGCAGAGACAAAGGCAGACATGGAGAGCAGCAAGATCATGGACCGTCTGATCTGTGGTGATGTGGGCTTTGGTAAGACCGAGGTTGCGATCCGTGCGGCATTTAAGGCAGTATACGATGGCAGACAGGTTGCTTATCTTGTGCCGACTACGATCCTTGCACAGCAGCATTATAATACATTTAAAGAACGTATGAAGGAATTTCCGGTCGAGATCCGGCTGTTGTGCCGTTTCTGTACACCGAAGGAGGTTCGGGAGACGATTGCTGATCTGAAGGCCGGCAAGGTGGATATCGTGATCGGAACACATCGGTTGTTGTCCAAGGATGTGGCATTTAAGCAGCTCGGTCTGCTGATCATAGATGAGGAGCAGCGGTTTGGTGTCACACATAAGGAAAAGATCAAGCAGATGAAGACAAATGTTGACGTCCTGACCTTGACAGCGACTCCTATTCCTCGTACACTTCATATGAGTCTGATCGGTATCCGGGATATGAGCGTTCTGGAAGAAGCACCGGTTGACAGACGGGCGATCCAGACCTATGTCATGGAGCTTGATCCCGAACTTGTCAAAGAAGCGATCAAGCGTGAGCTGGCGCGGGATGGTCAGGTATATTATGTATATAACCGGGTAAATAATATAGAGATGATCACATCGGAGATCGCATCCCTTGTACCGGATGCAGTCGTTGAGTATGCGCATGGCCAGATGCATGAACGACAACTAGAGGACATCATGTACCGGTTTATCAATCATGAGATTGATGTGTTGGTTACTACGACGATCATCGAGACAGGCTTGGATATTCCGAATGCAAATACCATGATCATTCATGATGCGGATACATTTGGCTTATCCCAGTTGTATCAGCTCCGCGGCCGTGTCGGCCGTTCAGATCGGAATGCATATGCATTTCTGATGTACCGTCGGGATAAACTTATTAAGGAAACTGCGGAAAAGAGACTGAAAGCGATCCGGGAATTTACCGATCTTGGTTCCGGAATCAAGGTGTCCATGAAGGATCTGGAGATCCGCGGCGCGGGAAATATCTTAGGCGAGGATCAGTCCGGTCATATGGAAGCAGTTGGTTATGATCTGTACTGTAAGATGTTAAATGATGCGATCCGTCAGGAGATGGGCGAGAAGGTTGAAGAACGGTTTGAGACAACCGTACAGCTTCCGGTGGATGCTTATATACCGGCTGAATATGTCAAGAATGAATTCATTAAGCTGGATCTGTATAAGAGGATATCTCATATCGCATCGGATGATGATTACGACGATATCATTGACGAATTAAACGACAGATTTGGAGAGATGCCGACAGAGGTTCTGAACCTGCTTGATGTATCTTTATTAAAGGCAAAGGCAAATCGTGCCTATATAACCAGCATTATGCTGGCGGGGGCGGAGCTACGGTTTTCGATGTTTAAACAGGCGAAGATCGACACAGCAAAGATTGATTCGTTATTAGATAAATATAGAGGAAGCATGAAATTTGTGATCGGCAACAGTCCATCTTTTGTGCTTAAGATGAAGACGATCACAGAGAAAGAAATCTGGAAGCAGGCGAGAGCAGTTGTAGCTGATATTGCGGAGCTTGCAGAAGAATTAAGGATGATCAGCATACCGAAATCTGTAATGTTTGCAGGATGATGCAGATGCCGGAATCGGTGAGCTGGAAGAACAGGAGGTTTGGTGGATGAAACGTAGAATTCTAAAGGCTATTTCTTTGATCTGTACATGTGTGATGTTACTTACACTTGCAGCGTGCGGAGAAGAAAGTCAGGATAATACAGGAAAATATATCGTATTCAAATTCGGAAATGACAACATTTATCTGGACGAGGTGTATATCTATGCACAGACAACCATTGATGAGTACGAAAAGGAATACGGCAACGATATCTGGGGAAAAACGATCGAGACGGATGGGGGCATCGAGATGAACGTCGAGGAAATGGCAAGACGTGAAGTGATCTCTAATATTGTCCAGACCAAGGCGCTGATCGCACAGGTGGATGAATATAAGATCAGTCTGACGGCGGAAGAACAGGCACAGGCAGAACAGGAAGCGGAAGATTTCTATAACAGTCTGACCGATGAGCAGTTGAAAGAAACCGGCATGGAGGCAGATACACCATCCCGTGTTCTTCAGGAGAATGCACTCGCAAAGAAGATCTACGATCATGTCATGAGCGATTCCTCTGCTGAGGTGTCCGATGAGCAGGCAAGAATGACGACATTTTACGATATGTTCTTTGAGTGTTATTATGAGGATGATTTTGGGAATATCGTAGTATACAGTAAGGATAAGATTGCAGAACAGAAACAAAAAGCGGACGAGGCTTATACTTCGATCAAACAGCAGTTATCGGACAATCCGAACCTGAATATCACTTTCCTTGGTCACACAAATAACCTGCAATATGCAGGAAGCCATACCATGAGTAAGGATCAGATCCTGGAAAGCTATGGACAGGAGGTGCTGGATACTTTATATGATATGCAGGATGGAGATATCTCACAGGTTATCGAGACTGAGAATGGCTATCATATCTTCCAGATGACATATCTGACGGATGAGAAGGCAACCGCTACGAATAAAGCGGAGCTGACAAAAGCGGCAAATGATGCCTATTTTAATAACCTTTTAACGAACTGGGTATCGAAGATTGATAAAGATTACACTTATTCCAAGAGTGTAAATACCGATGTGTATAGTATGATCACGTTTAATTAGTGGGATAGAATAAAAATGTCCATGGTACATTTCGTGCCATGGACATTTTTATTTCGCCTGTTTATTTTCTTCCGGTTGAACCAAATCCACACTTACCGCGTACAGTATCGGATAATTCATCTACAGTATGGAAACATCCGGTAATGTATGGGGTGATAACAAGCTGCGCAATACGTTCGCCGCTTTCAATCGTCTGATCGACATTAGAGTGGTTGTGGAGTGCTACCATGATCTCTCCACGGTAATCTGCATCGATAACGCCTACTTTGTTGGCAGGTGCAAGACCACGTTTACAGGCAAGACCGCTTCTCGCATAGACCAGTCCGGCATAGCCGGCCGGAATCTCGATAGCCAGTCCGGTGTGGATGAACTGGGTTTCTCCTGCAGCGATCGTTACCGGCTCATCCATGCAGGCATACAGATCTGCGCCGGCAGCAAATTCAGAACCATAAGAAGGAATTGTCGCATTTTCATTCAATTTCTTAATGTTAATATCAAATGTGGTCATTAGAAGTACCTTCCTTTCTCGTCCCATAAGACTGCTTTTTTGGCAGCTAATGATTTTGGAACATCCAATATTCTCTGATTTGTAGAACCTCTGAATCGCAGATCCAGAACTTTCTTTTCTTCAACAAATTCTCCATCGACTAAAACATCCAGATAGGACAGGAATTTGTGAGTGAAATCCCACTGGAAATACATCTTGTCCAGAACGTCTTTTTCAAAATCATAGCCGGTATAGCACCAGATCGTTTTATCTGGATAAGCAGCCTTGAACTGTTCCAGAAGTGGAAGCAGTCCCTGTTGATTGACGAATTCCAATGGTTCGCCGCCAAGCAGGGTAAGCCCTACAATATGATCCGGCTTACAGAGTTCAATGATCGTATCAATTTCTTTTTGAGTAAAGGGCTTACCTGCGTTGAAATCCCAGGTATCCTGATTAAAACAACCTTTACAGTGGTGTGTGCAGCCGGATACGAACAGAGAGGTTCGAACTCCGGTTCCGTTTGCGATATCACACCGTTTGATATCCATATAATTCATAATTATTATTTCTCCCATACAAAAAGTATGGCCCGCATTGCCCTCTACGACATGCAGACCATACAAATTGAAATTATTAATGCACTTAGTTAAAAATCGGATGTAAACTGTTCATACAAGTAAATACTTTATGCATAGCTTTAATATAAACCAATTTTTTCAATATAGCAAGTGTTTTTATAAAAATTCCGGTATATTCTGATCGTATGTGGTATATGTCTTTATCTGTGGTATGGCTGAACCACATGCATCAGACCTGAATTCTACAGGTGTAATACTCTGGAAGCCATTTCTTTTGTTTTGCCGACGTTCCAGAAGTTCTCACCGAGATAACCACAGGTTCTTCTTGTAACGTTCATTTTTGCATGGTCTTTGTTGCCACACTGAGGACATTCCCATTCACCATCTGCATTGATGATGATCTCGCCATCATAGCCACATACATGGCAATAGTCAGACTTTGTATTGAATTCAGCATACTGGATGTTCTCATAAATGTAACGAACCACTTCTGCAAGTGCATCCAGATTGTTGCGCATATTTGGTATCTCGACATAGGAGATTGCACCACCGGATGAGATCGTCTGGAACTGACTCTCAAATCTGAACTTGCTGAATGCATCGATCTTCTCACGTACATCAACATGGTAAGAGTTCGTGTAGTAGCCCTTATCTGTAACATCCTTGATCGTACCGAAACGCTCTTTATCAATACGGGCAAATCTGTAACATAAGCTTTCGGCAGGTGTTCCATATAAGCCGAAGCCAAGTCCGGTATCAGCCTTCCATTTATCACAGGCTGCACGCATTCTGTTCATAACCTTTAATGCAAATTCTTCACCAACCGGATCTGTATGGCTGACACCCTTCATCAGGATAGAAGTTTCATACAATCCGATGTATCCAAGCGACAGAGTAGAGTAGCCGTTGTGAAGTAATGGATCGATAACCTCACCCTTCTTTAATCGTGCGATCGCGCCATATTGCCAGTGAATCGGGCTGACATCTGAAGTTACGCCTTCCAGCGCTCTATGACGGCACATCAGAGCATCGTAACATAACTGAAGCCGTTCATCTAGGAGTGACCAGAATTTATCTTCATCACCCTTTGCCAGAATACCGATCTGAGGAAGATTCAGGCTGACAACACCCTGGTTGAAACGACCTTCCCACTTATAGTTGCCATTTTCATCCTTCCAAGGAGAGAGGAAAGAACGGCATCCCATACAGGAGAAGACATTACCTTCATAGTTCTCACGCATCTTCTTAGCGGAGATGTAATCCGGATACATTCTCTTTGCGGAGCACTTGATCGCAAGACGGGTGATGTAATCATATTTGCCGCCCTTTAAGCAGTTGTGCTCATCCAGAACGTAGATCAGCTTTGGAAATGCAGGTGTTACATAAACACCAACTTCGTTTTTAATACCCTCTAAACGCTGACGGAGGATTTCTTCTACGATCATGGCATTCTCTTCAATGTATTCATCATTTGGATCGAGATTCAGGAATAAGGTAACAAATGGAGACTGGCCATTTGTAGTCATCAGAGTGTTGATCTGGTACTGGATTGTCTGAACACCGGAACGGAGTTCATCGTTCAGTCTTTCTTTTACCAGCTCCTCTAATGTATCAGCATCTAATCTCTCGCCAAATTCTTCCTGATATAACGCTTTGTATTTATTGTAACTCTTACGCAGATATTTTCCAAGGTGACGGATATCAACGGACTGACCACCATACTGGCTGGAGGCAACGGCAGCAATGATCTGTGTAACGATCGTACACGCAACCTGAAAACTTTTAGGGCTCTCGATCAGTTTGCCGTTCATGACGGTGCCATTGTCAAGCATATCTCCGATGTTGATCAGACAACAGTTGAAGATCGGCTGTAAGAAATAATCAGCATCGTGGAAATGGATCGCACCTTCTTCATGTGCTTTTGAAATCTTTTCAGGCAGCAGAAGTCGTTTGGTGAGATCCTTTGAAACCTCACCGGCGATCAGATCTCGCTGAGTGGAAGCAACAGTTGCGTTTTTATTTGAATTCTCTTCCATAACATCTTTGTTTCTGTTCTGGATCAAGCTGAGAATGGAATCGTCAGTTGTATTTGCTTTACGGATCAGTTCACGGCTGTATCTATATATAATGTAAGTTTTGGCAAGGACGAATTTCCCTTCTGCCATAATCTTCTGCTCGATGATATCCTGGATGTCCTCGACCAGCATTCTTTTTCTGTTTTTTGCTTCGATACCGTCTATGATCTCTTCTATTTTTTCTTCAGAAATTTTTTCGCAGTCTTCGACTTCGGCATTTGCCTTCTGGATGGCAACGATAATCTTGCTGCGATCATAGGATACGGCTCGACCGTCTCTTTTGATTACCTGCATTTTTACATTCTCCTTCAAAATTGATTATCTAGATATTGAGTGCGATATTTTCTCAAACCCCAACATATTGCGTCGTGTGTGAAAAAAAGACAAAAAAATGAACGATTTAAAATCTGTGAGACTAAAAAATCGTTTGGAATATTTTGTAACTCTATGTCCCCGACAGTTACACATTATAGCATCACCATTTTGGTTTGTCTATATCAATCAGTACAAAATATTGAGAAAAAATCAAAGAAATAATACTAGATATTGTGTTGCATGGGAAAATGTGATTTGCTGTTCGAGAGGCGATTGACATTATGTGAAATTGTCGGAAATTGTATCTGAAAGTATGGATGCTGTCGAAATATTGCGAACAATCAGGCATTTAACAATAACGTTGCATAGTTTGTGACATTTCTATGAATTACTTAAAATAGCTTTATTTTTAATTGGAAATGTGATATAAAGCTATGATAGGTGATACCTAATTTTATAATAATATAGAGGTAAGTACAATGAGGAAATTGAAAAAGGGACTTGCGGTTGCTCTTGCAATGGCAATGACATTATCTATGGCTGTGGGATGCGGCGATAAAAAGAATACAACCGGTAAGCTTGACAATGCAACACAAACGGATGCGACTTCATCAGACAGCAGCACAGAGGCAGCAGAAGATTTGACGATCGATGAGTATATCGAGAAATATGCAGATGGCGTTACGCTTGGAGAGTACAAAGGAATTGAATATGAATATGCACCGGAAGCGGTAACTGCAGATGATATTCAGAGCAAGGTAGATTCTTTTATTTCATCCTGCACTACTTATAATGAAGATAAGACAAGTGCAGCAAAGATGGGTGATATTGTAAATATCGACTTTGTCGGAACTGTAGATGGTAAGGAATTTGAAGGTGGTAATTCTGATGGAAATGGTTATGATCTGACATTGGGAAGCAAATCTTTTATTGATGATTTTGAAGATCAGATCGTAGGTCATAAAGCCGGAGATACATTTGATGTAAATGTAACATTCCCGGAGGATTACAGTACAACAAACACAGAACTGAATGGAAAGGATGCAGTATTTAAGACGACTGTAAACTACATTAAGATTCCGGTTGAACCAGAGTACAACGATGAACTTGTTGCCAATAATACTTCCTATAAAACAGTAGATGAATATGAAGCATCAATCAAAGCAGAACTGGAAGCAAGCAATGAGACTGCAGCACTTACTTCTGCACAGAATGTGGTTATGACAAGTGTTATTAATAAAGCACAGATCGAGAATGTACCGGAAGATGAAGTTGAAAGTCTTGCAAGCGAAATTATTGACAACCTGAAAGCTCAGGCAAGCTCCTATAATTTCGATTATGCAACATTTATCAATTACTACTATGGATACAGTGATGAGGAGTCATTTGCAGAATATGTAAAGCAGATCTGTGAAGAGTCCGTAAAGGAAAAGAAGGCTGTCTGTGCGATTGCAAAAGCAGAGAATATTACGATCGATGCAGATGAAGAAACAGCATATATTAAGAAGCTGGCAGACAATAATTCTACAACAGAGGATCAGATCAGAGAGCAGTATTCTTCTGAAGATCTGATGTATTATACACTTGCAGATAAGGTTATGACTTTCCTGCTTGATAATGGCAAGAAGGTAGAGAGTACAGAAGCTGCAACAGAAGCAACAACGGCTTCTGAAGAAACCACAGAAGTAACAACAGAGGCAAACTAAAGCGGATGTTGAAACAGGATCCTTAAAATGAGGATGATAAAATAATAAGATGAAGCCTTGAGGAGAAAGATTATATTATGAAAATGAAGAAGGTAATGACCCTTTGCCTGGCAACCGTTGTCGGCATGGGAGTGCTTAGCGGATGTGGAAGCACAAAGAGTGAATTCAAGCAGTATGCAAAATGTGCAGAGGTAAGTGATTATGATGGCGTTGAATATGTTCCGGCATCCAGAGAGGTAACACAGGATAAGATCGATGAGAAGATTGATTCATTCTGTACAGATAATAATATAGAGACAAAGGATTATGACAGTGCCATTAAAGATGGTGATGATGTCAACGTCAATTATGTAGAAACGATCAATGGTCAGGAAAAGAATAAGAATGATGATGAAGCCGGAACCAGTGTTGTTATAGGCAAGGATGCATTAGCACCGGGACTTGATGATCAGATGATCGGATTAAAGCCTGGTACAGAGAAGAAGATCACGATCACATATCCGGATGATTATTCTGATACAACAGTAGCAGGAATGGAAGCTGTATTTGATATAAAGATCAATTATATCAAGATAACGACGACACCGGAATATACAGATGACCTTGTGAAGTCGGCTACGGATGGTAAATATACAACGACGGAGGATTATACCAAGTATCTGACAGATGAGCTTCAGAAGGATACAGACAAAACTGCAGACAGTACAGATCGTGCAAATGTATTAAAGGCAATCAAAGAGAAAACAACATTTAATCAGTATCCGGAAGGCGAAATTGATTCCTATGTCAAGAGTGTTATGGATAATATCGAGTCCAGTGCCTCCCAGTATGGAATCGGCGTACCAACATTCTTACAGTATTTCTATGGATATACAGATGAATCTGCATTTGTTTCCTATCTTCAGAGCACAGTTGAATCTGTAATGCAGGAGAAGATCGTTGTCAGCTCGATCGCGTTAGAAAAAAATCTGATCGCAAATGATAAGGAGACTGATGCATATAAGCAGAAGCTGATGGATGATAATGAGGTAGACGAGGATACGATCAACTCCAAATATTCAGCGAGCGATCTGAAATTCTATGCAACAGAGGAAAAGGTTCTTGATTATCTGATGGGTACAGCTGTTCAGGTTGAATCTACTGAAGCAAGTTCAGAAGATGCATCGGAAGATGGTTCCACTGAAGCAGAGCGCACAGAGTCAACAACAGAGGCAGCTTCAGAGGCAGAATAAAAAAAGTTGACGTTTTTACAAAATTTGTTTTGACAAGAAGCAGATGACGTGCTATATTAAACGAGTGCGTGAGATAAAGCACGTTCATGCAGTTGTGGCGGAATTGGCATACGCGCATGATTCAGGTTCATGTCCACTTACGTGGGTGTGGGTTCAAGTCCCATCAACTGCATTGATATAAGGAAAAGAAGTCTTAGTTTTAAGGCTTCTTTTTTCTATATACAGGTTTGACATTACAGGGAAACTGGAATATAATGTAGGATACTTGTGAGAACTTAACGGAAAACACAGATATTGTTTAGGAGGTAGTCGGCGATGGCTGAAAAGAAACAGGTAGTTACCTATACAGGACTTAAAAAAATTGAAGAAGAACTTCAGGATCTGAAGGTAAATAAACGTAGAGAGATTGCTGCCAAGATCAAGGAAGCAAGAGAGCAGGGAGACTTATCTGAGAATGCTGAGTATGATGCAGCAAAGGACGAGCAGCGTGATATCGAGGCAAGAATCGAGCAGTTAGAGGCTATCCTGAAAAATGTAGAAGTCGTTGACGAGGACGAGGTTGATACAGAGGTTGTCGGTATCGGTCGTACCGTAACAGTATATGATTATGAATTTGACGAGGAAGTTGTGTTCCATATCGTTGGTTCAACAGAAGCAGATATCATGAAGAATAAGATCTCTGATGAATCACCGGTTGGTATGGCACTAAAGGGTGCACGCGTTGGTGAAGAAGTAACGGTAGAAGCACCGGACGGAGAATTCAAATACAGAATATTAGATATCAAGAGAGCAATCTAATAAACAGAATGATCAATATAGTAGAAAGAGATTAAACAAAGATGGCAGAGAATAAGCAGAACAATCAGGCTAAGTCACAGGATGTAAATAAGCTGTTACAGGTTCGTCGCGAGAAACTGGCAGATTTACAGGCGGCTGGCAAGGATCCATTTGAGATTACAAAGTATGATGTGACTTATCACAGCACAGATGTAAAGGAAGCATATACAGCACATGAAGCAGAGCTTCTCGCAGGCAGACAGGAACCGGATGTAGAAGGGCTGGATGATGCACAGAAGAAGGAAGTGCTGAACAACGATTATAACGAGAGAAGAGAAATCATGGATGCATCACCGATCCATGTAAGCATTGCAGGACGTATGATGTTCAAGCGTGTTATGGGTAAGGCATCCTTCTGTAATATTCAGGATCTGAAGGGCAACATTCAGGTATATGTTGCAAGAGATCAGATCGGTGAAGAAGCTTATGCAGATTTCAAGAAATCTGATATCGGTGATATCTATGGTGTAAAGGGATGGGCCTTCCGTACAAAGACAGGAGAGCTTTCTATCCATGCAGAAGAAATGACACTTTTAAGCAAGTCATTACAGATCCTTCCGGAGAAGTTCCACGGCTTAACAGATACAGATGTCAGATATCGTCAGAGATATGTAGACCTTATCATGAATCAGGAGAGCAAGGCAGTATTTATCAAGCGTTCACAGATTTTAAAAGAGATCCGTAACTTCCTTGCAGATCGTGATTTCATGGAGGTTGAGACTCCTATGCTTGTTGCAAATGCAGGTGGTGCGGCAGCAAGACCATTTGAGACACATTACAATGCATTAAATGAGGATGTAAAACTTCGTATCTCTCTGGAATTATATCTGAAGCGTCTGATCGTAGGCGGACTGGAAAGAGTTTACGAGATTGGACGAGTATTCCGTAACGAGGGTGTTGATACAAGACACAATCCGGAATTTACGCTGATGGAATTATATCAGGCATACACAGACTATGAAGGTATGATGGAACTGACAGAGTCCATGTTTCGTTATCTTGCTGAGAAAGTTTGTGGAGGCACAAAGATTTCCTATAATGGAATCGAGCTTGATTTTGGTAAGCCATTTGAGCGCCTGACCATGAATGATGCGATCAAGAAATATACCGGAATCGACTTCGATCAGGTAGAAGATGATGCAGCAGCTAAGAAGCTGGCTGATGAACACAATATTGCATATGAAGAACGTCACAAGAAGGGTGATATCATTAACCTGTTCTTTGAGGAGTTCTGTGAAGAAAAACTGATCCAGCCTACATTTATCATGGATCATCCGATCGAGATCTCCCCACTGACCAAGAAGAAACCTTCTGATCCAAGTAAGGTTGAGCGTTTCGAGCTGTTCATTAACACATGGGAGATGTGTAATGCATATTCCGAGCTGAACGATCCAATCGATCAGCGTGAGCGTTTTGCAGCACAGGATGCAAATGCAGCAGCCGGTGATGATGAAGCAGAGCATACAGACGAGGATTTCTTAAATGCATTAGAGATCGGTATGCCGCCAACGGGTGGTATCGGATACGGAATCGACCGTCTTGTGATGCTGCTTACAGACAGCGCAGCAATCCGTGACGTATTACTCTTCCCGACAATGAAGAGCTTGGATAAATAAACCTAGTGTTTATGCGGGATTGAGGCATTTGAGTACGTCAAAGGACGCATTAAAAGACGTATTTTGGCATAGTCATTTACATCAGTATGAAAGAGTACACAATCTGAAAAGAAAAAGATTCA
>ERZ773110.111-NODE-111-length-91203-cov-8.983082_pt1 | contig 91203 bp, 114 predicted proteins | sample MGYA00580568_ERZ773110 | MGnify/ENA primary metagenome ERZ773110 (study PRJEB29015, sample SAMEA2737870) | human gut metagenome | biome: human gut; feature: human-associated habitat; material: faeces | place: China | collected 2012 ... | reverse complement strand
TGTTCTGGCGGTTATATACAAGACGGTATCTGATTTTATCCATTTTTCCGCAAAGATGCTATTTAATGCACAAACGACAAAAAAATGGAGTGCAAATATTCCCGCCTTGCTATAATGATGGTGGTGGTTACAAAAAAAATGTCATAGTAGGATATGTTTTTATTATTGTTTTCGTAAACGGAGAATTTATTTATAAAAAAAATATCATTTAATAGGGATATTAAAGCAATAATTATATATTTGCATTGAAAAACTAAAATAACCTTTTTAATAAGCTAGTTTGTTAATCTGAAAATTTTAAAGACGTCAAAGACAAAATGATCAAATCGGACTTAAATCATTTTAAATACATCTTTATATTGAATCTATGAAAAAAGATCGACTGAAATTAGTAAGCGCGATGTTGCTTGTATCCGGACTTCCTGTTGGATATGTTCAGGCAGCATCTTATGCACCGGTTGCGGAAATTCACTCTGTACAGCAGGCAAATCCTTGTACGGGTATGGTTGTGGACCAGAACGGTGAGACCGTTATCGGTGCATCGGTTGTCGTTAAAGGTACAACCAATGGAACCATCACCGGCATTGACGGGGATTTTACTCTCAACAACGTAAAGACTGGTGATGTCATTCAAATCTCCTACATTGGCTATATTACCCAGGAAGTGGTATGGGAGGGGAGGACTCTTAATGTGACTCTGAGAGAGGACAGTCAGACATTGGAAGAAGTGGTGGTGGTTGGTTTCGGCTCTCAGAAAAAGGCCAACTTGACCGGTTCTGTGTCACAAGTGAAGATGGACGAAGTTTTGGGTAGTCGTCCTGTAGTGAATGCCATGAGTGCCCTACAAGGTACTATGCCGGGGTTACAGATAACTCCCAACGGTGATGCCAGCGGTCCCGGACAAGCCAAGAATTTCAATATCCGCGGTACAACTTCCATCAACGGTGGTTCTCCTTTGGTCTTGATTGACAACGTGCCGGGTGATATTGACATGCTAAATCCCGAAGACATCGAGAGCATATCCGTGCTGAAGGATGCGGCTTCTTCTGCGATCTATGGTGCACGTGCGGCTTTCGGTGTAATCTTGGTTACTACCAAGAAAGGCAGGAAGGGCGAGAAGTTCACTGTGAACTATAACAACAATTTTGGTTTTCAGAAATCCATCAATCGCCCTGAAATAGCTGACGGCCTGCAATGGATGCAAGCATATCTGGATGCGGAATTCAATTCCGGAAATTACTATACAGGACAAAGCATCCGTCTGTGGCAGCAGTATCTTGCCGAGTACAGAAAGAATCCGGGACAATTCCAGACAACGGGTGATGGCATTTACGTTAGTCCGGAAGACGGATTGCAGTATTATTTGAACGAAAAGAACGTGTATGACAACATGCTGGATGATTTCGGTTTCCTACAGACACATAATGCCTCTGTCAGCGGTGGTACCGAGCGTCTGCTTTATCGTATGTCCGTGGGCTATACTGATGAGCAAGGTACACTTGTGACTGATAAGGACCGTTTCAAACGCCTTGGTGGAAGTGCTTTCATTCAGGCGGACATTACTCCTTGGCTGGTCCAGTCAGTGGACATCCGTTATGCTCAGAGCGAAAAGAACATGCCGGTGACTTCCACCCGGACAGGTTTGTATGACATGCGACTCCCAAGCATCTATCCGGAAGGGACATTGACGGTGGGCGACGGCCGAGAATTGCCTACCAACACTCCCTACAATCTTTTGATGATGGCAACCGACAACAATACCATAACAGATAATGCGCGTATTTTGTCTAAAACCGTCTTGAAGCCACTTAAGGGCTGGGATATCGTGTTTGAATACACTTTTGACAAGAAGATGAGCAACAACCGCATCAATAGAGCCATGTATGAATATACGTCCGTAGAAAAAGCTGTCATGACCACGGCGGACAACTCCAGCCTGGAAACCAAGAATGCCACCACGGACTATAATGCCATCAATCTGTATAGTACCTACCGGCATACATGGAGCGAGAAACACAATTTCAGCATCATGGCAGGTTTCAACCAGGAGTCAAGCGATTATCGTTCCATCTATGCCAAATCCTTGGATATGATCAATGATAACTATCCTTCCCACAATACTGGCACAAATGAAACTAAGACTGTTACCGAAGAGCATTCCGAATATACGGTACGCGGTGCTTTTTATCGGCTGAATTATGACTACGAGGGTAAATATCTGTTCGAGACCAACGGTCGTTATGACGGTTCTTCCAAATTTCCTAAAAATGACCGTTTCGGCTTCTTCCCTTCCGTGTCCGTGGGATGGAATATTGCCCGGGAAACCTTTATGGAAAAGACACAAAGCTGGTTGGGAGAGCTGAAACTCCGTGCTTCCTGGGGACAGATCGGTAACCAGGCCATCAACCCCTATCAGTTTGTTCCTTTGATGGAATCCTACAAACCAGGATGGATTGTCAACGGTACCAAACCCACCTCGGTCAAGGCACCGGGATTGGCAAGCACCAACTTCACATGGGAAACCGTAGAAACCCTTGATTTCGGTTTCGACATTTCAGCATTGAACGGACGTCTGCAAGGTACTTTTGACTGGTATCGCCGGGATACCAAGGATATGTTGGCACCGGGATTCGAACTTCCGGCACCAATCGGTGCGGCCGCCCCGCTGCAAAACACCGCCGACCTCCGTACCAAAGGATGGGAATTGAATCTGAGCTGGCGTGACCGTATTGGTGACGTGGGATACAGCATCGGATTCAATCTCTATGACTCCAAGACAGAAGTGACCAAATACAATAATGAATCATATATCCTGTTTAAGAGTGACGGTTCAAATAACTATTATAACGGTTATGAAATCGGTACCATCTGGGGATATGAAACCGACGGCTTCTATACCGTTGACGACTTTACGGACACCCAGACCTGGCAGCTGAAGGAAGGCGTGATTTCAGTAGAAGGGGTAAATCCGCGCCCCGGTGACATCAAATACAAGAATCTGCGTGACGATGAGAACAGTACCAACCGAATTGACGGAGGTGACGGCACACTTGCCAACCCTGGCGACCGCAAGGTTATAGGTAACAGTGCCCTGCGTATGCAATACGGTATCAATCTTGGTGTCAACTACAAGGGATTTGACTTGAGCGTGTTGTTGCAAGGTGTGGGCAAACGCGATGTTTGGATCAATGACGCCCGTCGCTGGCCTTTCGCTTCCGGCAAATTCGGTCAGATTTTCAGTGACCAGCTTGACTACTGGAAACCGGTGGATCCTGCCAACGGCAACTGGGAGCCGGTAAATCCCAATCCTGAATTCTACCGCATATACGGTGAATTAAACAATGCAGGACATAACCAGCGTGCCCAGACTAAATACCTGTTGGACGGTTCCTATCTGCGCGTCAAGAACATCACCTTGAGCTATAGTTTTCCCAAATCCCTGCTAACTCCTGTCGGTCTCAATGGTTTGAAGGCGTTCGTCAGCTGCGAGAATCTGCACACTTTCCATCACCTGCCCGATGGATATGACCCCGAACGTCTTTCATGGAACTATCCGTTCTACCGTACAATTTCGTTTGGAATCAACGTAACCCTCTAAAGAACAGAATATAATGAAAAAAATAATATATACAGCATTAGTCGCTACAGGACTGACTTTGAGTGCCTGCAATGACAGTTTTATGGAACGTTATTCAGATACAAGTCTCACCGAAAATACAGTGTTCGGCAACTACAATACCTTCAAGACCTATGCATGGGGCCTGTATGAAGTGTTTACCAATGGAAACATTCTCCGCCGCATTGGCAGTGACGGGGCTTATGCAAGTTCCAGATCTTATTTCGGTGATGTCTATGCGGGTTACCTGATGGAAAGGCAAGGCGGTGGAAACCCGTATGCATTCCAGAATATCAGCAGCGTGGCATCCGGCAACGGATGGAGTTTCGGCTACATTCGCTCGGTCAACGTGATGCTGGCAAATATTGACAAATCAACAATGAGCGATGTAGAAAAAGAACATTGGCGTTCTGTGGGGTACTTCTTCCGTGCCTACTTCTATGCCGAACTGATAGCCCGCTTCGGCGATGTGCCTTGGGTGGATCATACATTGGCAGAAGATGATACTGAAATAGCCTTGGGTAAACGTACCCCGCGCAAAACTGTGGCGGACAATGTACTCAAGGATTTAATCTATGCTGAAGAACATATCAAACCTGACGGTGACGGCGACAATACCATCAATACCAATGTGGTGAGGGCCTTGATTTCACGGTTTTCCCTGTTTGAAGGCACGTGGCGCAAATACCACAATTTGGGTGACTATGACAGGTATTTTGACGTATGTGTAGAATATTCTGGAAGGCTGATGACAGCAGTTCCCGACTTGCATACCGATTGGGGTGAAATGCTGACTTCTAATCTTGCCGGAATGAAAGGCATCCTCCTCTATAAGGAATATGTACCGTCTGAAGAGAACAATTATGCCATGCATTTGGTGGAACGTACTTCCACCCATAACATTGAAATGCCCCAGCACATCATTGATATGTACCTTTGTTCCGACGGCAAGCCTGTCAGCACCAGCGGGAAGTATGAATGGGGAAAGACCGACAAGACCATGTACTCCACTTTCCGCAATCGGGACCGCCGTTTGCTGGAAACCGTGGCTCCTCCTTATCAGGTAGTCAATCATGGCAATACAAGCTGGGATTATGTGGACGGTAAACGGGAATATATGGATCTGTTGGGAGTTACCAGAATGACTGGTTATGGCGGCGGCAACGGTGAGGCTGGCAAACACAAAGTGTTCCCCATGATGAACTGGGCGGGAAACATTCTCCATGTAGTCCCCCATTTCTTTACCAATCAGGATGGTGTGGGGTTCTGCGTAGCTAAAAGCGGAAATTATGTATGGAGACTCTACAACGTATGGGACAGTTCACTGGAAAACAAAGCGGATGCTGATATGCCCATCTTTAAAATTGATGAGGTGTTGCTGAATTATGCGGAAGCCAAATATGAAAAAGGTGAGTTCGACAACAATGTAGCTGACATGACCATCAACAAGCTGAGAAGGCAATTTGCAAAAATTGCAGATATGGATGTGGATGCCATCAACAGCAGTTTTGACCCCAACCGTGATCCGGATGTGGATCCGGTCTTGTGGGAAATCCGCCGAGAACGTATGGTTGAGCTGATGGGGGAAGGTTTTGGTTTCTATGATGTGCGCCGGTGGAAGAAAGCCGAATGGTTTGTTAACAAAGTGGCTTATGGACAATGGGCTACTAAGGAACAAATTGGAAAGAGCGGAACTTTCATTGATCTTAATACAGGTCTGGCAACTACCGACAAGGAACAGAAAGAAGGATACATCTATATGTATAACGATCCTGTAAAAGCAGGCAAGGGCTGGCTGGATAAATACTATTTGTACCAAATTCCAACCAATGAAATTGCGCTGAACCCGAATTTGCTTCCCAATAATCCGGGATGGTAAAATAATAGGATTTAGATTAATGACTTTGTGAATGTGTCAAAATGGAGAGCACTGAAAAAGTGATCTCTATTTTGACACATTCTTTGTCTTAATTTGAAATGAGTCCGTAATTTACTAAGGCTATGCAAAATCTCATATTGAATGTCACCTTTTATTCATTATGCTCATGGCATTGATGATGCTCATGCGATGAACAACCTATACCTGAATCTGCTATTTTTCCGTTCAGATAGTCTGTTGCGACATTCAAAATATTTCCGGAACATCCTCTTATCACTTTAATATGGTGGGCTGTAAGTACATTCAAAGCACCTTGTCCCATATTTCCAGCCAGCATGACACTGACCCCCATACCTTCCAGTTCACCGGCTATATTGGACTTGCAGCCACATCCTTGTGGCGACGGAATGGTTTCACTGCTCAGAATCTGGTTGTCTTGTCCTACTGTCAGAATTGTATAATACTCACAATGACCGAAATGGTTATCAATTACATTGTCTCTGGTAGGAATTGCAATTTTCATCATAATCTTATTCTTATTAATGTTAATATTACTGGTGTGGATGTCTTCGGAAAGACATACCGGACATACTGTCTTACGGATTTTGAGTGCCGGATTGATATTGTTGAACAAGAAACCACATGATTCGCAGCGGAACCATTCACTGTTGGTATATGACACGCCTCCTTCTATCATTATTGCGGCACCACAGACGAATGCCTTGGCTATCTTTTGCCTTGCACTGGTATATATCCGGCTGAGGGTGGGGCGTGACACACCCATTGAGATGGAGGCTTCCTGCTGAGTTTTCATTTCATAATCACACAGGCGTATTGTTTCATATTCTTCGAAATGCAGGAATATTGTTTCTTCACAACTATTGTTGGAAATGACAGGTCTGAATCCGGCAACAGAAGGCATATTGTTAACTTTGCGTATATTTTTTGGACGTGGTGACATTGTATATTTATTGTTTCTATCTGCAAAGATAATGAACAAATGCTCAAAATAAAAAAATAATAAACTTTTTTAGGGGTACAGATAAAAAATACACTTCTGCTTTCTCAAGCAAAAGTGTATTATCTCTTTTGATTTCAATGAAAAATGTTTAATTTAAAATTATCAAATAAATGAAAACAAAAATGTAGTGATTCGTCACGAATAACAACACTCAAGATTGTCAGTAGTAAATTCTTTTACTGATATGTTAAGCATATAACTTATTTTGTTTTGCAAAATTATATATAAATTTTGTTTTGCCAAAATTTGAAGCTGAAATGCGATATAAGAAAGGCAGGATTAGCGAATCCTACCCTTCCATACACAAACAGCTTTACTGTCAAGATGTCTTGCAACATCTAAAGTTCAATAAAAATGTATTATTAGTTGTCGTAACAAAGATATAACAAATATTTAAAAAAAAATCATTATACGAAAAAACGAACAGAATAAACTACATATAGACCATATATATTTAAAACAATATTGTAATACAAAAGTCATTGGTACAAATCCTTATGAGAGAACAAAATTTAGTTTTACAAAGAAATGTTTTTACTTTTATCGTTTGTTTTAACCAAATACAAAATACACCTCCACTTTCGCAAGTAAAGGTGTATAATATCTATAAAAAAATGGTCTGTGAAAAAAAACATTTGTAAAAAAGATGCCATTATTTATCACGAACGATAGCATCTAGACATTTTTATCAGTAAACTCTTTTAGTGATTTAGAATAATGTTTAATTCAATATAGATGCTACAAAGTTATATATAAATTTTGTTTTGCCCAAATTATTATGTAGTTGAAGTACGGTATCAAAAAGGCAGGATTCGCCAATCCTGCCCAATTCCATACACAAATCTTTTTATTAATTAAAATACCTCACGGCATTCAAAAATTAATAAATGAAAAAACATTATTAGTTTCTGTATGCAAATGTACATATTAATAATAATATGAACAATTGATTTAACGTTGTTTGATAAAACAAATATTAATGGCGTTGAAATGATTTTATTCCTATCTTTGTAAGGAAATGTAAACTCTCTTATGAATAGCTTCATTTATGGAGTGTATAGATTTCTCTAATTGAACCATTCTAAAAGCAGTTGTCCGTGATGGATAGCTGCTTTTTATACTTACAAGTACTCCTGTGATTGCAACATTGCCGGAAGATGCAATTGAAGTTGATGTTGAATAATAATTATACAATTCATGCTAAAAATCGAGAGCTGGAAGGACTGTTAGGGATAAATGATACATGGTACAGAAGGAGATCTGGTAGTATTACTGATTTTAATGAATTTAAGGAGGTTGGATATATGTTTGTTGATAAAGTCCAATCATTGGATAATAAACCCAATACATCAAGTAATTACGGATTTTTGGAAACGATTGCTATTAATGATGTCACCCTCAAGCAAACTCATGTAGATTTTCAGAGCAGATTTTTTATTCGAGTATGTAATAATGGAACTTGGACTGATTGGAAACAAATACAAACAACATAGTATTAAAAATAAGTCATATTTTAATGAGATAAAACGGATGGGTGCCGGTCCACACCCGTCCGCTCCTCATGTTACCAAAGAATTATAGTATTTCTATATCTTCAGCATCATCCAGATTCTCATCAACTATATTCATGGATAAAGACAGGTCAACCCCAGTAGTATCCAAAAACAAAGCACTTACACGAAATGAAGCTGTGTTTGTCTTACTCCGAACGAAGAGATGATCATTTTTTCGTTTGAACTCTATTTCAGAAATCATACTACCGTTGACTTTCCTTATGATATAGGAGTTACCAGTCTTACTATTAATAAAGAACAGACCTGTAGAACCACCCCAATATACATACAATATCATACCGATATAGGCGTTAGATGAACTCGCTAGGCGAACGACACATACTTCTTGAACGGAGTCTTTATTGCAAACCAATATAGGAGAAAGAACGCCTTTTCTCAAGAGCCCTTTACTTCCTAAATTGGCAATCGGTATTAGTCCTTCCAGTACTGAGGCATTGGCTTTCAACGCCTCACTTAATTCCATCTTTTCCATAATATTTTTTATTTACCAGTTTCAGTTTCCAAATTGTTTTTCTTATAATCCTGCCATGAGTCGGCAAGCTGCCCCACCGAAGCGGAAGTGTAGAGGTCAAGTATATGAATCTCGTCATCGGCAAGCTCCACAAGCTCGTTCCGATAGATCTTCTCCGCAAGCACGTGCGCCGGAAGACCGGGCACGTTCCTGTAAATGCCGTCAGCAATATCCTTACGGATATCCGCTATCACCATATCCTGTCTGTCTATCCCCGTGAACAGGGGAAATTTTGTAAAATCAACTTTCATAATATTCTTAATTAAATACTGTTATCCGCAATAAAACATAACCCAGTGATTACCCATACATTTAACGAATCCGGACGCATAATCCAGATCAATGAAGGACATCACATTTCCTCCGGGGGCAGGCAGGATGCGTCCTCCCTTAAGTCGTACCCCGCCGTTCATACGTTTGAAGTATATGGTATGTCCCGGAACATCCGGAGGAAGTGTCACTTCTATATTACCCGTATTAAGAAACATCACATTGTCATCATTGTTATTCAGGGAGGTGCTGACGGATATGTTCCTCCAGTTCCCCACTATGCCACGAAGAGACACATAACTGTCATTGTTCGGATGAAGAAAAATGTTACCCCCCTCCACGAACAGAGGAATGCTCGGAGTCTTGATGTGCATCCCGATCATGGCATTCGGACTCTGTATGTCAATTCCGGCATCATACGATATCCCTTCGATTGTGACAAATTTCGTGTTCCCTCCGATTTTTACACGTGCAAATGTCCTTTCGTTATAAAACTCTATCTGTCCGGCAGACAGGTTGAAACCGACATGGGAATCCGTCCCCTCATAAAGAGTTTTTGAAGACAACATGCCGGAATCTATGGAAAACGGACCGATACGTCCGCTATCCGCCGTGATTTTTCCGCTGATGTCCACATTGACCGCCCTGATACCGTCCGCATCAATCATGGACGCCTTGATCTTCTCGGTCAGCAACAGCTTGGTGGCGATAAAAGTCCAGCTCTGTGCTATCTCCCAGTATTTTATTTTTCCCGAAGCCACATTCTGTTTGGGGGTTTCCGTCGAAACCGACGTATGCGAACGGATGCACAGGTACAGCAGGTTGTCATAAAGTACAATGTCGTAAAACTGCTGCCCTTGCTTGCCCTCCAGGTAAGACACAGACGCCCCCCATACACGCATACGCATGCGCGCCCCCTTATCTCCCTTGTCACCTTTTGGAGCAAAACTGACCTGTCCGGTTCTAGTCACCAACGGCATATCACCTCCTTATTCCTTGGTTGTGATGGTCCATGCCACGTTGCCTCCTGCCTGCTGGCACATGTCCCAAGTACACGTGCCGGAAGTGGCTGCTGTACCGGAAGTAGACGGGTTAAGGACTACTCCTGCACTGTCCATGAACACGAAATAGAAAGTCATGTCCTTGTACTTGGTGGTACTTCCACGCTTGACCAGAATGGGCTTATAGACCACCGTGTCACCACTTTCCCGGATGGTCTCATCCTCGGGCGTGGGATTCAGGATCAAATCAAACGGATCGGACGCATCCATTACGGACTGCGTGTCCTGACCGATGAGCTTGCCGCCCTGGTACACCTCCGCCTTGAACACACCTGTCGTGTCAACCATATCGTTGGTGACGGTCAATGTCTGTGTGGTCTTTCCGCTCAGCACGCTCCACGCACCGTTGACCTGGTTGTACCACTTGTACGCCAGTCCGGTAGTGATCTCGTCACTGCCCATGCGCGCTACGGCTTTCAGAATGCAGCTCTGCCCTTTGTCCCGAAGGGTAAAATACTTGTTGTCACCGGCAATGATCGTCACATGCTTTTGGTTTCCGACCCCCTTGGTGATGGGGATGCTATAGACGAACTGGACGGTGTCGCTGGTATTCCCTATCGTCACGGTGGCTTCACCCTTGATGGTACAAGAGGCCGCTCCGCTCGCCTTGACCAGATTCTTGACGATCTGCAATCCGTAGTAATCCGTCGTACCGGGCTGGTAAGGGATAAACTTGAAATGTCCCGTCTCACCGCCAAACGTGTTGGTGGAGACATTGCCCGAGAACTTGATCTCGACATCATTGAAATACCATTTCATGGAGGAAGGAACCACCAGCCCTTCCGCCACCCGCGAAGAGGTGAGAATGAAGGACAAGACGGGCTTGAGCGAAGCGAAATCCGGTGCGATGTTCGTCGGCGCGGACGCTTCGCCCATATACTCCTGATACAGATCTCCCTGGTTACACTGGATGGCAGGCATGTATACGCCGCCCTTTTGCGAAAATATGACCTGTCCGGTCGCGCTGGCCAAACTCATGACGCTCCTCCTTCCCCGGTCGTTTCCGTACTATCCGTGCCTTCGGAGCTTTCGGTGTTGTCCTCCCCCCAAGAGGCAGGTGTGAATACTTCGACGGGATGGTCCGTACCGTCTATCTCTTCTTTCGCCGCCTGCGGGGTCAGGCAGATGCCGCCCGCTTCCTTGGCCCTGTCAAATACCGTGTCGCCGGGGAAACGTGCCACGTCCGCCTGCCACAATAATACATTGCCATCCGCTGTCCTGTTGCGGATATCGGTCAGATGCAACCGGTCGGCAACCTCCTTCGTTACTTTAATGTAAAATGCCATAATTCTATTGTTTTTAATGTTATCCAAATTTTCTTACTACTACCGCCTTGCCCCCCTGTGTGAGCACCTTGCCGCCTTGTGTCAGCGCCACGTAAGGGCCTCTGTCCTCCACCTCCAGCTTTAACATCATGCCGTTGCTGAAAGGTATCCTGGGAGAGTATCCGTCGGCAACCTTGGCATATCCGGCATCTCCGCTCTTCTTGACGTACCAGTGGCAGTTAAACATGGCGGATGGATTCGGGATAACCCCCATGGTATCCCGAATGACGGGTCTGGGAAAGATGGCGTAAGTCCCATCCGGAACACCCGTAGGTACGCCCTCCCAGTCGGCTTCAATCTTCGGAATCCTGCGGCGTATCACCGTAGAGACTGCCGAGTCCGATGTGCCCGGGGTTGATGCCGGAGTCCCGGAAGCCGCATAGGTGGCCTTGCAGACAATCGTGATGTCATCACCTATATAATTGCGGTCAATCTTATATACATTCTTGTTCAGTGATACAAACTCCCAGTCGTTGTCACCTGCTCCTGTGGTTATCGCCTCCAGCGCTCCCGTAGACAACAGACGGTACCAGAAGAACTTGCATTTGCCCGTAGCCGTCACGTCCGTGTCGCCTACCATCAGTTTAGCCGTGATGGTCTGTGCGGTGATGTCACGCACCGGGTTCCAGTCCAGCGTGGACGGGCTGTCTATCGTCAATACGGGGATCGCATCCGTACCGTCAACCGCGCGGACAAGACGGCTCATCTGAAAAGTAAACAGCTGTCCGGTACGTGTGTCGGCATATTCCGCGTAAAACTCCAGCGTGACGGGTTTTAGGACGGTGACATTTTTTTTCATTGTGATCTGTCCCTTGCTGTCACCGGACTCCGTAATGCTGTAGCCTGTGTTTGTCGATGTGATAAGTGTGCGTGTGGTTCCGATGCGCTCGTACCACTTCATGTTGGTCAGCCTGGAGTTGACCGCCCCGATTTTAGTCACCGCTTCCGGATCGGTGGCGTTGCACCGCGGAAACAGGACCAGCGGTGTCAGCGTATAGTCCGGAGTGTATTCAGCTTTGTCAGCCTGGTAGACCTGCATGTCCGGCACGCTGCCCACCACCTCGATGTTACAACTGGTTTGTAACAGCCGGTAGTTGATTTCTATTTTTCGTTGCTTTGTTGCCATTGTATAAAACCATTTTAAAATGTTACAAAATTCTCCGCCACTTCAAACTGCTGCCCGTCACGCAATAACGCCTGTGCTTTAAACGTACACACCCGCATGTTGGTATAATTCGGTCCGAGATCATCTATCGTCAGAGGAAGATTTTTCCCGGCGCCGGCACGCTTCACCGCCCATGCGTTATCTTCTGATACATTCCCGGTATCACGCGTCCAGCTCACATCAGCGTCAAGTATATGATCTGTCACGTCACGGTTGTACAGCTTGCCGGTAATATATAGCGTTGTGGAAAAAGTCTCGATATCAAAATACCACCCCTTTGTGCTGCCGATCCCTATCGTAAATTCCGGGTTCCCTTCCAGCATCGCCCATCCGGCCACCGCATATTGCGGTTCGTCGGCTGTTCCCGTCATCAGGCACTTCCATTTGCAGCCGTAGTGCCAAACCGTGTCCGCCCGCTCCTGCGTATTGGTGTAAGGATTGTCAGAGGACGCGACTTCGGCCGACCAAAAGCCACGGTCCACCAGTTCCTGTACGGGCAGTCCCTGCCAGTCCACCCGGTAAAGTTCACCGAAGATGCCGGCACGGGCGAATATGTACGAGTGCTTATAGTTGACGGGGAGATTGTCGAACAAATCCAAATTGGGCAAACGCCCCAATATCATGTAATAGTTGTTCTGTTCCAAGACAGGCTTCGTTACTCCTTCCAGCCAGACAAGACATTTATCCGTGGTGGCGGACAAATACCAGTAGCTTTGCCTGTCCTCATTGAAGGCGTTTCCTCTTCTGGTAATGATCGTCAACTCTGTGGGGGGATAGTTTTTACCGCCCGGCACCTCACTGTCCGGATATGACAACACCGAGATGGAGTTGGCCGGGACATTCTTGGACAGCACGCGCATCCACGAGGCGTAATACTCCCCCGTTGAAAAGAGGTTGTTTACAATCCCGTACACTATATCACCCTCCTGGAATGCGGTGAAGTCATTCTCCCAGCGCTTGCGCAATTTCAGGGTATAAGTTCCGTCGCTCTCTAAAGTCACGGACTCAATGACCCCGTTCTCGGAATATGAGGTGTCGCCTTCCTGTGCGTTCAGACGGTTATAGATGATTTCCTTGAACACTGCGGAGCCGCGTACCTCAAGACGTTCGAACTGACCGCGCCCGTCAGGATAGATACCGGCACCTTTACCGGCAATCATGGAGTCGATGAACTTGCCGAACTTCAATAAGAAATTTGTTCCGTCCGCTTGATCCTTACGAAGGAACATTACTAAGGAGCGCAATGCGGAATACACGTTATGGTCTGTCGCAGGGGTGGAGTCGTGGCTTCCGATCACATACACACCGCTGCCACCACCGCCCGTATAGGTCTGTCCCTTCAGGGTAAGGCTCTCAACCTTTTCCTCCAGCTCCCCGATACGGGAATAGGCGGCGGTTTCCCCAACAGTATATATAGGGGAATCATAAGCTAAATCAAGATTGAATTCAAATCCGATAACCCTTGACTGTCTTCCGTTCTCGAAATAAGCCTTGTTGATAAGGTTGACCTTTTGACCGATGCCATAGAAATTATGAACGCCATCCTCACGGTATGCGTCATCGGACATCATCGTGCAGCCATAGGTACTCGGGTCTATCTTGGATTTGGCAGCGTACTTTTCAGTCTTTTCCTTCAGCTCCTGCTCGGCGGCACCCACAAGCCCAAGTTCGGTTATTTTCGTGCTGTCCCAGCCGGAAAGCACATATTCATCTCCATCTTGGGGAAAGAGCACATCACCGGGAAGCGGTCTGCCATAGTCCTCATTCCTGACTATCTCCCAAAGCTGTGCCTCAGGGTTCCATCCGCCATCCGCCAATTTCTCCGGCTTTCCCTCAGGATTGAACTTCACGGCGAACTCCAAACCGTTGAGAAGCCCGGACGCGAAACGTATCCTCAGCTCCTGACCGGGGAGGATATATTTCTCGGAAAAGTTAACACCCGTGTCCCTAAAGCGGTAGGCATTCCATTTTTCCTCGGTGGTTGTACCGTCCTCATTCTCCACCTTGTCCGTCACTTCGATAGTGGTGACATCCGACATGATGCCCGTTCTTCGGGGATAGACTTCATCGAAGATAACCACCTGCTCGACGGCTTCCTCGGTAGTCATATCAGGATAAGCGTCAATGTAAGGAGTGCCTACGGGTAACATCAGTCTGCGCTGCACCACACCGTTCACAACCACGGTCTCGTCAATAGGGCGGTAGTCTGCCGGTATGTTACGGGTGGAACCAAAAGCGTAGATACGGGTAGCATAAGTGGACCGGGATTCTGACTGTGACATTTCCTGCACGTTTTTCCCGATTTCGAAATCCACCGCGTCACCGGACTCACAACGCCCGAAATGGATGATGTTTTCAGTCACCCAACATTCGCAATCCCATTTCTTCGCCATCTCAAAACAAGCGTCAAGGATGTTGATGTTGTCGTAACTCATCAACTGGGACTTGTTTTCGACTGTGGAATCAATGGAGAAAACAAAATCCTGTCCTTTGTATGTGTAACCAAGAGCTTTCAAATTTCTAAGGACTATACCGGCTTGTACGTCAAGTGGGGCGGTCAGGTTCCAGGACGCTTCCTGTCCGGCCGTCTCCGGGGTATATTTGAAGATTTTGTTTTTCCATTTCCAGTAATAGGCGTCAAGTCTTAATTCGTAATCGTAGCCGGCGGTATTGGTATTGAATGCGGGCTTCTGCAAATCGCACACTTCGAACAGTCCGAAGTCACACTCCATGTATGAGCCAAGTTTGAAATATATGGGATTATCCAAGGAGAACTTTAATGTGATGTAGTCCTCCTTCATCAGAGTGAACTTACGCTTGCAGCCTTCATTGATCAAAGTTGTAAGCTGGATAGCACCGGATATGTCTTTGATGTCGATTTGTTCCATAATTAAGTTTTGTGTGCCTTTACACAATGCTGAACAAAAGTATATATTTTATTTGAAAATCAAATAGAATATCAAGAGGAATTTCTGTTATTGGGATTAGGCTCATTCAGCTTCAGCACGAATTTTCCTATGCCTTGCATGAATTGGCTGAACTGGTTACAGGAAATATAAATAGTCCTGTAAACTATATTGGGCTGATACTTTGTCTTTATTTCAAGTATTCCTTTATCCAACTCATTACAAAAGCTGTCATACCTTGCAAAGAATGTATCTTTATCAGGGGCTGTCAGGTTTATCTGTAATGTAAGATCGCGCTCGTCTTTTTTGGGATCAGCTGTTATCACACGCTTTCCATGCTCCATTCGGCTCTTGTTCTCAATGAACTCCTTATTGGGTGCTGGGGTCATGAGGGCGGACAGTGCAGTGTCATCCATGCTTATTCCCCATGTGGTATAAGCGTCCTTTCCATTAATAAACAGTTCTTCTTGTGGCATATTTATATACTTTTTGTATTTTTCGCTATTTCGTCAAGCTTGTCTCCAAACTTATAAATTAGTTTGGTGTATTTGTTAATACTTTCAAGGTGACCGTTGGATGAAATCATCAGATTTCTTATCTCAGTCAACATTGTATTGTTGTCTTTGGCAAATGAGGATATGGCTTGTGCCACCGCCAGCGTATTCAGCATGGCATTTTTTATTTCTTCTCCTGCAATCTGCAATGCTGTAAACCTACCGCTTAGTTCTCCTGCATCTTCATGTGTCATTTCAGTGCCGAACCCTCTTGATGAAGAAGATTGGGAATAGGACTCCTGTGAAATCTTGTCATATCCGGTTGCTGCGGCAAGCTCGTCACGGAGCTTCATGGCTTCGTCCACCATTTCGTTCCAACCCATAAAATCACCGTCACCATTCAGCAGTTTATCCATTTCATCAGAATCCAATGTACCGTCATTTTTCATGGAATTGCCGAATCTGTCATACCATACTCTCAGCTTGTCACTAAACTGTTCACCGATGGCATTTGACAGCATCGCCTGCATGAAATATTTGGATATGTCATCAGCAAAATCCTCCGCACTCTTCTCCATATCCATCAGACTGCTTATAAAACTGTCATACATGGAATCGAATGACATTCCGATCAGGCCCTCATAAAGACTTTCGGTCAGTTCTTCCAGTTTTCCTGCCTGCTCTATATAATCATCCAGCTTGTCGGTAACACGCTCACCGTAACCTCCCTTACCGGAAGATTCCATGATATCCCATAACCATACGTCTGACCGTAGAGCCTTCATCTGTTCGGGGGTCAGATTCCACAAGGAATCAGTGCCGGAGAAATCCTGCATGCCGGTAGCTTTTCTTGCGTGTTCCAGCATTTCATCCGTCCATTTCAGATAATGCTGCCAGCTGCCGTGGCTTTTATGATATCCGGCTTGCTCCTTTGCTATTTGCAGATAGTTTTTATTGACTTCCTCCTGATACTTTACAGCTTCCCTGTAAGATTCAACCGATTTCATTCCCTTGCTTGCCTTCATCTCGTCAGTTAGATCCTCGATGGCCGTTTGCAAAGTTTCATTCCTGTCCGTCAGCCTGTCTATCGTTTCCTGTACTTCCTTGGCGTTTCCACCTATTCCAAACAGGGAGTTGAAGCCTCCGAATGAGATTGCGTTCAGGATGTTTCCTATGCCGTTCCTCAAAGACTTGCCGATTGTGACAAACAAATCCCCTGACAAGACATCACCGATAATTCCACTGACAGCGTTCAGAACAGCATCAAGCAGACCACCGACAAGATCACTTAATCCGTCTTTGAGTACGTCAATGATGGACAGAATCCATCCGACAATGGGGACCTCCTTAAGAGATTCTGACGTTTTTCCTATGACATCCTTGAATCCGTTCACGGTTTTGATAATTCCGCTATATGCGTTATACAATCCACCGGATGAAATCTGCTGCAAGCCTCCCAACAAATTTTCCATGCTTGCTTTCAGTATGGTGGCAGTATCAGTCACATTACGCTGGGCCTGATTGGCGATATCAGTCTGTGTCTTCACATTGGCGGATGCAATGTCAGCATTCTGCCGTGCTGTTTCAAGAGCGTTTGCTGCGGCTTGTTTCTCACTTTCCGTTCCGCCCTTCTGCGCTTTGGTGTAATCATCCTGTGATTTCTTTAGTCTTTCCAAAGCAGCTGTTTCAATCCCTATGGCACTGATACGATTCTGTTCTGCTATTTGATAGGCTTTTACATCCTCTCCAAGTTTCTTGAAGTTGACTCCACTTGTACCACCCAAAGACTTTTCCATCTGGCTGATGGCGTCAATCAATGATTTCTGGCTTGCCTGATCGGAGTTCTTGAACTTGTCAGTCCGTACATATTTTTTCGCTTCGTCCAAGGCGGGCTTTATCATGTCGGAAAACATGGAACCAAACTCACCGAACACAGTAACCCAATCTATATTGGCTTTTATGGCTTCTGTTTCCTTGTTCTGTATGGCAACATCACGTTGTTTCTCCAGTAACTTTACTTGTGCACTATTAACACCGTTTTCTTCCTGTGCTTTCCTTATTTTTTCCGCATACTCTTGGGCGATAGCCAATTTCTGCTGCTGGAACGTGCCATATTCTTTCAAGTAGTCGTTCAAAGCCTGTTGTTCGGCTTTCAGCTGTCCTTCAGTTACATCGGAAATATCTTTATCTCTCATACTTTCGGCATTGGTATAAGCTTCTGAAATTTTCTGTGCCTGCTTGTCGGTCAGCTTACCGTTACCGGCTTTGCTCCATTCTTCCTCCTGTTTTCTTATCGCATCAATCTGTTTCTGATAATCAAGGTCAATCTGTTTCAACTTCTTTTCCGTGCCTTCTCTCATCAGGTTGATTTCATCCTGTTGGTTCTGACGGTGAAGTGAAAGAAGTTGTTCGGCTGTCTTTTTTTGTTCTTTTTTTTGCTTTTCAGCAGCTTTTTCCTGTCTGGTCAGTGCGCTTCCGGTTACTCCGCCCAGCTCCTTGTATGTCTTTTCGGATGCCTCCATCTTATCTTTGGCTTCTTTCACCTGTTTCGATGTAGCCGTCTGATCTTTGATTAAGGCCTCATACCCTTTTTTCGCTTTCTCCCATTCGACTTTAGCATTTGCCAAATCCTCCTGATATGTAGTTTCTTGTGTTTCCTGTCTGTTCTCAACTTCCAATTGGGTATTGATTTCTGACAAGACATCTTTTCTTGCGTTTGCCAATTCATTCTTCAGGTCTTCGATACGCTGTGCCTGAACCTTCATTTCGGAACGGTTGTTCTCTTTCCTTGCCAGATTATAAGCCCATTCTGCACTTTTTATTTGTTGTTCCAAAGATTCGACTATAGCCTGTTTTGACTGTGTTCTGGATTTTGAAACCTCTTCATTATATGCCTTCCAAAACCCAGTCAAGTCATGTATATGACCTTTCTCATCGACATACTTCTTAAAGAGTACAGGATATAGTTTCTCAATGTCTTTTAAGGCTTTAAGTTTAGTGGTCTCGGCTTCCACCTCGCTATTAATGGTGCTAACAAGACCTTCCAAAGTACGTTTCCGATCTTCTTCGTCCGTGTCGAGTTTTTCTATTTTCTTGTTGTACGAGTCCAAAGCACGTTCAGCAGATGTTGTGCTGTCAGATAATGCCCACATGGCAGCTCCAAGCCCTACAACTGCCGTTGCCAATAACACATACGGATTAGTAAGCATGACAGCGTTCAACGCTTTTTGTGCTGTTGTCTGCAAGACCAGCCATCCGTAGTGGGCACGTTCCGCTACAGTCAGGGCAGCTATGCCGGAGGTTTGAAGCGACTGAATGGCTGTTACGGTCATGACTGCAACCCTGTATGAACCGTATGTAGCAACAAGTCCGGTCAATAACCGACCTACCTTCTCATAGTTCTCCACCAGGTAAGACATGCCGGACAAGGTCTTGTTGATGACACCCTCGTTTTGCTTTCCGATTTTATTGAACATGGTGTCAATTGCATCTTCGATATTGCTTATTTGTCCGGTAATGGTTTTGGATTGTGCTTCCATCAGACCGCCGAATTTGCCGCCTTCATTGGTCATGGATTCAATGGCCTTCTGCACTTCGGGGAATCCTACTTTTCCTGCTGTCACAAGTTCGCCTACCTTGTCTTTGGTTACTCCGAATTGTTTGGCAAGTTCATCGGCCAATGGAATTCCACGTCCCATAAACTGACGTAGGTCCTGTGTGAAGAGCCTTCCTTGTGTCATGGTGGTACCATACAGCCAGACCAGATCGTTCAAAGGGATGGATAGTCCTGCCGCGATATCCCCAAGCCGGACAAGCGTATCATTCACATCTTTAGCCTCCGTACCATAGGCTAACAGTTGTTTCGCACCATTGGCTACATCCTGAAGGTTAAATGGAGTGATGGCGGCGGTACGTACCAGTTGGGACATTAGTGTGTCCGCCTGTTCCTTGTTTCCAAGCATTGTCTGGAATGCCACTTCAAGCTGCTGGAACTCGCCGCGTACACGAGCTATGTCACTGATGAGCTGCTGCGCTCCAAGACTGATTCCGAAAGTGGCTGCGGCCGTGGTCAGTCTTCCAAATATCTTCTCAATACTCAGCCCGCTTTCTTCAATTTGTCTTGATGTGTTGCGTACTCCGTTGCGTGCTTCTTCTAGCTTGCGTAAAAAGTTGGAGTTATCCCCAGTTATATCAAAATGCAATCCAGCCATACTACTTTTCGATTTGATGGGTATCATGTGCATTGACATGACATTTGTTCTATTTTTCTTGTTATAAAATTATAGACCCCGTAATTTTTTTGACCGATTATGAAAATATTGTTCTGTTTTTCCGATTCATTCCTCAAGCAGGGCTTTGATACGTTCCCTGTTCTTTGGATTCCCAGCATCGATTATTTCTTCTGAACCAGATATTCCGAGTTGTTTCATTTCGTCAGAGGACAGATATACAGTCGTGATGGCATCAGCCATTAACATCCTTAGATTGATATAGCTGATGCCCCATACCACATAATCAAAAGTCCATCCGTATCTTTGGCAGGCAAAGTCTATCATTGTTCCGTAGGTGCTGTTGCCTCCGAATGAGATACTGCTATTGTTCTTTTTTACTTTGGCTATCCGTTTTCTTTCCGTATTTTCTTTGTCTATTCCGAAATGCCGCAGGAAGGTATCCATATTATCACTTGTAAGAATGAGAACCAGTATGGTAGCAAGTTCCTCCTCAGAGAGTGTTCGGGAAAACAATTTTGTACGCTTATCCACCTTGCTATTGTCGAACAAATCGTTCTTCCGGTTGAACGTGGAGTAGGAGAGTATGCGGCAGACAATATCACGTTTCGTTTTGCAGATCCTTATGGCTTCCATATAAGGATTGGTGGAAACAACCTGTTTGCTTATTTCGAGGGAATCAAATAATCTGGCCAAAAGATACATTTTGCCGAGTGTGACGGGATGGATAAAGAAAGACCGCTTGCCAACGGTAAAGCCGGCAGGTCTTTCCATGATGGCGTCGGCCACATCCATCTCAATATTTCGCTCTTTGTCATTCATAAATCATAAATTTGATGCAGGTTTATCCTCCAACCTGTAAAGGACGTCTTTCCGTTTGCCTGTTCTCTGAATGGAAAATTATCATCCGGCAGAAGTGTACACCGCGTTTACTTCAACTGTTTCCCCATCTTTAACAGTAGCGGATGTCTGTGTAGGCAGTGTTTTTCCTTCGATATCTTTATATATGATTGTCACAAGACCGGCTTTTGTGGTAATTGAAGTACCGCTATGATGCCAGTCCGTTTCTGTAGATAATTTCCACATGCCGGCTCCGCCATCATCTGTGATGATCACTCGAAGGCTGCCGGCACCATTAAAATTTACGACTTCGAATTTTACCTGATTGCCGGTCTTAGGTTTCAATACGTCAGCGGTATATTTCCACTTGGTGCCATTATCTGTGTCGTATGTATCCTCCAAGGACAACACGCTTCTGTCGATTATGATACCTTCAACAGTTTTGTCTTCAGGCTGGAGCTTGACAGCGTATTCACCTGTAATCACACCATCTGTATCTTCCACCGGTTTTCTACGGCCTTTGCCAGCCCGGATTTCAAACTCAAACGTATAGGTGTTTGCCGCATACTTGACAGCCTCGTTTTCTCCACCTTCAATCTTGGCCTCTTTCTTCGCACCTTTTGTAGGTGTCAATTTTGTAGAGTTCTCGACAGGTGTCGGTATATCAATCCAAGATGAAGGAGCTTCTCCGCTGCTTTGCAGCTTTCCAATTTTGATAGTACATTTTCCCCAAGATAATTCCATGATCTTATTCGTTATTGAATGAATATAATAGTTTATTGTTAATGAAGTGCTCGTTCTTTCCGTTCACTTCAAGCACCCTTTGTTTATTCAGCGTGAAGCGGTAGCTTTCTCCATGCCCTGTTTCCAATACTTGGATAGCGACTTTGCAAAGTTCTCTACAGCGTGCATCATTCATTTCCGCCTCGCCATTACGGATATTGTCCTTTACATAAATGTTCACATTCACGAAAGCTTCCTGTATCTGTCCGCTTCCATTTTCAAGGATTGATATGACTATATCCTCCCTGTCAGAGTTGGATGGTCTTTTTGATGCCTTGCAAAGTTTTCCGTTCACGACTTTTTCCAAAAGGGAACCTTTGATGTGTTTGTAAATATCATCTTTGATTTCAATATCAGACTTCATCATGATGCAAGTTGCTTTTTCAGTTTACTCATCATTCCCGGTAGTTCCTTTCTTGCAAACAGTTCGGCGGATGCAAGTACATTCTTATTTTCCATTGCTTCCACAAATTCAGCATAGTTCATTCCGGCTACTACAACAAGTGCGTAGCCATTCGCGAATTTTTTAGACAATTCCTCAATAAGTGCTTTGCCTTTCCTGACTCCCTCATTACCTTGTCGTACTTGTGTGAAATCTGAGTATTCAAGTATTTTTCCGTTGTGGATGATGGCATAGCCAATCGAACTGCGCAAGTTTCCTGACCGGTCATACCAGCTTATCTCCTGCGGTCTGTTCCTTGCTTCGATCACACACAATTCTCCAAGGTAGGAGAGGGCGCGGACAGTTAACATTTCAACACGTTCTTTTTCCTTATTGATAAGGGTGTCTATCCGACTTGCAGGTGTCGTCATTTTTATACCCATAGTTTCGCATATAGTTGATAACGATGAAACCCTTTGACCTCACATTCTCTAACGATATCTCCTGACAGGAATAACTTCACACGATCTCCAACAGTAAATTCCCGGCATTCAGCATCAAGACGTATCGTGGCTGAATAGGTACGGACTGCTCCGTCCTCAAATTGCTTTTGTTCAGCTTTTCCGGCCGGAACATTCCGGCATGGGATATCACCTTCCCATCGGCTTTCACCCTGGTGGTAATCGCCGTTCTTGTCTTCGTAACCGGGAGTGGTAATAAGATATTGCAGCTTATGTGGTCTATCATCAAGTATCATGATTATTTTCCTATATAGACTATCGGTTCACCAATGTTTTTTTCTGTTTCGCCTATTGAATTATAGATGCCGTTGGCTAACGTCAGTATATTATCCTTGTCAGATAGACTTAAGGAAACATCTCCTTCTGTAAAGTTGGGCATCTGAATCAGGCTCATGAGACAGTCGGCCACAGCACCTTTGAACGGTTTGCTTTTAAGAATGTCGATGGTGCATATTTCATTTCCGTCCAGACTTCTTTCAAGCAAACGGTTTTCAAAGAAGCCACTACTTAATTTGTAGTGGACTTCATCTTTCAATGCTTGCAGGACCGTTTTCATACATTATTCAGACTTGTGTGATTCCACTGTGGCTTTTAAAGTGGCTTCATCTTCATCGTTCAGTTCGTTGACACGGGCGATGATCTTTTCATCGGCAGATTTCGCAGTCAGCTTGCCACCGGTTATCTTGTTAAGCTCCTGAACGAACTCCGTTTTTTTGTAGGTATGTCCCCAGATGGTGACTTTCACATCTGTTGAATCTTGGGCCTCCTTTTCTGCGTCAACAGTTTGTGCATCGGTGATATCCTGATAATAAATCTGGTCTACTCCTTCAATCACGGTAAGCGCAAGCATCTGTCCAGCGGTAGTTTCCACCAAAGGGTTAGCGGTTCTGAAACGGCTGATAAGTTTCATCTCATCAACTGTGGTATAAACCACTCCTTCCACCGGGCTTGTCTTTTCTGCTAATGTCCCCCAGACCAAACTGCCGACATTTTCGGTAGTCAGATAAACCAAGCGGTTTGCGTTCCACGGTTTGTAAGCCTTGCGTACACCGTTTTTCTCATAAATGATCGAACGGTCAATCTTCAGGAATCTGACACCGTTATATTGGTCGGCGAAAGCCTCGTCAAACAATGATGAGGTAGGAGTGGGCAGCGAGGTATCACTGTCGAAAATCTGCCCTCTGTATGTGGCGGCGAGTTCTTTGACTCCTTGTGTCTGGCGCAGTTTTTTGTAGGTTGACAGGGCGATACAGATGACTGATATGGAATTGCCGTCTCCGTCAGCTGCGGCGAGCACACGTTCTATGTCATCCAAGGTTATCTCGCCGGGAGTGGTCACACCAAATCCGTTTTTCGGCAGGTAACCGAAATTGACACGCAGTGCTGTTCCGACATTGGTCAGATCCTCAACCGCTACAACCCCCTCGCATAAGGCTGTCAGAAAATTCGCCTCATTGGATTCGTCCAGCCCGATGGAGCAGAACAAAGGGTCTTCCGTCAGTTTGGATGCTATTTGTGTCCATTTTGCACCCTGGGCCTTCATGATGTTGATAGTATTGATGTCGGATTCTTCCATTATACGGGAGATACCCTGTTTGGGTAGTGTGCCGCTGGCATGGGCCAGTGAATCACGCTTCTTGATGGGAAGCGGAGAGTTCATGGAAACGGTGTCCGCTCTTACGTATGTGGTATCGACAGATGCGCTGGTCCATTTCTGGTCAGCGGAATATACTTTACGTAACATGGTCTTATGCAAGTAAGTGCGTTTTTTTGCACCATTGCGCTCGCCTCTCTCTTTTTCCACGATATTCTGTAACTTCGGGAAAATACGCTTGGATAAATCTGCAAATTGTGATGCAATCATTTTATTTTTCCTCCTTTATGTTTAATCGTGCATGAAATATAATGAAGGCAGTGCGGTCTTCAAGGCAGCTTTGATACTGTCAATAGGGTAGGGCAGGGCCTTGTCGTTGATCTCTCCGTCATATTGGATGGCTCCTCTTGCATCACTTGCAGGTGTCGTGCGCACCCATATTCCAGCATATTCGTAATTCTCAGGAAGTGAGGAATACGCATTATCTGACACGGGCATGGGCTTGTAGTCATATTCATCATTTGTACTGCGGATGATAATATGTCCGGCTTTTACATATTTTTCATTGAAGCCTTCCATGTTCAGAGAGCGGCCACCGATAATTCTTCCACCTTTGCGACGGATAACCACTGAATCCATTCCGGTCTCAAACGATTCAAGCTCGTTTGACAAATTTACTGTTCCTGGCATTGTCCTTTACTTTTTTTGATGCGGTTAGAAGTTATTGACAATACTGTCAATTTCTGCATCCGTTAATAATTCAATTTCTTTATCAGGCTTTCCTGTTCCTGCCGCAGGCGGCGTTCCCAATGTGGAGAGGCCGGCATCGGCACGTTCCTGGTTGTAAGCCTTTAAATCCTCTTCGACTTCAGATAGAAACTGTTCGAACTCCTCGTCATTCTCAAAGTTCATTTTAGAGAAGCTTTTTAATGTGCGGTTGCCGAATGTGCCTGTATCTTTCAAGAGACTTTCAAGTTTGCTTTTGCGCAAGGAGCTGGTCTTCTCTCCCTCCAATGCAGCAAATCGGGCATCCTGTTGTTCTCTGTAAGCTTTGAACCATGCAGGCTCTTCGTCCTTGTTTTCCTCTTTGTCTTGGGGTTTCTTCTTTGAAGCTGGTTTCGGAGTATCATCCGGAAAGTTGTCATTCGGTTCATCGTCCGGTTCCGCTTCGGGGTGGTTTTTCTTCCATTCGTCAAGCAGACGGTTGGCTTGCGACTGGCCGAAAGTGAGGTAGGGGAGAACCGCTTCGATCTTTTCGTCAATCTCTGCGTTTACATCCTCTTCGGAGGCATCTTCTTGGGATTCAAGGTTATCGGCAATCTTGGCGGCGATACCCTTTAATTCCTTTGAGTTGAACCCTAACGCCTTCGCTTTAAGTTTCAACTTTACAAAAACTTGTTGTCTTCTGTCCATTGTAGAATGAATTTTAAGTTATTAGATAAAATAGTCTGCACGGTAAATGTATGCCAGCAGACTATTTCCGTAGAACTTAAAAACACTCTTAGAGCAATGAGCTTTCATGTCCTGTTGTGCTATAATGAAACGGGTCACAACGTGGCGTACATCTCCATACGCTATTCATATGCAAATATACTAATTTATTTGATATTCAAATAAATTAATCGCTTTTTTATGATAATTAGTGTATCTTTTTAGTATGTTCGCTGGTTATATGGCAGGAAATGCCAAGCTATCACCAAGGTTTTTTGGACACCACTGAGTCTTTAACTTAGCGGCAGTTAATTAAATTGTTTGTTATGGATTTTATGGGGTGATGTGTGAACTACCGCTAAACTAAAGCTTTATCGGCTTCGGAGATACCAATACCTCCTCTCTTTTCCTGCTTCTTCCTGCCACGGCTTTTTAGGACACGAGGTCGGTCATCCACCGTTGGGCAGTCCACAGGCTTGACTTTCCCACGTTCCGTGGGTAGGGCTTTCAAGCCAAATTCTTTGATGTTGCAAGCGGCATTGAAGTCCCTGTCATGGTGCGTACCACACTCCGGGCATATCCAACTACGCTCGCTCAGTTTTAATCCTTTATAGATATAGCCGCATTTGCCGCAGGTCTTTGAGCTTGGGGCAAAGCGGTCTATCTTGACGAGGTTCACACCATACCATTTGCATTTGTATTCAAGCAGCGTGAGGAACATTCCGAAAGATACATCACTGACCGCCTGTGCCAAATGATGGTTACGCTGCATTCCTTTCACGTTCAAATCCTCCATGCAGATGGTACGCACTTGGCTGTCGTGCGTAAGCGCATAGGTAATTTTGTGAAGGTTGTCCTTACGGCTGTTGGCAATGTGTTCCTGCAACCGGGCAACTCGGATGCGAGCCTTGTTGCGGTTTGAAGAACCTTTCTGTTTACAGCTCAACCGCTTTTGTAGCAACTTCAAGCGGTCAAGGCTTCTCTGTAAGTTCTTGGGATTGTCAAACGTGCGTCCGTCAGAACATACGGCAAGCGATTTGAGACCCAAGTCAATTCCTAAAGTCGTATCGTCCTGTATGAGGGTTACGGGAAGTTCTTGGATAGCCGTATCAACCAATACGGAAGCAAAGTATTTTCCCGAAGGTGCCATGCTGACGGTAACGGTCTTTACCGTTCCCTTGAACTTGCGGTGCAGAACGGCTGGAATATCTTTCGCCTTGGGGATTGTGACTGTTCCTTTCTCAAAATCCACACGGCAATGCTGAGGGCAAAGGAAACTCTGCCTGTCCTTGCGGGACTTGAATTTAGGGAAACCGACAGCCTTGGTATTGCGAAAGAAATTGGTATATGCCGTATCGAGATTGCGCAAAGCACTCTGCAAGGATTGAGAGTTGACATCCGAAAGCCATTCATACTCCGCTTTCAGCTCGCTCTTCATCAGGTTTGTCAGATATACGTTGCCGAGTGTTTCCTTGCGTTCCTGGTATGCCGTGATTTTCAGATTCAATGCCCAGTTATAGACAAAACGACAACAGCCGAAAGTCTTTGCAAACAAGACCTTTTGCTCATCAGTCGGATAGATTCTATACCTGTAGGCACGTAACATATGGCAAAGGTAACGATTTAAAATGAGACCATGATACAGAAAGATTACATTTCAAAGAACCACTCGAAGTTTCTCATCAAATATCACGTGATATTTGTATGCAAATACAGAAAAAAGCTACTCATTGGAGCTGTGGAATATGACATGAAGCAAATCATGCAGAACATATCAGACCTGTCAGACTTTGACATTGAAGTTATGGAAACCGACAAAGACCATATTCACATGATGATATGCAGCGAACCAAAACTCTCTCCGCTGCAAATTGTAAGAAGACTCAAGCAAATGTCAACAACTTCCATTTGGAAAAAGCATGGAAATTACCTAAGGAATATCTTTTATAGGGAAAATACATTTTGGACGGATGGTTACTTTGTGTCATCAGTCGGAAATGTAAGTCAAGAAACTATCAAGAAGTATATAGAGAGCCAAGGGTAGCATAGCTACCCCGCATTTTTCATCCCCTAAACTGAAGATTTAGGGATTTTCAAATGCGAATCCTTATAAAAGGATGATACATAATTAATATACAATATTCGTAAAAAACTTCGAGATTTGCAAACAAATAGCAGGTGATTTGGCTGATGAGATTGGGAAAATAGTCCGTCAAGATGTTGTGCCAAAGTTTTCTAATTCGGAAACTGCTGCATCGAATATTATTTTTGAAGTGGACATGATTGGTTTTAAATCTTCCTTGAACAGGCGGAAAAAGACCGTGAATATTGGAAGAAATCAGGTAATAAGGCTATCATGAAAAAGATAACCGATTTGCTGAAAGATATCGCGGAGTACCCATATACAGGAATCGGCAAGCCGGAGCCATTAAAATATGAATTAGCCGGATATTGGTCGCGGCGGATTAATTCTGAACATCGTATCATCTATTCGGTGCATGATGATATAGTAACAAATATACTGAATTTCTATGAGATATCGTTATAACAAGTGAAAAAACGTAATACGAAGCGAAGTAAAAAAAACGCCTCCAATATTAATATTAATTAGAAGCGTTGATTTAAATGTTAAGCCTTAAAAGCTACATCGTGTCCAAGTCCTTTAGGGATATTCAATAAATGACCTTAACCCAAAATCCTGAATAAGCGTTTTGCTTCATCATAAGTAAAATGATTGAAAGATTAGAACAAAATTTTTGATTAAGAGTTTAACTTCGTGATGGTTCTTTCGCATCCAAAATAATCCAGTACATAAAGAGGAAATGCGCTTAATACTGCAACTTCGGGGCATTTATGACAAATGTGTTTTTCTAATTGTTTTGAAAAGATAGTTTCCTGCGATATCAAAGAAGTAGGCATAGTAAAAGCATCATTGACAAGAGCATTAGCTTTGCATAAATGGGCAGTAATCAGTTCTTGCCAAACTGTTTTTGTATATGAATTTACATTTGATAATTGTGGTCTGCTATCTGATGCAGCGACACTTTTGTAATGAGGTTCTTTCAAGCATTCTTCCTTGTTATGACATTCTTCTTTATATGGACAATTCTTACGTTTGCATTTTACTGTCAAAGACTTAAAGCTTTCTAAATCCTTGAAATGTCGTATGGCTTCCACCATTGGATAACTGATGTAAAGCATTCCTTCTTCAGTTTCGTCATTGAAGAGAGAAAGCATTTCTTTTATTTTATTGTCATCTGCCAACGTAGAATGAGCATCATAGTCAAAAAACAAATATATATAGGCAAAACTGTCTCGAGTGTAATTTTCTAGAATTTTAGCGTTCTCTGCTGTACGTTCTTTTAATAAGGAAACTATATCTATTGAAAACTCTTTTTCTTCTTTTATGGCACGATATAATTGGTATATCTCGGCATCAAATACACATTTTATGGAATTCGTTTTGCCCAAGAAATTATGCTCTAATTTCTCTATGAGTTTACTTTCTGTTTTAACTCCCTCAAAGATAAAAAGCGTTTTTTCCTTATTCATCATAAAAAGCTCCTGCGCGATAAATTTTTTCGATGTTATGACCAAAACGCAATTCTTTGTCCGTACAATCAGCCAAACACTTAATTTTGTTATTGTTTAGTATAAAATTGCAGTCTGGACGTAATAAGTCATTCGTCATCAAATATGTGTTATGTGACGATGTGAAAATCTGACAATCCAATGCAAACAACCGCTTGCACACCTCAAAAGCTAAGCGAAAATGATAGAAAGCATCAAACTCATCTATAAAGACAAACGAGGCTTCATCCATACGTTTCAGCCAAAAATACAATAATTGTAACGACTGTGTACCTGTTGATGCTACTAGTCTAAATGGAACTTCATTTTTATCTATTTGGCAAAGAATCTGCTTATCCGTAATATTATGTGCAATAAACTGGAAAGTCTGACCGCTTACTTTATGTAAAAAATCGGAGAAATCATCAAGTAGATTGTTTGTGATGATAAACTCATCCAACATTATTATATTTGTTTCAAGTCCAATAAATTCACGGACATCAAGATTCCTGAACCAAAGCATGGAGTTGACAAACCTGTTGAGTTTGATCAGATAATGTTCTGAATTGAGTGGATAAGATGTAAGCAGGAAGTTGATTACAGACACATTGTTGGCATTGCTCTGAAAGTTCTTTTCTATACTTTCGTCCATAGGGAACTGTTGCTTGTCAATACGAAATAAATTATTCTTCCGTTCAAAAATGTTCATCCTATTTACAAAAAAGCTTTCCTCTACCAGTACTCCGGCAGCATTCTTGGCATATATGTAATCTATTGTGTCATTGTCAAATTTGAATGTGTATTCAAATTTGACGACTCCATCATTGTTACCTGCATAAATGAAATTCACATAGTAATCTATTTTCTTCCATTTCGGAGATAAATGATTCTCTATATCGAATATAGCCAAACTAAAATTCGTCTTGCCTGATCCATTTGGACCATATATGATACCATTCTTTATGACACCATCTTTAATCACAGATCTGTTAAACTCATAATTGGCAGGATTGGATAAATCCCACTCAATACGATTGGCAAATCCTCTATAATTTGTTACTGCAAATTTTGTTAGCATATTGATTTTAACTTGATTCAATAGCAAAGATACGTATTATTTTGATAGTTCCGTAATTTTTTTACGATAAAATCAAAGGCTAATCATTGTTTTTTCTGAACGGGTTGAAATCCGGGTCTTCATCTTCATCAACCACTCCGGTCAAATAGAGATTGGTGTTAGCTTCATCCTGCCAACGCTCAAAGACCACGCGGTCGGCTTCATCCTGACGCTCACGTTCTTCGGGTGTCATAGTGTCACGTTGGGAAGCGATACGCTTGTCTACTTCCTTTTCTCTTACCCTTTCTTCATCTATTTCTTTGATAACTTCATCTATGGAAGAGTAGCAAGCTTTTGCATAGCTGCATTCTGCACCATCATACTTAAAAGTAACGACTTTATCAGTTTCACTTATTATTTCGTATTTCTTCTGCTTTTTCATTGCTCTATCAAAATAATTCTGTAAATACCATCTTCCTCTATTCTGCGTTTTTTAACCAAGAATTTCGTCCGCCTATCGAACATAATTTCATGTTGGTTTTCTAATGTAAAGATACCATTAAATTCCGATATTTTACTAATATTTCGCCCATTTTTACTCTGAATTTCAAAGATAACCCTTTTATGGCTTTTAGGTACTCCGGCATGGGAAACAAACTTTCTTGGAGTATCTTCATACAGGCTGGAAGACACAAAACCTTTATCCGAAACCACGTCACCGATACGGTCCAGAAAACGTTCCTGTAGCTTCTTCATGCTCATGGTTTCACCACGATATACAACACCTTCATGTTTGGGGAGTTTGGCAAGAGCCTGACTTATCAATGTACTTGCCACATCCACATACTCATCGTCAGTACCATTGCGAAGCCTGCGATTAATTTCACGGCTGGTGGCTCCTTTGTTGGTTTCTCCTACAGCCTGTGTGTAGGCATTTACAGCAGCCTGCTGTACTTCCGGGATATTTGGATAAGTCCGGTTGTAATATTCCACACGGCTCATGGCAAGATTAGTCCTACGTTTCCGCACAAATGCTTTCTCTGTCTTGTTATAGACATTTACCTTGAAATCTTCACGGATATACTTCCCATTATCCCGAATGAAATAAGGGGAGTTATCCCAGCTTTTAGTTCGATGAATATTATCGTTTATCCAGACCTTGAAACTATTCGGCACATCTTTCACTTCGTTCACACTTTCAGTACTTGCTTCACTACGTCCGTCCCATTCCCAAAATTCTTCTTCTGTTTTGAGGACAGGAATTTTATAGCATCTGCAATTAGACCCCCAAAAGCATTTCCCATTGCGACGGATATACATGATATGGTTTTTCTCCAGAGTAAGGTCATATACAAACCCATCGTAATGCTGAATCTCTTTATGGAACACTGTCGCCGTGACGGAATAGCATTCACGGATTGAATAACAATCGTAGTTTGAAGTTATGATACTTCCGTTGCTTTTGTGCGACACTCCAGCCTTGTTCACTGAAAAGGACGGACGATTCCCGGATTTCAGAATAAGCTCAGACAAATCCCCTGCCATACGTTCAGATACGGTAAAATAGAGGATTTCATCCTTGTCTGACTTAAACTCTGTTCCATGATTACCTACAAAAGATTTGCATGGTCGCCTGTATCCATCACAAAGCATAAAGGCATTAAGAAATATTCTGATCTGTCTGACAGATGCATTCTTTATCGCAGACGGTATAAATTTATGGGAACACTTGCCGAATATTTTCAGATAATTCCTTATTGGAGTACTATAAAATGCAACTTCTTGCTTGTCTAAATGTGGCTCAAATCCGATACGCTTCACGCAGTTTACAATTCTGTCCCGTGCAGGCTCACCTTCTTGTTGGGAGATAACAACCCCGGCGTTTCCCATTGTACTCCCGTCTGAAAGCCAATACCCCATAAACTCACAAAACAGGTCAAATGGTATTCTGATGTCGTCTATCTCATAAAATGCAACATCTTCCGACTCATATTCACATCCTCTATAAAAAGCCCCTTTCCCCTTTGTGTACTCTTTAGCTTGGCAGTTCTTTATCCTGCCATCATTCTTGTTTAAATAAACCATATTATGTTCCGGTGTAACCAAACAGTCCAATGATTTATTGAAAAAGTGTATCATGTCACCATTATATCGGTAACACTGCCTATCCGTAAACTCTACCCACTCAGGTGTTCTGTTAGTAGGATTCAATGACAATATCAAATCATCATCAAATACATCTTTAAACAGTTTCCACCCTCTGTTTGTAAGCACTTCGCTGTCATCGGAATAACAATTCGGGTGCCAACCAACCCAAGTAAAATCCTTGGGATATTTCCCGGCAAGGGATTCGCATACAGTGCAAGGAAACTCTCTTCCGGAGCGTTTGATTTCATAACCTACCACAAAGTCCATTTGCTTCCAACGCTCATTTTCGGCGGTCCGGTAAGCCATATTGATTTCAGACCGAGCCAACCGGATAGAACGGTATTCACAATCTTTTAGATGTTCTGCACTTCCGTACTTCTCTTTGTAGTCTTTTTGGAGCGATGGAAAATCAAGGAGGTGTTTGGATATTTGCTTGCTTAGGGCAACGGCACTTGTTCCTTTCTGAATAGCACAGGAGATGGCAGCTTCCAGTTCCTCCTTGTAAACGGTAGACTGTTGCCAAAGTTTAGCCGATACATCAAACCCTCTGTCCCTGCGGTTCTGAAATGCTTTCAATGCATCAGAATTGGTTTGATAGAGAACTTTGTACTTTTCTTTATCAATAGTGGCGGTATAGGCTTTCAGAACCTTGTCAGCCATCAAATCTTGTACCTCATTGCTATTCTTCCACTCATCAGAAGTACCACGATAGATAACAGACCGAATATCATCTACGAACTGAGCTTGAATGTCCGCAATAGACTTCTTGGTTTGCGGATAGTCAGAAAACTTGAAGACAGTACCACTGTCGGCATCATATTCAGTATTCAATGCAATCTTTGCGGCTTCCAGATTAAGAGTATCGTATATCTGCTCAACAAGGGCAACATATCTGTTTAGCCGGCTGTTGAGTTCCTGATATTTCTTTTTCTGATTCGGGATCTTAGGCTTTGACATATTGGTCTGTTTTTAATCTGTTTTCTGAGATAGTCAAAAAAAATACGGGGGTAAGACAAAAAAGGTTGTTCTATTTTTAAGATTGGCTCATTTTTGTCTTGAACTTGTCACATACGTCACGATTAAGAAAGCGACTGGAAGTAAAAAACGGGCAACGGCACATGAAGAACTCACCTTTCAAGTTCTTCTCGTGCCGGTCATATGAATGTGCACAATCCCTGCAACGGTATGAGGACATGTTGGAAGGTGTCGTCTTTTTTGCCATGATGTTTATTCCTCAATCCTGTCAGGGGCGGGCATCTCCAGCAGTCTGATAGCCTTGATCGTTTTTCTACCTTCTAAAATAGCCTTGCATAATCTATGGTACCCATCTGCTATTTGTCCTACTTCATCCAATATAATAGGGTAGTCTAAAGAACAATCACGAACACGTTTGCATTGAAAGATGAAGCTATGAAGCTGGCTGCACTCAAATGGCTCAACAGTCAGGTCTATATTCCACAGTGGCATATCACGTACTGGGTATTCCTTTGCTTTCGCAAAATCATAAAGTGTCCGGGCTTTCCAGATCTTGTTCCCACGGAGATATTCGCTTTCAGCGAAAGTCATATTATCTATTGGTACTTTCATGTTATTTACTTATTTAGCAAGGTGCGCCAACGTTACAGACATCCAACGCACCCGTTACATTTTCTACACGTGGCAGATAGTCTATTGAACAATCTCCCAATCATCGGCAAACACATCGCTAATAGACGGAACCCATGAATCAGCACGCCCGGTGTTCTCGTTGTAAATAAGGCATTGACTAGTATAGTCAATGAAACCCTTACCTTTCAGAATAAGGTCTTTTGCTGATTGCGGAAGAGATTGCATCTTGGGGATAATGTCGCTTTCTATATGAGCCGGGATTTGCTTGATGACAAATACCCATTTGTCGTTCCAGCCCTTTCTACGGATAGCGCCACCTTGTTTCAAAACGTCTATAGCATCACCGAAACAGATAGAAGTTTCTTCCTTGACTTCTCGATATGATTCTTCAAACAGTTTTTTGGGTGACCAACTTTCATAGCCATATTCAGTACGAGTGTGATATCCCAGTTTATAAGACTCATTCTTTTCTATTTCACTTTTTACTAAGCCTTTACTGCAAGCTTCACCCAATGTCATAGGTTCTGCCTCAATCTGTTTTGTTCCAATATACTTTTTCATATATCTGTAGTAATTTAATTATTCTCCAGGAGTATATGTACCGGTAATAGAGGCAGTGCTGTCATCGGTCAGAGTCGCTGTGCCGGTAATGACTGTACCTTTGATAGTCAAGGCTATTGATTTGATTTTTGCACCGGCATCGCCTTTGTCTCCTTTCGCTCCAGCAGCACCTTGTTCTCCTTTATCTCCTTTGGGCCCAGTTTGTCCCTGTTCACCTTTATCACCTTTGGCACCAACTACACCTGTATCTCCTTTCTGCCCTTTGAGGTTCTTAAAAGCGAAATTCAGCTTGCCTTCTTTCATTGTTACATCCACAGAAGGTGTACCTACATTTGCATCAACGCTGGCGGTTGCCCCGGTTACGGATGAGCCATTACCACTCGCTTGAGGTAATATAATCATCTTAGCGGCAGTAACAGCGGTAGTACTGACAATGCGAATCATCATCCCGGCAGGTACACAAAGGTCGATTACCCGCTGATAGGGACCGTGAAGTGGAATCGCATCATAGGCACTTGGTTCCATTTCAGGCATGTGCCGGTAGATTTTTAGCGGTTCAACATTTCCGTTGTCTATTTGAATTACACAATTGCCTTCAGAGGCGAAATCTGCGACAAATACGCCTTCTTGTTCTTTAAATACAATATTTTTCATATTTCCCATATTTGTTATTTACTATTCGGCACCTTCAAACAAGTTGTTCATCCTTGCCTGTCGGTCCGCTTTGTCTTCTTTTTGAATCTGGTTTAATGTTCCTTTGGGATCATTGGAGTAACCTGCCATTTCGATGGATTCAAGCTGGCTGAATATCGCTTTGCCTCCATTCCCTTTCATACATCTGTTAATCAGCGCGTCCTCATCATTCTGAATAAACGGAGTAATGACATGCTCAACTTCTATATTGTCAATCTCATCAGCCCATGAAGTATTCATCATTTTCAGAAATTCTTTGATGACATTACACTCCCGTTCAAAGAACTCTATCCAGGCACCTGACTCATCCCCGATTTTCAGATGGGCGTCAGACAATATCATTTGTCTGGCATCAAAACCTATGTTACCAAGACTTTTCATGTTTTCGAAAGATAGGTCTGGCATCTGGGCCTGCATGAAGAAAAGCTTGAGCAATGTATCCACATGATATTTCAGGGCTTCTATGGCCTGGGTCCATGAAACATAAGCTATGTCACCGCCATTCTTTAGACGGAACAATCTGCGGGCCTCTCCCTTGTCCTCGTCACCGACAAGTTCGCCTGTCACTTTCAATAAGGGGGCGGAATTGTAGGCTATCACGTCTGAGTTACGGGAGAGCGTGTATTCAATTTCCTCACGGATATGCTCTAGTCCATGAAAAACAGGAGCGGGGCGGTATGCATAAACTCCGGGAATCTTTTTGAGGATAATCCTTTCGGGATCTGTAACAGCAATCCAGCTGGCTTCCCCCTGTTGTTTCCACTTGTAATGACGGTCAGCGGTATATGTCTCAAAGAAAGTGAACTCCTTATCCTTTATCTTCTTCTTATATTCGAAGGACATGGCGATCATGTCTCCCCACTCGTCAAACAAGGGATATAATCTAACCCCGTCCATCGGCGAGTATGTCTTGCATTTCAGCTTATACTTGCTGTTGAATCCGTATAGTGTGTTGGGTCTCTCTACCACATACCAGATGGTGAAAATTTCACAGGATGCGAAATAGGCATTGCCACGTTTGATGTTTTCGGAATCTATACGGGCATATTTATAGATTGCTTCAATAGCTTTGGTTATCTGCTGGCGTTTTTTATTTTCTTCCGTATTATGGTAGACACGTCTGACGGGAATAGCGAAAGCGAATTCCGTAATACGTTTCACAAGCAGTTTCTCCAGACCAAGATGAATACGCGAAGCCGGCTCGACTCTTCCATCAGATCTTATTTTGTCCTTACGGGTCAGTTTGTCAGTCACGATTTTATGTCTGGAGGGATCGTAATCTTTCAGCGACTTGCTCCATTCCGGCACATCCACTGATTTTTCTTTCAAATCACTGATAATGTCAGAAACAGGTCTTGTACTGTCAAGGATTGTGGTAATTTCGTCCATTGTTATACTGTTGTGTGGTGCAGCTTCGCACCGCTTGTTTTTTATTTGGATAGGAATTTATTCACGAAATATACTTGTCCTTTGCCGGTTACTTTGGTCGTGGTCGTGACAAGCATGGTACCATCCGGCTTGTTGATGGTGGTTTGCTTCAGCTCAAAAAGTCCCAATTTCATAGATTTCTGCGTCGGCTGATTGTAGTAGTCACCTTTTTGACAAAGATAACCATTCTCGCGCATCCAGCTAAACAAACGGTTCTGACCGATATTCACCCCATTTTGTTGTAATATTTTAGCCAGTTCAGCAATTAAACAAGAGCGATGTGAAGTTGAGACAGCATCAGCAAAAAGGACTTTAGGAGCATCTTTTTGGATCTTCCGCTCAGCCTCTATAAGACGCTGTTCTTTTCGTTTCAGTGTTTCTTGTGCCACAATAAGCGCACGTGCCATGATTTCTTCTGGAGTGTCGTCCATTTTGGTAGCGATGTAGCCACCTGTCTTACGGATACGTGGCAACACTTCGCTTGTTACCCATTTGCGGAACTTTTTAGCTTCAGGCTTACGACTATCCAATATTGTATCATACAAACCATCCTCATCAACAAAATTTGCCTGTTGGATTCCACCGGCTGTTTCAAGGGGATACTTTGAAAGTACATCCTTATCTAATCTTTGCGCTACCTTACTGGGAATCAAATCCAAAATCTGGCATACATCTGCTAAGCAAAAGAAAGGTTCGTTATTCTCACTCATCGCAATTCTTACCTTTCCGAATTGCTCATTCTCAAAAATTTTAATTGTGTTCATAATGTAGTTCCGTACTCCTTCATACGGTGGTTAGTTACACATAATACTGCTCCAAAAAGAAACCGGATAATACAATACGCACTACCCGGTAACGTGAAGGAGCACGTTAGCACCAAATGCTATGTCGCAAATATAATTCTTTTATTTGAAAAACAAATAAAAGAATGTTTGTTTTTTATTTTATCTGCCATCTTAATATTGAAACAAATGTTGGCAAAAAATACATAGATATTAGGTAAAAATAGTTTTCTTGACGAAATATTTACATCATTGTATATTAATATTTTATATGCTATTTTATGGAAAAAATCAAGAAAATAATTTATACTATTTATAATTTTAGCTTATATTTTTTTATTTATCTATTTGTTATTTTATAATAATATACTATATTTGCAACGATGATCCTTGCGAGGGAGAAATGAATGGAACTTTGGTGATTCTTAAAATTCAAACATGTACGGATATGAAACTTGGAGTTTTGATATTACTGTCCGCCTTTCTCAGTGGTGGATGTGTCTGTCCGGCACAGGCGGCCGGCGCCGTTCGGGTGTGTTCATGTGAAAATAACTCCGAGGGCGGGGCATGTCATAAGTCAGAGTTGGCAGAGGGCAAACATGACCTTCATGGTGATGAAGTGTCCAAAGGAGCACGTACCGACATGGAAATGTCGCACCAACTGGTTCTAAAGACCAATCTTCTGTATGATGCTGCCCTCATGCCTTCGCTGGAGGTGGAGTATCTTATCAACGACCGATGGTCTGTCAATTTGGAAGGGGAGATGGCTTGGTGGAAGAACAATCATAAGCATAAATATTATCAGTTGGCTACCATAAGCCCGGAAGGGCGGTATTGGTTCAAGGCGAAGCGTCCGTGGCACGGTCATTATGTGGGGCTTTTTGGCGGATTCTCTTGGTACGATTTGGAGAATGGCAAGGATGGTTATAAGGGCGAGGCTGTGATGGCCGGTCTAAGTTATGGCTATATGTTCCCCGTCAGCCACAGGTTTTCGTTCGAAGCGGGGATTGGCGTGGGGTTCATGCATGCCTGGTACGAAGAGTATCTGCCGATCGACGGGCATTATGTCTACCAGCAGAGCAGCCGGATGAACTATTTTGGTCCACTAAAGCTAAAGTTTTCCCTAGTGTGGCGGCTGTGGAACGGTGACAGAAAGAAAGGAGGTGTCAGATGAGAATACAATGGGGGCATATGGGGATACTGTGTCTTTTGCTGTGTACAGGTTGTCGGAAGGACCTGTGCTATGACCACGATCAGCACGGGACCAGTGTCAAGGTGGATGCGCAATTCAGTTGGGAGCAGGAGTGGGAACGTCCCTACGATCACAACTGGAAACAGGAGTGGAAGTCGGAGTGGAAGGGCAGCTACGATGAACTGCGTCCAGAAGTTGCCGGAGGTGTACGTCTGGTGACGTATCAGGAAGCAGCGCGTTCTGGCGAAAGCAATATTCCCGCAACGGGCGGACGTCTTCCTCTGCCGGAGGGAATGGCTTCGTTGCTCTTTTATAATAATGATACCGAATATATCGTGTTCAACGACCTGACAGCTGTAGCCACAGCTTCAGCAACTACCCGTACCGTGAGCAGGGGCAACTTCCAGAAGCCGCACGCTTCCGAGCGTACCATGAACCAGCCGGATATGCTCTATGGAAATTATGAGGAGAACTACGAAACAGAGCGCACCTTGGAGCCGGTGAAATTGCCAGTCAGGATGAAACCGTTGGTGTATACTTACCTGATACGCTACGAGTTTAAGAAAGGATTGCAGTACGTGGCCTTGGCACGAGGCGCATTGGCTGGTATGGCAGAGAGCGTCTACCTGAAGGATGGACATACGGGTGATGAGACTGCAACAATCCTCTTCGACTGTACGAAGGAGGATTACGGGGCGGAAGTCCGGGTGAATACTTTCGGTGTGCCCAACTATCCGGGCGATCATTACATCAGGGCGGAGCGGCGTTTCACGCTGAACTTGGAGGTAAAGCTCTATAACGGCAAGTTCAAGAATTTCGAGTTTGATGTGACCGACCAAGTGGTGGGGCAACCTCGTGGCGGTGTTATTGTGGTAGATGGAATCGAGATCTCGGATAAAGAGGGGTCAGAAGGCAGTGGAGCGTTCGATCCCACAGTCGAAGGCTGGGGCGATTTTATCGATATTCCACTACCTATTTAATGAAACTAGTTAACAATTAATATTCATATTAAAAATCAAAGCGAAATGAAAACGAATCTTTTTTTGTTAGGAATGGCCGTAGCGGCATTTTCTAGCTGTACAAATGAAGAAGTGACGGATGTAGCTCAGAACAGAGCCATCAAGTTTAATCAGTTTGTAAACAACAACACCAGAACGGTGGTAGAAGTGAATAAGGACAATCTGCAGAACTATTATGTGTTTGGAGAATCCGGTAATGTTGAAGGTACATATGATACAAAAAATTTCAATAACGAGCTTCAAACAACACCGTATTATTGGATAGCAGACAAGTATTATTCTTTCGGCGCTTATGCTGACGGTAATAGTGGTAAAATTGAAGGTGCGACATTTGATGCTAATGACGGAAAACTTACTTTCACCAATTATAGTGTTGCTGATGATGATACGAAAGATTTGGTTGCAGCCATACAAAAAATGCAATGCCAGTCTGATGCTTCAAAACAAGGTGTAGTAAACTTGTCATTCAAGCACTTGCTTTCACAGGTGAAATTTACATTCAATACGACAGATGCAGCAAGCTACATCTTGGCTATTTCTGACTTGAAATTACATGCCTCTAAGACAGGTAACTGTGAATATGACGGTACGGCAGTTTGGAAGTCAAACTACAACAATTCCGATACATACGTTTATGTTAAAATTACTGATGTGTCAAGTGATACTTATAATCCTCAGTCTAAATTGGTTATTCCGCAAGCAGGTACTAATCTGTTGAAAGTAACTTTCACTGCAACCATCACTGGTGCAGGTCTGAATAAAGAAGCTAATTTTGAAGCTACTTTAGAAGTTAATGAGAATATTGCAGGAATAAGCGACGCAAACACTTGGATGCCAGGATATTGTTACAACTATACAGCGACTATCAATGGAGATAATATTGATCCTAATCTTGAAAATCAAAAGATCAAGTTCACTCCGACTGTAGAGTCTTGGCAAAATGCAACAGACACACCTGTTGAGCCTCAAATTTCTGTAGTACCCTAATTCATACAACCCCGCTTTCACCTGTTTCCATTTAGGGAATCTATACGATAGGGGGAGATAGGAAAGTGGAGATATAGGCTATAAGGGGTTGAATGTCCCCTTATAGTCACACATATTCAGATTAAAACGTATGAGATGATGATGAAACAAAACATATTCTCTTTGACCCTTCTACTGGGAAGCCTGCTGACGGGCGGTTGTGTTTCTACGGTCGATGAACCGGTAGCAGATGCTGCCCCCATCTCGTTTGCTACCACCATGACCCGTGCAGCGGTGGATGCCAATAAGGATGGTATGGAAAGCTTCTTAGTCTGGGGCGGCTTCGATAGCCAGAACAACCTCTTTAATGCCGAGACCGTCACACCGCAAGGATACTATGACGGAACCCGCTATTGGGTGTCGGGCGCGGTACATAACTTCTATGCGCTCCATCCGGCAAGCTTGAAGGATAAAGCAAGTTGCGCTGATGACGGTGTTATCACCGTAACTGACTTCGATACATCCCAAAAGCGAGGAACGGAAGCCATAGACCTGATGACAGCAAGACAAACGGGCATCTCATATAAAGTAGAAAATCCTCCATCTCCCGTTGATCTCACCTTTAGCCACGAGCTGTCACGCGTACGCTTTACGATCAGTACCGATGCAAAGGTGACCATTACGGGCGTAAAGCTGTGGGGCGTTGCCTATAAAGGGGATTTCACCTCAAACTCAACTACTCCTTGGAGCAATCTGACAAGGGCAACTGAAAACGAAACTCCGTTTTCACAACCTGACGTTTTTGAACTGGAGGCAAATGGCAAACGACATCTGTTGGCAGGCACACCTGGCACAAATGATAATTACGGCGACTTGCTGTTTATTCCGCAAAGCATTGGTGAATCAGTGATTTTCTCTATGACTTGGAATTATGATAATGGTACAAGGAGAACTGTCAACGTACCACTGCCACAGGCAGGTCCAGCCCTATGGGAGAAGGGAAAGAGCTATCACTATCAAGCGACGATTCCTTCACCTACCACGAATATTACATTTACCGTAACGATAACCGATTGGAACGACCAGCGCATAGATGCCGATTTATAATTTCTAAAGGGAAAGACGCATGATGAAAAGAAAAAAACTATTTAGATATTATCTCAGATACGTACAGTTTATCGGGTGGACAGCACTTCTTTTTGCCTGCTCCGACGATTCGCCGGAGCAAAAGCCGGACGGAACGATGGAAACGGTTCGTATCATGATACAGACCCGGGCGAACGGTGAGAACATTCTTGAATTGGAAGAGAATGAATACAGGATTCAAACTCTCCGTATGTATGTATTCAGTGATGATGGGAAGTTGTTAGGTTATCATTATGTGGATAATACTACGGGAGATCAACAAACAGTAACATTCACCCTGAAGCTTCCGACAGGAACTCATACCTTTTATACCATTGCGAACGAAAATGCAGCAGGAGGGCTGAAAATAAACAATACAGGGGATACTGCCTATAACCTTCCCGGATCAACCGATGCGACAGAAGTTGATTTGGAGACTCTTACCGTAACTCCTGATGATTTGGAGTCTTTGACCTTCTCCACACTGCCGGCAGCAACCTATTTATCGGGAGGAGATACAAACAGCAAAGACGAAACCGATAAAAAATACACCAGCCCACTGCTGCCAATGGTAAGTAAGTATACTCAACAGGTGATCCCAAACGGCTCTGTAAGTATCTTCCTGACCCGTTCCGTGGCGAAGATGAAGTTCTATTTTACAACGACAGGCGTAGGAGAATGCTATATGGGGCGTGGGCTTTACTTATATAACGAGCCGGAATATGGCTATCTGTTTCCCGATACATACAGTGGAACAATTGGTCGCAAGGAGGCTGAATCTGCACCGTCTGATTGGAATACAAATCCGAATTATCAGGATTCTCACTTGCACCAGTTGAACGGACGCGTTATCCTGAATAGTGGTTGGTCGGATGAACCGGAGAGTTATGGTGACACTGAACATACAGAGCAAATGAAACGACTGGATATCAACTTGATTGAAGCGGATATAAACGATCCGACGAACCTTCAATATGAGCATTTGCCTCAAAAGTCATTCTATCTCTTTGCCAACCCCAATATATCTACCGGTCAGCTTAGAGAGGATGTGGTTGTTTCTGCGACAAAACCGGTCGGTGACGGCTATTATCTAAAGATCTTGGTTCACCAGCATGGAGCCGATCAAACGGGTGTAGAGCAGCACAAGGGTGAGAAATTCTATTTGCCCCTGCCCGCAGTGAAAGCCAACGACCGTCTCAGTATCTATTCGGTCGTTACATTGGATGGGCATATTACCCTCACTCCGCATTGGATGATTCAGGAATGGCAAGAGGGCGGAGGTTCTATTGAGTTTAATTGAATATAACAACGCACTATGGATAAGATTTCAAAAATAGCAAGTATAGCTGTCTGTTTCGCCCTCCTATGGGTGTTTAGTGCCTGTTCCGACGATATGTTGATGGAAGGGCAGGGTGCAAACGGTGTAGACATGAACCGTATGGTGGAGGTGGAGATCCCCTTCAGTCTGGGTAAGGGAATCACATCTCATGTGGTAACCCGTTCCACTAGAGCGACCGATCAGCAGGGTAAGGATTCCCAACTGTCGGGTATCATGGTTTTCGTTTATGAGAATAACGGTGGAGATCCGAGCAATGACAAGCGACTGGCGTACCAGTTTTTTGAATCACCGCTTACTTCATTGGAAGGAAGTACAGGGGGGTGGATACCGGATGCAAATGATGCAACTTGCGGACACTTCAAGTTCTATATACCTGTCGGTGACGTATATATTTACCTGATCGGGAATGCCCAAGGTTCCTTTATCGATTTCTTTCCTGAAATAGGTGAAAGTAAGTTGGCAAACCGTCAGGATTTCTTGGAAAAGGTGACTCCGAAATGGAACGGTAATATGTTTACTGTGGACGGTTATCTTCCACTTGTCGGTTCAGTAAACAACCGTACCGGTGCGTGTACAATCAAAGAAGATGAGAGTAACTCCGAAAAAGGAATTATTACCTATAAGAAAGAAAATGATGAAAAGGAGTATGTCATTTCGCAACAGACGGGTGAACATCCTGCTGTAAATCAAGATAACTCTTTCGTCTTGAAACGCCTGATGTGTAAAGTGTCGATGGAGTTCAAGAGTGGAACGAATGTAACTTTTACCCCTATAAGCTATAAGTTCTGTCATTGTGCGGAGTATGTTTCACCTGCTGAAGACAGTTGGGCAGGATATGATAATTTAAATATGATAGATACGGAAACGGTGACTTTCGATGCACAGACACCGAGCAGCTTTACGGTCTATCTGCCCGAAAATATTCGGGAGTACACCGGTGATAAGACAGAGTGGGAATTTGCTGACCGTGACCGGGTGAGAAAGGATGATAATGGAGAGAACCTATATGAAAACACCCCTTCTCAAGAGGGACATGAGGGACATTATCAATTTGAAAATGCCCCGGAAAAGTCTACCTACGTGGAAATAACCGGCAAATTCGAGGGAGACAATATCTCTGCCGAGACCAAGTATATTCTACATTTGGGTGATTTCAGTAATAATAAATTCAATGAATTCAGCCTGCGCCGCGATTACCATTATCAATATACGGTCACTGTAAATGGCGTGAATGATATTGTGGTAGAGGTGAAGGGGGAAGATGGTACAAGTAATCCTCAGGAAAAGAATCCTGCCGTAGAAGGTATTGTCTTTGAAGGTGGTGCACGTGTACAGTTAGATGCGCACTATGAGCAGGTGGAGATGAAACTGATGAAGAACAAGATCAGCGAAGGTGTCTATATCTATGCCAAGACACCATTTGGCAATGTCAGCTGCAAGTACCTGCCATCCACTCGAAAGTTAGATTCAAACCATAAGAATCAACCAGCCTCTATCGAAGAAGCCAAAAAACTTCTTCAATGGATAGAGTTTAAAAAACAGGATGGTAAAGGTTCTTTGGCACGCTATGGTGGAAATGACAGAATGGATGTATTTGCCGCCTTGGATCATGCCTACGAGAATCAGGGAAATGATTATTATACCTGCTTTGTGGATGAATACTATTATACAACTAATCCAGTTGATGGTTCATCGATTGCATTAGGCGACTTTATCAATGCCGAAGACCGTACTTTCAGTTTAGGTAGTGACCTCCAATACAGCGCAGACAAACAGAGTGCCGTCGCCACTGCCGTGTATGTATTGCAACAGCACTCCATTGCCTGCTTCTATGACTTGGAAAATCAGACTGTAGCAAAATATGGCGTAGAGCTTACCGATGAGATTGGAGGATTGCCTTATGGATCGCCTGCAGGAGAAAGTTCTGATGCAAAAAACGGAAGAGGGAATACTATAACTGAAATAGGAAACAATACAGGTGCTGTAAATTGGGCTAAGAATGGCTTTCTATTAGACGACACAGATTCCAAACTTGAAGCCGGAAAGGAACGTTTAACTACAAGATGGGCTTGCTTGGCTTGCCTGACCCGTAATCGGGATTTTAACGGAGACAGTAAAATTACAGACGATGAACTCCGTTGGTACACTCCGGCACGTGACCAGATGTTAGGGTTATGGATTGGTGAACCGGCTTTGCCTGCCAAGGCTGCGTTGTTACCATATTCAACAGATAATTTGAAAGGCAATGTATCTGAAAGTAATTATCCAATTTATACCAGTACGAATGGTAATAATCGGGTAATCTGGGCAGAAGAGGGTTGTTCTTTTGGTCCGGAGAGGCAAGCTGGTAACGCAGGCTATGTCCGTGTTGTGCGGAATTTAGGGACAACGCCTTCCTCGGATAGTTACAGTACAAATGCCGGAGAGTATTATCATTATGATTCAGATAACCGTACGATAGAAGTATTCCTGACCGATAACGCACTGCGCTCCTTCAGTTATCGTGAATTGGCTCCGCATCACGAACGAAGCGTGGTCAATCGCCCCTATAAGAAATTCCAGGTAGCTGCACAACCATATACAGAAGAAGCCACAGCAACGTGTAATCGCTCACATTGGGGAGATGCCTCAATAAAATATCAAAAGCTTCAAACAACAAATGCTACTCAAGCAAAGACCGCCACGACTACTATTGCCGCAAATTATAAAGGAAATGGAGAAGCCAATTTAAATACTACAGCAGTATGGCGACTTCCCAACCAACGAGAGTTGGCGTTGATGATTGTAGCGATGGGAACAACGTTGGGGTATAATAATATGAATGACTATAATATATATCATACTATAAACTGTGAATGCCGAAACAGTTGGTGGGTAGGAGATCACGACTGGACATATACCCATAATTATGTCCTCCATTGCCGCACCTCTTTCTCCAATACAAACTATACAGCTTTTGGGTATATATATCATGCACGTGATAAACATATACGTATGTATGGAGATGATATAGGCAGTGATGGTATGGGCGGTTGCCTTTGTGTGCGCGATGTGCAATAATTTAGCATATGAGCTACTGCTGAACGTTTGGTTTGGCAGTAGCTCACTGTGTTCATTATGCTTAAAAGCAGAAAACAGTTTTAAGTTTGTTTCTTGATCTGCCCTTTCTCAAGCAGTATCGCACTGCAAACTATAAAAGATTGCGAAAAATTTCTTCTTCATTTAATGTTGCATAATAATTGCAATAGAATGTATTGGCGAGCGAGTCGAACCAGTCGGGAGAACGTTTGATACGTTTTTTAATTTCCTCTTTCTTTTCTATATAAATATTTCCATTACTCATAAATCCCCAATGTGTTTCCGTTGCTTCTTCCATAAGTTTATCACAGGGTGGGAGAGCGGCACCAAACCCATTTTTGGGATTAAGCCAGTCACGTACCGCCCAAAACAGATAAGCCCTCATGTTGGCGAAGGTGTATTCGCCTGTTATATCATGCAGCCCACGTGCGCTCTCGGAGAACTTACAAGAATACACATTTTGGTACCCAAGTTCCTGCAACCGAGATAACACTCCTGCTCCTTCGCCGATAGTATCAATAAATGCTTTCGCACCCTTCTTGTCAAGATATCTGGTTATCATTCCGGCTACGTGCATGTGGTCTGCCGTTCCAGCAGACTGGTGCGCTTCAAACTCACTGACATAGTTGCCATATCTTAGACACAGCACACTGTCATCACGTCCCATGCCGGCAACATCGACACCAATTTTGCAGCTTTTCTTTGGAACAAAACCATCTTCTTGCAGTTTCCTCCAATTCTCGTTGGCGATTTCAATCCATTCGTAGGGGATAAGCACATCTTCCGCCACTTTAGGGAACATACCGAGCACTTTCACACGGAACAAGTCATTCGGCCGATATAGACCGTCTTCCCATTTGAAGTCCCCTTCACCTTCGTTGAAGTCAGCTTGCTGGATAGGTGAGCACCAGTTTTCCACTTTGTCTTTCACCCATTCATAATCAACTTGACCAGGAATAACTATTTTCTTGCTTACAACATTCTCAGCATTAAGGGAACTTAACCTGAATTTGGCAAAACGGTCAGACTTCATGGCACGTGCAGCATATCCTGTGGTCACGTTAGGGTTGAACACTATTAGCAAACGGGAATTTCCCTGCAAATTACCTTCGATGGCATTGTAGATAACTTCTGATATACCGGAGGCTTCCGTAACAACAAACAATGTGTTTACGGCATGGAATCCAGACCATGCTTCCATATTGTCGTCAGAACTCTTGAACCCCGTTAGAAACCATTCTTCGTAGTTGGTTCTGATTCCTGAAGACAATAAACGTCCAGGCAGGAAACCAGCATTCCGGAATAGCCTGGAAACTTCCGGTATCATAATATCTTTTACTTGGCGACCGGACGGAGCTGTCATTGCAATTTTGGTATTCTTTACCAATCTTCCGTTAACCCAGCGTGGAGTAAGATACATAAAGCACATAGCGGCACAAGCGGCACAGAAATCCTTGCCACGGGCAGTTCCGGAGGCTACAGCGGTCATTCGGTTGTATTGAACCGAGTGAATAATATCCTGCTGTTCTTTATCCAAACGCGCTTTCAGCACATCGGAACAGAACTTGCACCAATCGTCTCTCCACGCCTGCATATACAAGGCTGCCTTATCGCTCAGATCCATTATTCTTCTATTTTGTCCGGCAATTCTTTTATCAAACTTTCGAATGGATTGACATTGACATCCTGCTCGACACGCTCAACATAACCACGTTTCTTACCCTTTGTTTTCAGATAAAAGATTATCGCAGTTAAATCATCATTATTGATTGCGGAAAGCAATTTAGATTCGACTACATCAATGGTTTCCTCTTCTACTTCCTCAGCACGTTCCTTGAACTTAAGGTCACTGTCCCGCCATTTGTAATAACAGGCTCTCGTTATACCTACTTTTTGGCAGGCATACGAAACAATTCCATGACTTTCACGGAAATGTTTCAAAAACAATTCTTGTCTTTCCTTCTTTCCCATAATTTTATAACTTTACATGCCGATACGTCTTCGGCTTTTCACCAAAGACGCATCGGATATACACTAGTTATCAATTAAAACATTCAATCAAACAAGGACTGCTGTACGCATCCGTCCTCAATCTCTTTCATTTTTTTCTCATCCGGCCTCGGAGTTATATGATCCTTGTCATAGAATCCGTTCTTCTCCAGATAGAAAAATCTGTCCCAACCACATTGGTCGTATTCACCTTCTTTGTAAGGGGTTAATGCGGATTGTTCGGCAATGATAAATTCTTTTTTGGTCTTTCCTCTTTGCTTCCCTTTATGGGTATGGCAGTCAAATACATAATCAGGTATTGACATGTATCTGTTGTCATAGTCTTTCAAACATGTGGCAGGATAAGGGAAATCATTTGCATAGAAACCGCAATATCCGTATTTTACAACTTTCAGAAGTACGGTAACAGCCTTTGCTACGAAAATGGATGATTTAGGTGAACTACCGGGTTGCATATCGTCTGCTTTCTTCAATGCGACAATTTCAGTGGTAACAGCCTGATAGTTGAGATTACCTGCTATCATAATAAGCCGTTTCCAAAGGAACTCCCGATACCTTACCATTAACTCATTGGCCAGATAACCGGCTCTGATATCGTCTTTGCCGATTATAGCACGTTCCAATAATCCGGCAACTAAAAACATGTCATGCCCATTTTTGGTGTAACATCCGGCATTACTTCCGACATATTCATCCTTTGGCAATTCTATCCTGTCTCTTGAATTAAGCAGGTTACAGGCGAAATAATCAGCATCACGATTCTTTCTTGTGGCAAGAAGAATGCCGAGAGCCTTTTCAATGAATAGAGGTGATTTGTCCTGCCAGCTTTGTGCGTCATCAGCCTGTTTGAGTGCTACAATCTTATTCGTAACAAGGTCATAACAATCCTCTGCTGAAACACAGAGTAATCGCTTCCACAGATATTTTCTAAATCGTGGTGCCAACTCGTTAGCAGCATAGCAGGCATAGTCTTTGTTGCTCCTGCGTATTGCCTTCTGAATAAGGGATGAAACCTCAAACATATTGTGACCGTTTTTTGTGTATAGTGCATTTGCCATATCTCAATCTATTATGCGATTTCAAATTTTGAATTTGGATTCAATTTAATCAATCTTGCTATCATTTCCTCTGCCGTTTTTTCAGTTCCACAAAACTGATGAAATGTAGGGCGAGCAGATTTCGTTCCATCTTTCTTTATTCTGTAAATAAATGCACCTTTTGGCAAACCTTTTGAATTAATGTACTTTGTTGCTTTCATTGTCTATCTCTTATTTTAAATTATTACTTTGCTTTTCTTTTATAATGCTAAGATACTGATTTATAGTGAGATATTAAAATTTAAATATCTGATTAACAATGAGTTAAACAATGATTAACGGCTTATATATCATCAATGCAAATACATTTGGGTTTATGTGTTATAAAGTCATTGGCAACATTACAACCATAAGCTCCAACATTAGAAATAAGAATCTTATCACCAATATTAGTTGGACCGGAATAATCACGATGGATAATATCATTCTCAATACAGGTACATCCGTAAATGGTAGCGTGTTCGACGTAATCGCTATCGTTTGAAAGCACATTGCAAGGTGGATTTTTCGTATGGCAGACAAAACCGACATCATCACGCTTGCAATCCACAACAAGCATTGTTTTTCCTCTGATAACTTTCTTGCCGATAATGGTTGCAAGTAGAGACATGGAAGTGGAAACTATCGGTGTGCCATTCTCGGTGACAAGCTGCACTTCTCCATCAGGGAACTCTCTTGCAAAGACTTCACCAATAGTTTTGGCATACTCCTCATACAATGGTATATATTCTCCATATTGAGCTTTTAAACTGTCATCCATGCGACCGAACATGTTGCCGCCAATATCAACTATATTGGCTCCAAGTTCTTTTGCATATCGAGCCATCATTTCGGCACGCTTCTTGAAATACGACAGTCCACGAGCATAAGAAATATGACAATGAACACATTTGACTTTTATCAATCCTCTTCGTTGTAGTTCTATGATTTCTTGATAACTTTTGCTATCAACATCAATTCCAAATCTTGAAACTATGCCATTCCCAATATCAAAATTTAGACGCACTCCAATTGCAAGCGGTGAGGTGTATATTCCGATAAGTGAACCAAGCTCACCTACATTATCAACGTTCACTATTCCACCATGATTAGCACATCGTATCTTATTGCCCAAATCAGGGATAACCCCATTGTATATAATCCGGCTGTCATCAAATCCATAGTTCCGTGCAAGCTGATACTCTTTGGGAGAAACAACTTCTGCATATCCACCGACTTCTTTTACCACATTGATGAATTCTTTGCAGTAATTCGTCTTGAAACTGTACCCGATATTATAGTTTGGGTAGTATTTTCTGAAAGCGGCTACAAAATCGGTGATATTCCGTTTGAAGTCATTTTTGTCTGCAATGTATAGAGGTGTTTTCAAATCATCGCTTGACATTAATCTTTGCTGTATTTTTTCTAAAGTCAAATTCATAATACTTTCCCCATTTATTTTTCATTGCACATCTATATTCGTAGTTCTTTCTGGAATCAATGGTGGTTCCTCCTTCATTGGAAGCTTGGATACCGTAGCTGTGAAAATATTTAGGCAGGAGTACAACTCTGTTCATAAGCAGTTCCTGTAACATCATATCAACATCGGATATCGCCGGGTCTTTCAGATCATATCTGGCCTTGAGTGCTTTCTTGTTTATCCATCTTACATGACCGGGCATTCCCTTAAAACAAAATTCCTTGTCATACACATACAAAGCCATTTGTGGATTATCAAAAGCAAGCCCAAGATTTAAATCGTAAAGTAGCTGGCCGATACGGAGTATTTCATCACATGTGCGTTCTTTCCAGTCAGGGTAGTTTTCTGCTGTGATGGCAGTATAATTGTCAAGTCGATAACAGAAACGCTTTATATCATCATCGGCAACAAATATCACATCCTCCGGTGTGTTTTCAATTATCCAATATAGCGTTGACATGAAACTATGTACCTTGCCGCCACATTCAAGCGTGGCATCCTTAGGAATGACAAGCATATCATCTATGCCGGCATTTCTATAAGCATCAGCTTCTTCTTCCCTAACGACATAAGTACAGTATTCAAGGCAATTCTTAGTCATTATTTTATGAGGTCGCTGATATGACATGACGTATATGTTAAACGTAATACCGGGTGTCATAGAACTTTTTCATCTTTAATCCATAATTTAGTTCATATGTGGATGGAATTTCATAACCAAGTAATTGTTTGCATCGCAAATAAACCATATTGCAACCTGCATGACGTACAAACGGGAGAGAGGCATTGATACGCGGGTTTATTTCAAGCAGTACCACCTTGCCGCCCTTCTTCAGAATGAAGTCAAAAGCCACATTACCATCAAGTTCAAGTTCTCTCACAATCTTGCTGACAATATCATACGCCATGTCGTTGGACTGGATTTCTCCATACATAATGGAGCCGAAAGCCATCATGTAGCCGACATAACCGCAGATATGAGTAACTACTCCTTTGTCTGCAAGCGCACTAACGGTGTAATCCAGTCCTTCGATTCTCTGCTGAAGGATAACCTTATTTTTACCATTGTCAACGATGGATTTCAAATCAAGCAAGGATATGTATCTGTTTTCTCCGAACTTGTTGAATAGAGAGGTATCATTGCACTTCTTGTCATCCACAACGGCGAAGCCTTTACCGCCGCACAGACTGTCCACTTTACAACAGATAGAGCTGTTTTTGTACTTGAACATAGAGGCGAAAGCATCCACATCGGAAACACTCTCAGGAATGATCTGTTTGGGCATTAAGCCGGCATAACAACTATAAAGAGCAATCTTATTGTTGGCAACCAGAAGACTGTCAATAGAAGAAACAGATACAAGAATACCGTTTTGCTCAAACTTATCTTTAGCGCGAGCCATTATTTCCAACTCCAATGTCGCTGTAGGCATGATGATCGAAACATCATATTCCTTGCATAAGGATATGAGTGTTTCAACATAATTTGGAGCGGAAACGGGCGGAACCACAAAATTACCGTCTGACAGTTCAGCAGGCGGGAGGTTGGCCGCAACGGAATTTGCGACATACACTTTTATATCAACTCCGTCTTCATTGTTTTTCAAACAATCTATCATTTCTTTTACGTGGATGGAGCAGCACGTAAGCAGTACATTGAAATTTTTCATTGTTCTTTTTCTTTTTTAGGCATAATCTGGGCTTTTATATCATCGTACCATACGGCACGTGCTTTAATCTTACGCTCTCTGGTGGCGTTTCTGGATACAAGAACTTTCTTGTCGTCAATTCCAAGAGCACGGGTCAGGTTCAGATGGTCTATCTCGTTACGACATACAATCATCACATAATCGTATTTTTCATAACGTATCAGTTCCATATCCTTGATCTTTGTTTCTTTGACATTCAGATTTTCAAGGTCAAGGCTCAAATCGATTTTCAAGTCTGCGGTCCATTCAGCCAGCTTGTCCATATCCCATTCGCCGGCATGGGTGTTCGCTTTGATATTAATAGCCTTTAATTCTGATTCACTGTAACCAATAAGGCGTTTGCACAAAACTTGAGTGTCAGGATTCTCCATAAGAATGGAAACACGTTGGTGTCCGGATATGATATTGTTGTGTTCGTCAATGACGATAACGCCGAAATCGCCAAGGTTGTCAAGTGACTCCTTCAGCTTCTCCTTGGCCTTCTTCTTTAATGGTTTACGGGGATTCCCAAACTCTGTCTTAAGTTCGGACACAGGCAGTTCTATAATTTCTATTCTTTTATCCATTGCTCTTTTTTTATAGTGAATATATGTACGTTAGGCCTGACAGAGGAAGTACCGATATCATTAAATCCGAGTTTCAAGGCATTCTTCCATGCAGCGGTATTACAGGGATTGATATATTGGTAAACCCCATTCATTTTAGCGATGCGGAAAGCATATTCAAGGATAAGCCGGTTACATTCATAGCCTATGCCTTTACCCCAAAAGGCTTTGTTAAGGATATGAGTGTGAAGTTCTCCAAATCCGTATGCTGATTCATCTATTCTATCTATGAAAACATTGCCGACATATATGTCGTCTGCCAGAACAGCAAAGCGTATACACTCATCACTTTCTGACTGTTCTCTATAAAAGTTGTTTTCTGATTCAAGGGATAGGGGAGAGTAGGGGCTTTCGCAAATAGCGTACTTCCATATATCCTTATCCTTACGCATCCTCCAGCTATGTTCTGCGTCGGATATTCTTTGAGGCCTTATTGTTACTTCCATATTTTCCAGGTTATGTACAACTTCATACATTTTCTGCGTAAATGCCTGCCGGGCATATTCCCGACAGGCTTAAACACAAACTCAATCATTTTTCAAGCTACTCGCAAGAGCACTCATGCAATTTTTCGGCTTCTTTCAGTCGTGTCAGATGGCAATTTCCATCACCCCGTAAATTACATAAGCCTTTTTGTCCTTGTTTTCGCTTGACTACTACTAAGGGTTGCGGGAACTCAAGGATTCGAACCTTGTTCTTCGGATTTTCAGTCCGACGCATAGACCAACTTTGCTAAATTCCCTTGTTAGCTAATTGAAGGAAGCAAGACTTGAACTTGCAATCGGATGATATTCCACGCTGTCAGACTGTTTACGTCCATCCTTTTTCACCGCTGACAGGCGGCTACTTAACAATCCCATTTCTGTCATTCCTTCAATTTAGCTGTTTTCTCTTATTTCTGCCTCAAAAATACAATATTTTATTTGTCTTTCAAATAAAACTGGGCAAAAATACTATTTTTCTACTCTCAAGGTCTCAACCTTCCAACATTTCATCATATGGTCTGTATCTATTCCTATATTGAAGCGTTTACCTATATAGTTTTCGTGCGCTTCTTGTTCCGGGAGGTTAATGGGGGTAACGAACCAGTCTTCATTGCCATGCTCGTCTTTCAGATAGACTTTTACTATCGTTTTCATAATTCCTCAAATTTTCCAAGTTCACATTCTATAATATCAACTTCACTTTCATTGGTATATAAACCATTTTCTTTGGCAGCATCAATAGCAGCATTTTTCATAAAGAAATACACCGAAACACACTCTACTTGATTTTGTTTTCCAAATATCAGTTTGAAACAAAACGTATACTTTATTCTTCATCTCCCCACAACTTTAGTGCAAGTTCATAATTCTTCTGTGCCTCATTTACGGCTTTCTTGGCATAAGTAAGAGTGTAGGCGTGTTCTCGTGGGTATTTGCCGGACTTCACACCTTCATGGAATTCTTTAGCTTGTTCCAGCTTATGTTCATAGAAATCGATACTTTCAGGCATTGAAAGATTAATCGTTTCAGCACGTTTTTCCCAATACTTGGCTACTCTTTCATGTTCGGCAGCCTTGTCGCTGAATTCAACACTTTTGCCCATATTATTCCAGGAATCTTCTATCATCTTTCGGTGCCGCTTTTCACTATGATGTCCGACTTTGATTGGCTCTCCAAGAGAAAGAAAATCTTTGTCTGTGTTCGAGCGGTTGAAATATTCGTTACTTTTTTGTCCGGCAGACTGGGCCCAACCATGGCGGCGCTCGGCTCTTTGCTTGGCCCATTCCTGTACATTAAATCCGTCAGCCCGAACGATGGAGTAGTAATAGAAACCATCTTTCTCGAAAATTAAATTAAAAACGATGCTTTCATTTTCTTTGCCGTACTTGGTTGTAACCTCAATAACTTCTCCTTTTTCGTGCTTTTCATCGCACTTTGCCAAAAATACATTTGGACAGAATTTGTGATAAGTGTTCATTGCTCTTATTGTTTATAAATTTCTATACTTTGCCATTCTTTTGACATTTAGTTCCCAATCTGTTTTCACGTAATTCTCAACATCTTCTAAACTTCCAATCTTTTCGGGTATTGATGAACCACACATATAATATCCGAAACAACCATCTTTCTTATAGATGTATCCGTATGTTGTCCCTGATGGAGATTTGCAAATAGCTATTTTTTCTTTCATTGCTCTATGATTTATCCGTTATACATTGCAGATATCTCTTCTGCTTTCAATTCTTTGGCAAGCTCTCCATTCTTGTAGAAGCGTACAGCAACAACTCTCACCGTTTCTGACAAGAATCGACCACAATCATTGGTTAACTTCACTTTTAGCTTGCTTGCCTTGGCTAAACTTTTTGTACGCTTCTTTATTGTATTTTTGAATCCGAAAACACAATCTTCGGTATCAATCTCAAATGAATATGTTGTGGAATACATTACTCTTTGAAGCTCTTTTGTTAGTTCTGTTACTTTGCTCATTTGCTCTCTTCTATTATTAGTCGTTATTATTTCCAAGAAGTTCTTGTAAAGCAGACTTATATCCGTCCAACGCCTGTTGTGTATATCCCAATCTGAATTTTTTATCTGCTGAAAGAGAGTCGTTGTTCAATCCTTTTTCAATAGCTTCAATGTTTGCTTTGTAGTATCTGATAAGTTCTTCTGTTTTCATTGCTCTTGACTTTTACTTGTTATTAATAGGTTTATTTTGATATTGTAAAGATACAAATAAATAATTGATTTACAATGGTTTATATCTTTTATTTTCATCATAAAATACTGAAAAACAAAGATTTAACTTTTACTTGCAGAAACGAAAAAGGCAGAACGGACTTCTCCATTCTGCCTTAATGCAAGCAAATGTTCTATGAATATAAAATTAACTTCAAACAAATGTAGGCGTAAACTCGATACCCAACGCACGCGCAATGCGGAAAAAACTTGATAACTGGATATCTACTTCCCCTTTTTCAACACGGGCGATATAACTTTGCTCCTTACCAATTTTCTGCGCCAACTGCTTCTGGGTCAATTTTAGCTCCTTGCGGCGTTCACGAAGTATATCGCCATAATACCATGCCATTGCATTTTCATTGAATTTCTCGCGGGTAGCTGTACCATGTTCCCCGTACTTTTCATCAAGCAACTGGTTGGTTGTCTTGAGCTTTGCCAATTTCTTTTCATCTAACTTCATAACGATAAACTAAACATTTGAAAGTATTTTATGCGCTTTCTTGTATATTTTTTTTATCTTTATGGTTGAAATAAATCACGCCGACAATGGCTATGACCGATACAAGCCCAAACATAATCAATGCTCCCATTTTATCATCCTTTCTTTTTGTCATTGACAAGCCAAAGACCTGCCAATAGTGTGATTACTATTGCCAACGAACCTCCAAGATATATTATCCATTTTTCCTGCACATCCCCGAAGATGGATGTCAACACAACTGCGGTGGTTATATACTTGGCTATATCCATCAGCCATTTTCCTAATTCTTTTCTCATGATGCAAATATAACTAATTAGTTATAATAAAACAAGCTTTACACTCAATTTCATACTAAACTTTTTCGTTGCTCAAATACTTTTCTGTGATTATTTCAACCGATTTGCTTATCATGTAATCCGTATCGATTCCTAACTGTTGGTAGAAGTTCCCATTTCCTGTAAGACTTTCACTTGCAATTTGCAGTGTTCTGCGTTCTTCTTTGGTGAATCCGATGCGGAAGGTGCGGAAGATGGATAATGCTTCTTTCAGGCACCCGGACTCGAATAAATTGATTGCTTTTTCTGTTTTCGTTCTCATATCCTGATATTTAGATGTGAATGTATAATATAATTGATATCAAAATGTTATAAATTAATTACCATCATAAACAACTAATAGATCCCTAAAACAGCCTTATACAATTCAAAATTCTTGTTTTCAACATATTCATCGGAAGCATAGCGTTTAGCTCTGGCATACCACTTATGGAAGCAATCAGAACAATACCAGCAATTAAGGACTGCGATGTAGAATCCATCTTGGCAATTACTGGAACCACAGCTGTCGCAAATTCCGACACATCCATATTCACTGAGCGCGCATATCATTTCGCCACGAGTGGCTTGTATGATCTTGAATCCTTTCTTGTTTTCGTAAACTTTTGCCATCTTTAGTTACTTTGGTTCCCATTACATTAATCTCCTGTCTTCACTTACACTTTCGGCATGAATCCCTTTTTGAATTTCAATATTTCGACCGACATTTATTCCTTCCTTAGCACATAGCCTATCAATTTTGGCTTGTGATTCTCGTGCATTGCCAATCTTCTCATTTTTGAGAAATTCATCTATTTCTGCTTTTGAAGCGACTACCAATGCAGTTACATTGCTTGTTTCTTCCAAACCTTGCTTCATGGAAGCAAATTTATCGCCCAAACCAATGACGCAGCCATACAGAAAGGATTTCATATACATAGCAAGCGTTTTAGGCGTAATTCCATATTTACGAATACATTCATACTTGTAGTTTGGATATTTCCTTTTCCCGATAATAACAAATTGATGCGCCAAGAATGAAATCAGATACAACACTACTTCTACATTCTTCTTGCGACCAATGATCTGAAATTTATCCCTCACCATACGGTAATTCTTGGGTCTGCTTACAATAAGGCTTCGGCACATATTATATTCGCATACCGTTGATACAAGAAAATTATACCAAACACAGTTGCTCATTTCAACCTTGTAAGGTATCTCTTCTGCTATTACCGGGTTCTCCAGTTTCTCCTGCTCTGGTATATCTTCTTCTGACAGGTTGTATTCCATCAGCAGACGGGCGATACCTGCTGCTGCATGTGCTTCGCCTTCATTGCCTAACGCTTTAGCTGATTCTTTTAGGTTCATCAGCTTACGAAGCTTCTCTAAAATTTTGTCTCTTTTCGTTTCCATTGTAGTTCACCCTCTAATAATCACATATCTTCCGGCAGCTATTTCACTTCTATACTCGACAGAATAGCCTTTGTCTATAAATGCTCTTATGACATTATCGTGCGCCAACTCCGAAATTTGGTGTCTGTCTTTAGCGTCACTTCCAGTATTTTTTGCCCAACAATGAGGCCAGTTATTTCCCCATCCTACGCCATAATGAAAGTAAACACATTCGCCTTTCTTTTTGATTTCCGAGAGGATGAAAGATGCAAGTTCGTCTTCCTCGGATTTTCTTCTATTTGATTTTGGTATTTCTATTGTCAACATACTGATTTATTTTTAGCGTCCAACCATTTGTCCCGTCTTTCTCTACACGCCTCTAAGGTAGGCGCACAACAAGCAAAGAATTCACCACTTTCAGTACGGTAGTCGTACTGGTACATTCTCACTCTTTTACCTCTCAACCTGGTGTTGTAGGTGGTGTAATTTTCTTTACCGGGTTGACATACGCTGCAACCGTTTACATTTATTGAGTTCATAATTAAATTTCCATTTTACTAATTATTTTCTGACTGATTTTTTCTGCAACCATAGTTTTCAACTCTTCAATATCAAGAAGGGACACAATGATATTTGCATCAAATTCTTTGGCTACATTCTTTGCAACTGCTCTAACAAATGTGCCGTCTTGTATTGATTTGCTTACGCTTTTGCCTATTCTTCTTGTTACTTCTGCATTTACTATCTGCTCAATATTGAGGCTTTTTACAGCATCACTGACAGCTTTAGACATTGCATTATTCAATACCACACTGTCTACATCAAGTTCTAACGTACAATTACCTTTCATTTATAATCAATATTTAATGTTTCACATTCAATTTTTCTTCACTCGTATAAGCCACTACAAGCCCAGTTTCATCATGCTGTATGGTGATGTACTTTTCACCCCTCTCTATAGTAGAGAAGTCATAAGGGGTTACCATCTTACCCAATACTTTGCCCAATTGCTTCATCAGTGGAACTTCAGGGCTGATAACTAAAACTAGATCTGCTTTCATAATCGTGTATATTGTGGCAGCTCGAAAGCTACCGGATTAGAACTCAACCAATATCAATCTTTCTAAAGAACCTGATGCTTTCACCCACATATGATTATGTCCGAAACCATAATCGAAAAACAGTTTAAAATAAGGGTGTCTTACTATTAAAGAGCTCATACAGCCTCTTAACTCGTCTTCTGACATACAAGAAGTTATTTCATTGATAATTTGAACGAAAAGGTGTAAAACTTCTGGTTCATTATTCAATAACGGTTTTTCTATAACTGCTTTTAAAAATATATTTTCTTTCATATTCTTCTATATTGCGCAGGGCTTTCGCCCTGCCGATTTATGTTAATGCGTTTTATCCTCATGTAATAACTCGCAGTAAACTGGTGTTGTGGCATCTGTGTGCTTATTGGCTATAAGAACCTCATTACTATCCCAGTTAATATATACCTGTGTAGCAAATGCACCGAAAAACTGAATTTCTTTCGTGCCAAACAATACCACCGCGTCATCATTTACATTTGCAAGTGCTGCAATTAATTCTTTCTTGGTCATATTCTTTTTTGTTGCGCAGGGCTTTCGCCCTGCTGGTTATTATGCTATCTTTAGCTCTTTAAGTCTCATATCTACCAATGATTTCAGCTTGCGAGTATCAAATAGTGGACTTCTATACCCATCTTTGATAAGCTGTATCATTTCTTTATAACCAACCTTACATACAACCTCTGTCTTCATGCTGTTATCATAAATAGCAGAATTGCAAGCGGTTATTGTGAATGCCATTGTTTTGTAACCTTTATCCTTCTTCATGATAGATGCAAACAAATACATATATACAGCATTTTTCATGCTATTCAAGGCATCTTCTTGACTGGCATTTACCTTTCTACCACCTAAAAAGTCACCACATTCAATTTCTTGACCTTTTTTGATAATAGACAATGTACTGATGTACATTTTAATATCTGTTGCTTTCATATCTTCTATGTTTTAATTGTTAGTAATATTGGTTTCTTTTATATAGCTAAGATACTGATTATTAGCGATGTGTGCAAATGTAATCATCTGATTAACAGTGAGTTAAACTTGATTTAACTTAAAGTTGGATATTGACATGTTCATTTCAGTCGCGCTTTGTATGAATACCGTCCAATGATATGTGCAATGCTTTTTCATATATCGACTTATCACAATTAGAAAATAATCGTTAACTTTGTTCATACTTTTAAAATTATAGGTGCATGAAAAAAATTGTGACTTTATTTGCAACCGTGCTTCTGTTATACGGTTGTGGAAGTGTTCCTTTGACAGGCAGGAAACAGATGCTGCTTGTATCCGACTCCGAAGTGCTTTCATCAAGTCTGACCCAGTATTCGGAATATATCAAGTCGGCACCGATATCAAGTAACGCGACAAAGAAAGCGATGGTGACACGTGTCGGAAAGAAAATAGCCGCTGCCACGGAACAATACTTGGAAAATAATGGAATGTCCGGTGAGGTGAGGAACTTCTCATGGGAATTCAATCTGGTTAAGGATAATCAGGTGAACGCTTTCTGTATGCCGGGAGGCAAAATCGTTGTGTATGAGGGACTGATGAATCTGGTTTCCTCTGATGACGAACTGGCTGTAGTTATCGGACATGAAGTGGCGCACGCTGTGGCCAAGCATAGCAATGAGCGTATGAGTCAGCAGCTGGTTGCACAATACGGAGCGAAAATTTTGGGGGAGGCTCTCAGTGGAAAGTCCGCCGCCATACAGAAAGCCGGGAATATAGTCTATGGTCTTGGAGCACAATACGGTGTGATGCTTCCATTCTCACGCAAACATGAAACCGAGGCTGACTATATGGGGCTTATTCTTATGACGATGGCTGGTTATAATCCGAATGTGGCCGTCACATTCTGGCAGAAGATGTCGGCGGGCGGATCGGGTTCAGTGCCAGAGATCATGAGTACGCATCCGAGTGACGCAACACGTATTAGTGACATAAGGAAACATTTGCCGGAGATGAAGAAATATAAGTAAGCTTTAGAAAGTTACTGTAAAGTATTTGAAAAAACTTTAGAGAATGGTACAAAAAGGCGTGAAACCAAATGGAATCACGCCTAAATTATAATAAAACTCTTAAAAAGGTGTACATAATTACCAATCCTTAATTCTCTAACATCAATCATAATAACGCTGCAATCTTACGCACCTTATTAATTCTCTCCATAAACCTGTTGTCTTTTTTTGCCATTTGCAAATTATAAGATGTTTGCATTTTGAGCAAAGGTTCCGCATCTAAATCTAACGCGGCTTCTAGGAGCATAGCATATTTTGTATTTAGTGAACGCTTTGCATTCAGAATTTCATTTAATACAGTATAAGACACACCCATCTCTTTAGCAAGTTTCTTTTGAGAAATACCCCTAAATTCAATTTCATCTTTTAATACTTCTCCCGGGTGTGTCGGTTCAAAAGGAATTAAGTTATTAGCTATCATTTTAGGGTCTACGCCATCTATTTTAATCATAACTTTCTATTTATAATGGTTAGACAATTCAATTATATTACAGATGGTAGTCACTACTTCACCTTGCACCTCTGTGGTTGTAAATTCAATACGATATTGATTGTTTACTCTAACAGAGCAAAAGTCCTTTTTGTCCCCTGATAATTTTTCAAAACTCAGCCCATTGTATTTACAAAGTGAAGTTACATCAGGGACACTGATTATTATATCTATACAACGTTTATATCTACGTACGATATCAGGTTGAAAACGATGCTTTTTATCATTCGCCTTTCCAAACTCATACAATTCTTTCAGATACTCTTTATCAAACGTTACTACCATCTCATTTGTTTCTTTAATGCAAAGATAGCATTTTAATTTTATTCATTCGCATTTTTGCGAATAATTTTCTTAAAAAAAAATTAGCGACAACTCCAAAGAATCACCACTAACTATTCTATTTTTCTTATCACAAAATTGTGAACTACCGCTAAAGTAAAGATTTAGGGGGCTTCAAATACGATTTTCAATAAGCCAAGAATGCTGGAGCCACGCAAATTTGGCATAAAGTCTGATTGGGAGCTTTCATAGAGCTATATTTCCCATTAAGCGCATTTCTTTTTAAGTATTTCACCACATTCTTTATCCCATCATCGAAACCATGCTTATATCCTTTAGCGTATTCTCCAATGTTATATACCGCCATTGCCAACACAAACAGGATGATACCTACAGGCTTATACCAACCGGGAAGTGATATAGAAAACGGCTTAAATGTAATTGTGAAATCTCCAACCCATAATAGGGCGATAATACATATGATTGTAAATATAATTGTTTTCATAATCAATATCTTTTTCCGTTCAACTTAGGTCTTAGTTCATTGTATCTCATCTTCTGCTCCACATGCCATATAAGGTCTATGTTCATATGCTTGGCAAGCCCGAAGATTGATAATAACATATGACCTATCTGACTTTCAAAAGAATAATTATATTCATAAAAATAACGAATTGGCAATGTGGATATGGCGTATATGCTTTCAGTAAATGTTTCACCTACGCAACTTTCGGATGCACCATATATCGCTTCTTCAGGAAAATCATCAATGGATATATTTCTTAATCCAGCCAAATCAAGCAGGCGTATAACCGCATCGCTTAGTTCGTCTGGAAGTGTATCTTTTATATTTTTTTCAAAGGAACACTTAAATCGCTTTTCTTCTTCCACTAATGCAGGATAGCGATTATAGTCCATTTCAAAACGTGATTTACATTTCTTTCCTAATCTTCCCTTTCTATCCGCTTCCACAGCTTCCATAAGCTCTCCAACGATAAGGCAAAGGCAGTGTTCGTTACTCAATTCTTTATCATGGAAACCGTGCTCACAGGCGGTCTTATAAGCACGATTCCGTAGTTCGTTCAAATTAATATTGTTCATTTTTTATCTGTTATTATATTCCGGTGAAGAGGTGATGTCCCTTTATAAGGTCAGGCAGTCATGGCTCTATACCACCGCCAAACGCAACCGTATCCCCATCTGCCGCATCGCTGGAAAGAACTATTACAACAAGAAGCATGTTGACGAGTTCTTCGGTACGGCTGTCGATATGGAAAGTATCACCGACTGGCTCCTGACTGAAAAAGCGGAAGAGCAGTTCGCCATGCAGCACCCGCCACTGTACGTTCTCTATCCGGTCCCATCCGTAACCCAGATTCACAACCGACTTACCCCTGAACAGCTTTTGCCATACATCATCGGCCATTCTGCGCTTTTCGTAAGGCAATCTGCCCCAAAAGTGAGTGATAAAGTTCCCTAACATTACAATTTGTGGCTGCACGGTTGAATTATAATTCTGAATTTCATCATGCCGCTTTGTCCACTGGTATGTGAAAGAATCGCGGTGCTATCTGCCTGGTGTAAAGGATAAAGTCGCCTGCTCCGGGAAAAGGATACCGGTTATTTTCTTATAATAGGCATCGGCATACTGCTGCATACCCAGGTCGGTAGCATGCACTCCGTCCACCTGACTGTCCATAGACAGTGCCAGCTCGTCAAACGTAATGTAATGCAGATTTCCGGCTTCATCCTTCATCGAATCGTATACGGCACGCAACTGCTCATTGGTCTTACGGAACTCCTTTCCTTTCTTATCCGAAGCGTAAAAGCCCATATAGCCATCGTGCTCTACCAGTAGAATGGGAGCTTTGCTTTTGCTGCGCAATATACGGATGCCTTTTTCCAGACGCGGACGGATAAGTCCTACACGGTCGTTCGTCATATTCGGCATACAGTCTATCACATACATTGCCGCATCCACTTCGGCCAGCAGTTTGAAGAAACCTTCGTCCAATTGTCCGTTGCCCGAAAAGCCCAGATTAACGACCGGCATATCCAGCTTGCGCTGCAGGATATTGGTCCAGGCCATACCGGGACGCGAAGCACATGCCCCTTGCGCAATGGAAGTTCCGTATATCACGACAGGCTTTTCGACCGACGGACGCACGAAATCGAAGCGGCTGCCTTTGGGCACACCAATCTGTAAAGACTTCACACCGTTGTACAGAGGCAGATACAAGGTGAATTCGTTTCCCTTATCGTGCGTGTTGCGGTATGTCAGGTCGTTATACGTATAGCGCACTGTATCACCGAACTGATAGTTGGCTGCGCACCAGTATTGCTGCCCGTTGCAGTCCATCGTGTAAAGGTCTACTCCGCTGACACCTGTTGCCGGCATGTGGGGCATCGAGAATCCCCCCGTAACCTGATACTTTACTTGAATTTGTGGAGCATTGGTGTAAAACTTCACATAGAGTCCTGCTGTCTGCAACGACAGGTCCCACACGGGTTTACGGACCAGTTGTTCGGCCCGCTGCGGCAAACGCTGGTAGGCCTTTCCGGTTTCCGCATTCCAGGCTCTTCCCTGAATGGGCAACAGCGAATCGGCCGCCGGGTTATGCCAGGCTGTCTGTGCAAGCAGACAAAGCGACTGCCCGAATAATAAAGCAGACAATCCTGCAAACTTGAAAGTGGTTTTCATACTTATTTTTCTTTTAGTGTTATTTCATCAACTGTATCAGATGTGAGGCTACACAAGCATAACCTTTGTCTGTGAAGTGAATATAATCGCCGCTGTAAAGTCCGTCACGAATCGTTCCATCTTCGTCAAGAAACCAGCCTGTAGGATTTGTGTAACTGACCTGAGCTCCGAAGGTATGCGCGCCCAGCAGTTTATGAATGCGGTTGCACTGTTCACGGACTGCACTGCCCTGCTCCTTTCCGGAAGGGAAAAGTCCCAACAGGATAATCTTTGAATCAGGGAACTGCCTGCAGGCCTCTTCCGTAACGGCGATGATACCTTCAGCCGTATCGTCTGCTGTGTCCTGACCGACTACCAGATTATTGATTCCGATGGCAATCACCACATATTCCGGAGTACACCGGTTATAGTTTCCGTAACGGACACGCCAAAGCAAGTTCTGCGTACGGTCACCCGAGATACCGGCACTTTCCCAGTTTCCCTGTCCCAAAGCGTCGTCCATGGCCTGCTTGCCCGGTTTGTAGCTGACGAGCTTACGCATGCCGCCCCAACCTTGCGTAATGGAATTGCCCAGCAACAGCAGTTTCAGTTTACGTTCGTTCAGCGTGGTTTCGATATCCTGTGCCACCGAATGCCACTCCGAGCCTTCCACCCATCCGGCAGCCGAGCGATACTCGTTTCCGGGAACGGCATGGGTACAATTGTTGGACCACCGGCCGGTAGCTTTCAGTATGAAACGTACAATGGATTCGGGATTGTTCAGTGAATGCGGATGATGGCCGATACCCGGTTTGTGAATCACGGTAATCGGGGCACCGAGACGTTTCATTTCTGCTTCGAAAAGGGCTGTATTCTCTGACACCGGAACAATATCGTCTGCATCGCCCACTACGTGCAGTACCGGAATGTCTGCTTGTGCAATCTTGGCCGCATGATTCAGCGGATTCTTTTTCCAGCGCAAAGCCTGTTCCTCATTCTTAAAGCCGTAGGCTGCCAGCATCCGTGTCACATCCTCGGCCGAACCTGCATAAGCACCTTTTCCCATCGGCCAGCTCTTGATGTCCATGACCGGTGCATCGGCATAGATGCAAGCCACTTTATCAGAGTTCTGTGCAGCCCAGTTGTAAACAATCAGTCCGCCACGGCTCATGCCCTCCAGTACGGCCTTTTTATGAAAACCATTCTTCACCAGATATTTGTAAAACTTGTTCCAACGTTTTACTGCCTTATCGGCACCATACAAGTCGGCTACATCGCAATATACCACATGGAAACCTTGCTCCAGCAAGTCGATGTCGGTCTGTGGCTCATGTCCCCAGAAACGAGCCCGCCATATCCAGGGTCTTCCCTGTGCTTCTTTAGCCGGACGTACCACTTTGCAAGGAACCCCATCCAACTGGAAATCGTATCCCTGATAACCGTGAAAATTAAAGGAGGTCGCATTTTCGGGTACAATGGCTGCCGGCTTACTTTGAACTGTATTCAGCAGGTAATCGCCGATTTTACGCGCCATCGCACCCGCACCGATAGAAGACGGATGCAAACGGTCCGGCATAATGGCCTGATCCCACTGGTTGCCAAACAGATTATGCAGATTAATAATACCCAGTCCGTTATCGTAAGCCAGCTGTTCGACTACCAAACGTACCTTTTCTTCGATAATGCGCGGACTGATGGTGTTCTTCTCGGTAAGGAAGCAACGCACCGGAGTGAGCAGAATCACCTGCGGATGCGAATCCAGCGAGCGGTAGGTATTGATAAGCGTTTGATATTCTTCCATAAAATGCTTTTCGTCTTTCCAGTTCTGCGGCTTGGTGTCGTTCGTTCCCAATTTAATCAGGACAATGTCCGGAAGAAAGTTCTTCGATTCGCCGTACACCCCAGTACGGACATACGGATAATCGCCGTCCGACTGCGCTGTTGCTCCGTTCGAACCGAAGTTGCGGACTTCGTAATCATCGCCCAAGTAATACTGCAACTGGGCGGGATAAGAGTTTTTCTCCCGGTTGGAAATACCTGCACCGTACGTGATACTGTTGCCAACGCACGCCACCTTAATGATTCGTTTTGCCCATAAGCCTGTAGGCAAAATCAACAGATAGCAAATACATGCCAAAAAGATTCTTTTCATTGTTATTTAGATAAAGTTGCAATTCACTTTTCAAACAGAAGTCCCCTGTTTTTCAACATTGCTATTTGGTCAGCAATACTTATGGGCTGCTTAGTGTATGTTATCATATGTATATAAAAATAAGTTCCGCCTTGGTACGCATTGTAAAGAGGCGTGGCGGAAATTGTTGATGCAAAGATAATGTTTTTTCTGCTGTACTGCAAACATTTCGATTTTTCTATCAAAACAAAAAATTCTATACTTTTGCAATGAGCCAAAAATAGTAGTGGAATATACAAAGCAAATTGTGCTGAAAAAGAAGAAACAGCTTAAGTTGGTTTTCCAAAGGAGTTAAGAATCAATAAAAACGTTAAATCTTCACCCTTTAGAATGTACAATTAAAGACAACAACCATATTTCTGACTTATCACCTATAAAATATTGATCAATAATCGGTTGTAAATATTATTGTAAAAGATTTGTGTTGTACTCCGTCCTTAAGTTCTCAATATAGCAGTCTGATTCATCTGGATCGGTAACGAATACTATCTTACCAGTAGTAAGTATCATCTTTTAGTTCCTTTTTTTCTTGTATTAAGCCATACGGTAGATATTCAACCACCGTATGGCAATATTTATTTCTTCATTAAATCAATGCGCTCTTTCAAGGTAAGAATGTAGTCGTGCATCTGTACTTTTTGAACCTCCATTAAGGCGACCTGATTTTCACCTGCTATTTCAATAGCGTCTTTTCGACCAAGGAACAGTACTAACTTATTATGTTTGTCCATCAACTCATTATATTCGATATACATACGGTCAAGAGGGGTATCAGCCACGTGATAAGCCTTTTCAAAGACATCTTTAGGTGACCAGCTTTCATAACCGTCTTCATACACCACCTTATAACCTTCTTCTACTGGTTCCATTGTTTTTGTATTTGAATTATACAAATAGTGATTGCTGAATACGCGATAACACCAATTTATTCGCATCAGCGAAAAACTTTTTTTTAATCTCGAATCCGTATGCCTTGCGTCCCAACTGTGCAGCAGCTAATAAGGTGGAACCGCTTCCAGCGCACGGGTCGATAACGACATCACCTTTATCAGTGAAGATTTCTATCAGCCTACGAAGAAGTGGAACCGGTTTCTGTGTTGGATGTACTTTGGGTGTATCGGAATCTCTTACCCAATCAAAGCAGTTGAATATCATCCGACCATCATTGTTGAACTTTGGAAGTTTTTCACGATAAAGAAGTAAACCGTACTCACAGTTACCTACTACTTTCATGTTTGCTTTTAATACCTGCGCGGAGAAATCTTTCCGGAATACAAGATTGATGTAATTATTTAACCCATATCTCTTTCCTAATTCAATGTATCGGAATTGATCTTCAAATTCACAAAAGATTATCATACAAGGAGCCTTACCTTTATCCTTTGGCTCTTTTACAAGCATCTGGCTACAAAAGTGCATAAACTCTGCCGGGCGAAAATCTTTATCAGTATCAAAGAATTCTTTACCCGCTTTATCGCTTTCTCCATTCTTATTATCACCATCCACATACCATGAAGGATTAGAGGCATAAGCATTATTCCCTAAATTGTAGGGAACATCGGCTATAATTAGTTGAGCTTTAGGAATGCCGTAGACTTTATAATTCTGAAAATGATCGTTGAATAATTCTATATCTTTCATATCTATATCTGATTAATTCAAACCAAGCAGCTTCTTAGTTGTGTCAATGTCTATATAATTTATCCAGCCAGCTTTGTGCAATTCAATAGCAGCTTCTCTGATTGTTATATTACCAGATTCGATTTTTTCTTCTAGTGAATTAAGGATATTCTTAATCCTTAATGCTTTCATCTCAATTGTTTCCATTCTATATCGGTCAAAATAAACTCCATCATTCATTTCTTTCTTTTATTACATATTGCAATCTCCACATATATTCACAAGGGAATCAAATTCTTCTCGTGAATATTCAAATCCATTGATTACGATTACCTCGTTACCATTTTGGTCAAAATAAACTCCATCATTCATTTCTGTTCCGTTATAATTCTGATAAATATTTTATTAAACTCTTTTTGTCTCTAAAAAGCCTTTTCCCCCATTGTGGATAGTTGTTTCTAGGCACACTTAAGCCGTCAGACAATTTGTAAACCATTAAAAAACTTCTATCTGTATAGGATATTTCAATAGTAATTTTGCTTATAGTGGAATGACAGATATTGTCACCACTTAGGTAACATACACTATCACCTACATTAAACTCTGTGTCTATATTCATATCTGTTCCGTATTACGTTAATTGATTTAAAATCTCTCTTCGAATAATTTCCCTTGCGCTAAATCTGAATAACCCTTTCTTTTGCTCATGAAAATCCGCAATAGGTATTTCGTTGATGTAGTAATAGAAAGCTTCGTAACCATCCGCAAAATTGCGGGAAAGGAAACCATTTGGGTGAGTGCTCATATATCTTTCAACGGCTATTATCATTCTTTGAGCATAACCGGGAAACATCTTAAACTCTAATTGCATCTGCTTGTAATTGCAGAGAGGACAGCCGACACAACCGTGACGGCTCAAATTATATGGAGCGTCATAATACTTTGAATATGGTAATCCGTATTTTCGGATATAGCTCCAAACATCTTCTTCTGTCCATGTGAGGATAGGAAGAATATGCTTTGCGCCTTTCATCCATTTTCTTGTATCACACTGCTCCGGCTCATAATCTTTTCGATTTCTACTTTCGGCAGCTCTCATTCCTTCAATACTACGTTTGCCGATACCATATCTTTCTTTCAGTCTTTCACAACAGAATCGTCGGAGCCGTGAAGGAAGTCCTTTTTCTTCAACTAACTGAAAGAATGACTTTTCAGGGTGTATTATCCTCACTTGCGGATAGTGTCTCTTTATAAAGCTAATCGTGCCCGGTGGATCTACTGTGGTGTTAGCGTAGATCGCATTATACTTAATGCCTGCACGTTCAGCCAGGTCAAGTATAACTACACTATCCTTACCTCCTGAAAATCCGAGTGATAGCAGATCGTCACGTTCCATACTGCGAAGGAAGTCTATTGCTTGCTGCTCTTTCTTGTTCATTTCTATATCGTTATGAATTAATTGGCAGTTTCATAAAACACATCCATATTGTCTTGCTCTGTCTTCCAGTGGTATGCCCAAATAGAGGTTTAAAAGGGATAACAGACAATACATCCACTGTTTTTATTTCACTCTCGTTCCATTTGAATACAAGAGTGCCGTAAGGCTTCAAGACGCGCATACACTCAGTAAATCCATCGTGTATGAGTGACTGCCAGTCTTTCGGCAGTTTTCCGTACTTTTTAGCCATCCATGAGGTTGCACCAAGTGTTTTCAGGTGCGGTGGGTCGAACACCACCATGTAGAAAGAATTGTCTTCAAATGGAAGGTTGGTGAAATCGGCTATTACATCCGGCTTTATTTCTATGATTCTTGTCTTACCCCTGTCCTTGGCCGTAAGTGTTTCCGAACGTTTGTCAACAAATAAGGCAAGAGGATTATATTTGTCAAACCAAAACATTCTACTGCCACAACAGGCATCTAATATAAGTTTTCCATTTTCCATTAAGCTATTTCTTTTGATTTCTTCAATCTCAACTTTCTCAATACTTTGCAAAGTGCTTCAGTATTTTTTCTCGCTTGTGTAACCTCCACCGCATTCCCGATAAATTTCTTTTGGTCAGCTTGTGTGCCTATTAAAACATAATCTTCAGGGAATCCCATAATCTTTTTGAGTTCCGGAATGCGAAGCATCCGCATTTTAATATCCACTATGCCATACAGTGCCATGAACTCCTTTATCTTCACGGTCATAGGACTATCATTGTCGTAGATTTCAATCGCTACCTGACCGCTTTCTGTTGCTACCAGATAGGGCGGCATCTTATCCATGCGGGCTATTAATGTGAAGCAGGGGCTATCAACAGAGCCGCCAGCACTGTTGAACTGTGGATTCATCAGATAGTGCCATTTCCTGTTTGCGGTAATGGTCTGGGAGGGTTCCTCTATACTGCTACCTACATTTGAGAATGCAGTATTCATTATCCACGGCTGGCATGTTACCAAGTTTTGTTTCGGTGTTGTGGTAACAGCGGGGCATGGCGAGTTTATATCAGACACCTGACCACCTCCAGAATATTGATTCATAAAAAATGGAGATACAAGGGAAAGTCTGTCTTTAGTCAGAAGTGTAGGACAAGGCTGATTAATATCCTTTCCTGTATCCTTAAAGTTATAAGAACACATAAATCGGCTTTCAATTAAAGCCATCCTGTCCTTCGTTGTGACCGTTGGAGCTGGAAGGTCTACCGAATGATTATGTCCATTTCCATAATAAGCAGAGACAAAAACATGGTGGTCTTTGCAGGTGATTGCACCTGCCGGTTCTTCTACGGACACATTCTTGCTTTCGGGATGTCCGCTGAACTGTTTGGAGAGGAAACTTACCTGTACCTTTGCAAAGCGGTTTTCAGTAGTCAACACTCCGCATGGTTCATCAACTGATTTGCATGTGTCTTGAGGGCGAACCGTATTGTAACGGGAAAGGAAAGCATCCTTTCCTCCGGCTACAAACTTGATAAGTCCAGCATAGATACGTTCAAGCGTTTTCTCTGCAAGAGGCTTTTCCCTGAAGATGGTAGTTCCTTCATCAGAGAAATCAAGCACATCTTTTACCGGCTTCCACTTCTCCAGCCGCGAGAACATATCTTGCCTACCACCTTTACAGTGGGTCGGTTCTGGGAATACTATCGGCAAGTTCTTTTTAGCAAAGATGCCGAAGAAGCGTTTTCTTGTGGTGTAGGCACCGAAGTCGGCAGCATTTAAGATGCGGTGCTCAAAGTTGTAACCGTACTTCTTGACATTGCGCACCCACTTTTGATAAAGCCGGCCTTTGTCCATGCTGATAGGTTTCCCATTCTCATCCATATCTCCCCATGACATAAACTCTTCTACATTTTCAATCTGAATGTAGTCAGGGTCTATAACATCAATATAACGGAAGAGATGTTCTGCCAACGTTCGGCTGTCGGCATCTCTCGGCTGACCGCCTTTGGCTTTCGAGAAGTTGGTACACTCCAAAGAAGCATGAAGCATTATCATGGCATCAGGGTATAGCTGACGGATACGTTCTACAATAGTGCTTATCGGGGAAAGTTCCAGTGTACGGATATCCTCAATAAAGTGAAGTGCATCAGGGATATTGGCATCATGTGAAAGGATGGCATTCTTGTCATGGTTCACACAGCAAACAACCTTTCCACATCTATTTCCATCCAATCGTGCTTCTTCCACACCTTCGGACAAACCGCCGGCGCCACAAAAGAGATCAATAACAAATAGTTCTATATCGGACAGACCTTCAATGGATTTTAAGATATTTTTCTGCGATTTCATAATTTCTCCTTTTTAAACAGGTGGCTGAACGCATTATCCAAATCCAAGTCTAGATTCAGTTTGGACGGGAAAGATTTAATGTATTCGTACATCTTATAAGCGAGGTTGTCATCATCACCGCATCTGTCAATCAGTGTGAGCAACATGGCGTTCACCATGTCAGAATCATTGCCGAAGTTTTCCTGAGTGGATTCGCTGCAATGATTCACATCACTTTTCAATCTCTTTATCGCGGCTATGGCTGTGTTGAAGTTTCTTTTTGAATCGTGCCGCAATTCAAAGCCTTCCTTCTTGTATTGCTGCTGCATTTCTAGAAGGTTGGTTTCTAAAACGTCCGTGAGGACAAATACGATGTTGGTCAGTGTGTTCAATTGAGTTGTTTCTTGCATAATAATAAATTTTGCTTGACTTTCAAATAAAAATAAAGTCAGATTATCCGCAGAATAGGGGAGAAGTTGTAAAATGTGAACTTCCCCAAGATGTCATACGGTGTATTTTTTCAAAGTGTCCATGATATTGTCTATCGGCAGGGATACGGATGTTTTTCCCTTATCTTCATAGCAGGCAATATGTCTGTATGCCTCAGGGAAATTCTCTTTGATTCTTTTGAATGTCCGTAATGTCAGAAGTGACGCAACGACTGATTCATATACCTTGGTCTTCTCATCCTTTACCGCACTGATCTCGATTTCCAGTTTGTCTATCTTTTCAATAACTTCCCTGTCCGCCTCAATGTGAGGATAGTAAGCGTTTGCGCTGGGAAATCCTTTCAGTCCGGCAACACGTTTTTCATAGGAACCGTTAAACAGTGTGATGCTATATGCAACAGAGAAATAAGACCGGAACTTTTGAAAACAGTCGGTGATTTCCTGTGGAATGGATTTTCGGATCACCTCTTCCGTAATCCTGACCTGTTCATCATGCAACAGGTTGATTTTCTTTTCTAACGGCTCTACCATTTTATTGGCAACTTCTTCCGCCAAAACTTTCGTAATGTTCATTGCTCTTGGTTTTTATTAATTCTTTTATGTATGTAAAGATAACTTTTATTTATTTGTTTCTCAAATAATATAATCTTAAAAACGCATCTGCTTAACTTAATATAACTGTCATCTCCTGCGGCTGTTTCCGAGCAGGGGAATGACATTAAAACTCTTGAATCTGTCAATCAGACGTCCTTCAAACCGTTTCCTGAAATCACCGATGTTCAGATTGCTGGTGATATGGTATTTCTTCCCGAACTGCTGGTAAATCTCATAACGCGCATAGAGAAACTCGTCTATCACGCTGTCAAGACTGGTACCGTAGCTCTTCTGATTCTCGGTTTCCAAACCTATGTCGTTCAGACAGATATTGAACGGGGCGGGATTGAATCCTTTTGACTGCCCCTCGTTGTAGGAATACAGGTCTATGTGTCCGTTCATCTTGTAGTAGTTCATCATCTGGGTGACGGAGAGGTTTTCAAACTGGCTGGGATTCCGTGTCAGACGCAGATAATCGGCGAAAATCTGCATGATCATTGTTTTTCCAGTGCCGGGTGCCCCGACAATCAGCAGGTTCTTGTGAATCTTGTAACCCTCATCGGGAAACACTTTCTCGGCCAGTCTGCATCCGTTGAAGTAATACAGCAGGAAAGACAATACCTTCGAGTTGTTCTCGTCAACCTCGAACTCCCTGAATTCACGTCCAGTATAATCATTGCCCAGCTGCCTGACAAGATCACGATGGGCGTAATATTCGGCTGGATTCGTCAGGTCATATTCAAAATCTTGCAGAATAGTCTTTTTGTGACGCTCCACCAGATTGTATATCTGTTCCTGTTTCAGTTTCGCCGCAAATGACTTTTCCTGTCGGATCTGTTGTAGCTCTGCTGAAAGTTTTTGTTCTTGCTCTGTCATCTTTCTGTTTTTTAAGTTCCGTTATCAACCAGTTTGAGAAATGGCGTTTTGCATCTGAAACAGACTTGTGTGTAACGCCTTCCCCCTTTAGCTTCCAATAGTACAGGTCAACGTATTTGTCTTTGCATTCATCCAAAGTGAAGTTCCTGAATCCGTTCCTGTATGCCCGTTCCCAAGCATCCCTCAGCCATCCTTCCTCAGACTTTAGGTCCGCGAAGCATTTGTCTAAATCCATATCGAATGTTTCTGATGAAATATCGCCCAGGTTTTCACGCGTATGCGCGCTAGAGAGAGAGTTATTATTATCATTTACATTATCATTATCATTATCATTATCGGCTTTTTTGGGTTCTGAAAAACCCACTGGGTTATTTGGGTTTATTTGGGTTGTTCCAATATCATCCGAATTATCATTCTTCGCTCTCTTCGGAGCACCCCCTTTGCTTCCATTACTACGGTTTCTCTCGACAATGCCATGGTATTTGTTTTCATCTATTTCAAATTGATTCTTGAAGAACTCAAATGCTATTTCAATGTCCTCCTCTACCGTAATAATCTCGCCAAGTTGATACTTGAATATAGCTCGGAATAATCTTCCAAGTTGCTTGTCCGATAACTTCGATATAGGCTTGTAAAACGATTTATATATCAAAAAACTTTCTTTTCCCATTTCATTTGTTCTTTATGTAGTCTTACATGACATTCTCGACACAATGTAATGCCATTATCTATATCGAATCTCAATTCGGGATATAAAGAAAATGGTTTGATATGGTGTGCATTTAACTCCATGTTACGTTTTTTACAACGGCAACATGTAAAGTTGTCTCTTTCCAAGACTGAATTTCGCCAATTTCTATGGCCGCTTGAATTCCTGCATCTGTGGTTATCATCAGTAATTCCACCTTTCCAGTTCCAGTGGTTTTCTCCGCTTGGAGGTTCATGTAGCAAATTCTCATCTATCTGTTTCTTTATAAAAGAGAATGCCATTTTAGCCAACGGTTTCTGCTCCGACAGTGTCCCCGATGCGGCGTACTTGATAATTGCATCGTACACTTCAAGTCTGACCTCCTCAGGATATTCCATCAGCACTTCCTGCCATTCTATATAGAAGACAAATGATTTCCTTTTTGTATTCTTTTTCATCATGTCTATTGTTTGATAATCAGTTTGTTATATATATTGTAAAGTTAACTTTTTGTTATGGGATTACAATAAATATATTTCTGAATATCAATAATTTAAACGTTATTTATCAGTAGCCTTTCCTTTGCAGTGCCATATCCTGTTTGGCAAAGGATATCTGGGTCCTGATATTGTCTCCGGCATGGACGAGGGTACGGTTTATACGGTCCAGCCATGTCACAATCTGATTGGCGGTCACACTTTGCGCGGCGACAAATTTCATGGCGACAGTCGCGGGAACACGTGAGATGAATTCCATGTGGCTGGCATATACATTCGCTGTCACCTGATCCTGATATGCCTTGGCGTCAGCAAGCAGCTTGCCAGAGCGTGCGAGATAGACGTTTATATCAGTGAGGCGGTCTATAAGCTCCTTTGGATTGTCACTTGCGGTTATCTCCAAAAAGGACTGCATTTCTTCTATCTCCTTTATGACAGGAGGCAGGGGGCATCCGTTAATGAGGCAGTTGCCGGTCCCATCGTTTTTAGGACAATATTTACAGTTTATCTCCATACTTGCAATTCAATTTATGGTTTATAGTTTTTCTGTTTGTCATACGTCATTCAAATAATCAGTTGTCACTTTCATAAACTCATCCAATGATTTACAGACGACGTATTTCGCTCCGTTGGCTTCCGCATCCTTCTGCCATTCCTTTTGTGCAGGAGACTGGCGGCCTCCCGGCTTTTTCATCTCAATGCAAAGTCCTCCATAGAAGCGGTTGCTCTTCAGCAGTATCAAATCTGACACTCCGCTGGTCGCACCTTCCTCCTTCAGTCTCGCTCCGGTGATGGCATCACGTCTGCCACCATTGGGAACAGCAAAAAGCACGTTTTTAAGTTTCGGATATTTTAAACGGAACCAGCGGACACAAGCGGACTGTATGCGGTGCTCGTCATTCTTCGGCTTCCCGCGCATTTTGTACGACTGCGCTTTTTTAATCATCTCTTCGTATGTCATCGTCTTTTTCCTTATGTGGGGTTACTACTGTGTCCTTGCCGGTCTTGTCGACAACAACCTGCTTTCCTGCTACTGTTATGGTTGTCCTGCAACCATCCGGTAGGGACTGGATAAAATTGCGTACTACAGGAGAATCAGCACCTTCCGATATCTGAGTGTTGGATTTCGGAACTTCCTTAGCTTCATACGGATATACATCCATGATGGCGGTTTCGGCTACGGATGCGATCTGATAGTCTGCCATTGTACCTTTCATTCCTTCGTCCAGTTTCTTTACAGCATCGCGAAGATCGGAAGCCTGTACCAATACGGTAGTGGAGGTCTTTTTCTCCGCTCCGCTTTTTTCGTCCAGCGTGATGAAGAACAGCTTGCACTTAAACCAGCGGTCGGCTGCATCTTCTTCAGAGGGGAACAGTTCGCTGTAGTTGGCGCGTTTGATGTCCGAAACAGTGAACTCACCGCTGATATACGGAGTGATTTCTTCAATGATACGGGCTTCTGCTTCAGTAAAGCTCAACGCGTCAACCAGATAGGGTTCAGTTACTTTTTTGTTCATGCCGTTTTCCATTACCTTTTCGTAACGGATTTTGCATTCAAACCAAGTATGCATCATAATTAATTCTTTTAAAGTTTGATATTCAACGTTTATTCATTTATAGTGGGAGGTGCAGGATTCGAACCTGCATGAGTGGTGTTTTTGCAGTTCACTGATTTCAAGTCAGCTCCCCTAAGATGTCTCGTAGGTTGCCGGCTTGGATATTAACGGTTATCCTAGAATTTTGCACCTTACATCTTGATTAGCGTCTGCCATTTCCGCCAACCTCCCGTTTGCCTCCCTATCTTCACAGACCGGGAAGGCAAGGTTAACAAAGTTATTTCTGTACTCTGATCAAATAACAGATTTTATCCTACCTAAATTAGAAACCATATACCTGTTTTCTAACCCTTTTACCGGTTTCCATTCTTCAATCATTTTTCAAGTTTTATAATTTCCGGGAAAGTTCTATATATGCTACTTTTCCCATCCCATTTGTCAATGAACTGTTTGTAAAGAATTTCTTTGGTAAGACCTTTTGACTGGATAAGAGCCTGTTCGGTTTTTAACTGTTCCAGTTCGTTGCGTTTCTTCTGTTCCTCAATCTGTTGGTCCAGTACGGATATATTGGTGTTCACTTCATTCCGGCTGTCAATCTTCTCACGGACCTTTTCGGAGAACTCCAGTTGTGCGGAGAATGTGAGCAGTTGCAGACCTCTTTTTTCAAACTCCATGTCAACTATCTGTTCCAACCGTTTCTCAAATACCAACGAGCCTCCGTCAGCCATCAGGCTATCGGTCTTATGCTTCCGACTTTCTTCCTTTATCAAATCATATATACGTGGTTCCAAGATGTTATCTTCCAACGAAGACATAAAGTCACTTCCACGGCCAATATGCTTGTTGTCAAAGACAACATCAATGGCGCGGTTCTTGATAACTTTATAGCTGTATGTAGGACACGCCTTGAACTCCGTGTTGTCGGCAGCTTTCAGTGTGACAGCTTCAGCGAATTCTCCACGTTGATCGAATAGCGGAACCTGAAAAAGTTCTGTGCCCAATTCCCATGTGGACACTTTGCCGGAAACAATCTTGAAATCCTCCTTTCCCTGCTTGCCGTAATTCTCCATAAGGACACCTGCATAATTAGGGGCTACTCTCTCACAGGAGACAAACATTACCAAGGTCATACATACCATCGTTAACTTAATCAGTCTTTTCATCTTTCAATGTTTTAATCAGTTTGTAAATAAAGAAAATTATTGTGGCTGATATTATTGTTACGCCCAGCCATGCGTGTAAGTGATTGAATATCCTATTCCCGACAACAATTCCTATTATCAGAAACAGGATTAAATAAATATACTTTTTCATACCACTCTCAGTCAAAATTAAAGTTGTCCTCACCGTCCGACTCTTCGTCCGGCATATCATTACCGAAATCCATCGGAATGAACCAGTCTGAAATAAACTCTTGCATGATAATTTCAATTTTTTTCGTAATATTGGGGTATTATACCTTTCCTCATAAAGTCTATGTATTTTTGTACAGTACAATCATCCCAATCAACTCCGTTGTCTGGTATATCTTCCGTTTCTGATGTACAAAGAGTGTATTCAAATGGATTATACCCACTGTTGAGCCCATATTCTTCAACTATCTTGATTACATTTTCATCGGTGGTTATTTGTTTGATTTCACTTTCAGCCACACACCCGGATATTTCAGAGTGTTTGCCAAGTACTTCACCGAAGTAAACACTGATTTTGTTATTCACTAAGTATTCGACATCTTCTGTGTCTGCAATAAATACTCCTTCAAGATTGCCCATTCTTCCGCAATCGAAGTCCATTTTAAATAATGCTTTCATTTAATCCTCATACTCTTTTATAATTCTACTAATCAATTCTTTTTCCCATCCTTGAATAAATCCATTTTCGTCAATATTCATAATGATGTAGTCGCCATATCCTTCATCTGCCGGACACATAATCTTAGGTACATAGCCGTCATAAGAAGCAATGGCGATGTGGTCTTCATCAGTAATATCACATATAAAATCATCGCACACTTTATAGTGAACATTGGCAGTTGTTCCTTGCGTCCAGTTGACTATTTGTCCTGTCTCAATTGCTATAATAGGTCGCCAACGATAATGATCTGAATATATATTGTAATCAGCCTCTTCTTTTATTTGTACAGCACAAGGCATAAGAGGGTTACCTATGCCTTTACTCTCGCACAAATCAATGTCTCTCACTCCGTTTACTTCTGCGTCTTCCCAATAGCGTACACCTGCATCCACTTCTAAGTAGACCGCTTCAAATTTTGTCGGTTTGTTGATTGTAATTTTCATTGTCTGTCTTGTTTTTTAAATGTATTCTTTAATGGCATTGATAAGTTGTTCATTTGACACACAAAAGCTTTGTCCTACAAGAGTACATAGGAATCTTTTGGCATTTTCCTTATTCATATTTCCGAGAAATGGTACTTGGGCTTCTTCTGATACAGACACTTTTCTTGATTGTAATTCTTTTAATAATTCATCATCGCTTAATGTTTCAAGAAATTCATCTGCGTAATCATCAAGATCAACATCCACTTCTGTTCTAACTGTTATTGTGTTCATTGCTAATCCTGTTTTTAAGTTTCTTACTCATTTTCCTGCATTGACGTGCCTTGTCCTGCTCACAGGGTTTCCGGCAATACTTGTCTATCAGTTCCGCACTTTTGTCAAGGAGGCGGATAATGTTCTCCATGTCTGTCCTGCACAGGTTCATCTCTCTTCATGGGATTTCAATCTTGTCAAAGTCAATGCCTCGTTCATTCATAAAATCACCCAAAGCAATGATATTCTCACGGGTAGTGATAACCTTGAAAGCTCGTGTCAGTAATTCGGGTTGGGCAGGAGAGAAAGTTTCTTTGGGTTGTCCGACCGGTGAGGATGGGATGCCCGATCCTTGACTCAACCTGTCAAACGGATTCGTAGGACGTGGGGATTGCTGTTGTTGTAGCTCAGTGGACTTACAGGCTTCTTCCGCCTGTTTTCTTTCCTGCTCAGCCTTGATACGCGCTTCTTCTGCTGCTTTGGCACGCTCACGCTGCTCCTTCAGACGGTTGGCATACTGGATGGTGGATGCGATATTGAGCGTATCCATATAATAAGTATGAAGGACATCGAAATCCTCACCAAACCCCTTCAGCGTGGAAAGTTCGTTCTCGACTTTGGAGAATATGGAATCAATTTCGTTGCATACAGACTTCATGCTTGCGGATTTGTTGAGCCACTCAGACTTGAAAACCTTATTGAAGTCTACAAGGTTGACATTCAATCCATCAAAGTAAGTCTTGATAGTGGCTTTCTTCCTATCCTTGTATTGCTGTTCGTTTTGCTTGACTACCGTGTCAATCTTGGCAGAGCACTCGCCGATAAGTTTCACGGTTTCGGTTACAACGTCCTTGAACTCCCCGAAAGGTTTCATAAATTCTTTCTCAATTTCAAGACGTTTGGCATTGAGGGCTTTCGCCGCCTTGTTTAAAGCTGCCTTGTCTTTCTTTGCCTGATCGATATTCTCATCGTTATAATTGGAGATATCATACATTGGCAAAGCGGCTTTTACCATATCTCTGATTTGCTTTGCGTTGGTAGTAAGACTACCTAACGTCTTTTCACTGACGATCAGTTCAAGATCGCTTTCCTGGATTGCTATCTGTGTATTCATTGTTCTATTGTTTTTAAGTTTCTACTAAATTTATCAGCTACACGTTCAATAACTTCTGCATTTTCTTCGGAAAGCCATTCTTTAGCGACATTCCAAGATATACTTTTAGAGGCCTTGAAATTATCAAGGCGTGTGGAATGATGCGACAAACGTCCTTCGGTAGGCTTCAATCCCTTGTCGTGAAGTTCACATAGTCCGTTATGGTAAAATATGCAGTATTCGTCACCCGCAACAGCTTGAATCATGGGGATGGGAATATCAATCACGCCCATGATTATCCCGGCTCCCCACAAAGTGGGAGCCAGCCTGTCGGCATATCCGGCATCTATGAGCCTCTCTATATCCTGAGGAGTACCCAAACATGGTGTGTGACATTGCATCCTGCATAACGAGCATTTGCATTCGCATGGTTTTCTTCCAGTTTTACGTATGATACGTTGCAACTGGGTTTCTTTTATCAATAGTTGTCCCGTCATTCCGCTTCAATCAGTTCTTTGACAATATCATCAGCCACACGAATGCGCTTCTCCATTTCGGCAAACACCGCTTCATCCGGCAATATCCTTACTATATGAATAGGATTGCTCTGGAAAGGGTTGTAAACAACAAAATCAGTCCATTGCGCACCTGTGCACATCATATGGGCCATGCACTGGTAGAAATACTCGAACTTGACATCAAGCAGCGACGCATTGTTGTGTATTTCACTTTTATACTTCATGAAAGTGCTTTGAATCGGGCATTTGATTTCCAGACAGCCTTTTTCACCGGTTTCTTCATCGTAATAATAACCGTCAGGACTGCTTGCGAAATGTTCTATGGCAGGGTGTTTGCATGATCCTGTCTCAACTATATGTCTTCCTGTCAGACGTTCATACAGCTCTCTGGCATTTTCTTCCTGATCAGTACCCCATTGCATCGCCTTGGTGTTGACACAGACCTGATGCAGATATTTCTCAAACTCGACATCATCATTGATAATTTCAGGATTCATATCCCTCTCTGATGCAACTTGATAAATATAAGTTTTGGCAGTATCGGAAAAATAATCACTTCTCCCTTTCTTCATTAGGAGTCCGATTTGCGACCCGGTGAAGTTACCGAGCCGCTTACGGAACCATTCTATAGAATGTTGTATTTCCATTATAACAATGATTTTCGAGTAGGTTTATTATTCGCGTAGTCTTGAGTTTGATCTGTCGGTTGTTCCGGGCGGGGTTGATCCTTGACTCCTGCGGCTTTTGCAGCGATTTCGGCAAGTTTGTTGCTTTTTGCTGATTTATCAATAATTTCCTCATATTCGGCATCCTGAATGTCATCTGCCTCCTCTTTGGTGATAAGCCCCATTGAGATTTCCGGGCAATAAACACGCTGCCAGAAAGCGGCTGCACGATAACGGAGCATCTGGCTTGGCATTGATTGCCATTTGGAACCGTTCTTCTTGGTCCAGCCTTCCTTTTCAGCCATCCCCATGGTGATCCAGTCACCATGAAGCGGTTCCTTATGGTCTTTGTCGGACGATTCATAAGCAATGCAGCGGCATCCGTACTCCGGCGTACCTTCTTCTCCCTTAAACTCATAACGGAGTGGGGAGAAACGGCCACTTGCGTTAATAGTGGCAATCAGGAACTTGCTGCTGAAAGCAGGGTTGCCATGCACGATATAAAGATTCTGCATACACATAAGCGGATTACATCCCATACGCATGGCCATATCCAGCGCAATCACGCAGTTTCCCACATTTCCCTTGTATGTATCCGGAACGATTGTGCTTTCAGTGTACATCTTGGCCATGCGCTGCATGACCTCAAACTGTTTTACGGTTTGTCCTACCGGTGTCATTGCAAACTCGGCCGCTTGTTTGGCCTGAATAATCTGTAATTCTGTAACTTGATTGTTTTCTTCCATCACTCTTGAATATTTTAAAGTTCAACAATATCTTGGTATTCCTTGAAGGATACATAACCTCGTGCGCTCTTCCTCAAGCTCGTCAGTAGCATAATCCTTTTGAATGCATTCCATCTCCGAGCGTAATTCGTTTATATCCTCCTGTATAAGCTGCATGATTTCCTCTTTTGAAGAGAAACCGTATTCGGGCAGATATTCTAACCCGTATCCTTTCACTTTCTCAAGTTCGGCTTCCAGCCGTGCAAGTTCCTCATTCATGACAGTCCGTCTTATAGGATTCATAAATAATGCCGATAGCGGAGAGAATCTCCCTCATTCTTGCGTTCTCTTTCTCAGCCAGCTCCATACCGGCAAGCTGGAACTGCAATCCTTTCACCTGTTCAATAAGCTCATCATGGCTCATCTGCTGCAACTCATTGTCTGTTCTCATCATTATATATGTTTTTAAGATTATTTTTTCTGTCAATTCTCACGGCAAGTATGAGAGATAATACCACGAATGCGGATATTGATACCCAGAATGCGGTGTCAAGATTGTCTATTGTACCATGTACGATAGCTGCCAGAGCAAACCAAATGAGATATAATACTTTCATAACTTATTGTTTATTAGTTCCTTATAGTGATATAAAGTTAACTATTTTTACTTGGGATGCAAAATTGTAAAACTTTAAAAATCAGTGGCTTAACTTTATATAACTATTTGAAATTCAAATAATCTATTTGAGCGCGGCGTGTTTCAGTACATCAAAGGCGTTGCAGTACCATCTTCCGTTCTGCCTGTTGGCAGGTTTCTTTTCGGCACGTATGGCACCAGAACCTACCAGTCTGAACAACCTTCCTCGTCCGCCCACGATAGTGGCGGCTTCTCTCTGTCCGAATGTCTTGTCATTCAGGACGATTTTCAATATTTCCTCGTTTAACATGATATTCAGGATTTATAGTTGGTACATTGCGGTAAAATCTCACGGCAGTTCGATATAACTGAGGTTGACACTGATACAGTTGTGAACAGAACGTATCTTACGTCTGTATCCCTCTATGTCGCTTATAATGACAGGGGTCTGCAATTTTACTGTATCCCTTCCTCCATTGGCATAAACAAGCTGGTAGCCTGTTATCTGATATTTATTTTCCATAATGAATTAAGATTTGATATTTGGTCACTCTGTGAGGTATCGAACCTCCATACCTGGCAAATGAATATAGAGATAATGATTCATGCCCATTGTACGCACCTGTGACAGAGTGGAGTGGTGTTCCTATCCTCACGGACCGGAACATCTGGAACTTTTCAGAATTAGATACATAAAGAATTGTGACTAACACACAAACAAAATAAGACTAGCATACTGATGATCCCCTCAATGGCTTAAACCGGTTGTTATCCCGAATCTTACGGGAGGGGATGGGGTTATATAGAGTCTGGCAAATGAATCTGTCATATACAACCATCATCTTGCATTGAACGAGCGGATGATTGTTGCTTTGGCATCATTGCGGTAGTCGCATCTCCAGTCATTGTGTCCCATGCGTGAACTGTAATAGGATCGGTAGTTCCTGTAATCGCGGTTTCCGTACTTTGCCTTATATTCAGCGGCACGCCTTGCATTCTCCTCGCTTATTCTTGCTTCCTCTTTGGCTTCCGTCCATGCTTTTGTCAGGCAGTAGCTGAATGTGGTATTGAACGTGTGGCCGAAAATGTAATGCGCTCTTGTCATTATTCTGCTTAAATCGTATCTTTTCATATCCTTGCTGTTTATGGGTTTATTTTGATATTGTAAAGATACTTTATTAAAGTGAATTATACAAATATAAACAACTGATTATCAATTAGTTAAACTTTGTTTAACGTGATGTGCTATTGATATTGAATGCTGTTACTAATTGTGTTGTACCACTGAGTGAACTATTCAATATGAATCTTATAATATGATATTTTTAAAACTCGTGCCTGTACGGAATATTCACTACGTCCGCACAGGCTGTATCTGAAGGTCATACTTTCAGCGATACTTGTGCCTCACACCAAGCATACTCATCACGTTAAAGACAAATTGACGTGCTGAAAGTTGTCTGTTTTTGCTTTTCTTTATTGTGTTTTCCAAAATGTCAAAGAACTCTTTAAAATCGCGCCTCTGAGCCAATTCGATTTGGCAACTCACGTCTTTTTCAGAGGCTTTTCTTAACTTTGCAATGTCAACTTAAAAAATTAAGAAATATGAAACTAAAAGCCAAAATCAATTACTTTATTGAAGTAGATGTTGCCATCCCGAATGACTTTAAAACCGTATGTGTCAATGTTCTTAATATTGCAGCGATTGAACGTGCGGGTAAAAATACACTGCTGCATTTGACGATTCCCAACGGTAATGACGGGCACATCATCTATGAAGTTTCAGAAAGTTATGACATGGTTATTTCTCAAATTGAAGATGCTCTTATGCTTACAAAGATGTAAGATCGCCAGTAAGAACCCAGTCTTTGATTCTTTCTGAAATCCGAAGCATCTCTGTGAAAAAATCATCAAGGGGTGCTTCTTCTCTCATATTCATCATAATGGCATTACGTTCCGTAAGGACACGATCAAAACACCACTTTCTAAGTTCTATCATATCCTTATCGGATATTGAATCAATCGGTCTGTTTTCAGTTTTCATATCCAGTGTATTATCATTTACCTTGGGTTACTAAAATTCCTTGTACTCTACTTCACTCTAGTTACTGTAATTGTTTTAGCCTCTCTGTCTATACGGGTTTTGAATGTCTTCCCCCATTGCAGTCCGTATGTGGTACATACAGTTCTGACGGAAGTCATCATCTGAATAGGATAAGTAAATTCTTCACCTATCTTCATCACTCTCAGTGTTGGTGTAATCGGGCTTTTCTCTTCTTTTTCTGCCATATTATTTTGATTTATTTATTGTTTTACTAATTTTGTAATGCAAAGATAAATATATTATCTAAGAAACAAGAAAACTCAGTGATTAATCAGTGGATTTTAATATTAATTAAACTTGTTGTTTATGAATGTACAGAGTAGGCTTTTTGATTTCATCTCATCGAAGAAGATTTCAATATCAGATTTCGAAAGGGCTTGTGGGCTATCCAATGGTTATGTGCACAAGATTAAAAATTCTGTAGGCAAACGTGGCTTGCTGGATATTCAGAGAAAATTCCCTGAACTTAATACTGACTGGCTTCTTACGGGAGAAGGGGAGATGCTTAACGATACATCTTCATATATTGCCAATAGCGACCATCATGGAACTTCTGTAGCAGGAAACGGCAATAACGTGAATACCACCAGCGCTTTGGAAAAGGCATTGGAAAGTCTGATGGAACAGCAAAGACTTACAGCGAAAGCGCAAGAGCAGGTGGACAGGTTGCTGTCTTTAATGGAAAGGATGACTAAATGAAATTTAATTAATAATACACTATGGAAACATTTACATTAATTCTAGCAATCGTTTGCTTGGTGTTCGGAATCTTGCAGATAATCTTGTTCTTCAAGGTGTGGAATATGACCAATAATGTAGCAGGCATCAAGGCGCTGTACGAAAAGCAAAACAGTGAAATGTTGGCACTGCTGAAAACAATAGCGTCGGAAATGAAGGAATCCAAGCAGCACAATAAAAAAGAGAGCAAAGATGATATAAAGGTGGTAGCAGCAACCGAAATCAAAAAGGAGAGCACTTCAGCACAACAGCCAAAGAAAGAACGTCCTACTATAGACCGAAGCAGTGAAGAATACCAGCGGAAAATAAAGAAGTGGAACGTCTTAAAATCCCGTGGGTATATCGAGCAGGCTGTAAGGGAGTATATGGAATACACCGGAACTGAACAGAATGAAGCGACCGAATTTATAAACAACTTATAAGATAGGTATGGATTTCAAAGACAATATACTTCAGCTTGCGGAAAGGATAAAGAAGCAGAAAGATGCCATCCAGACAGAGGAAGCCACCAAGAACGCCTTCATCATGCCCATAATAACGGTGTTGGGATATGATGTATTCAATCCTTTTGAGGTAGTGCCTGAAATGGACTGCGATCTGACAAGGAAAGGTGATAAGATAGATTACGCCATCAAAAAGGATGGCAGGACGATTCTTCTGATAGAATGCAAGCACTGTAAGCAGAACCTTGACTTGCACAACACCCAGCTTTCAAAATACTATGCTGCGTCCAACGCACGCTTTGGGGTGCTTACAAACGGTATCGAGTATCGGTTTTATGCGGATCTTGACAAGACGAACATCATGGACGAGAAACCTTTCTTGGTGGTGAATATGCTGGACTTGTCGGATGCAGATATAGAGGAAATGAAGAAGTTCCACAAGTCATGTTACAATGAGTCGGAAATACTCAGCACAGCAAAGGAACTGCAAATGATGATACAGATAAAGGAGATTCTTGCAAAGAATTTCCAGTCGCCGGGCGATGAGTTTACGAGGTATTTTGTCAGAAGTCTTAATAACGGGAAATCCACACCGAAGCTGATCGAAGAATACAGACCGATTGTGAGGAAATCTATCTTGTCCGTGATAGGAGGGATGATTTCAGGCAGACCGGATACCGCCATACTGGTGAAAGAAGAGAAAACACGACAAGCACCGAACGATGGAATGGCTGTTATAGGTGACAAACAAGATGCAGTGATTACACGGGAGGAAACAGACACATACAATATAATCAGAGCTGTTCTTGGGGAACAAAGTGAAATATCATATACCAGTTTCAAAGGCTATCTGCTGATTTGGACTGGACATGAATATTGGTGGGTATGCCGTGTATCATTAAGGCCGTACAGCAAGCGGATATGTTTTGTTACAGAGAACAGAACCGGATATAAATGGATTCAGTTACAATCAATAGAAGATATCCGAAATTATTCAAACGAGATAAGAACGGCTTTTGAAATAGCCTGCAAGCAACGGAAACAATATCAATTAAAACATAAGAAATCATGATTAACATTGGTATTTGGTATCCTGCAAATTATCCTGCTCCTTAAAATATAGAAAATGACCAATAACGTGACAGAACTAAGGAGTACATATTCTGAAAATAGGAGAAATATGCTAGCATGTGTCAACCAATTGGCTGCAATTGTAAAAGAAAACTCCAAAGAACTTCAGTTGACTAATCAGATAAAGAATTACCAGCTGTGGACAAAGATTGTGCTGAATACAAAAGACTGCTCTGCAAATTGAACGTTTTGAAAGAAAGAGGATTTATAGGAATTATATTTGAAAACCTCTAAATCTTCACTTTAAGGGCAAAATCGGAGCTTTGACATATAAATCAAGAAACAACAAGGAAGGACACATTTAGTACAAATGACAGAACTCTTAATTTGCAATGGCGGAAAATAACCGTAAACAGAATAAGGAATAACCAAATATACAGGAACGTCCGTTGGCACAAAAATAAAATTGCCTGTTTGGAAATAAAAGCTTATCTTTGGTCCGCTTTAAACCAAATTTTTATAAAAACTAATACTATGTATAAAATTTTTCGCGGTTTCCATTTGGTGGAAACTTATCAAGAATTGAAAAAAGCTAAAAGACTAGCGGAAAAAAGAATTGTCTCTAGGGGAATAAAACTGGCTGTCGCTATCATGGTATCCCTTGTATTATGGTTTCTCCCTGTCGAAACATTCGGAGTCGCGGGGCTGACAATTATAGAACAAAGACTTATCTCTATTTTTGCTTTCGCCACACTCATGTGGATATTTGAAGCCATACCGGCATGGACAACTTCCGTATTGATTGTTGTTTTATTATTGCTTACCGTTTCGGACAGCAGCCTATGGATCTTCACACACAACATTCCTGTTGAGGAACTGGGCCAGACTGTAAAGTACAAATCCATCATGCACTGTTTTGCTGATCCAATCATCATGCTTTTTATTGGAGGGTTTATTTTGGCTATTGCCGCAACCAAAAGCGGATTGGATATATTGCTGGCACGTAGTATGTTGAAACCTTTCGGCACACAGTCACGTTATGTTCTTCTGGGATTCATTTTGGTAACAGCGGTTTTCTCCATGTTTCTCAGCAATACAGCCACAGCAGCCATGATGCTCACATTTCTGACACCTGTATTGAAGGCACTGCCAGCTGATGGGAAGGGCAAAATAGGTCTGGCCATGGCAATTCCAGTAGCAGCCAACGTAGGAGGGATGGGAACCCCAATCGGTACACCGCCCAACGCTATCGCGTTGAAATATCTGAATGATCCTGAAGGCTTGAATCTGAATATAGGTTTTGGAGAGTGGATGGCGTTTATGTTGCCCTATACCGTTGTCATATTATTTATAGCATGGTTCGTATTGCTGCGTCTGTTCCCTTTCAAGCAGAAAAAAATCGAGTTGCAAATAGAAGGCGAGGCGAAAAAAGACTGGCGTTCCATCGTTGTATATGTAACTTTCGCCATTACGGTATTGTTGTGGATGTCCGATAAGTTCACTGGGGTAAACTCCAATGTCGTGGCCATGATTCCTGTTGCCGTGTTTTGTGTGACTGGAGTAATCACTAAACGCGACTTGGAAGAAATCAGCTGGAGTGTGCTTTGGATGGTGGCAGGAGGTTTTGCACTGGGGGTGGCTTTACAAGAGACAGGACTTGCCAAACATATGATTGAAGCAATACCATTCAATACATGGCCTCCAATACTGATGGTGGTTGGTTCAGGACTTATCTGCTATACAATGGCCAACTTCATCTCACATACAGCCACAGCAGCCTTACTGGTTCCGATACTGGCTATTGCAGGAATAAGTATGAGGGATAATCTGTTACCGCTTGGGGGAGTGGCAACACTGCTTATCGGTGTGGCTTTGGGCTCATCCCTGGCTATGGTCCTTCCAATCTCTACTCCACCAAATGCCTTGGCACATGCCACTGGCATGATCCAGCAGAAAGATATGGAAAAAGTCGGACTCATTATAGGAGGTGTTGGTCTTGTTTTAGGATATTCCATGCTGGTCATGCTCGGTTCTAACGGACTTTTATAAAAGTATTTCGTGAATATGTGAACTACCTCTAAATCTTCAGTTTAGAGGTAGTTCGCCATTCCTGTTTGTCTGTCGTATGACAAACTCCTCGTATGTGCGTTTCCATCTGTTGTGTGTCCATAACCAAAACGAAGGACTTCTTTGTATGGACTGTTCTAGTAATCGTATATAAAGATCGGTAACTTCATAATTCTTATATTCCTTCACATCTTCCACCATACGGGTTATCCTGCAACGATAGTGCCCTCTTCTGACACATTCTACATCCGCATAAAAGATTAAGGCATCCACTTGTTTGCCAATATGTTCAGTTCCGATAAAAACAGGCGTTTTGCGATGGAAAAATTCTACCCAATGATGGATGCAGTTCCATTTTGGATTCTGGTCAGCAATAAAGCCGATTATTGCTTTTTCTCCGTTTCTTTTCCGTTTCAGAATCCATCGTAAAGTTTCCTTCATCGGTATGTTTTTTCCTCCTGATCTTTCACGTATTCTTTTCAACAGCCTGTCTATAATGCTATTGGATAGCGGATGATATATCTGTCCTCCAATGACTTCTGGATTTATTTCATGTATACGGGCAGTAAGTGAGGAAATCCATTCCCAATTGCCATGATGTCCCAAATAAATGAAAGCAAACTGCTTGTTTTCTTTATTTAGTGCTTCCACCATCTCTTCCACTCCGACGAACTGCATCCTTTTCTTCATATTTTGCCTGGAAATAGAAAAAAGTTTGAGCGTTTCTATTATATAGTCACAAAAAAAGTGGTAAAAACGTTTTTCTGTGGTAATTATCCATTTTTCATCTTTTTCTGGAAAGGATTGATACAAGTTGTCCTTAACGATGATTCTCCGATATCGTATTACATGATATAATAAAAGATAAATAAGGTCTGAAAGGATATACAATAACCAAAGTGGAAGCAAAGAGAGCAAATAACAGATACTCCATATTATCAGATAAATAATCTTCATTGTTACATATTTTAAAATGATATAATTGTTACATTACAAAAGTAGATTATGTCAACAAATCAGCCAAGGGCTATTTTTCGTAAAAAATGTTCTGTTTCATAGATTGATTATATGTATTTTCTTGGTATTTAAGATAATCTATCACCTATTCATTTATACTACAACAGAAAGTTAAAAATATGGAGGTGAACTTTCATTTCATATTATTCAGATAAAGTAATACAACATAATTTCAATGTTCCTTGGAATAAGTTCAGTAGCCTGTTCTTGATGGATTACCGCTAAACTAAAGATCTAGTGGGGACAAATGCAGTTCTTTATAAAAAAACGAGCATACTATTTGTAAATCAAATAATTATTTTTATCCATTGTTTTATTTATTATTTTATCTATCTTTGTATATTGTCAAAATAATCAGTTATGAATATATCAAAAGAAGGAATAGCGATAACAAAACGTTTCTTTGAAGCGATAGATATGCTGAAAGCACAGAAACGTATGCGTGGGCTTCTTACATACACCAAGGCCCATGATATAAATTATTGGAACATAAATACAGTCAGAAACCAGCCGGAAGTAAGTGTCCTGAAACCTGAATGGATAGCGTACTTGGTCCTTGACTATGGGATTTCGGCTGATTGGATTTTGACGGGTAGGGGAGGGATGTTTAAACAATAAATGTTCAAAAACTTATCCTTATAATCAAATCTGTTGTTTGTAACTTATTTATTTTCAGATTATTGATTAATAAAATGGAGTCTGCTTTGGGAGCAGGGGGTCGTGGGTTCGAATCCCGCTACCCCGACGGATGAGAGTCAAGGAGTTACGGTAAAATGTAGCTCCTTTTTTTATTCTCCGAATGGGGCGGTTTACCTTTGGTTTA